>Ga0233423_10000067_pt1 | contig 62614 bp, 63 predicted proteins | sample Watercolumn_Mata_FD_180713 | JGI IMG/M metagenome (GOLD analysis project Ga0233423, IMG submission 180713) | Freshwater microbial communities from Lake Matano, South Sulawesi, Indonesia - Watercolumn_Matano_2014_112_MG | ecosystem: Environmental > Aquatic > Freshwater > Lake | place: Indonesia... | reverse complement strand
CTTCATTCGGCACTTGGCTACCGCTCACCGAATGACTTTGAAAGGATATCGCTTAATCAGGAGGTTAATGATCCACCCCGCCAACCCCTCCTAACCTTTTCTGTCCAATCATAGGGGTGCAGTCCATTGTCCTCTCAGCTCATATGGTGGGAAATAATCGTTGGGAGCATATATGAACAAATAGTATTCTATATAAACTTTCCCTCCAGTCAATTTCTTTTGTTGCTCTTCGGTAGGTATTTTTTGCCAATCATCAGGTGCATAGGCCTTGTCTGGCTCAATCTCACGATTTATACACGTGAAATCATCTACAAGATAAGGATTCTTAAAGAAATCCTTTTTTAGCTTAATTAAGGGTGAAATGCAAATCATATTATATTCACCTATCGAACAGCATGGAGTTAACACAACAGAGAAGCTGGGTACCTCAAAATTTACGGTATAATTATGGTAAATACTATTTTCAATTGACAAAAATGGTTGCTTAATCTTAGTTTCAGTAGAAAGATATCCTTTTACCACGTCTCCTAGTCTTAGTATCTTACTATTGATGGGTTCGTAGAACATATTTCACTCGTTATTCACGATAATAATCGCTAACATCAAGATAAGACTGCTTACTTAACCTTTGTTTATGCGATAAGAAATCCTTATTTACCTTGACTTCTACGATTCCTAAAAACTCATTGCTGGGACTTACTTTTACCTTAATCTCATATATGTCAAAAGTGTAGGAAATTATCCTGTATTCTTCGCTTCTGCTCATGCTACCAGTTGCTTGTCTAATAAAGCTGTCATACTCATATGTTTTCTCGTCTATTTCCATTTCATCATACCTTCGGTTTCCGCATATATTCCTTAACTGCTTCTTTTATTGTCTTTTCATACTCATCTGATATTAGCTTGTGCAGATTATCTGTGACCGCAAGGCAATCTTTGGGATTTATACTCGATGCAAAACCATCGAAATCAAGAATTAGTTTGTACTCCTCCTGAACCTTTTTTAATGATTCCACATAACGCAAATAATATTCCTCCCTCTTTACAACAGTCTTAAAGTCCATCTCACTAACAGAAGCTAGGTCAAATCTGTCAAGGGGGAAAATAGAATTATAGTATTGTCTGAATACCGAATTTTCCTTAGATGGTATTGGGCATTCATCAACATATCTGAGGCCAATCCGATTGACTATCGGGAGTGAAACTACCTCAAAAAACTTACCTAGGACAAGTTCTATTATGTCTCTGAATTTCTCTCCACCTTCCAGATTGTAGGTTTTATGATAGCTTGAAGTAATGTCGAGTGAATTATTCATTACATTTAGTTGAAAATTCTTAGGTGACTTGAATTGCCATATCTTCTGACCTGTAGGTTCTTTATCAAGCTTGCTCTCTATCTCAGTAAGTTTTACATCAGGTCCTACGTCTGCCCATGCGAATTGTCTTCTATACAATAGCGTGGAATCAGGAAATTGGTCTATTATCTTTAACTGAAAATCACCAATTATCTTCTCAATATAAAATAGATTGGGGAATACAATTTGGAATACCACTTGTCTTACTGTTGGATTTGGAAATACTTCTTCTATAGCCATAGTGTTACCCCCCTTTTGAAATCGGGACTGAAAGTTATTCCACTAAGATGCTATGTTAGTACCTTTTGTAAATCTTTTCAATACTTTACTGTCCATTGAAGCGAATTAACTTCCTTCAAACTTCCCGTCTTTCACCTCCTGCCATAATTTATAACTCACTTATGTGTCCGCCTTGGCTATGTCAATTTTCTTGTTTTATTTTGCCATTCTCCCGGGGGATTACCCCTAAATTAGCTTTTGTTGATATATTCCTTTTTGTCTTTTGTTAATGGTAGCAGGATTGCACAGTGTCAGTTATGTTCAATGGCATTTCTATGCATCAGACAAACCGCTTACTATTCAACCTCGATGTCTTTTACTCGAAGCTCTGTACCGCTTAGAGTTTCTATGTCTTCACTCTGGCAGATGGGACAGGCATAACGATAATCTTTTGCCACAAACTTGTCACCGCATTGCTTGCATTTCACCATTAGCGGCATTATCTCCAAGGCAAGATAAGCTCCGCCGGCAATGGTATTCTCCGCCATCAGCCCAAAACAAAAAATAAGCTGCTCAGGAACAATCCCTCGCAGCTCTCCAGCCATTACGTTAACCCTGGCAATCTTCCGGGCGCCTTCTTTTTCGGCTGCAGCAACGGCAATATCGACTATGTTCCGGGCGATTGCCATCTCATGCACGTGCCTTAGTCCCGAATTTCTTTTGATAATGCTGATTAAGCCACGCTATCCACTCTAGTATACCATCACCGGTGGTACAGGAAATATCTATGATATCCATCTTCGGATTGACTCTTCGAACATTCGCCTTCGCCTCTTTCAAACTGAAATTGGTATATTTCAGCAAATCAATCTTGTTGATTAGAAGCAGCGACGATTCACGAAACATTTGCGGGTATTTCAGTGGCTTCTCATCGCCCTCGGTCACGCTGAGCATCATCATCTTGTAATCCTCTCCCAGCTTGAACCCGGCAGGGCAGACGAGGTTGCCCACGTTTTCGATAATCAGAATGTCTATCTTCTTCAAATCGATATGAGGCAGAGCATAGGTAATCATGTTAGCATCGAGATGGCAAGCACTACCGGTGGTCAATTGCACCACAGGCAGCTTATACTTCTGCAATCGCTGCGCATCACGACTGGTCTCAATATCGCCGGTAATCACACCAAGACGCAGCTTACCCTTAAGCGCCTCGACAGTTTTCTCCAGCAGTGTCGTTTTTCCGGCTCCTGGCGAGCTCATCAGGTTCAGTACCAGATTTCGGTGTTTGTTAAAGACATCGGCATTTTCTGCAGCGATACGGTCATTTGCCTCCAGTATGTCAGTCATTACGTTTATTTTCATCTCTCATTCCCCATATTTTTCAGTATGCAATCCTATGCACAATTTATGCAACAATCAGCATGAGCCAACTCATTTTTCAGACTTATACTCGTAAAACCCCTTCCCCGTTTTTCTGCCTAGGTCACCGGCTTTAACCTTCATAATCAGGCATCTCGGCGGTCGGAATTGTTCCCGCATCAGCTCGCGGTAATGCGTCGTGGTGCTTGCGATACCAATATCGAGACCAACCAGGTCACGCAGCTCGAAAGGACCCATCCTGAAATTGTAAGCCTCCTTCAAAGCCGTATCTATGTCCTGCGGTTCAGCTATGCCTTCATCGTACATGTTCAAACCCTCGTTGAACCAGATTTGCAGAAGTCTGTTGACCATAAATCCCGGGGAATCCTTGCATACCCCCGGCTCTTTGCCTAGCTTTTTACACAAGTCCACCATAGTATCTAGAGTTTCCTGAGATGTCTTATCATGGATAATTACTTCTATGCCCCGCATAAGCTGGGCAGGATTGAACCAGTGCATTCCGATAAATTTATCAGGTCGCTTGGTCACCATCGCCATCTCAGTGATTGACTGAGCTGATGTGTTAGAGGCAAATATGGTGTCGGGACGGCATATCTGGTCGAGTTCCTTATAGAGTTCCTTCTTGATATTGATATCCTCAACTATAGCCTCAATGACCAAGTCAACATCTTTGACTGCTTCCTTCAGGTCAGTCATACCCTTAATCCTGCTTAACACAGCATCAGCTTCCGCCTGTGTTATCCTATTTTTTTCTACGCTGCCCCCCAAGAATTTACGGACTTTGCTTATGCCAGCGCCCACAAACTCATCTTTAACATCCCGCAAATTAACCTGGTATCCTGCCTGGGCACAGACCTGAGCAATGCCATGCCCCATAGTCCCAGCTCCTAGTACTGCAATGCTTTTGATTTCCATTTTTATGCCTCCGATGTTTCCTAGCTTTTTCTAATTCTTGCTGTATCCTAGCTATACACGTAAAACCCGCGTCCTGTTTTCTTACCCAACCAGCCAGCATCGACCATTTTCCTGAGCAAGAAGCAGGGCTGATATTTCGGTCCAAGCTGTTGCGCCATAGAATCCAGAACCTCCACCACTCTGTCAACACCCATGTTATCGGCGAATTCAAAGGGTCCCAGGGGCCAGTTCACACAGACCTTCATCATTTTATCGATATCCTCTTTTGTCGCCAGCTTAGATGAATACATCACCGCCGCCTCATTTACTATCGAGGCAATCACCCTGTCCAGAATAAAGCCGGGATTCTCCTCGAGTTTTACCGCAGTGACCCCCACCTTTTCCAAAAACTCTTTCACGTCTTTGACGGTATCGTCAGAAGTCTGCAGTCCCTTGACTATCTGAACCAGATATTTTTCCTCAAAGGGATTTTTGGTAAAGTTAAGCCCAATGACTTCCTCTGGTCTCTTGGTCACTTTGGCTAACTGCGTCACCCACGGCTTAGCCGTAATCGTCGCCAGTATCGCACCTTTTTGGCATTTAGCATCACAGTGTTTGAACACCTTCTTCTTCACGGTAATATCCTCAGGAGCGACCTCCAAAACCAAGTCAACATTCACCGACTGCTTAGCATAATCTCCACTCAACTCAGCGGTGATGACCTTAAAGCCTGCCTTCGATAAAAGCTCCTGTAGCTTCGGCACAAGCTCCCCCTCACCTATAACACTGACCGTATTTATTTTCATAATCGTCCTCCTAAAACCAAAAATTAAGCATATTCAAGAAGAAGACTATTGTCAAGCTGAATCCGGCTTGTTACGTTATGCTTTCCTAGCAACATAGACGACGAAAAAGTTCAACCCTCGATGAACTCCCGTATATACGCATTAACCAGCGCCGGCTTTTCGTGAATGACCCAATGTGAGCCATCAGGAATGCGCCTGACAGTCAGGTTGGGCACATACTTCTCCAGACCTTCCAGATTTCCAGTGAGCAGCCACTTATCCTTCTCCCCCCAGATTACCAATGTCGGCACCGTTACCATAAACAATGAAGTGTCTGCAGACAGGTCTTCGTCACTTTCGCCAGTAAATGAGCCGAGAGTGGCAGCCCGGTAATAATTCAAGCCACCAGTTAGTGCCCCTGGCTGCGACCATGCTTCGATGTATGCTTTGCGGTCTTCTTCAGTGAAATAGCCCTGCTTGAGACCGTCTTCCAAGAGATTACTGATAAGCAAAGCATGGTTGTCTCTATACAGTATCTCCTCTGCCTTAAAAGTCCGATACACGAGAATGTACTGGCTAGCTTTCCGCTGCGCCGGATTATCACGTAATTCGCGCATAAAGATAATGGGGTGTACGGCATTTATTATGATGAGCTTCTCCAGACACTCAGGATGACGTATGGCGAATGGCCAAGCCACCCCACCACCCCAATCATGAGCCACCAGGACAAATTTCTTATGTCCAAGATATTCGGCAAGAGCACGAATGTCCTCGACCAGATATTTCATCCGATACTGCTCGACCTCGGCAGGCTTCGATGACAAATTGTAGCCACGCATATCTGGAGCTACAGCTTGGTAATCTCGCCCGAACTCAGCAAGCTGGTCCTTCCACTCGTACCAGAACTCGGGAAAACCGTGGAGAAACATTATAAGCTTGCCACTGCCCGCAATTACATAGTGCAGTCGAACATTATTAACATCAGCGTATTCGTGTTTGAACATGATTATCTCCCCATTAAAAACAGTTTTACCTTAACCCTGCAATACAGTTGAAGCATGCGGATATGTTTAACTTCCGGATAGCACAGGCGCTTGCTGGAGTTTTTTGATAAAACCAAAGGCTAAACACAGGCAAACACTGAACCCATATACAGACCCTACACGAAACAGCGCTCTACCTGATGTAAACACATGTGAGGTTATATCAGGTACTTCCCGTCTCCTCTCACTGTTTGGCAGCGGCAATCTTTTCTCTAGGACCCTGTCTTCTTAAGAAACTCCTCAACCTTAGCCACTAAATCCTTTGGTTTAATGGGTTTTGAGATATACTCAGAAACATCAAAGGCGAAAGGCTGACCGAGTGACTCTGAAAAGCTGGTCAGCGCCAAGACAGGGACTTTAGCAAGCGATGGGTCTTTACGAAACTGGTCAGCAAAGGTAAACCCATCTGCCACCGGCATCAATATATCTAAAACGACCAGGTCAGGCTTTTCCTTTTTTGCCTTTTCCAAACCTTCTTGCCCGTTGTAGGCTACAATCACCTCATAAGCCTTACTTTCCAAAGCCCCTCTCATCACTGTCACAAGATCAACGTCATCGTCAACAAGTAGAATCTTCGGTCTCTGTTTCATGGTGAATCGCCTCCTTAAATTATTTATTTTCTTAGTTCTTACATACTGCTGTTTTTAGCTATCCTTGCTGCACAACCTCTTGCACTTTAGGAAGATTGAAAGTAAATCTACTCCCCTTGCCGGTCTCAGGATAGGGGCTTTCAGCCCAAATCTTGCCACCATGAGCCTCAATTATCCTCTTCGATATAGATAGCCCCAACCCGGTTCCCTTCGCTCCCACATTACTCCCCCTGAAAAAGTCGTCAAAGAGTCGAGGTAAGTCATCAGGTGGTATACCAATTCCAGTGTCCGTTACTTCAACTTGTACATCACTTTCCCTTTCTGATACTCTGACAAATACCATGCCCTCACGCGTGTAATTGATGGCATTACTTGTCAGATTGGTTACGACTTGCTGTAGTCTACGACCCGATGCATAGACCTTAGGCGAAGTCTGCGGTAATTCGACTTTGAGTACTAGTCCCTTCTGCCTGGCAACATTATCAAGACCATCAGTAGCCTGTTTAATCACCTCATTCAGGGATATCTCTCTCATCTCGCGCTTAACTTGCCCGGCTTCTATGCGAGGTATGTCCAATAGGTCGGTAATAAGCGTCAGAAGTCCATCGATTCTCCTTACACCCCTTTGCATCAAATCCTTCTGTCCATCAGTTATCTGCCCTGTATATCCATCTAATATATAAGATAGTATGCTCTGGGTAGCTACGAGTGGTGATTGGAGGTCATGAGCAACAACACTAAGAAAACGGGCAAAGCGATGCCTTTCCTCTACCAGCTTAACTACTTCGCCAGAAATTTGCTCCAACTCTATCCTTCTTTGTTCCAGAAGCTGGTCTTTCAATACCATCACTTCACGTTGTCGCCTCCTTAACTCACCGACAATAGCAGTCGCAACGTAGACTGTAGCATAAGCTAAAGTCATCAAGGCAACCAGAACAGCAATAACGAAACCTAAGTCCTCATATCTGTTCGGAATTACAAATCCCTCGAGATTTACATGAGGTATTATGCCAAAATATTCCAAAAAAACCAGGAGGGTAACCATCACCATGGCTAATGTGGTTAACTCATATACCCTCCTTTTGGAGAGAAATATAGCCGCTGCGTTAGTGTGGATTATATACAGAAATATAAAAGGATTTTCTACTCCACCCGTAAAGTGTAGTAGTGCGGTGAGCACTATCAAGTCGAGGATTACCTGGACATAGCTATAAGCCTCAGCTCTACTGATTACCAACTCAGATTTTTGTTTCTCCAGACCCCGCGTCCAAATAAAAAACAAGGCATTGTAGAAAGCAATGATAGCGCAGATGATATATACTGGGAGAGTAGGAAAACCAATCTGAAATATCTTTGACGCTGCCAGAGTGGCAATAATGATTGCCGGAATGACAAGCCATCTCAGCTTGATATACACCCTGAGGCGCAATGCCAGCGCTCTCTCCTCAGGAGAGTAATCCGTCGTTTTCGCTTCTTCAGACGGCTTAGTATTCATCTTCAGGACTAGATAGGACTAAGTGGTTTATATAATATATAACCTCAACTCACCAGGCATATCCGGGTCTTAAAGTACAAAGTCGGATAACTTTCACCTGACCAAATCGCACCTCAAGTAGTAGTATCAAACGTCCTGTGCTAAAGCTTGGTCAGTCGTAACCCATGGTTCTAGACAAATGATAACTCTGAACCAGAACTAGCGCAAGTCTTAAGTCTAGATTGCTATCTCTGAACAGTTCGTATCAGGCTGCCACTCCGGTCTCTTATATTTACTGTAAAGGACATGTGTCCCGGCAAAGCATGAGTGGCACAGCCCAGACACGGGTCATAGGCTCTAAAAGCCATCTCTACCATATTTAACAAACCTTCTTTCACTTCTGCTCCCTTGACAAATCCCATGGCTGCTTTTTTAACAGATAGGCATATTGGAGCTGCGTTGTGCTGGGTGGCTACTATAAGATTCACTTTTGTAGTTCTTCCTTCACTATCAGCCTCATAATGATGGATTAACGTTCCACGTGCTGCCTCGACACAACCGACTCCGACCTTCCCCAATCTGAGAGCCATATTACGTATATCCTTGCTGGTCAGCAAGGGGTCATTAGCAATCCTCTGCATATGCTCTGCAGCCTGGAAAGCCTCAATCAATCTCGCCCAATGATAGGCTAAAGTATGATGACTTGGCTTGCCACCCAGTATATCAAACATTGCCTCATATTCTTTTTGTGCCAGAGGTGTATACATACTCTCAGCTACATTTAACCTTGCCAGTGGTCCTACACGGTACAACGAAGTCGCCTTATCATCATTCAAACCATTCCATCCTATTTTTCTCAAATGAGTTAGCCTTATGTATGTCCAAGGCTCGACCCATTCCCCTATCTGGTCAATATAATCGTGATAGTCGAACAAGGCATACTCCTCACCCTTGGGATTGACCACTCTGCATTTACCTTCATAAAAATTCACTCGTTTATTATCATCAACCAGCCCCATATAATAGGTGTTCAACTTATAGGCATCATTCAGGACAAGGTTCAGATATTCTTTATTATCCAGAACAACCTGCTTGAACAACTCCAGAGCAAATTGACAAAACTCTACTGAGAAGTCCGCAGTATCCTTTATCCATTTCCTATCATCCTCAGTGATACCCCTGGAGACGCCTCCGGGTAAGCCACCTTCAGGATGGGGTGGTTTACTGGCAATATGCCTGATTATCTCGCGGCATCTCTTTCTCACCTCGATAACCTTGCCGCCGATTTCCAATCCAACCTTTGCCACCACACCAAGAATGTTCCGCTCCGCCGGGTTACTATTGGGTCCAAGCACAAAGTCAGGTCCAGCAAGGATAAAGAAGTGCAGCAAATGGTCTTCCACCATAAATGCGTTGTAATGAAGCTGCCTTATCAGCTTAGCAGTAGGTGTTGGTTCCACTCCATACAGGTCATCCAGAGCTTTAACAGATGCCATATTATGGGGTGTAGGGCAGACGCCACAAATATTGGGCATAATCCTCGGTAGCTCCTCCACAGGTCTACCAAGACAAAATCTTTCAAAACCCCTGAGTTCCATCACCTGCCAATAGGCATCGTCCACATTGCCTTTATCATCCAAGAAAATCTCAATTTTCCCGTGTCCCTCAAGTCTAGTGATTGGATTTATAGTAACCTTCTTTGTCACATTGCACCTCTTCTCTATCTAATTCTTTAACTCTGTTTTTTTCTCAAGGTCGAAATAGGAAGTGAAAATCGGTACAGGTATCCTGCAGGGTCCATAAACTGGTCTACAATTTTCGCTATATCTCCCTCACTCTGTGCATCTATAATTGATGCCAAGGCAGAGACAAACTTGGCTCCAGAGTCCGCAATTCCTTCCACAGGACCGAAACATCCCCGACAGGGGATATTGATGTTCATACAAGCTTCGCCACAGCCGTCACGAGTGGCAGGACCCAGGCAGATTATTCCTTGAGCCAGAAAACAAGTGTCAGGAGATGCCTCCACTTCGTGGATTCTCTTAATCTCACTTATCGCTAAACTAACTGGCTTCGATTTGTTACGTTTACAGCTATCACATAATGCTCTTTGAGGTGCCAGGGTTGAGCCTTTGGGTGGAAGTTTATTTTCGAGGACTGCGCTCACGGCATACATCACTAAGTACGGGGGAGGTGGACACCCAGGCAAGTAATAATCAACATCAATTATGTCTTTCAATGCGTAGACACGGTCATAGAATTCGGGAAGAGTGAGCTCTTTTCCATCGACACGAGTTCTCGTCTGAGGGTAATTACCTTTGGGATTGACTACAGTTGGGGCATCACGATAGACCCAGTTAAAGATGTCCTCCTTCGTGGTAAGATTGGCTAGTCCGGGTGTTCCACCGAAGCAAGCACAGGTACCAAAGGCGAGAACTATTTGAGATTTCTCCCTCAATAACCTTGCTATCTCCTCCTGCTCCGAGTTTCTGACATGTCCATTTATCACGCTCAATACGATTTCACTATCCTTCATACCTCTGACACTGTCATACTTAAAATCCAGCGCCACTGGCCAAATAACGATATCAACCGCACCTGCCACACTAAGAAGCACTTCATTTATGTCCACAACCGCCTCATCACAGCCACCACATGAGCCTAACCAGCAAATTGCAACCTTTGGCTTCGCCATATTATTTTCCCCCTCTAGCTTTAATTGCCTCTTTTGTCATCTTCTCTGCCACTGCACCCTTCCTAGATGGACCTAATTTTATGAGCTCCTTGCTCATCTCTTTCACTAACTTCGGAATTCTCTTGCCCTCAGGGTCAGTAGCCAACTCTATTTTAATCCTTCCCTTCTCTATACCCATAGACTCCAGCAGCGCACGGAGTAAATAAACTCTCTTTTTGACCTCATAGTTACCGTCTTGATAATGGCAATCACCCTCTGGGCAACCGAGTATCAAAACCCCGTCAGCTCCTTCTTCAAACGCATTTAGTATATGCGTGGCATCGATTTTGCCTGTACAAATAATGGGAATCCAATTTTCTATCTCGCTCGAGAGAGTAGCCTCATCTGTCAGATAACCCCAGCCAAACTTACAGGAAAAACACACTACTTTGGGTTTATATTCACTCAATTTTATCCTCCTCAACAATATTCGTTTTGAGCATCTATGACAGAGATGCGTATACTTTGGCTATTCTTTCTGCCGTATCGTCGTCAACCATTTTTCTGGCTTGGGATGGACAAGCCACAACACACATTCCACATGATTTACATTTAAATATATCCGTCTCAGACGTGATTTTGCCACCAACATTAACCAAATGAGCGGAATAATAGTTACAAACATAGACACAATGGCCACAGCCACTGCATCTTGCTGTGTCCACCTCAACTGGGCTTAAAGACTTCTGAAAACCAATTGATACACATGCCTTACAAGACAGGCAAGGACCACAAGTGACACACCTTTTCGCCTCCTCTATCGCCTCCTTCAACGTAAAGCCTTTCTCAAAAAGCTGGAAATGCATTCTGTTTTCAGGTGGTATCCACAGCACCTCAGGCTGAGGTTTATAATCTCTCCTAAACGGAATCTCATATCCCTCGTAATCCTTCCTTCTGCCATCTTTCAAGTCCACCCCCCTCAAATATCTGTCGATTGATTCCGCAGCCGCAAGCCCTTCACCCATAGCTTCTACCATAAATCCAACCCTCCTCACATCACCACCTATGAATAGCCAGGGCTTATTTGGACTCTGCAGCGTTAAGTGGTCAATTTCAATTCTACCCCGCTCATCCAAAAGGTTTTCTCTCTGGAGCAGAGGCCTATCAGGTGCCTGCCCCACGGTGATTATTAGAACATCACCTTCTAAATCTATGCAGTCACTACAATCGAATTTCGGATTGAACCCCTCTTCATCAAATACGCTAATACAAGTTGGACAGTTAATACCCCTGAATTTGCCATTCTGCCCAACTATCTTTCTCACACCACGGCTATAGACTATTCTCAAACCCTCTTCCCATGCCCCACGGATTTCCTCCTCGTCAGCAGGTATACCATCTCTATGGTCTTTGTCATCGCGCTCGAGAGCTACGATTGTTACCTCCGCCCCTTGTCTCCTAGCTGACCTTGCCACATCAAAAGCTACATTTCCACCACCTGTGACTATAACTTTTTTGCCCTTAAAATAATCTGCTGCTATATTGTTGTGGCTGACCTCGTACAAATAGGTGTGACCATACATCACTCCTGATAGGTCTTGCCCCTCTAGAGATTTACCTTCAAAGGTCAGGACCCTGGGATATGGCAACCCTGTTGCAAAGAACACTGCCTTATAGCCCTCGTTCTTCAACTTCTCCAGTGTCAGCTTACCTGACCCTAGCCGACTGTTGTACCTTACATCTATACCGGCAATCCGTACAAGGTTCTTCACCGTGGTTTGCAGAATATCCTTGGGCAGACGATAGTCCGGTACCAGCCATAGTGCTCCACCAAGCCGGTCAGAGGCTTCGATTATCGTTACTCGATATCCTTTCTTACTTAGATGGTAGGCACACATCAACCCACCGGGTCCACCACCTATGATAGCCACATTCTCTTTATCTCTAAGAATATCCCATTCCTCTCGCTCCCCCAAATGGTCAGTGTAGACATCCGACAAGAATCTTTTAAGTAGCCTCCTCTTGATTGCCCCACCCTTCTTAGCATAATTACACTCCAACTCACAAATACCACAGATGTAACCACAAATATTGAAGAAAGGGTTTTTGTCGTAGAGATACTCACTAATCTGGATTATGCCTTCTCTTGCCGAATCCAGGTCATCCGGGAGAAGCGAAATAAGCACATTTGTCCGCTGGATATCCTCATTGATTGGACATTTAATCTGACACGGTGGCAAACATTGCTTTACTGCCATCTCCGTGTGCGCGACACCAGTAGCTTCGGTCTTCCACATGTTAAACCTCCTTGATATATACTGAGATTCCCAAAAGTTATGCGACAGATATCAATTCAATCACAACACAATACAAAAGAACGTGAATACATGATTGCCGATTTTGGACTTCTTGCTGAAAGATACCCCTTGCACAAAACAAACCAAGAAATTATACCCATTATCATTCAAAGAAACAAGCTTTTGTGCTTAGTGATTTTCTAAAAATTAGCAATTTTACCTACTGCCACCAGAAGAAACAATATCGTTTTCCGTTGGAGGCAAGTCACAGATTAGACCGCTGCACATCATCAGTAAGCCCAAAATGTGCGCGTTGACCTAAAAACAAAAAAGATAAGTAAGATTACGTGCCCCAAATTTACTGGACTAGCAAAACCTCTTTGCAGCCACATGGTTTACGTGATATAATTCTGCGGTTATGCGAGCTACGCTTTGCTTAGCTAGATTTCAAACATTGCCACCTAAACCAAAGTCCCTCAGGAACTAGAGCTAAAGGCCGATGCGATATATCTTAGCGCATTGTTAGACTGATTGTTAGATACAAATGAATCACATCTCGGGAGGTGACCTTGAAGCAAGCAGTAAAAACTACTCCGACAAAGGGAAAAGCAGGCAAGGCTATTGACAGTAAAACCCTACAGCAAATTAAGGCAATAATCAAAGCTACTGATGGACAAGCAGGAGCCCCAATCAGAGTATTGCAAAGGGTTCAGGGGATTATTGGCTATCTACCACGTGATGTACTGGAAATAATATCTACGGAGATGAGAATCCCATTGAGCGAATTGTACGGAATAACAAGTTTCTACTCCTTCTTCTCGATGGTGCCGAAGGGTAAATATGTGATTCAGGTCTGCTTAGGTACCAGTTGCTATGTCAAGGGTGGGCAGAAGCTTCTCGATACCCTGAATAAAGATTTTGGTCTTGAGTCTGGGGGGACTACACCCGATGGTAAATTCTCCCTGCAGACGGTAAGATGCATCGGCTGCTGCGGGCTATCCCCAGTTCTGGCAGTCAAGGAGGATGTTCACAGGAAAGTAAAACCAAGCCAGCTAAAAGACATCATGAGTTCATATCGATAGGAGAATACAATGAAACGACTTGCGTCGGTAGAAGAACTTACAAAGCTTAGAGACAAAATCAGCGAGGAACTGTCGAAGCAAGACAAGAAAATCCAAGTCAAGGTTCACCTGGGAACATGCGGCATATCTTCAGGAGCAAACAAAACGCTTGAAGCTTTTCAGCGAGGGATAGAAAGCCGCAAATTATCAGATGTTACTGTACTGAAAGCAGCATGCATCGGCTTGTGTGACCGAGAGCCAGTAGTCACAATAGTCCATCCTGCAAAAGGCAAAACTACCTATTACGACCTCGCCGAAGACAAGGTCCCCCAGGTCATCGAGCAGCATCTTGTTAGAGACAAGGTAATAGAAGAATGGAAACTTGACCCAGAAGACCCGCTGCTCAAGCTACAAGAAATTAGGGTAATGCATAACCAGGACCTCGACCCGATGAATATAGATGAGTACATCTCCAGAGACGGCTACCAAGCGCTGGCTAAGGCTCTGACCCAGATGAAGCCGGAGACAGTTATAGAAGAGATTGGAAAAGCTGCCTTAAGAGGACGAGGAGGGGCAGGCTTTCCCACAGCCACAAAGTGGTCATTTGTTCGCAATGCTCCGGGCGATGAAAAATACGTTGTTTGCAACGGTGATGAAGGTGACCCCGGTGCTTATATGAACCGCGCTGTTCTTGAGGGCAATCCTCACTCAATAATCGAAGGAATGACGATAGGAGCCTACGCCATAGGCAATGTGCGCCAAGGCTACGCCTATGTCCGTGCTGAATATCCCCTTGCTATCGAGACATTGAATCACGCCATAACCCAGGCTCGAGAATATGGATTTCTGGGTAAAAACATACTGGGTACCGGTTTTGAATTCGACCTGGATATATTCCCAGGTGCCGGTGCCTTCGTCTGCGGTGAAGAAACCGCTCTCTTAATCTCAATCGAAGGAAAACGAGGAAACCCCCGGCAACGACCACCATTCCCAGCCAACAAAGGGCTTTTCGGCAAGCCGACCACACTCAACAACGTTGAGACTTGGTCAAATATCCCCCAGCTAATCTGGAAAGGTGCTGAATGGTTCGGCAGTGTCGGCACTGCAAGTAGCAAAGGCACAAAGACACTGTGTCTGGTAGGGAAGGTAAACAATACTGGTCTAGTTGAAGTCCCCTTGGGAACCAGTTTGGGCAAGATTGTATTTGACATCGGCGGTGGTATACCGAAAGGGAAAGGGTACAAGGCAGTGCAGATAGGTGGACCGTCTGGCGGCGTTATTCCAATCGAGCACCTGAATACTCCTGTCGACTATGAAGCCGTTACTGCCCTCGGAGCCATTATGGGCTCAGGCGGACTTGTGGTAATGGACGAGGATAGCTGCATGGTTGACGTCGCCAAGTTCTTTCTCCAATTCACCAGAGATGAATCTTGCGGTAAATGCACTCCCTGTCGTGCCGGCATCCCCAAGATGCTTGAACTTCTGACCAAGATAACAGATGGTAAAGGCACTATGGAAGAGCTCGCCATATTAGAAGAACTGGCTGAAATGGTTGGCTCTGCATCTATCTGTGGATTAGGACAAACAGCACCTAATCCGGTACTAACCACACTACGCCATTTCAGAGAGGAATATGAAGCACACATCATAGATAAAAAATGTCCGGCTGTGGTCTGCCAGACTTTATTCAAGGCACCATGCCAGCATACCTGCCCCGTCGGTCTTGACGTTCCAGGGTATGTTGCCCTAATAAAGGCAGGTGAATTCGAGAAAGCCTATAACATAATCATGCAAAGGCTTCCTTTCCCACTGAGCATCGGTCGGGTATGCCATCATCCTTGCGAAGGCAAATGCCGACGAGGTCAAATCGATGACCCAATTGCAATCAGGCATCTCAAAAGAGCTGCTGCCGACTATGCCTTCGAGCATGGGCTTGAATACATGCCTCAAATAAAAGAAAAAAGGGAAGAGAAAGTAGCGATTGTTGGCGCAGGTCCGGCAGGATTATCTGCGGCTTGGGACCTCGCCGGGGACGGCTATCAGGTTACTGTATTTGAGGCTCTGCCTGTGGCAGGTGGAATGCTTGCGGTAGGTATCCCCGAATATCGTCTACCCAAAAAGATACTCAACAAAGAGATTGAGACAGTCAAGAAGCTAGGTGTGGATATAAGACTTAATACACCTGTAAGCGACATCGAATCATTGCTGAAAGATGGTTATCAAGCGGTATTTATCGCTACTGGCGCACATAAAGGTGACAAGATGGGAATTCCAGGAGAAGACTTGGATGGAGTCTTTGATGCCATTGACTTCTTAAGAGAAACTAACTTGGGTAAGGAAATAAAGGTAGGACATAAAGTTGCTGTGGTTGGCGGTGGGAACTCTGCCATCGATGCCGCCAGGGTAGCTCTGAGAAAGGGTGCTAAAGAAGTACATATTCTCTACCGGAGAGAAAAGAGTGACATGCCAGCAATAGCCGAGGAGATTGAAGCCGCCGAAGAAGAGGGTACACAAATTCACTGTCTGACGGCGCCTGTAAAAGTTTTAGGCAAGGGTGGCAAAGTTGAAGGAGTCGAGTGCATACGCATGGAACTGAAGGAGTTTGACAAGAGCGGCAGAAAGACTCCTTACCAAATTGACGGCTCCGAATACACTATGAATATCGATACACTCATAAAGGCTACAGGGCAGAGACCTGACACATCGTTCTTAAAAGGAGATGGAATAGGCACAGCTAAGAGTGGAACAATAGTAGCCGACCCGCGAACGCTCGCTACTGGTCGCAAGGGGGTTTTCGCAGGCGGAGACGCGCTGACAGGTGCAGCCACAGCAATCGAAGCAATAGCTGCAGGACAAAGAGCAGCTTGCTCAATAAAGCGATACCTCCGCGGAGAGGAACTCTCGCCACTGGTCGAACGAAACGGGTACGAGCCCATAGCCGTGCCCTCCGTGATGCCCACTGAAGAAGAGCTCAAGGAAAAACCAAGGATAAAGATTGCGGAGATCGCCACTGCTGATAAGAAGACTTCCTTCAAAGAGATAATCTCGCCCTACAGCACAAAGGAGGCGAGAGAAGAAGCTAGCCGATGTCTAAGATGTGACCTTGAGGTAGGAGAATAGACATGAAAGAGATAAATCTAACAATCAACGGTAAGCAGGTTAAAGGCAAAGAGGGTGATACCGTGCTTGAAATATGCCAAGCTAACGGTATTGATTTACCGACACTTTGTCACTACAAGGGTCTGAGCGATGTCGGTGCTTGTCGCCTTTGTGTAGTCGAAATCGAAAGAGAGAGACGACCAGTACCTGCTTGTACCTATCAAGCACGAGACGGTTTGGTGATACACACACATAACGAAAAGCTGGAAAGGTACCGCCGCTTGGTTCTTGAGCTCATATTCACCGAACGCAACCACCTGTGCGCTCAGTGTGTAGCTAGCGGCGATTGCGAATTGCAGAGCCTTGCCTATAAATACCAGATGGACAATGCCCGTTATCCATATTCCTGGCCATCATTGCCACTAGACTCAGTAAACGATTACCTGGTTATCGACCATAATCGCTGTATCTTGTGCGGCAGATGCATCAGGACATGCGATGAAATCGTCGGTGTTCACACTCTTGACTTTGGCTACCGCGGCTGGAAAGACATGGTCGTCGCCGACCTCAATCAACCTTTGGGTACATCATCCTGCATTTCTTGCGGAGCTTGCTTCCAAGTCTGCCCTACCGGCGCCATCTTCTCCAAAAACAGCGCCTACAAAGGTAGACCTGAGGAATGCAATAAAGTGAGCAGCGTGTGTCCAATATGCGGTGTTGGTTGTAAAATTGAAGCGCTGGTTAAGGATAACAGGTTAGTAAGAATTGATAGCCCTGACTTAACTGACAAGCGCGGCATACTATGTCACAAAGGACGTTTTGCTACACTGGACAGAAACCACGAACGAGTTGACACAGCACTGGTGAAAAACGACCGTGGCAAGCTCGAACCCAGACCCTTAAGTGAAGCCGTAGACATAGTAGCTAAGAAGCTCGCCGAACTGAAGTCAAAATACGGAAATAACAGTATAGCTGGTATAGTGTCAAGCCAGGCTAGCAATGAGTCCCTCAAGGCTTTCAAAGAATTCATAACCGGGACTATCGGCAGTGAGTTAATCGATACCCTCGACGGAGATGCCTATAGAGCCATCACTCAGGGCATCAACGCTTACCAAGCTAAGGCAGGACTGGATACCGAGACCTCAATAGAAGAGATACTTAAGGCTGATTGCATACTCGTGGTAGGTGCCAATCCACTTGAAAGCCACCCTGTTGCCGGTTCTTATATCGCCCGAGCGACGAAACAGAACAAGGCAAAACTCATCGTCATCGACCCCTCGCAAAATTCCTTCTCTTACCACACTGCACTGTGGTTGAAACCAAAAGCAGGCAAAGAGTCATTGGCGCTAAATGTACTGACCAAAGCCGTCATCAATAAAGGCAGCAAAAAAGACTCTACCCAAGTAAAGAAAATAGCAGCTTCCCTTAAAAATATAAATGTAAAGCAAGACAGTGAACAAGCTGGTATCGGCGCTAATGAGCTTCTTGAGGCTGCCGAGATACTCGGCAAGGCAAGGCACAGTGTTATCGTCTATGGTGACGGCATATTAAAACATAAAAATCCTGGACTGATAACATCTCTGCTCAGTCTGGCAGCTATCACCAGTAACCAAGGTGGAGGGAAACCACAAATCATATCCCTGAAACCAAAGGGAAATAGCCGCGGTGCTTGGGATATGGGAATAGCCGATTTATCGCAATCTATCATGAAGAACTTATCCGGAAACGAAGTGAAAGCCTTATATATACTTCTAGCCGATGATGTTGATATATCAGAATTGCCCAATCTTGGCAAAGGATTAGAGTTCGTCGTAGTGCAGTCCAGCTATCTCTCATCTGCAACTTCTAAGGCAAATGTGGTGTTACCATCGCCAACCTGGACGGAGGTAGGCGAAAAATACAGTACTCTTGACGGTATGGTCAAATCAACATCGCGCCTCATTAAGCCAGCCGATGGCATCAAGACAGATTCAGAGATATTGCGTGAAATCTCAAAACATATGAAAAAATAGCAATCTAGGATAAGGAGTTGATAACATGGCAAAGGTCAAAGTAGCTACAGTCTGGTTGGAAAGCTGTGCTGGCTGTCATATGTCATTCTTGGATATTGATGAAGCGATAATCGATGTAGCCAATCTGGTCGAATTCACCAGGACCCCCATAACGGATATAAAGGAATTTCCACAAGTAGACGTTGGCATAGTAGAAGGCTCTGTAGGCAATACCGAAGAGGAGGAGATACTCAAAGAACTCAGGGCACATTGCAAAATTCTTATGGCTTGGGGTGATTGTGCCTGCTTCGGTGGCGTATGCGCCATGCGCAGCAGCTTCGACAAAGAAGAAGTCCTCAGGCGGGGCTATATTGAGACTGAAAGCACCTACAAAGGCAAAATACCTCGCCCACCGGGCGTCCCAGCACTTCTTGACCAGGTTAAACCGATAAGTCATGTAGTAAAGGTGGACTGCTATGTCCCAGGCTGCCCACCGGAAGCTGGAGCTATTCTCTACGCCTTAAAAGAGCTGCTAGCAGGCAGAATCCCGGTTCTGCCCAGCGAGATGATGCGCTTTGATTGAAAGAGGTGAAGATATGGTTTCTGAAGTCAAAAAAACTATTGAAATAAACCCGGTTAGCCGGATTGAAGGGCATGGCAAAGTAACTATCCTGCTGGATGAGGCAGGCAATGTGGCTGATGCCAAGTTCAATGTAACACAATTCCGGGGTTTCGAAAAATTCTGCGAGGGCAGGGTTTTCTGGGAAATGCCGGTAATAACACCCAGAATCTGCGGCATCTGCCCGGTAAGCCATCACCTGGGCGCAGCCAAAGCCGGCGATGCGATTTTAGGAGTCGAACTGACACGCCCGGCTAAACTTCTACGTGAGCTCATGCACATGGGGCAATATATCCAATCGCACGCCCTTCATTTCTTCCATCTAGCCAGTCCTGATTTGCTTCTCGGCATGGATGCAGACCCGGCAAAAAGAAATGTTATCGGATTGATAGCTGAGAACCCCGACCTTGCTGTTAAAGGTGTAAAGCTTCGCAGCTTTGGTCAGACAATAATCCAAAAGCTGGGTGGCAAGAAAGTCCATCCCAATGGCGCTGTGCCTGGCGGAATGAATACGGCTCTATCCGTCACTGACCGAGACCACTTCCTAAAGCAGATAGACTGGGCTATTGCCGACGCCCAGACCGCCATAGGTATAATCAAGAGCTATTATGAAAAAGACAACGAGTTCGTTTGCACCTGCGCTAGTTTTCCCACGGGTTACCTCGGACTGGTGGATGAAAACAACAATCTGGAATTCTATGATGGCAAATTGAGGTTAATTGACCAAAAAGGTAAAGTTCTTGAAGACCAGTTCAATCCATCCAATTACCTTAATATCATCAGTGAATATGTAGAGGATTGGTCCTATCTCAAGTTCCCGTTTTACAAGAAGATGGGCTATCCTAAGGGTATCTACAGAGCAGGACCACTTGCCCGACTCAACGTTAGTCAGGGAATATCCACTCCTCTAGCCAATGCCGAACTTAAAAATTTCAAGAAACTGGGCAACAACGGCATAGTAGAAGGTTCATTATATTATCATTATGCCCGCCTTATAGAATTGCTTTATAGCATCGAAAGAACCCAGCAGCTACTGGAAGACAAGGATATATGCTCGACTGACCTGATAGTTACCTCCAATAAATACAATGAACAGGGCGTTGGTGTCCTTGAAGCACCTAGGGGAACCCTGTTCCACCACTACTGGGTGGACGATACAGGTAAAATCCAAAAGGTTAACCTCATCGTAGCCACAGGCAACAACAATGCCGCCATGAACAAAGCGGTATATGAGGTAGCCAAAACGCATATAAAGAACAATAAAATAACTGAAGGCATACTCAACCGAGTCGAGGTAGCTATTCGATGCTATGACCCCTGCCTCTCCTGTTCAACACACGCTTTAGGTCAAATGCCCTTCAATGTCCAGGTTATCTCTGCCAATGGCGAAATCGTAAAAGAGATAACAAGATAGATTATTTCTATATTAGTCTCATAAATCAGCACAAGCCCAGAGTAGGCTCCTCAAAAAAGGAGCCTACTATACTTATGTAGATATATAGAGGGGAAATCAACAGTCTTTGAATCTAACGCCCAAAATTAGTACACTTTAGGGACTGCCAGGAACAAGATAGTCAAAAAGCAAGATATAAAGGAGCAAAGCTAATGGTGACTGAGCAGCAGATAAGAGAAAGCCTGGAGGAGATACTGACACCAGGTGCTATGCGTAGCCCTGTTAAACTGAATCTGGTCCGTGAAATCATCATCTCTGACCAGAAAGTTGGCATTACCCTCGCCTCCGCAGCCCTGAACTCAGGTGCCCAGGACTGGCTAAAGTCCAAAATCAGCGAAACTATCACGCAATTACCTGGTATAAATCAGGTAAATATAAACTTTACAGAGACCATACCTAAGGAAGTTAACGATGTCAGCCATGTGATAGCTGTCATGAGCGGCAAGGGTGGCGTAGGCAAGTCTCTGGTAGCAGCACTGCTCAGCATCGCCCTCGCCCGGCAAGGGAAAGAGATCGGCATACTAGACGCTGACATAACTGGACCCAGCATACCCAAGATGTTCGGCATGAGCGGCGTTCGACCCAGCAGCAGTGAAACAGGCATCTTACCGGTTTTGTCGAAGCTGGGCATCAGCATCATGTCCATAAATCTTCTTCTAGAACACGAGGATGATGCAGTAATCTGGCGCGGACCAATTATCAGCAAGGTCATTCAACAATTCTGGGAAGACGTGCTCTGGGGTAAGCTCGACTATCTTATAGTCGACCTGCCACCAGGCACTGCCGATGCTCCTCTGACCGTAATGCAAACGCTTCCGGTATCAGGGATAGTCATAGTGTTCAGTCCTCAGGAGCTGGCAGCAATGGTGGTAAAGAAAGCAGTACGAATGGCAAAGCAGATGAAAATCCCCATACTCGGAGTTGTGGAGAACATGAGCTATTTCACTCTACCGCACAGCGGGAAAAAGCTGGAGCTTTTCGGCAAAAGCCGGAGTCAGGAAATGACAGAGGCAGCTGGGGCACCCCTGTTAGCACAGATACCCATTGACCCTGAGTTGGCTAAGTTTTGCGACCAGGGCGAAATCGAGCGCTACAGTTCAGAAATATTTGACATCCTTAGCCAGAACTTCATCAAAGCGCTACCCCTTAAGGCAAAACAGACGTAAAACATACAGGAGACTGGATATGACCGATAAATTCGATGAGCTGGAAAAAGAAATAATGGAAGCGATGAGGAAAGTGTATACCGAAACGGCAATTGACCATGCTATGAATCCTCGAAACATGGGTAAAATACCAAATCCCGATGGTTTCGGTTCCGCAACCAGCTCTTGCGGAGAGACTATGGAGATACGGCTTAAGGCAAAGGACGACAGAATAACAGATGTTGCTTTCTGGACAGATGGCTGCAGCACAACAGCCGCCTGTGGCAGTATGGCAACAGAGATAATTAGAGGCGAGAACATGGCACAAGCGTTGGCTATCAATCAAGACGACATCCTGAATGCCCTAGGTGGACTGCCTGAAAGCAATCACCACTGCGCCCAATTAGCCGCTAACGCAGTAAGAGCAGCAATTCAGGACTACATAGCCATTAGAAAAGAGCCATGGAAAAAGGCTTACAGGAAATGCTGAAGCCAAAAGCCTCAACGTCCACGGTAATTGAACTGATGCCACCCATAATATCAGTTATAGGTCAATCGAAAGCAGGAAAGACCACGCTTATCGAAAAGCTGATTTCGGAGCTAAAGTCAAGGGGTTATCGCATAGGTACTATCAAGCACTCCGCCCATAGATTAAGTTTCGATAAACCAGACAAAGATAGCTGGCGACATATTCAAGCTGGCAGCGCCGCTACAGCCATCGCCTCCCCAGACCAGATCGTGCTAATGAAACCGGTTACTGAAGAACCTGAGCTAAACCAGATAGCCCGTCTCTTTGACGAAGATTTTGATATTATACTCGCGGAAGGTTTCAAACAGAGCAACACACCCAAGCTGGAGGTTCACCGCCAAGCAACTGGTCCGCCTCTCAGTGAAATTAACAACCTCATAGCTATAGCCACTGATGAGCCGCTGGAAACCAAGACCAGACAGTTTTCACTGCACGACATCAAAGGCATAGCCAACTTCTTAGAAAACAGCTTTATAAAGCACAAATAAGAGGAGCAATAAGCTGTTTAATTTAACCATCGACGGTATTAAGCTTAAAGCTAAAGAGGGAACTAAAATCCTGTGGGCAGCCCTGGACAACGGGCTTTATGTACCCAATCTATGCGCCATAAGAGAAGCCATCACGCCTTTTGCCTCCTGCCGCCTCTGCTTTGTGGAAATAGAAGGCAGAAGTGCCCCGGTTACCGCCTGCACCGAGCCAGTCAGCGATGGCATGGTTATACACCTGAACACACCGAAGGTCAAAAGGCTTAGAAATACCGCCTTCGAGCTTCTGCTCAGCCATCATCATCTCGATTGCGCCAATTGTGCCAAAAACCGGAACTGCGAACTTCAAAATACAGCCTCGCGACTTGGTTTGAAACTGAAGCCCAAGCGACTCAAACGCATACCACGCAATCTACCTGTAGATTCCAGCCACACCTTGTTTACCTATGACCCCAATAAATGTATTCTATGCGGCAAATGTGTTTGGGTATGTCAGGTACAAGGTTCAGGCATACTCGACTTCGCCTTCAGGGGTATCGACACCGTGGTCAGCACATTCTCAGGTATGCCCTTAGCCGAGGCAGGTTGTACCTCCTGCCTGGCATGTGTTCACGTCTGCCCGGTAGGCTCTCTGATAGCCAAACCTGGCGTCGGTCCCATCTTCTTACCCAGAGCCGGTATATGATGCTGTTAACTAAAGATGTAATAACGAGGCTAAAAGATTGCTATACTCCTAACCTTCGTCCCACGCCCCTTTACCGATGAGAGGTACGAAGCGACAGCCACCCAGACTTTGAATTTGATGTTTCCTTTTCCTCTTGGTGACTTTAAGCAAGTCCTGCTCCCATCTCGAGCCCACAGGAATGACGAGCCGCCCCCCTAATATCAACTGCTCAAGCAATACATCAGGAACGCGCGGAGCACCGGCAGTAACAATCATAGCATCATAAGGCGCTCCGGCTGACCAGCCCAAAGCTTCACTAGATGTGTGAATCTCAACATTGGTATAACCAAGCTCCTTTAGAGTCCGCCTGGCTGACTCAGACAACTTAGGAATACGTTCGATACTGACCACCCATTCTGCCAACTCAGCCAATATCGCCGTCTGATAGCCGCTCCCAGTACCTAACTCCAGCACCTTCTCTCCACCCTTAAGCCCCAAAGCCTGAGTCATCAAAGCCACGATAAAGGGTTGAGAGATAGTTTGTCCGAAGCCGATGCTCAAGGGCATGTCTTCATAAGCTGCGTAGTAATAGTCAGGGGATACAAAACGCTCTCGGGGTACACGTTCCATAGCCGACAGCACGCGTTTATCACGAATCTCGTGCCTCAGGCAATCGAACAGTCTAGCTCGAGCTGCCTCTAAACCCACGCACTTGCTACCTTTAGGCTTCAACTGAGAATGAAGGTTAATATGATAAGTATGAGAAACAGAGCGCCAGAGATAATACCGATAAGCCGCAACTCAGGTAATATGTATTGATAGCGGGTTGCTTGAGTTGACTGGATAGCTTTTTCAATTACAGGCGCTGCTGCTTTAGGTTCAGCCACCGGTCTAGCCTGATACATAGGTTGCGCCGGTGCTCCTTGTGCTAGCCTGGCGGCTGCTCGAAATTTAGCTTTGCGTCGCGATTTTCTTCCCATAGCCTTACTCCAAAAAATCTAGCATTATGCTTCTAGCGCTGCATATCAAGAGCGAACTTCTACCTGAGTATAAGCCCTGGTGGTTGAAATATGTGCATGCCCCAGAAGCTCTTGGACAGATTCTAGGTCAGCACCGCCCTTCAGTTTATGGGCGGCGAAGCTGTGTCGCAAACTACGAGGCGTTACTTTACCACTAAGTCCGACCTTATCGGCATAACCCTGAACAATCTGCCAGAAGCCTTGGCGGGTAAGCCGTTCACCACGGCGATTGAGAAACAAAGCTACTTCCTTTTCATTGCTCAGTAAATCAGGGCGAACGACACCGATATATTCTTTAACAAGCCGTGCCACAGGTGGGTCTATAGGTATAACTCGAGACTTTGAACCCGCTCCCAAACACCGCACCGTGTTCTTCCTCAAATCAACGTCTCTCGCGTTCAGCGCCATCAATTCACTGGCTCTCAAGCCAGTAGCATACAACACCTCCAACATTGTCTTATCTCTCTTTGCGTCGATGGTGGAATGTTTTGCCGGTTCCGATAATAGACGACGGACTTCGGAAACAGACAATGGCTTGGGCAAGGGTTTACTGACCTGCGGTGAAGCCAAGTTCGGTGTCAGATCGCCTCTCAATCTGCCACTATCCACCATAAACTTGAGAAACGACTTAGCTGCAGCTATCTTGCGAGCCACCGTAGATGACTTGTACCTTCTCCCGCTAAGACTTTGCAGATAACCCGACATAAGCCCAGCGTTCAACCTAGGCTCTGAGGGGTCAAATCCAGCTATCGAGCCCTCCGATTTTTCATAGTCAGCCAGCTGATTCAAGTCGTTACGATAAGCTGCCAAAGTGTTTTTGGAGTATTTCTTTTCGCCGGCTAAGTAATCAAGAAATGACTTTATGTCTTCTTCCATTTTCCATGCTTATTCTAACACAACACAATCATCAAAGCTACGTGTATACACAAATTTTTTAAAACTTTTTGTCTGTTTTTCCCACCCAATGCTACAATATTGTACTAGAGCGACTATGCCTATTACTGAGGAGCAGATAAAAACGTTACCGGCAAAGCCCGGGGTATACCTTTTTAAAGATAAACAGGGCAAAGTCATTTATGTCGGCAAAGCCGCCAGCCTTCGTAACCGGGTGCGAGCTTACTTCAGCCCCGGCACTAACCTATCATCCAAGCTCGAGCAGTTGATAGCCAGGATAAGCGACTTCGAGACTGTAATTACCGACTCAGAACAGGAAGCTCTCATCCTGGAATGCAACCTGATTAAGAAATATCGCCCCAGCTACAATGTGCGCTTGAAAGACGATAAAACCTTCCCTTACCTTAAGATAGACGTAAAAAGTGATTGGCCAACTGTCCGCATTACCCGTCGTCTCCATAAAAATGGGGATAGGTATTTCGGTCCCTTCGCCAGCGCTGGCTCCTTACGCCAGACATTAAAGTTAATAAAAAAAATATTCCCCTTCCGCTCTTGTAACAAGGCAATAACCGGCAAAGACACCAAGCCTTGCCTGGATTATCACATCAACCGCTGTCTAGGTCCCTGCATCGGGGCTGTAAGCAAGGAAGACTACCATGAGGTAATAAATCAGGTCGTTCTGTTTCTTGAAGGCAAGCAGGAGCTGGTCCTTCATGACCTCAAAAACAAGATGAGAAAAGCCTCGCAGCAACTCCAGTTCGAAACAGCAGCCTTACTCCGCGACCAAATTCAGGCTATAGAAGATGTCATGGAAGGACAGAAAATTGCCATAACAGTAAAAGGTGACCATGATGCCATCGCACTGGCACAAACCAGAGACATAGCCTATTTAGAGATTTTTTTCATCCGCAGCAATAAACTTATCGGTCGTGATTATATTCTACTGGACGGCATCCGAGATGAAGCGCCAAGCCAGATAATGACCAGCTTCATCAAGCAATACTATGCCTCAGCCTCCTCAATACCATCTCTAATCCTGCTCCAGTATCCCGTTGAAGAGCCTCAGGTTATCACCAGATGGCTGGCAAATCGGAGAGGTGCACCAGTCAAATTGCATGTGCCGCGCCAGGGAAGCAAGAAGCAGCTAATGGATATAGTTGTAGAAAACGCTCGCCAGGGACTGGCTTTATATCAGGCAAAACAATCAACTCTCATCGAATCCGCCCTTGTCCTGGAAGAACTTAAAGAGAGACTCAACCTACCCGGAATCCCTATGAGAATAGAGGGCTACGATATCTCAAATATCCAAGGTAATCTAGCTGTCGGCAGTATGGCTGTTTTTGATAAAGGTATGCCCAAGCCAGCGCATTACCGACGCTTCAGAATCAAATCAGTAGCCGGCATAGATGACTATGCCATGATACAGGAGGTACTAAGGCGACGCTTCAGGCAATCTCTGGCTAGTGATGAAAGGTGGTCAATAACACCTGACTTGATTCTCATCGATGGCGGCAAGGGGCATCTCAATGCCGCACTGGAAGTGATGAAGGAATTGGGATTAGATTCCATTCCTGCTGCCAGCCTGGCTAAAGAAAAGGAACAGGTATTCACACCCGGCAATCCCGAACCGCTCGAAATCCCACAGACTTCCGTAGCGCTGTACCTGTTGCAAAGGATTAGAGACGAAGCCCATCGCTTCGCCTTAGGCTATCATCAAAGGTTACGGCACAAAGAAGGCATAGCTTCAGCTCTGGATAGTATCCCCGGCATCGGTCCCAAGCGTAAGAAAGCCTTACTCAAAAAATTCGGCTCGGTTCGAGGTATCAAAGAGGCATCGATAGACGAGCTGTCCACAGTGACAGGCATAACCAACAAACTGGCTGACAAAGTGAAAGAATACCTGTAAATAATCTGCGAAGCAGGTATTGACAACTGATGATATAATCCCCCAAGAGGAGGTGAACCATGTTAACGGCATCAAGGTGGCTCTTGATAATAGGCAGTGCGCTATTACTTATAGATGTAATCCTGATAGTAGCCAAAATATCCAACCCAATTCCAGGTTTTCCCTTGCCCTGCCCCATAACCTGGTGCATACTCGGTGTCGGGCTGCTTCTCTTCGCCATCAGCAGCAAAGCCTTTAAGAAGTAACAATCAATCTCCCGCCAGATGGGCGAGAGCAGGATTAGGGTAAATTATCTACAAGCCTAAAAGCTGGGTAAGGCTTTTGGCATTCCTAACTGCATAAGCGCCAGCATCGTTATTGAAATAGATATAAACCGATTTCAGGTTTTTCCCCAGCTCAGCAATTTTCTTTGCCCAGCCTGAAAGTTCCTCATCGCTATAGCAACTCCAGTATAAGCCGGTACTGCCATGAAACCGCAAATAGGCGAAATCAGCCGTAGCTACCACCGGACAGGTGAAATCAGGCATATCGAAGACACACAAGCCCGTCTCATATCGCTTCAGGATATTGAAAACGTCATCATCAATCCAAGACTCATGGCGGAACTCAAAAACATGGCGATACTGACGAGATAATATAGAAAGGAATGTCTCCAATGCTTCATCATTACGCTTCATGGTCGGCGGCAACTGATACAACAGCGGTCCAAGCTTATTTTGCAGAAAATCAGCTCGGGCTAAAAAATTCTGCGTTGGCTCTTCCATATTCCTCAGCCTCTTTATATGGGTTATAAAACGGCTGACCTTAACAGCGAAGACAAAACCTGGGGACGAAGATTCCCGCCAATTGATAAAAGCTCGTTCCGAAGGCAAACGATAGAAGCTATTATTGAGTTCTACGGTGTTAAAATGCTGAGCATAAAATTCCAGCCACCTCGGCTTGGCTAGCTTTTCAGGGTAGAAAAGCCCCCGCCAGTGCTCATAATGCCAGCCGCTCGTCCCGATATAGTACTCGGTCATCTCTCTCCAAAATGGACTTTATCGCCACTCCCAGTCTATAATTAACTGTCAGTGAAAGAGCCAGACAGTCAATCAAAGCTGCCCGTGCCGGTGACTCCGCCTAAGCTAATTAACCAGGGCTTCACCTGGATAGGCAATCGCCGCAGCTTCATCAAAACGAGAAAGTTCTCCGGAATCTCCTCAGTTTTGATGGCGCCCGTGTTCATGCTCGAGTTCCTTTTCCTAGCACTGCTAATAGGCATACTATTGCTCATCTTTGCACTTTATGTAATGTTCAGCCTGCTGAGTTCACTACCCAGGCTGAAAAAAGGGCAATTGAACAGCCGCAGCTAAAACAAAGCCATCATTCTACAGTTCTTCCAACTTCGCTAAATCGAACCGCATGCCGTCACGAGCCGCAATAACCTTGATACCTGTATCCTGGCTCAGCTTCTGTGCCAGTTCCCAGGGCTTAGCCCGCCATATCGACATGCCGAAGTGGGTGAGTATGGCAGCTTTCGGCTTCGCTTCCACAATTATCTGTCTGGCTTCAGGCATAGACAAATGGTCAATCCCTCCCTTAGTCTCTAGCATGACCACATTTATTACCAACAGCTCGCTCTTATAGTAGCTGGACAGTCCATCGAAGTACCTGGTATCGGTAATCCAGGAAAATGTATGCCGTGGCGTTTTGAAAACAAAGCCATAGGTCTCTACAGGATGCCTGTGCCTCACCGGCGTTTCAAAAGAGATATCCTCTATAGAATAAGAACCGCCTTCACACAAAATCTCTATCTTTTGTGGATAGCTCCGCAAGTATGGGAAAATCACAGCATCCTCATTCAGAGCATCCGAGGGGGCAAACACTAGTCCCCGCTGCTTCCAACCACCCTCGGTCATAGCTTCAATCATGATATTTATGTCGCCGGAGTGGTCCAGATGTTTATGAGACAGGATAATAGCCTTCAGTTTTGAAGCATCGAGTTTTCGCTTTACGCTGTGAACAAGGCAGCCAGGACCAGGGTCAAAAAGTATCTCAGCGCCACCGAAATTCAGCCAAGCACCACCCGAAGCCAGAAATTGCTTGGTCACCACAAACCGAGCACCAGCCGTGCCCAGAAAGGTTATTACATCTGACAAATCTTCCACAGTCCCAATTATATCAGGAAAGCCAGAAGACCCCACATACCCCACTGATGTCCCACAAATACCAAATTCCAAACACTAAATCTCAAACAATATCTAATTTCAAATCTGCCAAATCCAAAACGTCAGGTTTCAGTCATTAGTGCTTGATGCTTTGAATCTGTTTGGAATTTGGCGCTTGGGATTTAGAATTTATAAAGAAGGGTATGCCTGTAGCATCCGCTACAGGCATGATTGGAGCCAATGCTCCAATCTACCCGCTTACCTGTCATCTCTCCTCCACTGTCATTGCGAGCCCCGATGCAATCGGGGCGTGGCACCCTCAAAGCAAAGAATCCCCCTAGCCTACCCATCCAATTTTCTGTTAAAATTGGCTCAGCCTTTTACTTGGCGAAAAAGGAGACAAATGACATCATTACAAGATGAAATCGCCCGGCTCTTCAAAGAATTTCAGGCAAAAACCAACAAGCTGCTGACTATAGGCACCGTCGAATCAGCTACCGGTGGCAGAATAAGCGACAAGATAACCAACGTTTCGGGCAGTTCCGACTACTATAAGGGCTCCATAGTTGCCTACAGCAATGAAGCCAAGACAGACATTGTTGGGGTTAAAAAACAGACCCTCAAAAAACACGGCGCCGTCAGTTCCCAGACAGCGATAGAAATGGCTGAAGGCGGCAGGAAACTGCTCAAGGTAGATATTTGCATCTCCGATACCGGCATTGCCGGACCCACCGGCGCTACGCCAGGGAAACCGGTAGGCTTATTCTATATAGGCATATCCGCCAAGGATACCAGTCTGGCTAAAGAGCACCACCTTCATGGCAACCGCGAGGAAAACAAGCAAAAAGCAGCCGAAATGGCGCTAAGCTTATTAAAAGAGTATCTGCAAACACTCATCAGCGAAGGGGCTGATAGTACCCTGGAAGAAAAGCACGTGGTCACCTGCTTTCTTGAGCACCGTGGTAAAATCCTTATTTTGAGACGGAGCGGTCGGGTTAGCACCTACCGCAGAAGCTGGGCTGGCGTCAGTGGCTACATAGAGACAAACGCCGACGACCAAGCCTTTACCGAAATCAGCGAAGAAACAGAGCTATATAAAAAAGACCTCAAGCTGGTGAAGAAAGGCAAGCCATTAGAAATCATCGACAAAGACCTGAACCGAAGATGGATAGTGCATCCATTCCTATTTCACGTAAGGGCTCCAGAAAACATAAAGACCGATTGGGAACATACCGAGGTTAAGTGGATTAAACCGGGAGAGCTCAAAAAATACCAGACTGTCCCCGGACTGGCGAAAGCTCTGGCGCGGGTGATTAAATGACATGCACACCTTTTGCCTCTTGACTTACTAGAGGTTGAACATGCTGGCTAAGGTAATGAGCTGCGCTGTGGTTGGGCTGGAAGGAGCCATTGTTGAGGTAGAGGTTGATATCTCTCCGGGGCTGCCTTCTTTCACCGTCGTCGGACTGCCTGATACCGCCGTCCAGGAAGCCAGAGAGCGAGTTCGTGCCGCCATACGCAACTCTGGCTGCACTTTCCCAACCAGGCGAATTACGGTCAACCTGGCACCAGCTGACCTCAAAAAAGCCGGCCCTGCCTACGACTTGCCTATTGCTATCGGCATATTGCTCAGTTCCGAGCAGGTATATGCCGACGTGACAAAAACGCTTTTCCTGGGTGAACTTTCCCTGGACGGCAGCTTACGCCATACACACGGCATACTGCCTATGGTAGCCCTAGCCCAGGAAAAGGGGCTGTCGGATGTCTTCGTTCCCGCCGACGATGCCAATGAAGCCTCCATGCTGGACGGCATTAAGGTCATCCCATCTATCTCATTAGCTCAACTGGTCAGCCATCTCCGGGGAGAGCTATCAATACCCCAGTATCAGCCGGACAAAGACTGGAGAGATATAACCACTGACTTCGCCCATGCTGATTTGTCTCATATAAAGGGACAGGAACACGCCAAGCGGGCTCTGGAGGTAGCTGCCACCGGTGGTCATAATATACTCATGTCCGGACCGCCTGGCAGCGGCAAGACCATGCTGGCTCGCGCTCTACCTTCCATAATGCCCACCATGACCTTAGTCGAAGCTTTAGAAGTGACCAAAATCTACAGCGTCAGCGGGCTTCTTTCCAGTGACACCCCTCTCATAAACCAGCGTCCCTTCCGCTCACCACACTACACCATATCTCATGCTGGTTTGGTTGGCGGCGGGCACTGGCCCAGACCCGGTGAAATAAGCCTGAGCCATCGCGGCGTGCTCTTCCTCGACGAGTTCCCCGAATTCAGCCACATGGCTCTGGAATCATTGCGCCAGCCGGTAGAGGACAAAGTTGTAACCATCAGCCGGGCGCAGGGCAGTGTCACCTTTCCCGCCAACTTCATGCTGGTAGGCGCCATGAACCCATGTCCCTGCGGCTATTATGGTGACTCGGTTAAAGAATGCAAGTGCTCCTCCAGTGAAATCTCACGTTATCAGAAACGGCTTAGCGGCCCGCTTCTCGACCGCATCGACATCTTCATCGAAGTGCCTCGGGTCGAATACGAAAAGCTCACCGATGATACCTTGGGCGAAAGCTCGGAGAAAGTTCGAAGCAGAGTCGAAGCCGCCAGGCAGATTCAGCAAAAGCGATTCGAGGGCACTAAACTCACCTGCAACGCCGAGATGACGCCACTAGAAGTCAAAGAATTCTGCCGCGTCGAGCCTCCGGCTCAGAGCCTATTGCGGACGGCTATGAAACAGCTCCACCTCACCGCCCGTGCCTTCCACCGCATCCTCAAGCTAGCCCGTACCATCGCCGACCTGGATAGAGCCGACACCATCAAAGCCAACCATCTCGCCGAAGCCCTCCAGTACCGCCACAGAAGCACAAGTTAGCAACAATACCGGCTACTGTGCAATCGACTTCTTTTGTATTTCTAAGGTAAAAGCAATAAGAGCTCCTCAAAATTGGATACGACTTGATGTCTCTCATCAGCCATACCACAGCCGGCTGGTTCAAAGAGAACTGTCTTGAACCCAAGTGCTGCTGCCGAATCAAGGTTTTTCAGCCTATCATCTACCAATACGGCATTGCTGGGGTCTGTACTTAATTGTCTAATGAGAGCGCTAAAAATCGCTCGGTCCGGCTTTCTAGCACCGACATCTCCGCTTATTACAAACCCCTTAAAGTAACTGTCCAATGTAAAGCGAATTCGTAGTTTCTCAGACCACTCGGACAGGTCATTCGATAAGCACCACACCTCGTAGCCCCGTTTCTTTATTTCTTGAAGGAATTCAATGAGACCGTTACTTAGCTGGTGTCTGCTGAGGTATTCATCTTCAAGTCCAGTGGCGATGCCAACCGCTTCCCAGAACTCGGAGGCACACATATTGCCAAGGCTCGCTGAATCATAGAGGCTTTGTACCTTCGATATATCTTTGTCGCCACCCTTCTCAACGATAAATGGATAAAGTAAGTCTACTACATCATCGCCGACGGAATAGATTACTCCCATCGCGTCGAGTACAACTGTTCTCAAGTTTACGCCATCCAAAATCGCCATAGTACCTCCGTAGAGATACCAGATTATATTTCTTGCCTAATGATTCGGTCAATATCAGGCATTTGAATCGAACTTGGAAGCTCTCCAAAGACGCCAGAAAAATGCACGCTAAGTAACATAATAGGCTACTGTGCAGATGTAAAAATGTCTGTCTGCGACTTACTATAGCCACGTCCCTATTACAAAAGTATGTGTCAAAAGAGTACTTATGGTGGGTTCACCTGTTAGGAAAGGTATATTATGATATACATAGGTAGCTTAAAGGAAGGTCAAAATGCAAGTTGGAACATTTCTAACGCAACCAAATGGCAGCGCAGATGGCAACGGAAAACTCAAGCAGGTCAAGGTGGCAGTGTTCACTGAGACCTGCACGCTTACCGGATACACCTGCTGCCTGAAACACCAGCGCCTGTTAGATGTCCTTAATCAAGATTTTATACCGAATTCCTTGCCCATCGGAAAGGACTTCATGTCACTTACCGATGCTGAGGTGTGGTTTCCAAACGGAGAAAGGGAATTCATGGCTTCCATTTACGTCAGGAAGTCCAGCATACTTTTCGTCGGGGAAAAGAGTGAAGGTGAACCTGAGAAGCCAGAAATCGAAGACAGGGCAACAATGTATCTGGCGAAGGCAAAGAACCCCATCGAAGTAGAGCTACATATGTCACCATATACCCTAACGGGACAGGTTTATGCTCAATCATGGCAGAAATTGCTGGATGCCGTCGAGAGGGCTGACGAGTTCTTACCATTGACAGATGTGGAGATATATCCGGCGCCGGGTAACACTACATCGACATTTGATTTTATCGCTGTAAACCGGGACAAGATAATCTACGTTTGTGAATCTTTAGGTTGGGCTAAATCCACCTTGCCGGCGGCAGAAGCGATTCGCAGGGACTAGACTCACCTCAGTAAAGCCCCCTTATACTATCTCAGAAGCCAAGTTAGATAACGAAACAGCCTATACTTACTGGCACAGAAATTCCAACGGTAACGTAAACTTTTAAGTATAGTTCCTCGTTTATAACTGAAAAAGGGGGTATGTAAATGCAAGCATATTGTATGACATGCCGCACCAAAAGAGAGATGAGAAACCCCAAAACTATTAAAACGGAAAACGGCAAGCCCGCCATACAGGGTGTTTGTCCCAAGTGCGGGACCAAGATGTACCGAATCAAGAGCTAAATATACGAAAACCGTAGATAACTGAAGCTGGGTATCCTGAAAATACCCAGCTTCTTGTTTTCGAATTACGCATTTTTGGACGAGTGTGCCACCTCATGCCTTAAGCATAAAGATAAGCCTGTTTGCCAGCTGCTGAAGCTTTCCCTCAACCCTCTTGTCCTCTGAAACCTGCCTGGGCGTTTTTGCCAGAGCGGTGACATAACCACCCCAGCGCATACCGCAAACAGAGCCATACGTCCTCAGGTTCTCAATCGCTTTACCCACCCCTTCCTCCGCAACAGCGATGCCTGCAAATAGCTTTCCCTCCAGCCTGGTCCAGATTGGACAGGTCCTGTCCATGAAGTTCTTGAGCAGTCCGGAAAGCATTTCAAAGTAAACCGGGGTACCAAAAACAAGGCAATCGGCTTTCAGCAACGCAGGGTAAATCCCCTGCATGTCGTCCTGAATTGAACAAATTCCTTGTCGCGCCTTGCCTCCCACCCCACAAGTCAAACAGCCATTACAGCTTTTGATGCGCCTCTTCTTCAGCAGAATCAGCTCGGTTTCCACGCCTCTTTGAGCAACTGTCTCTAACAGTCTCCTCAGCATCCATTCGGTATTACCCCGTCTGGGAGACCCACAAATGCCAACCACTTTCATAACAAGCCACTTTAGCCTAATCTGACTCCATTTTACGATGTCGCTCCCTTACCATCAAGTGATAAGATAAAGCCCAGCGGTATGAACGAAACACCATAAGGTTCAATATCGCGACCAACAAAAGTCAGTAAAGTGCAACGAGTATACACTATGGTGTAGATTGTATAGCAACTAGAAAGAATTTGGCTATGGTTAAGAGCTAAATTAAAGTATTTCATCTAGAGATTTCTTTATTTCTATTAATTCATCCTCTGTTAAATCCCATAGCTGTCCAGCAAGATGGTCTATCTCCTCTTCCACTTCACGGAGTGACTTATCATCATTCGTTGCTGCGAAAGAGTGTGCTTGCTCGGAGTGTTGAGCAAGGTTGAGGTGAAGGGGATTTTGAGAATTAAACTTGGGGATACGTGCCTTTTGGAGGACATTAGGCGAACCAAATCCCCCCGTCCCATGAACAGCGGTTGAGGTGATAACAAATCGCCAGGGTGAAGAATTGAGCGCCGCGCAGAAATAATGAGCCTCCCTTAATTCATGGAAAGCGACCAGAACGGCAGTTTCGATTGGCAAAATAGGCTTTTTTATACCCACTACATCCGCTGAGCCTATAACTGCTCCTTTTATGTCAATGTCGACGCGTGTCCACACAACTTTGTATGGGGCAAGAGTATAGTCACCAACGTTAAACATGGAATAGAACGGGTCATTTTCGCTGAAATATCGTTTATAAGCTGCCCGGCTTTTTAACTCTTTATCAAATTGTTTGAGGTAAGACCAAGTCTTGGTATAATTAAGTTGCATTTCCTCTTCATCTATTCCCTGTCGCTTTTTGGGGTCTTGAACCATCAGAATACAGGCGGAAGGCCGAGCTTGCCAGCGCTTAACATCTCTTCCCCGGAGCAGGGGATAAAGTAAGTCGGGCTCCAGACCCGTAAGTTGCACCTCGCGTATATTTCTCTTCTGCCCTTCGGTGATATTGGTTATCATCACCAGACCATCTGGCGTTTTCTCCCAAATGTTAAGCCAGTAGATCCCATTGGCTCCGCCTGTGTTGACACCTTCATGTGCTTGATAGTCCGATTTACCCAAGACTTTTATTACTGCTTTCAGTGCCTTCTGTCTTCCGGTAAGCCAAGCAGAGGTCTTATCCTCCGCGTTTATCGGCGTAGCTACGAAGTATTTCCTTTGGACTTTAGCCAGCACGTCATGCAATTCGCTATCGAAGCCTATACGTCCTTTAGTCACCTTTTTCCAATATGTATAAGGTACTGGATAGCTGTTCTTTCTATCTTTCTGAAGAACGATCAAGCTTGTTCTGTTTGAGGCACCTTCAAAAGGCTGAAGGTCTGCCATATCGTCCGCGTGGATAACCTTGATTTCTGTACCATCACCTAATAGAAAGCGCCGGAACCCCTGACCCGCACCTGAAGTCTTGAACACCGACTGGGTTATAACGAAGCCGAGTTTGCCGCCGTCTTTAAGATACGAACGCATAGCAACATGTGTCATGAGCATAGAAATGTCTTTCTTGCCCTTTCCTAAAATTGTATCCATACCTTTATGCGGGAAAAGACCCTCCTCTTGCCAAAGCTTCTTACTCTCATTCCGGTAGCCGTCAGGTAAGTTTTCCCAGTTAATCCAAGGAGGATTGCCAACTATATAGTCAAACTTTCCTGCAAAGACAGGAGCGAAAGCATTCTTAATGATGCGTGCCCAGATACCATCTAGCCGGTTTTTGTGCAGGATGGAGAGGCTTTCATAAGTCGCTTGAATAGAATGGCTAGCCTTAGCAAACTCTTCCGGACTCAGTCTTAATCGCTCCTGAACCCGTTTCAAAAAAATCTCGGGGGCAATTTCATCACGAACGCTTCCTTCCACTAGCCTGCAGAATTCATCCATCCTTTCGCTGCTTACTACCTCTTGAGGAATTTCAAAATCCTTAACAGTGGTCTTGGCTTTATAGATTCCACCAGTAAACATGTCCTGGCCTTTTTGAGGAGTCATGACTGAATCAGCAAGATAGACAGGTATACTTATCTCACCATGCGGTTGTTCAATGAGACTCCCTAGAGCCAGAAGATAGTTTGTCCGGGCAGCAATCACCGCTAATGGATTCAGGTCGAAACCGACTACGTTGTTGAGAATGACTTCAAGGATTCGGCGCTCAGGCATGAGAAGTTGGCGAGCCGCATCTCTAATTCTTTTTATTATTAGTACGAGAAAAGTGCCTGATCCACAGGCAGGGTCAAGAAAGCGGAGTCTTAGAAAGTTTTCTTTAACATAGTCGGAGTTATTCAGATCATCGGTGAAAAAGGAGGCGTCTAGCTGATTCAATAGCATCTGCGCAAGCCAGTCAGGCGTATAGTATTCGCCCAGATTGTGGCGTATTTCCCGCGGCATCAGATAATGATAAAGTTTCTTTAGAAGATCTCGGGTAGATTCTGGGTCTAATTCAAGAGTAGTCGGGTCATACGTATCCAGTTTAGACAAGACTTCTCTAATCGCCTTATCAATATCATCATTCCAGGCATAAAGGTACCAGCGGAAAAAGTCCCCTTCCAGCAGGTTTGTTATCTTAGCCCAGTCATAGAAGACTCCCCCATCCTCCATTCTTTTTATTTCGCCATGCAATTGTTGCGAAGGGAGTATTGACAAGTTGCCAAAAGATGGGACTCCTATTTTTAGACCCAAGTGGCGATAGAGAGCCAGCCATGCAAGTAGTTTTACAATCAAAACGAAGTATGTGTGAATAGCAAAGAAAAACCTTTCAGCGGTCTCCTCACCCTTCCCGATATCAATACCAACTCTGCCAGCAAATTTCTGAAGGTCCTTCAATTTGGTTTCGGTAAATGCTTCTTTATATTCGATTACCTCGCTAAAAAAGGTTCGCCACTGCTCAAAAAGCTTCGGTACCAAGGGGTTGCTCCCATCGTTTAGCGCCTTTTCAAAGGCAGCAATCATGCTTTTTGCTGGCAACTGATCAATATCAAAATCACTAATCAGATTATCAGCAGTCAAGGCAACACCGTAAGCAAGATATATGAGATATCTGAGAAATCTGGCGGCAGAATCAGCACTACTGGCAACAGGACTATCCTCATACCATCTATGGCCAAACTTTCTTACGAATATGAAGTAATTCCCATCAAGGATAATACCAGCTAATCTGTCAGCCAGATGTTTCTCAGCCTTGGCTATGTCTTCTAAGTAATCACGCAGCTGTTTGATAGCCTTCCTGTTGTTGGTATGTGAATTAATGGAATTTAGCTTGCCTGGTGCTTTGTATTCGATTACTAACCTGTTAAATACGGTATCTGGCTTTCCGCCAGAGATCAGTGAGTACCCACCCTTTGGTACAAACTCGATATCAGCCTTTTTGCAAAAGTCAGAGATAACAGGCATTAGCTTATCTCTAAAGGTTGCTTCAGTGGGATTCCCACTAGCAGCCTGGGCCAAACCTGCCACAAAATGACCAGATTCTGATTTGATTAAATTCTGAACCGCTTCCCAAGTGAGCATTGCGCCCTCTCAAAACTGGATGGCTGGCCTATAAACTATGATCAGATGCCATCTTTCAGGAGTCATTATAGCATGGCATGTAGAGGAGTGTTAGCTGCGCCGGTAACAATTCGTCATTTCGCGTACTGGGACATTGGAAGCTCTGAATCCACCATATCTGTCAAAGCTTATGCAGTAAGAAAGGCGAAGGATTTATCCCCAAATGGCGTCGAGGATTTTTATCCGCATCACCCGCCACACCGGTATGAACGCAGCTACGAGCGACACGACCAGCAGGATAAAAGCCATACGCGCAGTATAAACAGGCTTGGTGGTGAGATAGGCGGGACCGAAGGGGAACTCGAAGGGATGCCGGGCTTCCACAGGTATTATCAGGTACTTGAATGCCAGTATGCCAATAATTAAGCCAACTACCGCATAGAACAACGCCCGAATTAGATAGGATATGGTAATAGAATGAGATTTAATGCCTATGGCACGCTGTATGCCAATTTGACGACGTCGATTGATTACATCAACATAGGTGACGATGAAGACCGTGATTCCAGCTATCAGGTAGTTGACTACATTCAATATCTGGTTTATCAGGGTAAAGCTTTCAGTCATGCTCTCCACAAGCCCGGCAGTCTCATCCCAAGTCTGGAAAGCAAGACCATCCCACATACCGGCTATTCGGTCAATTATACTATCCGGGTCAACGCCTTCCTCCAGCTTCACGCGTATGCTGCTAGCTTTGTTATTCATATTCGGCATTACTGAGTTGAATTCCAGGTCGGTCACAAAAGCCTGTACATCAGTTTGAATGAATCCGGTGTCAAAAATGCCCTTTACCGTGTACTGCTTCTCAATGCCATTGCTATAAGTTACCACCACTTTGTCACCGGCATGCACATGGCGCAAAGAACTGGAATATAACTCGATATCCTCAAGGTCGGCACCGGCTAGCTGAACGCCCAGGAGTATCTCACCACGGTCGCGGGAATCAAGATACCTGCCCTCAATCAAAGAGTCCGCGACATCGAAAACCGCCCTCTCTTGCGCCGGGTCAATACCGATGACAACACAATTGACCCGCTCATCTTCAAAACTAATGTAGGCATTTATGTTGTTCCTGGCACTGGCAGCTACCACGCCATCTATGGATTCAATGCTCTGCACAAGGTCGCCAGCATGGTTTATAACGGTCTTGTCCCCCTCAGGCTCGATGATGATATCCCCGGAATATGTCTTTACCAGTATAGTATTCATGCTCACGGTTGCCCCGCTTATCAGCCCCGGGACGAAGAGAAGATTCATGGTCACCAGGACTAGCATGAAGATTGTTAACAGGATGATGCCGACATTACCCCTAACAATCGATTTTAAGGCAAGGAATGTCGCCACTCTGAACAATCTGGTCATTGGATTGGGCTACCTTCCTTTACCATTTTGCCATCGCTGAGGAAGATTAGACCACGGGCATATTTTTTATCGTCGGGGTCGTGCGAAACAAAGATAACAGTAACCTTCATCTCTTGGTTAAGATTGACCAGAGTTTCCATCACCTTCTTGCTGGATATAGTATCCAGGTTGGCACATGGCTCATCGGCAAATATAATCCTGGGACTGTTTATCAGGGCACGGGCAATAGCCACCCTCTGCTGCTCACCACCAGACAGCTCTTTGGGATAATGCTTTATCCTCTTTCCCAAGCCCACCAGCTCAAGCAGCTCTTTAGCCCTTTTCTTGAAGTCGACCCCCCTCTCACCGAGCATCATGCCGGGCAAATATACATTCTCATGGGCAGTCAGCTCCGCAAGCAGCGCATATTCCTGAAAAACATAGCCCAGATGCTGAAGGCGTAGCGTCGCCCTGGCATCGTCTGACAGCTTGGTTACGACTTCACCATCAAGAATTATGTCTCCTGAAGTAGGTCGGTCGAGCAAACCCAGCTGCCTGAGCAATGTGGATTTTCCCGAGCCGCTCTTGCCCATAATGCAGACCATATCCCCATCGGCAATATTGAACGATATGTCGTCCAGTGCCCTGACCTGCACCTCTCCAAGACCGTATATTTTGGCTAAATTTCGAACTTCTACCATATACCTATAATATCAGCGGATGAATCTTTACTTAATGCTCGACCGAACCTATCCTCTTCTGTACTTTCTTCCAGGAATCTGTGATAAGAAAGCTCTCCTCCATATTATCGAGCATTACGAGAAACTTATTAACGGGTACTGAGAATGTGAGCACATCCCGGGGAACAAAGGGACGGGCTGAGATATCGAACAGCCCCATAACCCCTCTGGGACGTTGAGATTTACCTTCAAGGTAGGGATACTGGACAATCGAGCCACAGCCGGCGCTGAATGGGGCGAAGACTCCGTTCGGCTCGGCTTCATCGAAATTAGCCAGCGTAAACAGACCCGCCAGTACATCGGGTTGGGCAAAGAAGATGACAACCTCCGGATTATCCGGCTTCTCAAGCTTGTCCCATCTCTTGAAGACTATGAAACGAGCCGGGGTTTTAAACGGAGGGGCATATTTCATCCCCTCCTTAACCAGCTCAGGCGATTTTTTATAGCGTTCCCCGTTAAGCTTGCCCGGGATTCCACAGGAAAGGAAATATTCGAAGTCAGGCATAATTCTGTGGCTAAAGCCGAGATATCGCTTGCCGCCAAAGCAGCCAACCGAGTCGGCATTGTAGCAAAATGAATCTCCCTTCCTCACTCTCAACAGGTCACCGATTACACACCTGTGCCCTGAAGTAGGTTTGACCAGCTCAGCACGACCTTCTTCATCAGTATAATAAAATGTAAGCGGAAGCTCGGCATGGTTAAAATATCTTTCCCACAGCGCGCCGAATTTTTCCTTGACCCTCATGTCCATAATCCAATTCTCCGGCTCTATTTGCAATAGCAAGCTAATGGACAAACCGCATGGTTACAAAAGCTACCGCCACATAAAGGAATATACCTATGAGGACGGAAGGTACAATCCCCCATCGGGGTAATATAAACATCATGGCGAGGGCATACAATATCCAGGCTGGTATCAAAAAAAGCATGCCTTTGAAATATGAAACCGTGGCACCGATACCACTGCTAAAATATATACTGAGGAGGGTGACAATGGTGACGCTGGGGAAGAACGCCACAAAGGCAGCAAGCAGCCCTTTACCCTGGCTTCCAAAATAGGTTACCAGAGTTACAATGGTTCCACCGAGTACAAAGTATAACGCCAGTAATTTAGCATCCATCGTCTGCCTCCCGTGTTATTCACCAGCACTGAAGAGATATACTAGTCAGGATTAAGGGCTTTTGTCAATTTTATAAGTAAGCCTCGCCGCTACAGGTCGAGTACTGTTGACAGGGGGAGTATAATATGACAGGTGCAGATAACCACATCCGGGGGTGAATAAAATGACTGTTGCGCAAAAGACCTTGCTCTACATCTTTCTGGCATTCGCCATAATTTTCATCTGTCTCCTACCGCTGGAGCCTTACGCCGGCAATTTCATCATTAAAGCCATACCGGCAATAAGCCTGGCGGTGCTGGCACTCCTAGCAGTTTCAGGTTTAAGAGGTAAATTGCTGTTTGTGGCTCTACTATTCTGTGCCGCTGCCGATATATCCCTGGAAATAGAAGCCGGAAAGTACTTCGTCATCGGTCTGGGATTATTCCTCGTGGCACATATAGTGTTCATAATAACTTTCTCCAGAGATTTGAAGGCTCAAAAATCCCAGATTCCTGTCATCATCATGCTTATCGTCTATGCCAAGATGATGGCTTTTGTCTTAACCCCCTGGCTCAAAGAGATGGTAATACCGGTTTATGTATACTTAACAGCTATAACTTTGATGGGCATTTTTGCGGCACTGAGGGGTTCACAGAACGATTTTACACTTTATGGAGCCATAGCTTTCATAGTTTCCGATTCAATCTTAGCCATCAATAAATTCATGATGCCAGTGCCGGCGGCGGATTACTTAATTATGATTACGTACTACCTGTCACTGTTCCTGATAACTTTCGGATATTTGAAACCAGCGATTACGCCACCGGCAAAGTGAAGAAAAAGGTGCTACCCTTGCCCTTACGGCTTTCCACCCATACCGTTCCTCCGTGCAGCTCCACGAGCCGCTTAACCATAGCCAGCCCTATACCGGCTCCTCCATGTCCTCTCTGCCGCGAGCGGTCTGCCTTATAGAAATGGTCGAAAACATGAGGCAAGTCTTCACCAGCTATACCGCTTCCCGAATCTGATACGGATACCGTAACTAAATCCGGTGTCTTGTAACTGGCGCCGATTTTAATAGTCCCACCAGCTCGTGTATACCTGAGAGCGTTATCAATGAGATTGTGCAGCACCTGACGTATGCGGTCCCTGTCGATAAACACCGCTGGCAATCCGTCTGGCAGCTGGGCATCAATCGAAATTCGCTTCTCCCGGCAGCGGTTCTGGACACTGGCTATCTGTGCCGAAATGAATTCGCTCAGCTCGGTGGCATTCTGAGATAACTTAAGTTGACCTGCTTCTGCTAGCGACAGGTCTCTAAGGTCAGTTACCAATCTGGAAAGCAGCACGGTTTCATCATATACAGAGGCGACCTGCTCCGGCGTAGGAGTAATAACCCCATCGAGCCAGGCTTCCAGATTACCCTGAACAATGCTGAGCGGATTTCGCAACTCATGTGCGATGTCAGCCAGAAACTGGCGTCTGCTCTTTTCCTTCTTCTCCAATTGCTCAGCCATGGTATTAAAAGCATCGGATACTTCACCAATCTCGTCATCAGTCTTCTGTGAAACCCGATACGAGAAATCGCCAGCAGCAACTTTACGTGCCGCCAAAGTCAGCTGTCTCATAGGTCCGGTAATGAGCCAACTGAATAAGAATCCCAGAGCAACACCGACCAGGACAGCTACCCAAGCTGCCAGCCACAAAGAATTACGAACGGCATCGAGGAAAGCTTGCTCAGCCTCACCCATATAGCAGGGCATTCCACACTGACTACCGAACCCTGTGATGGGGTATACCGAACCAGGCGGGGCTTGCACCTGGTAGCTTTCCTGACAGTAGTATCTGAACTCATTTTGGACCGAATTATTAACCCACATAGCTATAACGCCCACGCTCACTAGGGCAATTCCCACGAAGAGAAGTGATAGTTTCACCGATAACTTACGTAACATCATTTCTCCAATTTGTAGCCAACGCCCCGGACTGTAACCAGCGGGTTGGCAGATTCAGGCGCTAATTTTGATATCTTCTGTCTGATATTCTTAATGTGTGCGTCTATAGTTCGCTCGTAACCTTCATAAGATTCGCCAAAGGCTGAATCCATAAGCTGAAGTCTGGTATAAACTCTACCAGGGTTACGAGCTAAGACAGAGAGCAGTTTGAACTCAGCAGCAGTTAAATTGAGTGCTTGCCCTGAATAGGTTACCTCATGTTTTTCCGGGTCCAGGCGAAGGTCTCCAGCAACAATTTTATCGCCCTGCTTCAGCCCTTCCCTATACCTCCGCAATACGGCACCGACTCTGGCAGCAAGCTCACGGGGACTGAATGGCTTGGTGACATAGTCATCAGCACCAAGCTCAAGCCCAACAATTTTGTCTGTCTCTTCGTCACGAGCCGTAAGCATTATAATCGGCACGTTAGATTGCTTCCTGATGGTCCGGCAAACCTCCAAACCATCCAGCTCAGGCAAATTTAAATCCAGAAGGATAAGGTCTGGCTTATGATGCTGAGCCTGCTCGATGGCAGCCTTGCCATCGGCAGCAACGATAACATCATAGCCATCCTTTACAAGGTATGCCTTGATAAGTTCGCAGACCTTAGGTTCATCATCAACCAGCAGAATCTTGGTACGTGCCATCGCCTGCCCACCGTGCTGCAGCCTGAATTGTAGCATATAAAATTGTTAGGGGCGAAGTGGTCGACCTTCGCCCCTATTGCCTAGGAGGTGTATTTTGATACGTCGGTATTCCGACTGGACATTTATCATGAAAGTTTATCGCCAATTTCTATGACATGGCGGCTGATAGCTGGTATCGTTATCACCACATGATCCCCTCTGTCCACAGCCTACGCCAGTACCGGCACAATAACCTCCACCTCCACAACCTTCCCATCCACCATTGCCGGCGAATGGACAGTTCGCATACTGCTGACAGGGACACTGCGAACAATCATACGATGCATAAGGGTAATTCAAAACAGAGCTGTCATTTTCCTTAGCCAGAACCAGCCCGGCACCTATGACCAGTACTAATACTGCAACCAGGATTGGAATCCCGATTTTCAAAAGCTTGCTCATGTACACTAGCCTCCTTTCTGACATAAATAATAGCAGGCTAATGTGAACCTATTGTGAAGATAGTGTGAGGTTTTGGTGAATTTTGACGGTTCCCATGAAAAGGATATCCCAAGCCGAAATCGTATTATTTCAATTCAGCCTGGCACCGCAATTGCCACAGAATCTTGATGGGCTATTAATAGCGGCTCCGCATCTGGCGCAATAAGACTCCAGGGTTGAACCGCAGCCTCCACAGAATCGCTGACCGGGGGCAACCTGGCACCCACACTTAGGACACGTGACGCTCTGTTGTACCCACTGGGGTTGCTGAGCTGCTGGCGCATATTGCTTTGCCGGCTCTGCCACCAACTCCGTCTTGGTCTGCGACAGCTTACCACCACCCCAGATAGCCACAAAACAGACTACCGAGATAAGCACCACGACAATCAGGTTAAAGCCGGTAGGAAGCCACAATATCAGGTTCAGCAGCAGCCCCACCATTCCCAATACAAGTAAAAGCCCACCTATAATTCTCATCTATCTCGTTTTATCCAAACCATTTCCTGCTAAATAAAGTAATTGCGGCTAATAACCTATTTCCGTAAACGCTCCAATTCAAACACTACCGGGTTTGCTGGGTCAGGGCAAGCGACTGTAGTCTTATCTCTTTCCTTTTCCCAGGGGAAGGAACCGCCCAATTGCAGGACTGAAACAAAGGGAAAAATCGTGTAAAACGCCCAAGCGCACATTCCATGCGGAGCCTTATCCACAATGATAAATTTGTCACCAACCTTATGACCTACAACACAAGTGCCTTTCTGAGATATTACTTTAGCTGCCACTTCATAGAATTCCGCTTCATCCATGCTCATCCTTCCTCCTGTTTTTTTATGCCCATAAACATCACTCAGTCAGCAAATCAATATTACACCAAGTTATAGGCAATGAAAAGCCCGCCAAAGGTTAGCCTTTCTCTTGCTCCCAAATAACCCTCGGCGAGCTCTTAAACTAATCCGATTTCTTACAACTGAATCTTCAGTGGCTTCGAAACAAAGACTAAGCTGAAACTACTATTTGATTTCCACTTTAGCCCCGGCTTCCTCCAGCTTCTTCTTAACAGAAGCCGCTTCATCCTTGTTAACGCCTTCTTTGACCGGCTTAGGGGCACCCTCTACCAAATCTTTAGCTTCTTTGAGCCCCAGAGTAGTCACCTCTCGCACCGCCTTGATAACATTGATTTTGTTTTCGCCGATTTCTTTAAGTATTACAGTGAACTCCGATTTTTCCTCCTCGGCTGCCGCTGCTGGCGCCCCGCCAGCCGCTGGTGCTGCTGCCATCGCCACTGGTGCTGCCGTCACACCAAACTCATCCTCCAGTGCTTTCACCAAATCGGCTAGCTCCAGTACAGTCATAGTCTTCACTGCAGCTATAATTTCTTCCTTGGTCATCGCTTTAGCTCCTGGTGATGAAGTTTCCTTAGCCTTAGATTGCTTCTTAGCCTTTGGTTCTTCGACCTTCTCCTGTGCCTGTTCTGACTTAACTTGTTCCTCTGACATTTTATCCTCCTTCAACTTGTTTAATTCTTGCCTGCATCACATTCAAAAGACCACGCAAAGGTGCGCTTATAACGTTATGTAAACTTTGCAGCGGGGCTTGCAACTGTCCTACTAATCTAGCAATCAGGACATCTCTCGGCGGCATAGTAGCCAGATTAACGATATCCTCGGCAGTAAGCAACCTGTCACCCATAATACCGCCCTTGATTTGCAACACTGAGCTCACAGAGCGAATATGTTCCCGCAAAACCTGAGCTGGCTTAATCACATCATCATAGCCGAAAGCTATAGCCACGGGACCAGTCAGCAATGCTTCTAGCTGGCTTTTGCCAGCCTTCTCAGCGGCGAATCGGGTTAGGGTATTTTTTATCACCCGGTACTCTATACCCATATCGGTCAAACGCCGACGTAACTGCACCATTTCTTTGGCTGTAAGCCCACGATAATCGGTGGCTACAGCAATGGTGCATCTAGACAGGTTACCAGCTAACTCGTCTATCATTTGTTCTTTTTTCTCTTTTAACATCGTCACACTCCTAAAAAATAAAAAGCCCTCGTGCCATGACACAAGGACCTGAAACCAAGTTCCGAAAAATCATCAGAACGTACCTCGGCAGGCATATTTTTAAGCCCTATGGCACCTGCTATCATGGGCACAACAGAAGTCTGCTATTCAATTCATAAAGAGCTCAAGACAAAATCAGGCTAACAGAGGTCTCAGGTCAAGCCTGATACCAGGTCCCATGGTAGTTGTCAGAAAAGCACTCTTAATATATTGCCCCTTAGCCCCGCTAGGCTTAGCCCTGACTACAGCTTCCACCAGCGCGGTCAGGTTTTCCAGTAGCTTCGCCTCATCAAAACTGGCTTTACCTATAGGCACGTGAATAATAGCCGTCCTGTCCAGCCGGAATTCCACCCGACCTTTGCGAGCTTCAGTGATGGCTCTAGGTAAATCCTCAGCCGCTACCACTGTACCTGACTTAGGGTTAGGCATCAAACCTTTACGCCCCAGTATTTTACCCAGCTTGCCAACTTTACCCATCATATCTGGAGTGGCTATAGCCACATCGAAATCAAGCCAGCCGTCTTCGATTTTCTTAACCAGGTCATCACCGCCAACATAATCAGCACCCGCCTCTTCGGCAGCTCTAGCGCCTTCACCCTGAACGAAGACGAGAATCCTAACTTTCTTACCTAACCCGTTAGGCAGAAGTGCTATGCCTCGCACCTGCTGGTCAGCACTTCTGGGGTCAACCCCCATCCTCAAGTGCAACTCGACAGTCTCATCAAAACCAGCAAAGGCAGCTTTTTTAGCCAGTCCCACAGCCTCACCAGGCGTATATGCACTCTCTCTACTGATAACCTTGGTTGCTTCTTTGTATTTCTTGCCTCTAGATGCCATAGTCTACTCCACGTCAATTCCCATGCTACGAGCAGTACCTTCAATAATCCGTGCTGCTCCTTCAAGGTCTATCGCATTCAAGTCCTTCATTTTAATTCGGGCAATCTCGTTAATCTTCTCACGAGGCAGCGTACCCACTTTTTGCTCCCTGGCAGCGCTACTAGCTTTCTCGATACCTAAGGCTCGCTTCAGCAGGTCAGATGCCGGCGGCGTTTTAGTAATGAAAGTGAATGACCTGTCCTCATATACAGTTATCTCCACCGGGACGATAGACCCTGCCTGTGAGCCGGTCTGTTCATTATAGTCCTTGCAGAAAGCCATAATATTTACGCCATGCTGCCCCAGAGCCGGACCAACCGGCGGAGCCGGGGTGGCTTTACCTGCCTCGATCTGAAGTTTAATTATAGCTTTAACCTTTTTCGCCATTTACAACCTCTGCACCTGCAAAAAGTCAAGTTCTACAGATGTCTCTCGTCCGAAAAGAGTCAACAGCACCTTTACCTTCCCCTTTGCTACGTTTATCTCATCAACTACTCCAACAAAATCAGTGAAGGGACCGTCAACCACTCGAACACTTTCACCTTTTCTAAAGCCCACTTTAACCTGGGGTGCACCTTCCGTCATCTGCTTCAAAATGGTACTGACCTCCCCCTCGGCTAACGCTGTCGGCTTGTTACCGCTGCCGACAAAGCCAGTTATACCAGGTGTATTACGCACCACGTTCCAACTGTTATCATCCATCCGCATTTGCACCAAAACATACCCTGGAAAGACCTTCCTGGTCACCGTTCGCCGCTGCCCACCCCTTATCTCAATTTCCTCCTCAGTAGGTATTACTATCTGGAATATCTTGTCCTCAGCATCCATAAACTTAATCCGCTGTTCCAGGGCTCGTTTAACCCGGTCTTCATAACCGGAGTAAGTATGCACGATATACCACTGCCTGTCGCCGTTCTTCACAAGTCTAGCCCCCACCTAAAAGCACTCTAGCAACCAATTCAGAAAAACCATAGTCAAGCGCCCCCAAAAAGAGCCCTACTACAACGCATACAACGATGACCATGATTGTCAAACGCACGGTATCCCGCCTTGACGGCCAGGTTACCTTCCTTAATTCACTTATAACGTCACCGAAGAAAGCGAAACGAGACCTTTTCTTGGTGACGATTTGAGGTTGACTCTTCTTGGTCAAGGATTACTTAGTCTCCCGATGGAGCGTATGACTACGGCAACGAGGACAATATCTCCGCAGTTCCAACCGTTGAGGGTCATTCTTTTTATTCTTATCAGTGGTATATGTTCTCTCCTGGCACTGAGTGCACGCCAGATGAATTACACCACGCGACTCACCTTTCTTCGCCATGGTTATTCAAGGATTTTGCCGATGACCCCAGCTCCGACGGTCCTGCCTCCCTCTCTAATGGCAAAGCGCAACCCTGTTTCCAAAGCTACAGGGTAAATGAGCTTTATGGTCATTTTTATGTTATCTCCGGGCATAACCATCTCCACTCCTTTGGGCAACTCCGCAGTTCCGGTAATATCAAGTGTCCTGATATAGAACTGAGGCTTGTAGCCATTAAAGAACGGGGTATGCCTGCCACCTTCTTCCTTCGTTAATACATAGACTTCAGCCTCGAAGTGTGTATGTGGCGTAATTGAGCCTGGTGCCGCCAGCACCTGACCTCTCTCTACATCCTCACGCTCTATGCCCCTGAGCAGGCAGCCAACAGCGTCTCCGGGTTCACCTATCTCCAATGTCTTGTGGAACATCTCCACCCCGGTTACCACTGTCTTCCGTGTATCTTTTATGCCCACGATCTCGACCTCGTCACCTGTCTTAACCACGCCTCGCTCTACTCTGCCGGTAACTACGGTGCCACGCCCCTTGATACCGAATACGTCCTCCACCGGCATCAAGAAGGGCTTGTCTTTAGGTCTCACCGGCAGCGGCACCCACTCATCTATAGTATCAGTCAACTGCAAAATCTTGCCGCACCACTCGCATTCTCGCTTGCCACAACCACATTCCAGCGCTTTAAGAGCACTGACCCTGACAATAGGAGTCTTATCTCCCGGGAATTTTTGTTTGGTCAGGAGGTCTCTGACTTCAAGTTCAACGAGGTCCAGCAATTCAGGGTCGTCCATCATATCTACCTTGTTCAATGCCACTAATATACTGGGCACCTCTACCTGTCGAGCCAGAAGAACGTGTTCACGTGTCTGAGGCATAGGTCCATCAGGAGCACTAACTACCAGCACTGCTCCATCCATCTGAGCTGCACCCGTAATCATATTCTTAATGTAATCGGCATGCCCCGGGCAATCCACGTGAGCATAGTGCCGCTTTGCAGTCTCATATTCAATATGAGCAATGGCGATTGTCAAGCCACGCGCCTTCTCCTCAGGTGCATTATCTATGGAATCGAAGGCACGAAACTGGGTCTCCCCTTGCTTAGATAAGCATAGAGTAATCGCCGAAGTCAAAGTCGTCTTACCATGGTCAACGTGACCTATTGTCCCCACGTTGAGATGGGGTTTAGTACGCTGAAAGACCTTCTTTGCCATTTTAAGAAACCTCCTTCTTTACACAGCCCACAACCAGATTCGAACTGGTGACCCCGTTCTTACCAAGAACGTGCTCTACCTGCTGAGCTATGTGGGCAAACTTTCCAATATTATACAATATAGCCTTAAATTATACACTATTTTATTAAAGCCGCAAACTTTCCGAGATGGTGGAGGGGGTAGGATTCGAACCTACGTAGCCTAAAGGCGGCAGATTTACAGTCTGCTCCGATTGTCCACTCCGGCACCCCTCCCAACCCAGACCTAAAATTAAAGCCCGAGAGGGGAGTCGAACCCACTAACCTACCGATTACAAGTCGGTTGCGCTGCCATTGCGCTACTCGGGCAATCGAACAAACCTTTCGGCACACCCCACCCCAGCAAACTACGGGGTGTTAGTATAGAAAAAGCTATGTTAAAAGTCAAGGAAACGTTGCCTGATAGCCACCACCTCTGTACAATGGGGTTCTTGCATTGACAATGCGCCGTTGTTATAATAATTTGACAGTCGGGATAGTGAACGGTAGGAGAAAACAGAAGACAGAGGGCAAACTACGCCCGCAATTAAGCTTGTTTAGGCAAAATATGGAGGAAGGTTACGAAGATGGCAAAAAAGCCTCGGAGAGCTGTAGTCCACAATATCATTAAGAACTTGCTCGATTCAGAGATCCCTGAGATACAATCTATGGCTAATAACTTAGCTGAGCAAATCAAAGAGCTTGAAGAGCAGAGCGCAAGACTACAGGAATATGTCACTCAGATTGAAAATCTGGCAACAGAGGAAGCCAACGCTCTGGCTGAGAGCCAACTCGCCGATATACTACAGGACCTGGATAGTACGCTAGCCGAACTCAGGAAAAGGTCAAAGAAAGCCTTGCCTGCCACACCGGAAACTTTGGCTCCACCTCCAGCAAAAAGGGCTATTATTGAACGGAAGCCGGAAGCTAAAGTGGTAGAGGTGGTCGAGGAAGCGGAAGAGCCGGAGGAGATAACGCCTGGACAGGGAATGCGGCTGGAAACCTACACCACACCAGAGGGTTACTTAATAAAGAAGTCACGGATGTAGATTTGGCTTGCTGCCCCTGTAGCTCAGATGGATAGAGCAGCGGTTTCCTAAACCGCGTGTCGGGCGTTCGAATCGCCCCAGGGGTACTTTAATTCCAAATGTATAGGGGTGTAGCTCAGTTGGTAGAGCAGCGGTCTCCAAAACCGCAGGTCGCGGGTTCGAATCCTGCCGCCCCTGCCATGATGTGCGGTGAATGCCGAGGTGGTGGAATAGGTAGACACGCCATCTTGAGGGGGTGGTGGGCGTAAGCCCGTAGGAGTTCAAATCTCCTCCTCGGCACCACTTACTCCCTGTGTTATCCTGAGCCCAGATGCAATCGGGGCGAAGAATCTGACCCAAAATGACATGGGGCGTTTTTAAACATTTTTTTTGATATAATATAAAACACGCGGAAGTAGTTCAGCGGTAGAACACCTCCTTGCCAAGGAGGGGGTCGCGAGTTCGAATCTCGTCTTCCGCTCCAGAGCGATTAAAGGCGGCGTAGCCAAGTGGTTAAGGCGGGGGTCTGCAAAACCCCTATTCAGCGGTTCAAATCCGCTCGCCGCCTCCACTTTTTGCCGAGGTGGCGGAATGGCAGACGCGGCGGACTTAAAATCCGCTCTCCGCAAGGGGGTGTGGGTTCGAGTCCCTCCCTCGGCACTCTATCTAACTGATTTTCTCGCCACAACCGCCTTCACCGCCTGCTCAATGGCTTCGGCGGTGAGACCATGCTTTTGCAGCAGCTCATCGGGCTTGCCTGACTTGACTAGATGACGTTCAGGCTGACGAATCCCCTGTCCAAAAAAGTGGTGCTATTCTTGTCCTAAATCCTTAATAAGTTCTTCGACCGAGTCAAAAGCCCTGACTCGCCCAGCTTTTATATCTTCGTCAGCTTCTCTTTCTGCATCTTGCCACCTCTTAGTCCAGAAGTAAGCTTGGCTTTTATCTACCAATTTTGTCAATCCCAAAACCCTAAATAATTATCTCGACTTTCTCGCCACAACTGCCTTCACTGCCTGCTCGATGGCTTCGGCGGTGAGACCGTGCTTCTGGAGCAGCTCGTCGGGCTTGCCCGACTTGGCATAGACGTCGTTGATGCCGATGAAGCTCATGGGCACCGTCTTCTCACTGGCTACCACCTGCGCCACCCGACTGCCCAGACCACCATGAAGCAGATGTTCCTCAGCCACCACAATGGCTCCCGTCTGCATAGCCGCCTCTATAATAGCCTGCTCATCCAGCGGCTTTAAGGTGGGCATGTTTAGCACCCGACAGTCCACGCCCTGCGACGCCAGCGAATTAGCCGCTTCCAACGCCTTCGACACCATAATGCCACAGGCAATCACAGTAACGTCCTTGCCCTGTCTCATCAGCACCGCCTTGCCCAAACTGAAGCGGTAGCCATCATTATAAACCGCCGGGAACTTGGGACGACCCAGCCTGATATAAAACGGACCCTGGGTAGCCGCAGCAACCCTCACCGCCTCGACGGTCTCGATGGCATCAGCCGGCACCACCACATTAAACCCGGGCAATGAACAATAGAGCGCCAGGTCTTCGATGGCATGATGTGAAGCACCATCCTCGCCCACGGTGATGCCGCCATGCGTAGCCACAATCTTCACGTTCAGCTTCGGCTGGGCGACGCACACCCTGACCTGGTCAAAACAGCGGCAGGCAGCAAAGACGGCGAAGGTGCTGACAAAGGGTATCTTACCCGTGGCTGCCAGCCCGGCGGCAATGCCCACCATGTTCTGCTCCTCCAAGCCGCACTGGAAAAAACGCTCCGGGAACTTCTCGGCGAAGTATTTGGTCATCGTCGACCGGGATAAATCAGCATCCATGACTACAATGTCTTTGTTTTCCTCACCCAGCTCAACCAGGAACCTGCCGTAAGCTTCCCTTGTGGCTAGCTCTGCATAAGCGCTCATGCCAGCTCCTTCAAGGCTATTTCAGTCTCCTGGGCGTTAGGGGCTTTACCGTGAAAGTCCACGTTGTTCTCCATAAAGCTGACGCCCTTGCCCTTGACCGTGTGAGCGATGATTACCGTCGGCTTGCCTTTTATCTTCCCAGCTTCTTTCAACGCCGACAAAATCTGCTTCATGTCATGCCCGTCCATCTCGATGACATGCCAGTTGAAGGCGCGCCATTTATCAGCCAGCGGCTCGATGCCCATGATGTCGCAGCAGCAACCGTCAAGCTGTATTCCATTGTGGTCGACGATAGCCGTTAGATTATCCAGCTGAAAATGAGGGGCTGACATAGCCGCCTCCCACACCTGCCCTTCCTCACATTCGCCGTCGCCCAGAAGTACGTAGACATGGTAGTCCCGCTTATCCAGCCTGCCAGCCAGGGCGATGCCGATGCCGTAGGACAAGCCCTGCCCCAGCGAGCCGGCTGACATCTCCACGCCGGGGGTCAGCGTTCTATCGGTGTGCCCCTGAAGCCGGCTGCCCAGCTTTCTCAAGGTGGCAAGCTCCTCAACGGGAAAGTAACCACACTCAGCCAGTGCCGCATAGAGTATAGGGGCGGCATGCCCCTTACTCAGTACGAAGCGGTCGCGGTCGGACCACTGCGGATTTTTAGGGTCGTGGCGCATGACCTTGAAATAAAGTGCGGTGACGATGTCGGCGGCGGAAAGCGAGCCGCCGGGATGACCACTGCCCGCCGTGGCTATCATTTGAATGACATGGCGGCGCAACTGCTTTGCCTTCTTTTCCAGTTCAGGAACGGACAAATCGAATTTAGCTCCAGTGCGCAGGTCAGCCATATCTGCTAATACTCCGATGGATTTCTAATTATAGGCTAGTTAGGCAACCTATGTCTATACATTTTGTGAGAAGATATTTAACAAAAATTCGTGTTCAATGTAGTTGCGAAATTTTATGGTCACCAATTACCACATGTAGCTGCGACCTTTTAAGGCCACCAATTACCACATGTAGCTGCGACCTTTTAAGGTCGCAGTGGAGGCTAAAACCTCGCCACTACAACATGAAAGGACTCGCAATGACAGGGAGAAAACTACTTCAGTTGAGAATATCAAGTTCCTACATTATAATGCTTGAGATGATTATAGACTTTCATACTCACGTGGTGCCGCCGGGGGTAAAGGAAAGGCACACGAAATATCTTAACGATGCCTGCTTTTCCCAGCTCTATGCCGAGCCTGAAGCCAAGTTGATTACCGCCGAAGAGCTAATCGCCGCCATGGATGAATATGAAATCGATAAGTCGGTAATACTCAATCTGGGCTGGACCAGCCACGAGCTCTGTGTGGAGACAAATAACTATATCCTGGAGGCTATCGCCCGTTATCCTCAGCAGCTCATCGGCTTCTGTGCCATTCAGCCCTTAGCCGGTGACAAAGCTATCGAAGAGCTGGAACGCTGCGCCCGGGGTGGAGCCAGAGGCATCGGTGAGATGAGACCTGATGTACAGGGATTCGACCTCAAGGATAACAAGGTGATTAAACCCATAGCCGAGGCAGCTATAGAACACAACCTGATTTTCCTTACCCACGCCTCCGAGCCGGTAGGACATCAGTACTTCGGCAAAGGCAGCATCACTCCAGAAGTTATTTACCCTTTTATTGTAAGCTTCCCCGACTTGAAAATAGTCTGCGCTCACTGGGGCGGCGGCTTGCCCTTCTATGCCCTGATGCCTGAAGTAGGCAGGGCATTCAGCAACGTTTATTTCGACACTGCAGCCACGCCGTTTCTGTACAAGGCGCAGATTTTCAAGCAGGTAGCCGATATAACAGGCAGCGACAAAATACTCTTCGGCAGCGATTACCCACTGCTATCGCCACGACGGATAATAGACCAGATTGAATCCGTGAAGCTCAGCCAGAAAGACAGGGTTAAAATTCTAGGAGGCAATGCCCAAAGGCTGCTATCAATTTAATAGTTTACAAACTGTTCATTAAGTTCATTAACCCAAGCTGTCATTGCGAGTCCTTCCAGAATGGAAGGACGTGACAATATCAGGCAGGAGCAATAAAAACATTGAACAATCAGCAAATTCGGTCCTTTATCGCCATCGAATTACCTGAAGATGTCAGAGCCGGGCTACGTCGGCTTCAGGCTGAGCTAAAACTACCTCAGCATAGCTTCGTGAAATGTGTGGCGCCCGAAGGCATTCACCTCACGCTCAAATTCCTGGGCAACATATCTCCTGCGAAAGTAACTGAGATAACCGGAGTCATGAAACGAGCCAGCCAGGGAGTCAGCCCCTTCCAGCTACAAATTACTGAAGTAGGTGCTTTCCCCAATATGAGGCAGCCACGCGTACTGTGGGTAGGCATAAAAGGCGAACTGGACAAACTGGTCGCCTGGCAGAAGCGGATTGACAACGGTCTTATGCCGCTGGGCTTTGCCAAAGAAACGCGCCCCTTCACGCCCCACTTAACCTTAGCCCGTTTGCGAGAAAATTGCTCCCCCGGAGACAGAAGAGAGTTCGGTGAAATGGTGTCAAAAACACCCATTGAGGTTAGCTATAAATTCAACGTTACCAGCCTCAACTTGATGAGGAGTCAGCTTCTACCCGGCGGAGCCGTTTACAGCCGCCTGGCAGAGGTGAAATTAAAACAATAATGTAGTGGCGAGGCTTTAGCCTCGCCAATGCGACCTTAAAAGGTCGCACCTACATTGAAAATTTATGTTGTCGTCACCGAAGGCACGATGCTATAATATCTGGTCTGGCGAACCGTTCCCGAGTAGCTCAGCGGTAGAGCGGGCGGCTGTTAACCGCTTGGTCGTAGGTTCGAGTCCTACCTCGGGAGCCACCCCCCACAACTGACCCGGGTATTGACATTTCAGTTAATAAAGCCCTATTCTACACATAGGAAAGTCCCACAACAAGTCATCAGTCTAGAGGTTTGTTAGAGGAGTGGAGGGAAGATATGGCCGGAAAATCAACCCCAAATAAAGAACGGGAACGAAATGAAAAATGGAAACAACTAGAGAATGCTATAAAACTCCGTAGCGCCCAAGACCAAGTGCTTTGGACTATATTTGGGGCATTCGGGGCAACAAATGCTATTTTGCTTGTGGCACTTTTCCCTGAAGGACATTGCCCGACATATCTTGTGGGCTTTATAATTTCACTAGTGGGTTTATTCTTGGCGATTGTATGGTGTAAAATACAAAATCGTGCACTGGGACATATAAAACTATATGAAGACCTTATGAAAGAACTGGAATACAGGTTATGCATACCCCGAGAATGTACGGTCAGTATTAACACAGCACTCTATGAAAAATACTTAGCTAAAGGCAAACCTGCCAAGTGGTGGATGCCAATGTGCAGCAAAGTCATGATGGGTTTGTGGGCTGTTGGGGTTCTATTTTTCTTATATTCTTTAATTGGAGAAACAGGGAGGTGTCCGATGTCTCTAAACTATCTGGCTTTCTGTGGTGTTGCAGTTGCTGCTATTGGGGGCATTCTTATAGCACTGGCAAGCCTCAACTTTGAAAGGAATAGAAAGTTCTTTAAATGGGGTACTTTTGTTGGTGCTCTACTTATCTTTCTTGGCTTCGCGTTTCAGGCTCCATATTATATTGCCTCTTAAAGTATACACCTATACGAGCTGAAATAGAATACCCTCCGCTAATGCCCGTCAACCCGCCCCCGCCGCAGCACCTTGTAGACCGCCTGCGCCTGCGTCTCGGTGGCCTCCCCTCCCCCCTTATAGTACAAATATAATGTATCAAGTGTATCTTTAGAGGTGTCCCAAAGATGTCTTTTGTGTGGGAGCGGAGATGCGGTTCGTTTTACGGTCTTCAAAAAGGCGCGGTTTGCGTGTATACTATCAGTCAGGTGCCAAGAGGGAGTGAACCGGTGAAGAAGACTTGGATGCCCATAGCTGCTGGGATACTGGATATCGTTTGCGCCATTATTCATTGCTTTCTCATCGCGTCATTTATATCTTGTCTAAATAGCGTCACGGGCAGGTCACTCACACTCAATGAATGTCTGGTTATCCTCATCGTTGCAGCCCCTATAGTTTGTTTGGAATATATAGGTGGCGTCTATGCTTTGGCTAGAAAAAGATGGGGTCTGGCACTGGCCACCTCTATCGTTGCACTTATATTCTGTTGGTTTCTGGGGATACCTTCTCTAATACTGACAATATTATCTAAAAACGAGTTCAAATAGCCTGATAAGAGGATTTACTGCAGCTGCCAGTTGGATGGTCGTGTATCACCGCCTCTATCCCGTCTGCGCATCGGCGGCCTCCCTCAAAAGGCGGTTTCTGGTAGAATAAGCTATGCTGAAATTGCAGGATTCGATAATTATAAACCGACCTCCTGAAGTAGTTTATAGCTGGTTTAAAAATCGGTTCGTAAAGGACTACAGAAAATGGCACCCGAAGGACCATATTGTGGCGAAGTGGAAAAAGGGTAAAGGTTTTGAGCCGGGTTCTGTTCTCTACGCCGAAGAATATCTGGGAGAAAAAATAGAAAAATTAACCTTTAAACTGATTAAAAACATACCAGACAGTTTGATTGAGTATAAAGTGTTGTTTCCAGAATCTATTATATGCTCAGGGGGTTCTTTTTTAATTGAACCTCATGGCAAAGGCAGTAGATTCACGGCAACGCTTATCTTCAGATTCGGCTTTATTTTATCTAAACTCTTTTCCAAAAGGGTAAGCGCCCTGAAAAAGCACATGAAAGAAGAGGGAGAAAACCTCAAGAAGCTGCTGGAAACACGATGAAATAGTCCTAAAGTCATCCCCCAGCGAAGCCACCTTATACACTCAATCCCAGCCATATAAACCTTGACAGCCAGCCCCTATAGCTGTATTATAAGTCGCCAAAATAAAGGTAATGTAATGCCAGGTAGAACCAAGGCTGCAGCGAAAAGAGACAGACTATTCATATTTATTGAATGGCTGTCAGCGCGACCTCTATTGACTGAGCTGACATTAACCGCAATCACAGTCCTGTTCGGCATGCAGGTGCTCAGAGCCTTCATAGCGGGCATGTCCCGGACGCTCGGCGACCGGCTGGGCTGGGGTGCAATCGAACTGGGGATAGTTGCTGGCGTCATTATTCTTGCCGGCTTTCTGGCTGGACCGCTGGGCAGGCTAAGGGGCAACCGCCGTTTAATTGCAGTAACCGCCACCGGACTGGGCTTGGTGAGATTATTTATGCAAGTCCTGTGGGGAACGCCGCTGCTTAACTTAAGCCTGGCATTACTAGGCACAATTTTATTCGTCATTTTCCTGCCAGCCTGTTTTGAAGACGCACGACTCCACGGTAGCCCGGCTATGTCACGTTTTGCCTTAGGGCTTCTAGGCGGGCTGGCACTGGATGTCGCCATCAACGGCGCCTTCGGCACATATGACACCGTCTGGCAGATGACACTATTACCGGTGCTGCTAACACTGCTACTGCTAATTATCCAGCTAGCGCTGGTTATGGGCATTACACCTGAAATCATGACCACAGCGACAAAGTCAGGCACCACCAAAACCAAAGGCATGTCCACGGCGCGGTCATTTACCTGGCTAACTATTGGACCTTTCTTGTTCCTGGAACTGGTAATTTTCCAGAACATACCCCGTGTGGCAACGCTGACCGGCTGGTCATTACCCATAGCCTTCGGGCTGACGCTGCTAGCCCAGCTAGCCGGGCTGGCTGCCGCCGCATGCCTTCTACACAAGAGCTGGCACAGGCTATGGCTCTGGGCTCTTGGCGGCGGTGTGGTACTAATTGTGACTGCGGTATTCGCCTATCAAAAACCTGCAGCCTTGATAGCCTTGCTGTTCCTGGTGGGACAGGTGCTGGCATCGTCGCTTCTAGTCATGGTTTTAATAGGCATCACCACCAGCACAGGCAAAGCAAAGCGCTCCGTGGTATGGATTGCCAACGGCATTGGCATAGCCCTATTTCTGGGGCTCATTTTTGCCTATTATGCCGTTTACTACATAAGCCTCCCCTACGAGAATGCCGTGCTGGAAATCATAGCCGCGGGCATCATGGCAGCCTGTGCCATAGGCGCCTTAATCTTCCGGCAGCAAGAGGTAAAAGCCGACCCAAAGTTATGGTTGGTGCCAATATTGGCACTGATTCTCCTGGTATTGCCACTGGCTCAAGCAATACTCTGGCAGAAACCAACAGCAGTCAGCGGCGAGTCTTTTCCTGTACGCGTAATGACTTACAACTTGAACAGTGGCTTCAACACAAAAGGCAAGCTTAATATCGGAAGGATTGCCCGAGTCATTGAAAATAACAATCCTGATATAGTTGCCCTGCAAGAGGTATCAAGAGGCTGGGTAACAAACGGGCGACTGGACATGCTGGCGTGGTTATCCCAGCGACTGCATATGCCTTACGTTTTTGGACCAACGGCAGACCCGTTCTGGGGCAACGCTATACTGAGCCGCTACCCAATAATGGCATATTCAAACGAGGAACTGCCACCAAGCGAGCTGCCAATGAAGTGCGGTTTTATCGTAGCCTTGATAGACATCGGCAAAAACGAACACCTCAAGGTTATCACCACCGAGTTAGACGACACCATCAAGGATATAGAAATTCGTGAGGACCAGTCCGAGGCTATAGTCAACTTCATGGATGGCATAGACCAAAACCATATTGTATTGTTGGGTGACCTCAAGGCACAACCAACCGACCCGGAGATACGTATCCTACGACAAGGTCGCCTTATAGACGCCGCATCAACAATAAGCTCCCAGGCAGCCTACACTTTCGCCTCGGACAACCCATACCAAAGGATAGATTACATCTTGACATCATACGACCTCAGGACAATAGATGTTCAGATGCCTTTAAGTACCGCCTCTGACCATCTCCCGGTCGTCGCTTTGATATATTCGATATATTAGTGAGCTCGACGGAGGTATGACTATGGACATAATTGAACTCCTCAATGTAATGGTAGAAAAAAGTGCCTCAGACCTGCATGTAAGGGTGCCCAGCAAACCGGTATTGCGCGTTGACGGTGAACTCGTGGTACTGGAGCATCTGCCACAAATTACAATGGAAGACGTTGAAGCGGCGTTTGAGCATATTACTACTCAAGACCAAAGGAGTCGCTTCCACCTGGAAAAGGAGCTCGACTTTGCCTACAGCGTGCCCGGGTTAGCCAGATTCCGAGTGAGCGTCATGCGGCAAAGAGGGACTATAAGCCTCGCTTTCCGTCTGGTGCCCTTCAAGGTCTTTACAATCGATGAGCTAGGGCTACCACAGATTTGCAAGGACCTCATTCTCAAACCCAGAGGACTCATTCTAGTCACAGGACCAACGGGCAGCGGCAAATCTACCACCATGGCAGCTATGCTCAATTACCTTAACGAACACATGTCCCGCAATGTAATCACCATAGAGGACCCGATTGAGTATCTACACCCCAATATAAAATGTCTGATTGCCCAGCGAGACCTGGGTGACGATACCAAGGCATTCGATATTGCCCTGATTCACGCACTGCGACACGACCCGGATGTCATCATAGTCGGTGAGCTTAGAGATTTCGAAACCGTCCAGACGGCGATGAGGGCTGCCGAAACTGGACACCTAGTAATGGGCACATTGCACACAACCGATGCCCCTCAGACTGTTGACCGCATAATTGACATATTCCCGCCGGCACAACAACCTCAAATTAGGTTGCAATTCTCACAGGCAATAGTCGCAGTCTTATCTCAGACGCTATTACCACGAGCCAGTAGCAGAGGCAGGATAGCTGCCTTCGAGATTATGGTCGGCAATTCCGCAGTCAAAAACCTTGTTCGGGAAGGTAAGACATTCGAGCTGCATAGTGTAATGCAACTAAGTTCCGCCGAGGGCATGCAAACCCTCGACCAAGCATTGGCTGAATTAGTCAAAAGAAAAATAGTCACTCTGGAAGAAGCCAAGATGAAGAGCAGTCACCCCGAGCGATTGAAAAAACTGCTCGACTATCAGCCGAGCGCTGCCAGACGCTGATTCTGTTTTTACAGCCAGCCTTAGCTTACTTGGTAGCCTCTATATCAAGTTGCGCTGCCAGCAACTCAGCAATATCCAGAGCCTTAAGCGATTCTTCTACCGCTTTCGCCTTAATAGCATCTTCAAACATCTGTAAACAATAGGGGCAAGCTGAGGCTACGATGCCAGCTTTGGTCTCAATTACATGCTCAATGCGCTCCTCGCTGATTCGTTTTCCAATGCGTTCTTCCATCCAGTAGCGCCCACCCCCAGCACCACAGCAAAAACCATTCCGCCGACTACGTTTCATCTCCAGCAGCTTCGATGGCGAGATACTGGCTAAAACCTGCCTCGGAGCCTCGTAGACATCATTATGCCTGCCCAGATAGCAGGAATCGTGATACGTCAATTTGCCAGTGCCCATCGAAACTGGCTTAATCTTGCCCTGCTCAACCAGTTCGGCAATAAACTGCGTGTGATGGACAACCTCAAATTCACCACCAAACTGAGGGTACTCGTTCTTAATAGTATTAAAGCAGTGCGGACAAGTGACAACTATCTTTTTTACATTGTAGTTTTTGAATAGCTCAATATTCTTCATCGCCTGCATCTGGAACAGGTACTCATTACCCAGTCTCCTTGCCGGCTCACCGCAGCAAGTCTCCTCAGGTCCAAGTATAGCAAACTTGATATCTGCAGCTTTCAATATCTTACCCATAGCTACGGCTATCTTCATACTCCTGTCTTCCAAAGCCGCGGCACAACCAACATAATACGCCACATCAACATCTCTATCCTCAGACAGGAGTTTGATATCAAGCCCGCTGGTCCAATCAGTTCGGGTCAGCGTAGTTCCTCTGCAACTGTGACCTCTGGTCTCAATGCACCTCAAAGCAGCTTCACCGGTCTCGGGGACCTTGGCTTGTTCCAGAACTAAATTGCGTCGCATATCAACAATCTTATCAATATGCTCTACCCAGACAGGACATATTTCCTGGCAAGCGCGGCAGGTGGTGCATGACCAAAGCTCATCCTCAAGTATCACCTCTCCAATCAGAGTCTTAACTCCACCACCATCAGTAGGAGTAGCCACTTTGGCAGCTAACAAGGCGCTGCGCCGGTCAAGTAAATGAGTTTTCAGGTCTTGTATTACCTTGCGTGGAGACAAGGGCTTACCCGTAAGATAAGCCGGGCATCTGTCCTGACATATA
>Ga0233423_10000065_pt1 | contig 63554 bp, 82 predicted proteins | sample Watercolumn_Mata_FD_180713 | JGI IMG/M metagenome (GOLD analysis project Ga0233423, IMG submission 180713) | Freshwater microbial communities from Lake Matano, South Sulawesi, Indonesia - Watercolumn_Matano_2014_112_MG | ecosystem: Environmental > Aquatic > Freshwater > Lake | place: Indonesia... | reverse complement strand
GGGTTAGCAAGAAACATTTACAGCATTACCTCGACGAGTTTGTGTTTCGCCATAACCGAAGAAAATCAAAAGATGTCGGGTTGTTATTCCAAAGGATGTTAAAACAAAGCGCTGATACCGGCCATACTCCTTATAAAATGCTCGTAACATGAGCGAAGTGGAAAAGCCCGTGATGAGGATTATCTGCATGGCCAGGGGTAAGGTCCTAAAGCAATGGTGAAGCCAGCTTTACACATAAAAAAATTTCGGGAATTCCGCCCTTTTGCGGCTTACCCCAAAACAGGCATGCTTTTTGAGACTTACCTTGATGAGCACCATTTTTTGGAAGGTAACACCAAGTATATTCTCACGATCTTTGATCGAATCGACAGAGATTTCTATCAAATGTTATTTGCATCTCCGATTAAGTCTAATTTTTTCAACCAAATCTCCAAGCTTCAATGTGAGTATATTTATTTGCCAGCGCCCCGGAACCTCCTGACCTTTGGCAGAGTCATCTTGAAGCAGAATCTTTTGCGCCGTGTGGGAGTGTTATTAAGCTTATTGTATTATAACCTTAAAGTGTATACTTTCCTTCGAACCCGTGGGATTGATTTTATTCAGTGCCATAATCTCCGCTCCCTGTTCCTGGTGGGACTGGGTGCCAAGCTGGCTAGCAAACCGGTTATATGGTGGGTCAAGGGCCACCTGGAAAATCCTTTTTTGGACCGCCTGGGCTTTCAACTGGCAGATCGCATCTTATTCCTGAACCGGACTATGCGGGATCGTTGCTATCCCCGCTTAATCGGGCGTTACGCCGATAAAATCAGGATCTTGTCGGCTGGCGTCGACCTCCAAGAGATCGACCAAGCGGCTGATAGGGACACACAGTGTCTTAAAGGTGAACTCAACTGGCGTGCAGACCGTCTCAATCTCATCCTGCTGGCTCGTCTGTCGCCCCTCAAAGGGGTCGACCTGTTGCTGGAAGCTATGTTGAAGATCCGCCAAGTTCAGCCTCAAGTGGCCTTGTACCTAGTAGGTGACGATGTTACGCCAGAATATCTAGACTATCTGTCGGGACTAAGAGAATTTATCTCCCGCCACCAGTTGAATGACGTTTACTTTACCGGCTGGCGGGCCGACTGCCTGAGAATTTTGAGCCTCATGGACATCTTGGTGCAGCCTTCCCGTCAGGAAGGCGTGCCTGGTGCCATTCTAGAGGCCATGGCTATGAGAAAGCCAGTGGTCGCCACCAGGGTGGGAGGGATTCCAGAGGTTGTTAGCCACGGTGAAAGTGGACTTCTTGTGGAGGCCGAGGATGTGCATGGATTGGCGCAGGCCATTATCCTACTGGCTCAAGATCCTCAACTCAGACGCCGCCTGGGCGAGCGGGGCCGACAGATAGCTTTCCATGATTATTCCATTGACGCCCAGATGGACAAACTGCAGGCCATTTATCGCGAGATAGTGGGGTGAAGATCATACTGCCTCCTCCCTAATGCAGCACCAAGAACTCATGGACCATGCCCTGAATGAATTAAATTGATGTTTGAAGAAGATGCGTCATGACTACTTTGGAAAAACGTAAAAAACAGGAAAAAGAATTCCACGATGTGCTGCGGACTAACTCTTTTGGCCAGAGATGGTCCCTGGAATTGGAGGAAAAAATCCAGTCCGACCCACTCTGGGATAATATGAAGTTTTACTCTATCGAGCGTCTCAGCCGAGAGAGAGTCCTTTCCTGGTTTCAAGAGAACTCCCCAGGAAAGCGGATCTTGGACTACTGTTGTGGCAACGGTGATGATTCTTTGTATATTGCCCGGCAGGGAGCCCGGGAGGTAGTAGGGATCGATATCTCAGCGGTTTCGATCCAGAATTGCCGTCTTTTAGCCGAGAAATTAAATCTGCCCAACGCCCATTTTGAGGTAATGGATGCCGAAGCGATGACTTTTCCAGACAGTTCTTTTGATATCTTGACGGAGTATGGAGCTCTGCACCACCTTAACTTGGATCTTGCCTATAAGGAAATGGCCCGGGTGTTGCAACCCAAAGGTAAAGCCATCTGCGTGGAAGCTTTGGGTCACAATTTTTTTATTAATTATTACCGTCGCAAAACCCCCGAATTGCGCACCGCCTGGGAAGTAGACCATATCTTAAAGAAAGACAAAATCTTGGAGGCGCGGCGGTATTTCCAGGAGGTGAAAATCCTGGGGTTCTACCACTTGGCTTGCATTGCTGCGGTCCCCTTCCGGCGGACTGCGGTTTTCCCTGTCCTTCTGAGGACCCTGGAGGTCATTGACTCATTGCTTCTGAAGATACCTTTGATCAAATGGTGGGCCTGGCAGATCGTCTTTGTTTTAGAGAAACCCAATAAAACTGGTTAACTGGACAGAAAGTGCAGATTGTAATGACTTCCTGTGGGATGGATTAAAGGAAATAGGAAGATCCGCGGTCCTTGAGGGGGGATACCCACGGAGCTACAAGCACTAGGAGGGAGAAGATGAAAGTCCTAATTAAAATCTGGTTGATTGTGACAATAATATTATTATCATCATCAGTTATTAATAAACCCGGAATATCCGCTATTTTTAACTTTTCACAGGATGTAGAGGGGGAGGCGGTTAACTTATTTTCTTGTACTCCCGCCACAAGTGGTAAACCACCCTTTGAAATGATTCATGACCTGCCCCCCAAAAACTGATCCACATGTTAAGTTAGAGTGGTGGATCGAAGGGAGGCAGGGATATGAGCAGGAAGCGTTATACTCCGGAGCAGATCATTGGGAAACTGCGGGAAGCCGAGGTGGCTTTAGCAAAAGGGCAGACGGTGGCCCAGGTTTGCCGCAGCTTGGGCATCGTCGAGCAGACCTTTTATCGCTGGCGCCGGGAGTACGGTGGTCTAAAGGTAGAACAGGCCAAGCGTCTTAAAGCCCTGGAGCAAGAGAATGCTCGGCTGAGAAGGGCGGTGTCGGATCTGACCCTGGACAAGCTGATCCTCCAGGAGGCAGTTAGGGGAAACTTCTAAGCCCGACCCGTCGCCGGCAATGCGTGGAGCATGTCCTCAAGGCGTTGCCGGTGTCGGAACGCCGGGTCTGCGGGGTAATAGGGCAACCGCGTGCGACCCAGCGTTACCAGGCCACTGCGCCTGAGGACGAGGTGGGGCTGACTGCTGCCATCATCAGCTATGCTATCAGATATGGGCGCTACGGCTATCGTCGTATCCTGGCTTTGCTCTGGGATGATGGCTGGGTGGTGAACCATAAGAGGATGGAGCGCATTTGGAAACAGGAAGGGCTGAAAGTGCCCCAGAAGCAGCCCAAGCGGGGCCGATTATGGTTAAGCGACGGTTCTTGTATACGTCTCCGGCCTTGTTGGCCGAACCATGTTTGGTCCTATGATTTTGTGACGGCACGGACCCATGATGGTAAGGCCTTTCGCCTACTTACCATCATTGACGAGTACACCAGGGAATGCCTGGCCATCGAGGTGGCCCGGCGTCTGGATGCAGATGCGGTGCTCCATCGGTTGACAGAGCTGTTTGTCTTAAGGCGCCCGCCAGACTATATCCGGTCGGACAATGGACCAGAATTTACCGCCAAGGCGGTGAGGGAGTGGTTAAGCCGGGTCGGGGTCAAAACGCTCTACATTGAACCCGGGAGTCCTTGGGAGAATGGCTACAACGAGAGCTTTAATGGGAAGCTGCGGGATGAGCTGCTCAACGGCGAGATCTTCTATACCTTGAAGGAGGCCCAGATCCTGATAGAGCGCTGGCGGCAGGAATACAATACGATCAGACCCCATAGTGCCTTGGGTTATCGGCCACCGGCACCTGAGGCCATAAGGGTGATTCCCAGAGATCCTGGCTCCGCTAAGCTCCGCCAGGATCTCTGGCTTGACTTGTACCCAACTCTAACTTAAAACTTGGTACAAATAATGGGGGCAGGTCAACGGAGTGTGGAACCAATATTTTACTATGGGCTGGAATGCTTCCTCCTATGGCCCGCCAGGTGAAAATTTTGTACCAAATGAACCTGCTTTGGTTATGGCCTTCGAAAATCACTTTTATCATGCAAATCATCACACTATGGAGTGGTACATAAATTATGTGAGTCCCGACAGGGCTTCGGTACCTGCTTTTAGACCACTGTTTTGTAGTATTTTCCGGGATGACATTACCTCCTGCAGAGCTGAGGTGAACGTTGATGTTGGCGATGCTAATGGGTCCTTTAGGGTATTTTCCACAGCAGCAAGGGACTGGTTCGCTCTTCTGGAAATAAATTCCAGTAACACCGTTATTCGTAACGATTTAGGAGTATTGGGAAATATTCGCATCAACAACTCGGGTTTTTTTTCTGCATTAACCATGGGCGATAATGAAAACGGAAGTTACCCTGGGATTTTCCTTAAAACCGGCGGTTTTCACAACTGGCTAATTACAGCGCAGAATCATATTTCCAACTGTCTTGAGATTACCCCTTCAACGGAGCCGGGTGGGAACAAGTTTGCTACTCCAGCATTCACAGTTAAACCAACTGGCATAGGTTCTAACCTTCCTGTTTTCCAAAATAATGCGGCCGCTCTCTCTGAGGGACTGGTCCCTGGAGATTTTTACCGGACCGGGACTGATCCCGATTTGGTTTGCGTTGTACATTAATTTTGGCGGCTACTAAGATTTAGGGCGTGTGGGACAGGGATCTTACATGCTCCTGGAGTTACTGGGATAAACAGTGCCTCGGTCTCTTGGCATATGAGAGCTACATTATCCGACTTAATAACACATGAGGAAGTGCCAGGGGTACCCCCGACATCTCCCCAGAAGCATTCTCCGCAAAAGAGAAGACGAGCTAAAAGGCGCAGTCTGCCGTTGCATTTGCATGGCGGAGGTTGAAACAGCCCTGAGACGGGTGCTTGGCCTCTGACTCTTTTTTCCGAACTTTGCCTTTCGGACCCTTGCCATTCATTTCAAGGACCGCAGTATGTAAGGCAGAATGCTTCGCTTTCCCGCTACAACTAATATCCGGATGATACAAGCGAGATGGAAAAAACCCAAATACACAGTAATCAAGCGCTCATAACGGACTACTGTGAATGGACATGCAATAGGGGACCGGTTGTGGCCAAGTAAAAGGAGCTACCTGGTAAAAATTCAGTGATGGTCCCCCTGGGTTGAGTTGGCGTTCACCCTGATCAAAAGAGCAGAGCTCCCCGCGGCCAGAGGTGGAGCCAGCCCTGGCCGGGAGGAGCAGGTTTGCGGCGGTGAGGGCGTTGAAGATAGTGCTCTTGCCGGCGTTGGCGAGGCCGATGATGCCGCAACGCCAGCTTATGGCCGGCCTCCCGCTTCGGGGAAGTTAGCCACGCCTGCCGGGGGTGAATCTTTCAGGGAATTGGCAATCTGTTGGGCCAACATCTTATAGCCCTCTTTGTTGTAATGGGCGTTGGTTCTGAAAGGGAACGCCGCCAGTGGGTCCGGCAGACGGCTAAGGGTGGAATGGAAGTCAATCAAAGGTATACACAGGCTTTGCACCATAGACAAGATATGGTCCCTTTGGTTGAGAGGATATGTCATGGCCTTACCGGCGTAGCGATGATAATCAGGCAGGTAGACAAAAAACAGGGTTCCGCCCCACGAATTCACCAGGCTCTGAGCTTGTATTATTATTTTTCTAAAGGAAGGAACCTGCTTTGGATAATAGTATTCAGATATACTGTCATAAGCTTCCAGGATGGTCTGTGTTAGTTTATTTAATTGAAAGCTTCGCATGAAACTCAAAAACGATCTATAGTGATAATAACAAGACTTTATCTCCTCTCTGGCTTGGGAGGTTTCCAGATAATCGGTCCAGGCCCGGTCAATGGCGGCCTGTTGGTGGATCAGGTCCTGGGAATAGGAATTATCCAGGAGGTAACGAGTCAGAAAGGAACAATTTCTTTCTCGGGCCAAATCGATGAGATCATTGCCTTCGTAATACATCCATAAGACCACCTTGGGTTTGAGGGCCTGGGCATATTCCCTGAGGCCGCCCAGCTCCAAGAGGGGTCCGTTGCCGCAATAACCCAGGTTGAGCACCTTCTTGTCCCCCCGGCGCAACAAGCTCGCCAAATCGTCCCCCGGGGGAACACAGGCGCCGTGGGCGTAGGAATCGCCGATGATAAGAACATCAAGGGGGGGCTGGGACCAGGACCCCCGGGGATTATTGAAGCCTCGTTCGTCGGCTTGGTAAATGGCATAGTCGCCGCATTCATTGCAAAATACTGTGGTCTTTTGAGCAATACCCCCCAGGGGAAGGAGACGGCGGCCAGGCCCGGGCAGGCTTTTGCCGGTCAACACCAGATTATGGGGAGAGAGCACCGGCACGGCATCGATGCCTTGTTCCTGGAGGTGCGCCATCATCTGTAAACGGGTGCGGGTGTCGTATGTGACTCCCAATCGCCGGGCTGCGTGCAGACGCTGCTCAGAAGGTTCAAGTCTGGGCTGCATGAAGACGAGCAGAACATTGGTCAGATAGGCTGCCAGATAAATAACCAGGCAAACCAGGATTAAGGTGATTTTAGCGAAGTCGCTCCAGCGGCGGGTGAGATAGAGAAACCCGGCACCCGACAGGAGGAGATAACTGCTTATATATGATTTCTGGAAAAACGAGACCATTGCGGAAACTGCCAGGGCGGGGAGCAGGATTACAAAAATGAGGTTAGTCAGCCTGAGTAGGAGAGGCTTTTGCATCTTATCTTTATAACCCTAAAACGGTTTTTTGTTTTCTGTTTTCTGTTTAGTGTCCGCCACAAAAATGGAAGCGGAATAATCACCGGTTATCTGGAAAGTTAACTCGGTGATAAAGGGTATCCCAAAATCTGGGGGTTACCTCGACACCAGTATAAAGTATGGGGAAAAATTATAAGCGCTTTAATATGCGCCCCTGAACATCAGCGGGTAATGGTGCTATGTGTGGCATTGCCGGAGTGATTTTTCAAGAATCTGTTAATTCCGAAGACCGCCGGGCCCTTGTCTGCGGAATGGTGCAGGCGCTGCGACATCGTGGCCCTGACGACCAGGGGTATTGGACGGATGAACAGGGCCGGGCTGCCCTGGGCCATTGCCGCTTGGCTATAATTGACCTGACACCTGAAGGCCACCAGCCCCGCGTGTCGCGTGATGGCAGATATGTTATGGTTTTTAATGGCGAAATTTATAATTACTTGGAGCTTAGGCAAGAATTGGAGCGCTCCGGGGTACGCTTTCAAGGCAATTCGGATACCGAGGTACTGCTGGAGGCGACGGCCTATTGGGGCCTGGAACAGACCCTACCCAGGCTCGTTGGGATGTTCGCCCTGGCCTTGTGGGACAACCAGAAGCAAGCGCTTCTGCTGGTACGGGATCGGGCCGGTAAGAAGCCGCTTTACTATGTGGCCGAGAGGGGCAGGTTTTATTTCGCATCGGAGCTGAAGGCGTTGCGCACCGGTGCCGCCCTGGCGGTGGATGAGGAGGCCGTCTATCAATACCTGACCTACGGCTTTGTACCGGCGCCCCGCACCATCTATCAGCAAGCCTGGGAAGTGCCCGCCGGGCATTGGGTGAAATTGGACTGTAAGCAGCAATTGACCGCGCAGCCTTACTGGGAGCTATCCTGGGATCGAAAACTACAGATAAATTTCAGAGAGGCAATCGAACAAGCCGATCACCTGTTAAACGAGGCAGTCCGCCTGCGGCTCCGGGCCGACGTGCCGGTGGGCTGTTTCCTGTCGGGGGGTATCGACAGCGGCTTGCTCACCGCTATGGCCTCGCACCACCTAAATCGGCCATTGACCACGTTCACTATATCTTTTGCCGAAGGCCTCTTTGATGAAAGCCCGCTAGCTCAGGAGGTGGCAAACCGCTACGATAGCAAGCACCACATCATTCGGCTGTCTCCCGATTTGACTCAGGTTCTTCAGCGGGTGGTTCAGGCCTATGACGCGCCCCTGGCTGATGCCTCCATTATCCCGTCTTACTGCATCTCCCAGGAAGCCCGTAAGTTACTTAAGGTGGTGTTGAACGGTGAGGGCGGGGACGAGCTTTTCTGTGGCTATCGCAGACAGTTGGCCATAAAGTGGTTCAACCAGGCGCACGGGCTTCTATCTCTGGTGCCAAACCGTTGTTGGCAGGGACTCACAAGACTACTGCCACTGCCAAAGACCTACAGATCCAGATATGCCTTCGCCCACCGCTTCATCCGGGGATTTGGAAGAGATCCCTTCCAGCGCTATATCGTCTGGTCCGTGGATGGCTTTTGGGAGGAGGAAAAGAACCTCCTTTATCGCAGAACGCCTCCTCAGACCGCTTTTCTGGAAGACCTGAAAGGACAGTTCGGCCATCTAATTGCATTAGACGAAATGGATTTTTTCATGGCTCTGGATTTTCATTTCCAGATGCATAATGACATGCTTGTAAAAATGGATCTTGCCACTATGGCCCATGGTTTGGAAGGGCGCAACCCTTTCCTGGACCACCGCCTGGTGGAATGGGCGGTGTCCTTACCCCAAGGGATACGAAGCAAAGGGTTTACTACCAAACCCATCCTGCGAGCCCTGGCCCGGCGATACCTGCCTCCGGCGGTAGTTGCGGCGCCCAAACGCGGTTTTGAAATACCCTTGATTACCTGGTTGCGCCAAGATCTTCATGATATGGTGAACGATGTCTGTCTCTCGGGCAATGGCCTCCTGCGCGGCTTGTTCGACCGGTCTTACCTGGAAGCCCTGCTTCTTGAAAGATTGCCCCTGGATCCGGACCGCTGGTCCCGCCGGGTCTGGATCTTATTCATGCTGGCATTGTGGCAGGAGGCCCACACATGAGGATAGCCTTCGTCGGCCCGGACGATTTGTCCATCCTGCTGTTTTGTAAGCGGCTCATCAAGACCTTGAAGCAGCAAAATGGGCACACAATTTACACGATCAGCCCTATAACTTATTATCAGCAGGAGATCGACGCCCTGGAGGTATGTCACTTACCCATCAGCATGGCCCGCTTTATTAACCCCATGGAAGACCTGAAGTTTATGTGGGCGCTCTATAATGTCTTCAAGGGTCGACGCATTGAGGCGGTCATCAATTTCGCCACCAAACCGATCATCTATGGGGGCATCTCCGCCCGGTTAGCCCGGGTTCGTAAGATCATCGGGGCCGTCCGTGGCTTGGGGACGGTCTTTCTTCCCGCCATCGACTTTAAAAGCCTGGCCCTCAGGCGCCTGGTGGAAGGCATGTACCTGGTGGCTTCCCGGTCAAGCCACCGGATGTGGTTTACCAACCGGGAGGATTTGACCTATTTTCTGGACCAGGGATTGGTTAGTGCTGATAAGGTCTTTATGACTACTAATTCAACGAATCTAGAAGATTTCTCCCCTGAGGCTCTATATCCGGAAAAACTTACAAGCCTGCGGGCAGAACTGGGGCTTTCCCCTGAGAATCTCGTAGTGATCATGGTCGCTCGCATGATTTGGTCCAAGGGAGTAAAGGAATATGTAAATGCGGCCCAGATACTTCGGGAATGCTTTCCCCAGGTGAAATTTCTGCTGGTGGGGCCGGTGGAAGAGGGTAGCCTCAATTGTGTGCCATCGACCTATCTCCAGGAAAGCGAACAGAGGGCTAACCTTAAGTGGTTAGGGTTTCGCAAGGATGTGCGCGAACTGTATGCCGTCTCCGATCTGGCGGTGCTGCCCTCATATTACAAAGAGGGAGGCTTTCCCCGGGCCTTACTGGAGCCGATGGCCATGGGAAAACCCGTGATCACTACGGACACGGATGGTTGCCGGGGACCGGTGGAGTCAGATAAGAATGGATTTTTGGTGCCACCTCGAGACCCACGGGCCCTGGCAGCAGCCATGGCCGATTTGTTGGAGAATGAGGACCTTCGGAACCGTTTCGGAGCTTATTCCCGGCAAAAAATGGAGCGTGAGTTCGATGACCAAGTAGTTATCCAGAAAATTTTGTTGGAATTGGCTGGTGGTGCAGGTTGATTTACCTCTGAAACTTGGTCTTTTGAGAGTGTGGTCGTGTCGGCAAGGGCGCTCAAGATGAAGGCGGCCGCTGGCGGCCCTCGATAGAGAGAGGATTATGAAAACTCGTGGTTTCCACACTTTTCCATCTCGAGTCTTAAAAATGACAGAAAATCAATTGGTTTGGCATGATGGCCATATTAAGAGAATTGACCGGAACCGCGTCAATAAACATGAAAGCGGTCTGCTCTGGTTTACCGGCCTGCCTGGAGCCGGGAAATCTTCCATTGCCCATGGGATGGAAGTGGAACTTTTTAAGCTCGGCATCCGCACCTATGTGCTCGATGGTGACAACATCCGCCATGGACTAAATGCCGACTTGGGGTTCGGGCGGGAGGATCGCGAGGAAAATATCCGTCGCATCGTGGAAGTTTCCAAGCTGCTGGTGGACGCGGGAATCTTTGTCCTGACTGCCTTTGTCTCTCCTTATGCTGTCGATCGGGACTATGTCCGGAACCGCTTCGCCAACGATAATTTCTGGGAGATTTATGTAAAGTGTAGCGTGGCAGAATGCACCCGCCGGGACATTAAAGGACATTATCAAAAGGCGCAAGAGGGCATCATTAAAAATTTTACCGGGGTTTCCTCCCCTTATGAAGTTCCCGAGAAACCGGACATGGTGATCGATACCGAATCTTTGGCCTTAAATGATTCGGTGCGAACGGTTGTTAATTTTATTATGAACAAGGACATACTGTCTCGGCTGGACCCCGAGTCTGGCTCAGAGAGTATTCTTCTGGAGAGTACAAATCCATGACCGGGGCGAAAGCTCTCAAATTGCCTCAGACCATCGCGGTAGGGCCGAAAAGAACCGGCACCACCTGGCTGCACGGGAACCTCGTCGGACAGGTGGGCCTGCCTTACGGCGTTAAAGAGACCCAATTCTTCGATAAGTTCTACGACCGGGGCCTGGAATGGTATGGGCGACATTTTGTCCATTGTAACCACGAGCTACCCATTATGGAAGTGGCGCCAAGTTACTTCCATTCCCAAGAGGCCCGGGCTCGCATTGCCGAACATATTCCGGAATGCAAGATCATCTGCACCCTGCGCAATCCCGTGGATCGGGCCTATTCTCTTTACCGCCTCTTAAAAATATACGCTAAAACCAAGTTGACCTTTGAAGAAGCCTTTGAGACTATTCCCGAGTTTATGGAATCAAATCGCTACGTTCATCATATCACGGCATGGCAGGAGATTTTCGGCAAGGACCGGGTTTTAATAATGATTTTCGATGATTTAAAAAAGGATCCGCATAATTATCTAAAAAAGATATGTGATTTTGTGGGCATCCCTGAGTTTTCCCTCAATGAAGAGGCGCTCAAGGCTCCAGCCAAGGAGGCCTTGGCCAGAAACAGACATCTGGCCTATTGGGGAGAACAATTAGGCTATCTGCTCCGGTCTTTTCAGGCCTATAAGGTTCTGAACGCCCTAAAAGGGCTGGGGTTGCGTAAGCTGCTGTTTGAAGGGGGCGGAGATTTGCCGCCGATGCGGGTTGAAACCCACGAGAAATTAAAGGCCCATTTCCTGACGGAAATCGAAGGCCTGGAAAAAATCAACAGCTGTGACCTATCGGGCTGGAAATGACCAAAAGTCCATCACATGCTGGGAACAAGAAGGCGGCGAGTGATACATTGACTCTGCGGACCGCGCTGGCACCGGGTGGTGGCCGGGTCATGTGGGAACGGGCGGTGCGGGAGGTCCTGCCCACCATAAAAAACCTGGTACAGCCTGGTAGCATGGTCTTTGAGATCGGTTATGGTAACGGGCTTCTGTCTTGTTATTTTTGTCAGGAACTGGGATGGCGTATGGTAGGGGTGGAAATAGACCGGGAGGCACAGCAAAATGCAGAGTTGCACGCTCGGGAATATGGTCTTACCGAGCGCATCGATTTTCTCTGCGGCGATCCAGAGGAGGCATACCGGCAACGCGGTCAATTCGATGCGGTTTTTATCAAGACGGTGCTTTACCACGCCAAGAGTCTGGAGGAATATGGCCAGTGGCTCGACCGTATTGTTCCAGTGCTGCGGCCTGGGGGAATCCTTATTAATTTTGAAACTGGCAAGGCTAATGCCCTGACTCAATGCTATCGTCGGCTGCGACGGCGCAGCTATACTGACCTTTGCTTATACACCCGCCAAGTGGAAGTGCTTTATGAGGCCCGGTTTGACATCATCGAACGCCGTTATTATGGGGGACTAAGCCAGTTTCTGACACCCTTGCCCTTTATTTATACCATGGCCGCATGTCTTGAAGAAAATCTGCGGCCTCGGCATGCTGACAACTGCTTCATCGCCTCCATTATAGCCCGGCGTCCTCTTTGACCTTATAACCCTGGATTATGCCCCAGAAATTGATGGAAGCTAACGTAACTATATGATATAAGGAGAATAATTTAGCAATTTGGGGGCCTCCAAGATGCTCACTAATGGTGAAAGCAAAAAAGAGGCAATCAGGCCTGATTTTAATCGGGCCATCATGATTGATTTCCAGGAAGCCACCATCTCCTCCGACACCGGGTTTATCCTACTTAGAGAAGTAGATGAGCGTTTCAAAATCATTGACCCGATGAAAGATTGTTTGGAAGATTTGAGATCACCTGCTCATACGAAACATGCCTTGGTCCAGATAGTGCGTCAAAGGGTCTATCAGATGGCGGCCGGCTATGAAGATTGTAATGATGCAGACTTTCTTCGGGTTGACCCGGCCCTCCGGCTGGCCCTGGGTAAAGATCATCGTTTCGGGGCCAGCCAATCCATGCTCTCCCGCTTGGAGAACGACGTCTTGGGTAATGCCGTGGGATTGGAGGCCTTGAATGGAGCTCTCACCCGATCCACCGATGCCCTCCTGAAAAGGAAGAACAAGCGGCGTTTGATCATCGACCTGGATTCCACCGAGGACCCGGCCCACGGCAAGCAAGAGGGGGTGGCCTACAATGGCCATTTTGCCAAGAACTGTTTCCATCCGCTTATGTGTTTCACCAGTGAGGGCGACTGTTTGGGGGCCAAGCTGAGACCGGGGAACGTCCATTCCGCCGACGGCGTTCTGGAGTTCATCAAGCCCATAGTGGAGCGCTACCGGGGGTGGTTCAAACTTTTCTGGGTTAGGGGCGATGCCGCCTTTGCCAACCCGGAAACCTACGAATATTGCGAGGAAGAACGGATCACATATTTCTTTAGGCTGCCAAGCAATGCAATTCTGATGCGCCTCTTGGAACCTTATCTGAACCGGCCGGTGGGCCGTCCGCCCAAGAGTGGGATTCAAGTCAAGATAGTTGATCTCCACTATCAAGCCAAGAGTTGGAGCAGGCCTCGCCGGGTGGTGGCCAAGATTGAATGGCATCAGGGCGAGCTGTTCCCCCGGATCGGCTTTGTGGTTACCAATTCCAGGCTGCCCGCCGGTAAAGTGATCAAGGTCTATAACGGCCGGGGGGATGTGGAAAACCGCATCAAGGAAGGCAAGAACACCCTGCGTTGGGACAAGACCAGCTGCCAGCGTTTCGAGGCCAACCAGGCCCGGCTGAAGATGGGGGTTCTGGCCTACAACCTCCTGCACATGATCCGGCGGTTCTATGTCTGGGGCGAGGAGGTGAAGCGGTCCATCGACTGGCTCATCAAGCGCCTGATCAAAGTGGGCGCCAGGGTTTCTTACCATGCCCGGCGGTGGTACGTGCATGTGGCTTCAGCCTTTCCTTTGGCGCACCACTACCGGGCGGTGCTGGCCTGGGGTGGTTAGCCCATCACCCCCTAAGAATCGGCGAAACCCAAGGGAGTAGTATCTTCAAAATCTACAAAAATTGTTCAGTTCGATGGAAATTTGTGCTATCTTGCGCTCAAGAAGACGATTGGGTCATCAACAGGGGAATTTCTTCGGGTATTCTTTCCGGACAGTGGGTTTAAAAACCGGTTTTCAACCGTAGCGGCCACGGCTGCTGCATAATCTCGGATAACTCCCTAAATTGAAGATAATAACTCTTCTCAGACCCTAATCTTTGTGACATTTCCATGAAAAGGGCTCTTGACCTCTTTTTTTCCACCTTGGGTTTAATTATCCTGAGTCCGTTGCTAGTGTGGATTGCTTGGCGTATTCACCGCGAGGACGGCGGGTCGGTATTTTATCGTGGCGAACGGGTGGGGGAAAACGGGGAGATTTTTCACATTTTTAAATTCCGCACCATGGTGGTGAATGCCGAGAAACTGGGAGGTTCTTCCACGTCTGACGACGATCCCCGCATTACCCGCATCGGCAAAAAATTGCGGAAATACAAGTTGGATGAATTGCCGCAGTTGATTAACGTGTTTCTGGGAAAGATGAGCCTAGTAGGCCCCCGACCCGAGGTAGAGTATTACACCGACATGTATTCCGAGGAGGAAAAAGTCATCCTGACTGTCCGTCCGGGGATAACCGACTGGGCCTCCCTCTGGAATCCGGATGAGGGGGCCATCTTGGCAGGGGCCGCAGACCCCGACCAAGTCTATCAGGAGCTAATCCGTCCCATCAAATTGAAATTGCAGATGCAATATGCCCAAAACCATTCCTCCTTCACCGATCTGAAAATCATTTTCTTAACATTATTCGCAATATGCAGGCCGCAATCCCGGTTCGTGCAGGAGATCAAAAAACACCTGGGAAAAATAAGGGAACCTGAATTGCTCAGGCACACCGGATAAGGCTGCTGGAAGACGGCCAACCTCCTTTGAATAAGTCATGAAAAGCTTGGAGGATCTATGGATTATTCCAGAGAATTGATGGAACATCTTTACCGGACCATGGTCCGCATCCGTCTGGTGGAAGAGAGTCTCGTCGAGCCAATCCTCAATAAGGAAGTACGATGCCCTTGCCACCTCTATTCGGGTCAGGAGGCCATTGCCGCGGGCATCTGCGCCTGTCTGAATAAAGACGACTACATCTTCGGGAACCACCGTTCCCATGGCCATTATCTGGCCAAGGGCGGCGATATGTTCGAAATGGTGGCCGAGATTTACGGCCTGGAAGCCGGTTGCTCCCGGGGCCGGGGAGGGTCCATGCATCTCATTGCCCCGGAGGTGGGGATGATGGGCGCGGCGCCGATCGTCGCGGGTACCATTTCCCTGGCCATGGGTGCGGCCTTGGCTAGTTCTATCAGGCGGGACGGGAGGGTGGCGGTAACCTTTTTCGGCGACGGGGCTACTGGCGAGGGGGTTCTGTACGAATGCCTGAATTTTGCGGCCCTGAAGAAACTGCCTCTGGTTTTCGTGTGCGAAAACAACTTTTATGCCACCCACATGCCGATCAATGAGTGCCGCGTAGAAAACAATATCTACACGGTAGGGGAACCTTTTTGCATATCCTGCAAGGGGGTGGATGGCAATGACGTTCTCCAGGTTTACGAGGCAGGCAGAAAGGCTGTAGAACAGTGTCGTCAAGGGCTGGGGCCGGCGTTGATTGAGTGCTTGACCTACCGTTTCCGGGGGCACGTGGGTCCGGACGACAACATCCAGGGGGAACACACGGATATCCGTCCCCCCCAGGAAATGGAGGCATGGCTTCAGAAAGACCCCATCACCAGATTCGAGCAATATCTGTTAACCCATGGATTGATGGACCGGAATAAACTGAAACATATCCGCCGCCAGGCAAAGGCTGAAATTGAAAAAGCCCATCATTTTGCGAGGGAGAGCGCTCTTCCCGAGGGAAAGGATTTGGCCCGCTATGTCTTCAAATAATAGAAGATTATCCTACAGTCTGGCCATCAACGAAGCACTAACACAGATGATGGCCGCCGATGAATCAGTGTTCTTAATCGGCCAAGGCGTCAAAAGTCCCTGGTATGTGGGAAATACGGCTCAGGGCTTGCTGGAAGCCTTTGGCGAAAAGCGCATAATTGACACGCCGGTATCTGAAAATGCTATAACCGGAGCAGCAGTGGGAGCGGCTCTGGCCGACATGCGCCCTGTAGTGGTCCATCCGCGTATGGATTTTATGTTCTACGCCTTGGACCCTATTATCAATCAAGCCGCCAACTGGTACTATATGAATGGCGGGAAGGCCTCGGTCCCGGTGGTCATCTGGGGGATAATCAATCGCGGCGGCGAACAGGCTGCACAGCACTCTCAAGCGCTCCACGCCATTTTCGCCCACATTCCGGGGTTGAAAGTGGTGATGCCGGCCACCGCGTACGATGCCAAGGGTTTGATGATCGCAGCCATCAGGGACCCCAACCCGGTGGTCTTCGTTGATGACCGTTGGCTGTACCCGCTGGAAGATGCGGTCCCTGAAGAAATCTTCGAAGTGCCCATCGGCAAAGGGAGCATCAGAAAGACGGGCTCCGACCTGACTCTGGTAGCGAGTTCCTTCATGCTCCAGGAAGCGTTAAAAGCCGCAAGGGAACTCGAAGAGGAAGGGATTGATGTGGAGCTCATCGATCTCCGCACGGTCAAGCCTGTGGATCAAGAGTTGATCTTAGAGTCGGTCCAAAAGACCGGACGGCTGGCCATCGCGGACGGAGCCTGGAAGACCTGCGGCCTTGCTGCGGAAATTGCGGCCCTGGTCTGCGAGAATATTTTCCAATATCTAAAAGCTCCGATTAAAAGAATAACCCTGCCGGATTGTCCCGCTCCTGCCAGCGCCACCCTGGAGAAGGCTTATTATCCCACGGCTAGCACCATCGCCCACACTGCGCGCAAGTTGGTGAAGGACAGGCTCCCAGAAGAAATCTATATCTCAATCCCGCGAGAATCAAAAACTTCCTTATCGTTCTAATACTTATCCCAGTTGTTCAAAGGGTGCTAAGGTAATGGCCTATCAAGTAAAGTTTGTCGATCCCGCAAGACTCTATCTGACAATTAAAGAAGAACTGGACGCGGCTTACTTTGAGGTGATGAGCAAAGGAGATTTGATTGACCGCGGCCAACTGAAACGATTTGAGGAAAACCTGGCTGCATTCGTGGGCACCAAATATGCGGTGGGGCTGAACAGCGGCTATGATGCCTTGCACATGTCTCTCAGGGCCGCGGGCATCGGGCCGGCGGATGAAGTGATCGTGCCGGCCCATACATTTGTGGCCACTTGCTCGGCGGTCGTGAATATCAATGCCACTCCTGTCCTGGTGGATGTGGGAAAAGACTTCAACATCGATGTGGAGAAAATTGAAGAAGCTATCACTCCCAAGACGCGTGGGCTCATTCCCGTGCACCTGAGCGGCTATATGGCCGATATGGTGCGGGTGATGGAGATCGCCGCAAAGTATAACCTGGTGGTGGTGGAAGACGCTTGCCAGAGTCTGGGGTCGAGTATGGAGAACCCGAAGACGAAAGAACGTCTTAGTGCCGGCGCCTGGGGATTGACCGGTTGCTGGAGTTTTTATCCGTTCAAGATTCTGGGAGGCTATGGAGACGGCGGTGCGATTACCACCAACGACCCGGAGGTGGCCCTGTTTGCCACCCGCATGAGGTATAACGGTGAGGATCGGCAGACCGGCGAGTACCACGGGCATGGATTCACCTGCCTGCTTGACAATCTCCAGGCAGCCTTCCTTGACGTGAAACTGAGACACTTGCCGACCTGGATCGTCCGGAGAAAGCAAATCGCGGCAAAATACCAACAGGCCTTGTCGGATCTTCCCGACCTCCTTCTGCCTCATTATAATGATCCCCGGCGCGACCACGTCTATCAAAATTATACACTCAGATCGAAGCAAGGAAGCGAATTTTCAGACTTCCTAAAGGCCAATGGGGTGGAGGTCCTTACCCAGTTCCGGAAGCCCTATTATAAGCACGAAGCCCTGAAGCTGGTGGACCGGGGTTTCCCGGAGACTGAGATACTGAGCCGGGAGGTCTGCTCCCTGCCCATGAACGTGGAGATCACCGACAAGGAAGTCGAGTACGTTATCAGAGCGGTGCGGCGTTTTTACGGCAAATAAGATCGGCCCTGGGCCCACAAAGATCGATGACGCAACCATAGTTGAACATTGATCTCAGTGGGCTTTTATTTTTTTCAAAGGAGAGGTTACTGGTGGGTCTGAAACTGAGCAAGCGCCATGAATGGGTAATGCAGTCGGAAATCAGAAACATGTCCATTGAGTGCGACCTGGTGCAGGGCATCAACCTGTCCCAGGGGGTCTGCGACCTGGAAGTGCCGGTAGTGGTACGCCAGGGCGCCAAAGAAGCCATGGATGCGGGCATCAACACCTATACCCGCTATGACGGCATAGCGGAACTTAGGGAGGCCATTGCCCGCAAACAAAAACTCTTCACCGGCATGGACGCGGACCCGGAAACCGAGATCATTGTCAGCGCCGGAACCACCGGCGCATTTTATTGCGCCTGCCTGGCGCTGCTCGACCCGGGGGACGAAGTCATCCTCTTCGAACCCTATTATGGCTACCATATCAGCACCCTGGTGGCCACCCAGGCAGTGCCCGTTTATGTGCGGATGGAGCCGCCGGAGTGGTCTTTCTCCGATAAGGACCTGGAAAAAGTACTGAGCCCCAGGACCCGGGGCATGATGATCAATACCCCCGCCAACCCCTCGGGCAAGGTCTTCACCGCTGAGGAACTTGAGCGCCTGGCGGCCTTCGCGGCCAGACACGACCTTTTCGTCTTCACTGATGAAATCTACGAGCACTTCGTCTATGATGGCCACAAACACATCGCGCCTGCAACTCTCCCGGAGATGAAAGAGCGGACCATCAGCATCGCCGGACTCTCGAAGACCTTTAGTATTACCGGCTGGCGGGTGGGCTATTCCATCTCCGATGCCAGGTGGGCCCAGACCATCGGTTATTTCAACGACCTGGTGTACGTCTGTGCGCCTACCCCGTTGCAAATGGGGGTGGCTCAAGGTCTGATGCAGTTGCCACCAGAGTATTACCAAAACCTGGCCCAGGAATATGTAATTAAAAGGGATAAGATTTGCGGGGCCTTGGACCGGGCGAGTCTGACCCCTTTTGTGCCCCAGGGGGCTTATTATGTTTTGGCCGATATTTCCAGGATTCCCGGTGGGAACAGCAAGGAAAAGGCCATGCACCTGCTGCGTCAAACAGGAGTTGCCTGCGTCCCCGGCGAGTCGTTCTATCACGATGACGCAGGGGAAAACCTGGCAAGATTTTGCTTCGCCAAAGAAGACGCAGTGTTGAACGAAGCCTGCATAAGGATTGAAAAATTGCGTAATTGTTAATAGAGGAACAGTTCCCTGTTAGCGCATTGTAGCAAACCATGGTTATGGGCAACCGCATTGTGGTACCAGCAGTCCGATTGATTGCGTAATTAGCGGCTCCTTTTTTTCTTGCGTCTCTTTCTCGGCTTTCGTGCTGACCTTGAGGAAAAAATAAGTTCGAATTTTTCGCCATATCGGGCTATGACACGCCGACGCAGCTCTTCACGCATTGAGGGATCAAGGCCAAATGCAGAGGCGGAATAATCCCAATCACGTTTGCGGATAAGGTCACGATCCAATTTGCCGTTACATTCATCACAAAGGTTTAAGTCATTGATAGGGAGATACTGATCACAGCCTCGGCACTGAGTTTCAGCAAAGTCCCCAAAATCATCATCGAGGCCCAATATCGCTGCGGCAAGCTGATCTTGTCCGAGTTCAGTTAGCCGTAAATCATCAATCGCAACCTCACCGCAAGCGGGACAAAGAAGCCTTTTTTCGAAATGGGGCCTGTCTAGACCTTCAGGCAAGCTGACCGAACCGACATTGCAATCAAACACGTGATGACATCTTTTGCATTCAAAGTTTAACACCATCTCTTCTCCACCCTTAGGCTCATAACCACTCTGCAAACGTTTTGGCCACCGCAACCCCGAAAATGGTTTTGGGCCCGCTTTGTCCAAGGAAAATCTCCCAAAGGTTTCTATTCTTGCAGCTGTATCTTCTTGATTGCATGGTAGCACAAATTTCCTGACCTGAGTATACCAACTCATAGAAGCCAGATTATCCAAATGGCCTTGCGATTAAGTCAATGAGATGGTTATCCAGAGGAAAGAGATAAATAATTGGCAGTAGTCACTGCCGATTGATAATCTTTTTGAATTTTCAAAGTATTTAACCTACCTATGGAAAAGGGGGCATCTAAAAGGATGCCCCCTTTCTCATGGATCAAGGATTCGCCTTCCGGAAGTCGATCTTTTCTGAACCCTTAGCCGTAGCGGTGGATAAGGCTTGCTCAAGAAGGTCCCTCCGTCTGAGCTTCCGCAGCCCCTTCTCCAGATTGGTTTTGGTCATTGAGAGCAATGGCCAGACCTCTTCCCGGGAAAGACCGGCGTTCAGCAGGATCGTTGAGACCTTTTGGGGGTCGAGATCATGAGACATAACTTGGGAGCCGCCATAAACCATATCACCTACTTGGATAGGGCCATATTTTTTGACCCATTCCTTCAGGCGGGCGGCCAAAGCCTTTTCCATTTGTTGGAGAGTAAGCAACAGGGAGGCGGCTTTTTCCGCCTGCTCCTTGGTGGCTGGCGCTAGCACCTCCACCGGCATCAATGCTTGGGCCATCACCGGGCAGTGGGACGTGACCCCGCAAAGGCCGCAGAAGGAACCGGGTGTGGGATTGTATTCCTTGTCTTGTTCGATGCCCCTGATTTTCTCTGTCAGGATTTCGGGCACGTCTTCCAGGTCCTGGGGTTCCAGGAGCACTTCCCGCTCTTTGCCGTAACGGAGAAAGTGGAGACGTAAGAGAATCTCCTGAGCATCGGGATAGGCCACTTGCTTCAATCCCCACCCGTAGGTGCGCAGTTGCAGGTTCTTCTCCACCGTCTCGGGGACCGCCCGGTTACTCTTCCAGTCCAGGACCACCGCCAGATCTCCCTGGCGGAAATGAAAATCGACCACCATACGAAAGGAAGCTTTTACCGAGGAAAACTCGCAAGGCTGCCAGTTGCGGTCGAAGGCCAGCTTGTGCTCCACCCCATAGACCTCCAGGGCGGGGGGCAGGATGAACGAGCTATAAAATCTCTGCCATATTTCCAGGACGTCGGGCGAGGCATCCTTGGGGGCTGCTCCCTCGGCCCATTCCCAGTCGGTCTGCTGCTTCAGATTGATGAGCCGCAGCAGGTAATCGGCGATCAGGGCATGGAGCACCTTCCCGGTGACCATGGCTTCATTGGATACCCGGGGGACCCCGTCAAGGACGATCTTTTTATACGCCCAGGGGCACTTATCGTAGAGATCAAGGCGTGAGAAAGAATATTGTTTCTTCTTTTTTGGCGGCATGGTTTTATCTCCATAATAAAAACCATCATTGGGGGCCCGTAAAGGTTCCCAGGAATGACAGTTTAAATTCTCGCAAAGCTTGACTGAGGCTCTGCCCCGAGGCGAAAAGGGGTTTAATTGGATAGCCCATAATCGCCCCAGGGCTCACTTCAAGCCTTGTTGTTCGGGGTTAGAAGAGGGTGGGTTTGCCTTCTGCGGTTATTTCGCCTGGCGGCGGGGGCGGAGGGGGGGCTGGAACCTTTCCGCCCTTGTTCGCCCTGGGATTCGGGAAGGGCTGGGGTTGTACAGGTGGCGCATCCCAGGACACGGGCACCGTTTCCTCCGCAGATACAGGCTCAGGAGAGGGAAAGGTTTCTTCAGGTTTTTCCGGTTTCTCACCCGCCTCAGGAGGGCTGGCCTCGGGGGTCAGCGTTGTTGGGGGCTCCTCTCCGGATTCCGGTTCGGACTCCAACCCCGCCTCGGGCTGCACCTCGATGGTCACCCCTTCGGGATAAAACTCTTCCTGCACTTCCCGCATTTCTTCCGGGGTCTCTTCCAGGTGTTCCAGGGCCTTCCGAGCTTCGGCCTCGATCAGGTCCATCTTGGCCTTGTGGTCGGCCCGCCGCTTGGCGATATCGTAGCCGATCTTGGCCAGTTCCTGTTCGGTGCCGGGAAACTCCAGGCTCACAACATACACAATCATGTTCTGGCCGGTCCCTGGGATCGTGACCGTCTTCGGACTGAGGACCAGCTTGAGAGGGATGCCAGCCAGAACGCCGCCCGTGATAGCCTGGATTAGCTTCAGAGAAGACATTATAGAATTGACACTATTCCACGATGTGGTTCTGAACTTCCAGACCCCCCCGATCCGGTCCACCCCCTGAAGCAGGACCTGCAAGGTCCCGTTAGGTTTACAACGATCCTTGCCTCCATAATTGGCCTCCAGGCGCAGGCAGGGGCAAGGGACCGGCTGATACTTGCCGTCCTGTTCCAGGCGCTGGGCACCTTCTCCATCGCCGCAGCACCAAAGCCGGTTGCCGATATAGCAGGAGTACCGGGTCTGAAAATTGACGTCAGGATCGTTGTAAAGGAGCATCACCGGCAGTTCTTTCAGCTTGCCGCCTTGCGGGGCCAACTTGCGCATCAACTCCAGGTCCGGGAGCAGCCGGCCGGCCGCGTCCCGCTGCATTGTCGTCACCACGAAATGGTCTAACTTTTTTGGCTGCGAGAATTGCTTCCCCTGCTGGGAGGTTTTGACCTCGCCCTTCTCTCCGATTTTAACTTTCCCCCGCTCGGCCAGCCGGGGCACCAGGTTCTTGATAGCCATTTTCCCTCCTAAAAAGAATGGGGGAGGCGACTTTCACCGCCTCCCCTGGTTGATAAGATTGGTTTTTACACTATAGGCTCATGGGCAGTCGGGTAAGGAGGTCCCATTACTGAGACCCCCTCCCCTAAGAACCGGACGTGAGAGTTTCCCCTCATCCGGCTCAAGTCTTTCAAAACCCCCACATAGTCAACGGGGGGTCGGCAACGTACTTTCGGTCTTGGCTATGCAACTGCCGGTGGCAGTTAGGATGCAAAAGCTGAAGGTTTGACAGGATTTCTTTACCGCCATGAAGCTTCGGGATAACGCGGTGCATTTGCCACCCCGTATCCAACGTGAGATCTCCTTGACAGATCGGACACTTACCCTTCTGGGCCTGCCAAAGTCTCTTGACCCTTCCAAATAGAGCCAGGTCATCCTTAGCCTTGAGGATTTTCCTTTTCTCAAAGTAAGGTTCCCAGTCCATATCGTAAGGGTTAGCCTCAGATTTGATCTTCACATGCCTGCGGATTGGAGTGCTCGTGGCCGAATACAATTTCATAAGGACGGTTTTGCCGTTGGCCTTATCAACCTTGGTGGCAAAGACCCAATCTTTGGTCCCGATCCTACGAAAATATCGGTTTTTGACCCATCTCCGACCCTTATTCGGGTGCCGACGTATACACCATTGCCACAACTTACGCCAAATTTGATGATCGACCCAACCGAAGATTTCTTTGGCCACAACATGCCGGTGATAGTTTGCCCATCCGCGAATTATGGGGTTGAGCACTTTGATCACATCATCTTGCTTGGCCGTTTTGAGCTTCTTCAGGACTTTCCTAACCTTTGCTAAGAAGTTTTTGACATTCTTCTTGGAGGGTTTGATCAGTAACTTCTCGTCATATTTACGGACGTTCTGACCCAGAAAGTCAAAGCCTTCCTCAATATGCGTCACCTTGGTTTTCTCTGTGGATAAGGTTAAACCTCTTTCCTTGAGAAACCTAATAATTACAGGCTTCACTTCATTCTCCAGCAGTTCTTTAGAATTACCAGTGACGATGAAGTCATCCGCATATCTAATAAAGTGCACTTTACGTCCTCGAAAAGACTTTAATTCGTTTTCGAGGCCGTCCAGTGCCATATTAGACAGTGTAGGCGAAATTATGCCCCCTTGCGGGGTGCCTGCTTCTGTAGGGAAGAGCTTTTTGCGATCGATGTATCCGGCCTTCAGCCATTTCCGGAGAATCCCCTTGTCCATTGGGACATTGTTCAATAGCCAGTCATGGCTTATTTCGTCAAAGCACGACTTGATGTCTCCTTCGAGAATCCATTGGGCCGAGACTTTACGGCTCAATACTATGAAAGAGTGTACAATGGCGTCGGCACAGGATCTTTCCGGGCGGAATCCATATGAATTTCCGTCAGCGAGGGTCTCTGCAACCGGTTCCAGAGCGAGCTTGTGCAATGCCTGCGTTGCCCGATCTTTCTTTGTGGGGATTCCTAAGGGGCGTTTCTTGCCGTTGCTTTTCGGGATATAAGTCCGACGCAGTGGAAGAGGCTTGTAGCCTTTCCTTCTGAGAGACGAAATGGCCTCGAATTTGTCTTCAGGAGTTGACCAGGTTTGACCATCGACACCTGGAGTCGCTTTGCCTCGATTTTCGGTAACCCTTTTCACTGCTAAAGCTCTGGCGTGAAAAGAGTGGGTCAGTAATCTAAGGAGGGATTTTACCTTCCTCATCTTACCTTCCCGTGTTGCCTTTGCAATACGCAGTTGCATCCTCCTGACATGCTGAAGCGCTTCGTACCAGTTGATCTGGTGCCAAGATATCTCAAGCTTGCCGGAGGAAACTGCGTCAGTCTTAGCAACTTCCGTTTTCATGCTTCCTCCTTTTCAAGTAGTTCGCATCTGCTTCTTGCATTGAAAGACCAGATGGAAGTCTGCTCACTTTCGTGCAGGGTGATGTTGTCAAAAGACTCAACCCTTATCCGGGTCATTACAACCCGGCTTTCGCTTTTTCCATCCTCCTCTACCTGCACCCCCATCGTCAGGCCTTACGGCCTTCCTACCCAAAGGGAGAGATACAGGCTTACCGTGTTTCGCATAAGTAATATGATGGGTTAGGTCCAGCCTTTCCACCGGTAGCTTCATTATCCGCGCATTCTTATCGTCAAAAAGAATGACCAGCTACATAGCCTCTCGGCTCAAGCCTATCAGCGTCTTTGGCTTGTCTTCAGTTACGATGTTTACGACTGTTCACCTACGTTGACCCTACCATCAAAGCCTGGCACCCCAACCGCATTGACGCTCGCAGTTGTCGTCTCTGCCTCACGGCGCGGACTATCCATCTTTGGAGGGTTACGTTGTCCCAGGAGCTTCACACCAAAGCGTTGCCGCCTCCGCATGTCCTGGTAGGCTACTCTTGGCGGAACTAGAGGTTTTATCCTCACCGTTTTTATAGTGAGTTAAAACAATTACTTATGCGACCTCACGTCGCACTGACGAGGCTGAAATAGTGGGAATCTCCCGGTTCCATAAGCCGGCAGGGGTGATCCCTGTTGTTGATCTCCAGAAAGACATTGTCGCTGGTCATGGCCTGAAGCGGCTCCAGGAGATACCGGGCGTTAAAGCCTACTTCCAAGGGAAGCTGGGACGCATCTCCCGCTTCCAGGTTCACCGTAAGCAGTTCCCTTCCTTCCCCCACGTCCGGGTTGGCGAAGGTGACTACTGCTGCGTCCATGGCCAGGTTGAAGATCACGCCTTTGAAGCGGTCCGAGGAAAGCTGGGCGATCCGCCGTAGGGTTTCGGTAAACTCCTTACGGTCGACCGAGAAGCGGTAGGCGAAGCTTTCCGGGATGATGCGCCGGTACTCGGGGAATTTGCGGTCCAGGAGCCGGATGAAAAGATACTTATCGGCTGCCTCCAGAGAGAGGGTCTTCTTGACCAAACCCAGGGTCACCTTCTCCTGGCCGTCCAAAAACTTGCCGATCTCTCGCATGGCCTTGTACGGCACCAGAATGCCCTCACCCAAGTCCAGTTGTTCACTCTCAGGGAGAACGCGTTCCACCAGGGTAAGACGGTGGCCATCCGTGGAGACCAGGCGTAGGAAGATGCCCTCATCGGTCTCCACTTTCTCCCAGAAGATGCCGGAGAGGTTGAATTGCAGGTCTTCTCCCGATACGGAAAAGATGGTCTTTTGGATCATCTCCCTGAGCAACCGGCTTTCCACCTCCACCAGGTTTCCCGCGGCCGCCTCGGGAATAGCCGGAAACTGCTCCGCGGACAAGCCGTAGAGTTGATAATGGGAGTCTCCCGTGCGGATCTCCATAGCGGCCTTATCCGTCCCCACCAGGGCTAAAGGACCCTTGGGCAGGTCCTTGATGAGGTTGTTGAAAAACCCGGCCTGCACCGTCAGGGCCCCGGGCTCCTTCACTTCCGCGGGGTAGAAGCCACGGAAACTTACCTCCAGGTCGGTGGCCGAAATGAAGACGCCGTTGCCGTTGGTTTCAAGCAGACAGTGGCTCAAAATGGGGAGGCTCCCCCGTTTGTCCACCACACCCAGGGCGTGGCCGATTCCCTTTAACAAAGTCTCGCGTTCGATTTGGACTTGCATGTCAATTTCCTCCTAAGGATTAAAAAAGGCCCGACAAAGCAGGCCGTGAGATTGGTGTCCTTCAGAAATGACAAAGGCGGGTGATTCGGATCACTCGCCTTTGTTTAATAAGCCCTGAATCCTCTTTTTATGCAGGATTCAAGGTCTCCACCGGGACCAGGTTCGCACCGCCATTAATGATCCCGTAGACTTCCTGGCGGCTGGCGTTTTCCAGCATGGCCTTCTTCACCTGGTTCAGGTGCTTGATGATGAGGTCGATCTTGATCAGATTCACCTGGGCGTTCCCCTGGCAGACCCGGGCCAAGACCTTGCAGTCCTCAGACGAAAAAGACTTCACGATCAAACCGGTAACTGCGTCCAGGGTCTTTTCCCACCGGCTGACGATCTCCAGGTCCTGTTTTTTGGGCATGGCAAACAGGACCTTGTCCTTCTTCGAGTCCACCATGGCGTTGACGAAACGCCTGAGATGGTTATAAGTCGTGAGTTCCCCGGCCTTGATCTTCTTGAACACCACCTCCTGGTCCTCAGCATCCATAAGGCGGCTGATCTCGAAGCCCTGGGAAGGAGTGATGACCCCGAAAATCAGGGCGTCCTGGAACTTCGGGGCCAGGTTCAGCAGGGACAATCTTTCATCCACCCGCCATACCTGCTTGAACCCCAGCTTCTGGGCCAGTTCCTCCTTGGTGTAGCCGTTTTTATCCAGCATCTCCTTGAAGGCCCGGGCTTCCTCCAGGGGAGTCAGGTCCTGGCGCTGGAGGTTCTCCACCAGGGCCATTTCCGCGATCTGGCGGTCGTCTGCCTCCAGGATACTTACCGGGGCGTCAGTTAATCCAGCCATCTGGCAAGCCCGCCAGCGCCGCTCCCCGGCGATGAGCATGAACTTCTCACCCTTGGGCACCACCACCAGGGGTTCGATCAGGCCCTGCTCCTTGATGGACAGGGCCAGTTCTTCCAGGGCTGCCTTAGGAAAAACCTTGCGGGGCTGGCCAGGGTTCGGGTATATTGAAGCTAACTTTACTGATCCCCTTCCAGATTTTTGAATGTGGGGGGCCTGTTCGGGCAGGCCCCCTTCATTTTTAGGTTTCCCTCCCCGCTTGGGACGGGGGTCTTTTACTTTCGGGTTCTCGCACAGCCCCTCTTTGCGGGTGCATTTCCCGGTGCCGCCGGGAATTAGCTTGCCCTTGACGGGGCTGGCCTTCCTGCGCCAAAAGGAGCAGGTGGCGCAATCGCCGGTGGGTTTCTTGGCCATAAATACCTCCACAGTTTTAATTTAGGGATCACATAAAGTAACCCCAGTACTTACTCCACCCAGGCATGGTCGCTTTCCAGGGCTTCCTCCCTGGTTTCAAAGGGGCCGAACCACTCGCAGTCATTGTCGTCCCCGTCCACGTACCCGAGGTATTCGCCGTCGTATTGTTCTGCGTCCTCTCGGTCCTTCCCTTCCAGCAGGTAAACCGTTCTGGTTTCCCTGATGGAGTGCTTGAGGTAAAACGCCATATATACTACTCTCCTTCCGTAAACAGGTCTTTTTGCTGGGGGTTATAGTTACCGGGTAACTCCGGCACCGTTACCCCCAGGGCCTTCTCCAGCCAGGCGGCCACCAGGCGCCGGTGGCAAAATTCTCCGGGCTGCTCCCAGCATAAAATGACCGCATCCGGCCCCAGGTCCTTGTAAACCTGATGTGGGTCCAGCCGGTTCAGGATCGCATGGTATTTCTGCCGATACTCGGACTCGCCAATTCTTAGCATGTTGCCCCTGGGAGCCAGGGCCGGGTAGCGCCTGCCCTTAAACCACTCCGGGGTCTTCCAGGCGATGGAGACCAGGCAGGGATAGTGGTGTAAATGGAATCGCCAGAAATAACTGGTGAACATCAGTCCTCCTGTTCAAAAGGATTCAGCATCTGGCTGTCCGGGGCATTGAAGGCTTTCCATGCCGGGGTTTGGGCCAGTACGGGATAATCGTCCCCATCGATTTCCAGGCAATCGGGCACTGAATCTTCCTCCACAGTCAGGTAGGCCACCGCGCCCAAGATGTCTTCCCGGGTGCGCTCCTCCCAGTATTCTTGCGCCCACCTGATCTGCTCTTCCTGTGGCCACGCAAAGAAACCGGGGGGCAACTGCTCTGCTCCCAGCTTCATCATCCCCTGGCTTAAAAACCGGATGTTCAGCCCATGCGCCTCGCTCATAATGTTTTCACCTCCTTTCTCTGTTGATCTAAAAGCTCTAGGATTAATGGAGTATCTACCCTTGGGTGTAAAAAGCGATGAGTTCCTGGCCCAGAGCCAAGGCCTCGGTGTCGGGCAGCACCACCACGTGGCGGAGACCGCCCTTAGGACCCCGGATGAACAGGTCTGTCATCCCGGTCCCGTATTTCACGATTTCAATCCCACCGTTCGAAGTGGTGCGCCTGCCGTTTGGCCCTTCATCCGCGTTGAAGAAAACCGTTTTCCGCTCCATCTTAAGCCTCCTCGCCCAGAATATAGGCAACCTGGGCCTCCCTGCCCCGGTTATTGATGGCCGCGGCCTCTTCGCTTTTGAGGTCGTGCACCAGTTCATCCAGGTCTTCTTCGGACATTTGCATCAACTCTTCCCTGGTCATGATCCGCCTCCTCAGCTCAAATCAATGAGCCGCTTGTAGTTGCCGGAGATGGTGCTCACGTCATCCAGCTTCCCCGCGGCCGCGGCCACCTGATCCGCCAGGCCCGCCAACTGCTGTTTCAAGCCCTCATTGTCCTTCAAAGCCTTGTAGTCAGTGCCGTTCAAAGAAGCCCGCAGTTTGCCCAGGGCCTCTTCCACCTGGCGGTCGCCGAAGATGTTGAGGTCTTTGAACCAATCCTCTACCCGGCGCACGCTTTCCAGGGTGTCGTTTCTAACAATGCGCCCTTCCTTCAGACGGCTGGAGAGATTGGTCACCACCTCCAGGACCTTCTTGCGTAAATAGACCACTGCTTCCTCTACCATCTCCTCGTACCTGGCCTGGAGTTCTTCCTTGGCCCTTTCGTAAGCCTCGATGATCTCCGGGGCGCTCCCTTCCTTGATCTCCGCCCCCTTGATATCGAAGACGCTCCAAAAGAAATCGAACCTGCGGCGAAGCTGGTTCTTGGTGGGGTAGTGGGGGGCAAGGCGGGGCCAGATGTCCGGGTATTTCTCCCGCCATTGCTCCTGGATTGCCTCGTAGTGCGCCACGAACTCCTCGGCCCGGGCCAAATAATCCGCCTTCAGTTCCTCTAGACGTTCCACCATCCGGGCCAGGTTGCGCTTGGGGATGGCCCGGACGTATTCGACCACAAAAGGGTAGCTGTGGTCGTTCAGGTAGCTCCTGGCCTTGTTGGCCAGGGCCCCGAACACCTGCCGCCATTCCTCGGGGTAAAGACGCTTGTTGCCCAGGCGGAAGATTTCCGGGACCTCATTTTCCTTCAATCCCAGGTCCTCGGCGCTCAACTTGGCCTGCCCCGGCCAGGAGCGCACGGCCAACTGAATGGCCACCATCTCTTCAAACCCGTTACCATTACTCTTCATCACCTGCCTCCTCTGAAAAAAATTAAGGCCGGCAATGCCGGCCTTGTTGGGGGGACCATCGCTCCCTCATCCCAAACCAAGACGTTGCCGCCTTGGGCTGGGTGAAAGAGTGAAGGTTTTACTTAAAGAGGGCTACCTTAGAATCTGTATTTCACCTCCACTGGAAACCTTTCCTCCATCAAGGGTGCTCCGTTGCCTGAGACGGGACCAGGACCCGGTGTGCGTCATGGCGCTTTTTCAGAACCGCCAAGGCATCGGGGTCATGATCGAGTAAAACCAAGGCGCTGCTGACCGCCCGGCTCGGCAACAGATCCCCGCTTTCGTATTTCTGGAAGGCGCGGGGGCCGCCGCCGATCAGCAGGCCGGCAGTTTCTTGAGAAAGACGAAGTTTCTTGCGGATGCGCCGAATTTCCTCCGGCTCGAGCAAACCATCGCTCTTTGCTTTAAGCCGATTCAACATGCGGTCGGAAACCTTCATATCCTTGCCGGTGTGGATGCTCTCCTCGCAATCGTCACAATACCAGCCGGGCATGTCGAAAGTGATCGACTCTCCCTCATAGGTCAAGGTCATGGGGCGCAAGCCGCGGTGCATCGGCGCACCCGTTTTCGGACATAGGGGATTAGCGGTCATCGTCTTTCTCCTTGAACGAGAGCAACAAAAACTTGGTCAAGACATCGGCGGTAAATTTGATATAAAGGACGCCAACCGCCGAGGGGACGTGATATACATCCTGCCAGAGCCGGTAATCGGAATAAGCCGTCATGGACTTATAAAAATGCTTCCGTTGCATGGTCTGGATCGTTTCAACGATCTCCCTGCGCCCAAATCCCAGAGCAGCGGCGCTTCTTAGCGCGGTGCCGGTGACGGCCAGTTTCTCCACGCTGCTAAATGCAGCCTTAAATGCCTTCAGATCGTAGGTAGGTTGGCGCTTCTCTGTCATAATTTACATCCACATGTTACACCATTATGGTGTAATGTCAAGTCGCTTTTTGAAGGATTCATAAAACCAGTGTGATGGTTTTACTTAAAAAAGGGCGGTTTCGATTTCATCAATCCGCTCCGGGTCCACATCGTCCACCCCCTGGAAGACGTAAACCGGGTTTCCCTCGAATTCCCGGATGCGCTCGTCGTCTCCGCCTTCGGTATCGAAATCCAGGACGAAGACCTGAACGTCTTCCGTGTCCGCCATGACATGCTGAATTAACCCTCCTTCCATGGTGATAACCACTCGTGCCATTGCCTTACCCTCCTTACCCGCAATAGGGGTTTTTTATGAGATTTTCCATCTCCGGGATGGGGGACCCCAGGACCAGGAGCAGCTTTTGCACCTCCGGCGTCCACCACCAGGAGGCCGCCTTACCGTCTTCCGTGAACACCAGGGTGTGTTCTTCCGGAACCTTTCCTTTACCTTGCTTTGACCTTGCCATCTCTTTTGACCTCCGCTTGATAAAACTCCTGCTTCTTGGTGAAAGAAGTTTCTACCCCCAGGGCGTCTTTCAGGAACTGCATCTCCTTGAAACAGGCCTGTCCTTTAAAGCCCTTGCCCTCCAGGTTAACCTGGCCATCTTCCCAAAACTCCAACACGATTTCTTGACTCATGGCACTACCTCCTCAGCACCAGCCGGATGCGGCCGTCGTCCAGTTTCTGTTCGCTCATCCGGTAGCCCCGCTTCTTTGCTTCCGCTTTAGCCTTCTCCACCCCGTAAGCCTGCTTTAGCCGGCCCATCCAGGCGGCATCATACTTGTTGTACTTCACGTCATAGTCCGATACCCAGACCCGGAACTTGCCGTCCGCCTGTCGCTCGAACCCCAGGTCGTTGGCCGCGGGGCCCACGTGCTGCCGCCGGATAATGACGTGCGCTTTTTGCGCCCGCATGTCCCCCTGGTAACCATAAAGCACTTGGGCCTCCCGGTGCACCTCCACTTTGCCCTTGAATCCTAAACGAGCAAGGGCCGCCACCAGGCCGCCCTCGTCGATCAGTTCGATCTGAACTTCGCTATAGTGGCTCACGATTGCCTCCTATCCTTCCGGATTCATAACCTGGATTCCTGCCAGGGGTTTGATCTCCACTCCGATCCCCACGTCCAAAAGTTGCCGGACGCAGGCTTCCAGATCACCCCCGTGGAGAGCTTTGGCCCTCCCATACAGGACCGTCCAAAGCCACTTGGGCAGCCTTACGGGGATGGGGACCTCCACGATCTCCCTGGTTTCGTCATCGATCTTGATCACCATCATAAAGTCACACTCCTCTTGCCCTTGGCTTCAGCCGGAGCCGGCTTGCCGGCCGGGATGGTTCGGGCCCGGGCCCATTCCCGCAGTGCGTCCATTTGCTGCTTTTGGGATTTACTAATAGGGATCACGAAGCGAGCCGCAGCCTCCAGATCGCCGCCGTTGTAAGCAGTCTCGATGGCCACCTGCCGAATTTCTGCGCCGCTGTACCCGTCCAGGTCCGGGATTTTTACCCGGCCGTCACTCTCTGCCATTAGGGTCCCTATGGTCTTACCCAGGAACTGCTTAAGGTAGATGTCCAGGATGTCCAACTGCTCCCTGGGGCCGGGATTGTCCACGAAAAACAGGCTATCCCATCTTCCCATCCGGGTGTACTCCGGGGGCAGCTTGCTGTAATCGTTGGAAGTGGCAATGACGAACACCTGGCTGGTATGATCGTTGAGCCAACCCAGAAAGGTGCCTCCCACCCGTTGCGTCGTGCCGCCATCAGTGGAAGAGCCGCCCACTCCGGCCAGACCCTTCTCGATTTCATCGATAAACAGGATGCAGGGCGCCATGGCGTCCACGACCTTCAGGGCCTCCCGCATCTTGGCCTCACTCTCGCCCACCAGGGAACCGAAAACCCGGCCCATGTCGAGCGATAGCACCGGCCAGCCCACCTCATTTCCCAGGGCCTTGGCGAAGTGGCTCTTGCCGGTGCCCGGCACTCCGAGCAGCAAAATGCCCCGGAAGGGTAGGCCGGGCTTTCGGTTCTGAAACCGATTCAAGATCCACTCCTTCAAATTCTCCAGGCCCCCCAAGGTGGCGAAAGTCTCGGTGAACTGCGAAAACTGCAAGGCCGCGGATTTTTCCACCATCTGGGCCTTCAAGGTGCAGATTGTATGAGGATCGAATTTCTTTTGCCGCACCAGGGCCAGGGCCATGGCGTTTTCCGATTCCTCCCAGGTGAGCCCCTGGGCTGCATCCAGGACCGCTTCTTCGTCCTCAGGCTCAATGCCGGTGCTCTCCACCAGGCCCGCCAGGATGGTCTTCAATTCCTCCCGACTGGGAAGCGGAAAGTCCAGGACCACCACCTCCCGCTCCAGTTCCAGGGGAAGCTTTGCCTCGGCGGAGACGATGACCAGGGTAATTCCTTTGGTTTTATAAATGGGAAGGTTGTTCTGAATCGCCTGGATGACCGGCGGCTCATTAAGCCAGAAATGATAGTTTCTCAGGAACCAAACCGCTTTCTCTTTGCCCCGGGCCACCACGTTGGGAAGATCGAAGGGATCGGCCTCTTCCCACTCGGCCCCGTTGCCCAACTCCCGGAATCCCCTGACCACGTCCCATTGATAAGGGGTGCGGCCATTGGCCTCCTTTAGGGCGGTGCCGATGAATCGCTCCGGTTCATGTGTCCGTACCAGCAGGGCCGGATAGCCGGCTTTCAGGTAGTCTTGAATCATGCTTCGCCTCCTTTGAAACAAAAAAGCCGCCCGCAGGCGGCTTCTCCATTTCTTCTCTGTTTTTAGAGTCTATGGTTCAATCAATAGACGATGATCATTTTAAGTTTCAGGCTGGGATACCGAAGATGCAAGACGGCTAGCATAAATATCAGTTATCAGTGCTTCAGGGTCAATCAATCCCCTCCAGGCTCCGGCACTTCTTTTGAAACCGTCTTTTTTCTTTCGGACCTCTATTGATTTTGCCCTTTCCCTCAAACTTTCAACCAAGACTTCGAGTATCTCGATTTCCTTTTCATCGAGGTCCCGGACATCAACAACATCTGCCATTTGTAATCCTCCCATTCTCTTTTTGAGGCATTAGCCTAAAATCTGGTGAGACAATTCAGCAACCTCCTCTGCGAGGTCAAGAGCCTGTCGTGCTGTGTCCCGGTCGAACAACTCCCAAGGAGTACGCCCCCCGGCTTCGTCACCATAATCGCTTTGTACATGGATGTCCGGCCCTAAGAGCTCAGCACACTCCGCCAGGCGTTCCACCTGAGGTGTAACTTCCTCAGGAAATTCGCCTTCTGCCAATGCTTCTCGCAGGAGCAAAGAGGGGTTGTGCGTACGCCCCACAGGGCCCAACAGCGCCAGCACCGCTTTAGCTGCGTTTTCCGTTGCTAATTGGCTGTTATCGACACAAGAGCGCCAACGCCCCAGCGTGAAATCCTGACGGGCCTCTTCCAGAAACCCCAGGACCAATCGCAGGCGATAGGAGACTTCCTCAGGAGTCGGCATCCGTCATTCCCTCCACTGAAGCTCCCAGGGCTGTCGGGGTTTCTGCGTCCATCTCCATACGTCTCCGCCCTGGGATCTCTTACGATAGAGACCCATCTCTGCCATCAGGCGCTGCAAGGCTTCCAAACGCCGGTGGGCGTATCCTTGAGGATCAAAAAGAATTTGCCCATCTTGGGCAATATCCAGATATAAAGAAGAAATTCTTTCTTCAAACTCCTGGGGAGTTTTGGCTAACAGTGATACAGCGCCTCGGTATGCCGCCGGAAGAAATCGCTTTAAGAGGATGTGCCTCTCCCAGGGTTGTATCGGCAATCCCACCGCGATAACAAAGAGATCCCAATCACTGGCTTCGCGAGCCTGGTCCCGGGCTCGGGACCCATACAGGACCACGGCCACCAGCCGCTCTCCAAGCCCATTCTGGAGTGCCTCTATAAGTTGGGACAGAATAGCTTCTTGATCTTCCATGTTTTAAATCTCCTTGTAGGGCGCAAATATTCAAGCGGCGATAGCGGCATATTCCACCTCTTCCAAAATATGCGGACCAATATAAGGGCTAAGGGATTCCACCGTGACAAGTTCTACTTTACGGTGCAAAATCTCCTCTAGAAGAAAGGACAGTTTCATATCTGTATCCCTTCCCGCCGGGCGTGGCGATAGAACTGTACAATACCAGCATGGAAGTCTTGCACTGCCGCAGGCTTGACGGAAATCAACCGGTCCGATTCCAGTTGCAACGGATAGAGCAACTCGGCCAGGTTCCAGATTTCCTGAAAATAATCGAATGGCCCCTGGAGCAAGACCAGCAGATCGATATCACTCCCCGCCCCGGCTTCGCCGCGCGCCTGGGAGCCGTATAGAATGAGACCGGCAAACCGGTCCCCATAATGCTTCTCCAAAATCTCTTTGCACTTTTGGATTATCGGGTCCATCGGCCTCTCCTCTATGGCAATTTTACCTAACATCGACTCGATTTCACTAATAATTTCTATAGTGGCTACAGATTTGCGTTCTGACCAGCATGGCCGGATAGCCGGCCTTCAGATAATCTTGAATCATCTTTCACCTCCAGAAATTAAAAAAGCCGCCCAAAGGCGGTTAAAAGTTTTGTTTATAAATAGTCATTAAATCCAGGGTTAGGTTTCCATCGTGTAGAAGGCTGGTGTTATATTCGATCTCGCCAATATTCCGGCTTTCTGTGTAAATTGGCCACTGCGACTATCAGGATTTCTTCGTCCCTCACCTGATATATTATGCCGTAGGGAAAGCGCCGGGTTTGACACCTCCGCGTCCGTTTAGAGCACAATTGCCATGAATAAGGAAAACTTGCAATCCTATCCAGACATTTCAGCACTTCGGTAAGAAAAACATCGCCAAGCCCGGGTAATTCATTATTGTAGTATTGTATAGCCTCATCCAGTTCGATCGCGGCGACCTCCAAAAAGCTGATCCGCATAGGCTTATCCTATTTGAATTTCTCAAGAACCTTCTCTAAGGCGATGGCCTTGATCTTTCCTTGGTCATAAGCCTCGATGCGGTCCTCCGCTTCTTTGGACCACAATTCATCAAGCTCCTTGTCAGGCATATCCAGGCTGGAAAGCAGTTTGTCAATCAACTCTGCCTTTTCCGCAGGCTTTAGGGTCAAAGCTTTCTGCAATATTTCGTTGGGAACAGGCATTTTTTCAACTCCTATAACGTCATTTAGATGCAGAGCTTCCAGGCTTAAGTTTTTTCCGTTTTCTGCCCTTGGCTCCTTTGACTAACATGATGCCGATTTTATCCTTTTACTTACATTTTTTCAATTCTTTCCCTCTTAGCGCTTAATTAGCAGTCTTTCCATCCGCCGGTAAACTTCCTCCGATGCGATCCAGATGGTGAAGCCGTTGCCTTCATCATCGGAGCCGGTGAGATAGCCGACTCCGGGCCGGCCGTCCCGGACGTCGCAGCCGCAGGGACATGGCCGCCGCACCTGCAACAGCCGACTTTTCTCGCCTTTCCAGGTAAGTTCTTTCGTCATGGCCTTACTCCTTCGGGCCGGAGTAGATGTAAACCCCGGTTTCGGAAATCCAGTGCCCCTGGCGAATCGAGAGGCGCTTGCCGAAGACGTCGTAGGTTTCACGGGAGCAAAGAAGAAAACGCCCGCCGCACCAGCGGCTGTCCTGCTGATAGAGAACACTCAGGTCTTCCTTGAAGGCCTCCCAGGAGCCGGGAAGGTGAAACGCCCGCACCTGGGTGCCCACCAGGTAGAGGGGTTTTTCCACCACCCGGAGTTCCGGGATTTGGCAATAATCTTGTTTCACTGCCGCGGCCGTGCTATAAAGGGTCATCGTTTTAAACCTCCGGGTTTAAGTTGTTTCGGGCCATTCGAGGATGCCGCCCCGGGTGGCCCGTTTTTTTATTCGTCGCGCTCCTAAGAAAGCTAGCCGGCAATCCGGCGGCAATGGGGATAGGTGAGCCGTCACCGGTAGCAGTCCACTTCTCGGTCACCTTGGACATACATAAGGTGAGGGGCCGGTCGTCTCTGGCCGCCTTCCGGTGCGGGTCGATGATATGCACCTGGCCAGTGGTGCTCTTCACTTTTTCCATCGTTGTTGCCTACATTGGCGATATTGAGCAAGGCGCTCAACGGGAGACAGGAACCTTGAGCTCCCGCCCCCTCCTTCAACGCCTCGATCCGGGTTCTTGAGGGCAACCCGCCCAGGGTTCGTTATCGGCCCACCCACAAGCCATCCAAGGTTGTCTTCTGCATCGCTTCCCCAACCGGCTACTGTTCATCGCTTGCGCCTCTCGCTTTCGCCTTCCTGCCAGCGGTCCCGTCGCTCGCACCACCCGCTGGATAGCTTCCGCCTCGGGTACTCGCTACCCGGCGTCTTCGATGTTCGCCTCGCTTCCGGTTCGGTTTTACGACTCAGGATTTAAGGTGCCTGAACACCAGAGTTCTTCTCGTGAAACTCAAAAACACGCGAGCCTTTGGATTCATCATCAAGCCGCTCGGTTGCCGGTCGCTTTCGGTGGCGCCGCCTACCCGCCTGCCCGGATGCGATCCGGTTCGCCGGGACCCCTTCGCCGTCACCCGCATTCAGGTGATCGGGGGAACTTGCAATTTCGCCCGCCTCGTAAGGCTGCCAGGATTGCTATCTCCTCTCTGATTGGGCCAGGTCTGCTTCAACTTCGGGTTTTTTCGGTTACCAAGCAACCTGCGGGAGCCGCATTCCCTCTTGGCTCTCACCCGACCCTATTGTTATTGTTTCAGTAAATAAGCATCACCACCTTTATTGTTATCGAGTAGCAAGTTATTCATTATTTAATATCTTGTTTTAGTTTTATCTTATAATATTACGCACTTATGTAAAGAAGTTTTAGCTCACAATCGCAAGTTTATTCTCACAATCCTAAGTAATGTTTGGCATTGTAATTAACGTTACTATAAATTAAGAACAAACTTCACCGGTCCCAGCTATTATTAGGTTTTTTATCGTTATTCGGTTATGGGAAGAGTTGCGTTATTAGTGTTTGCTAAATAACGTGTATCGACAAGTCGAATTCCTTATAAATCAATCCCTCCTGGCTCGGCATCTTGCAAAGCATTTCCGACTCCCACGTCTCCCGGGAGACCTTGCGTTTAGCGGAAATGGCGTCTTCAATGGGATAGAAGCCGTCAGCCTGCCGGGCCCTCCCTTGGCAATCCTCCCAGAGTTCGCAGGCTTGACATTCCCGGCCCACGCATTTTTCGATAACGTCAAAGACACACCACTTAAAGACCCGGTAGCCGCTCTCCGCAGCCTCGTTGATCACCTTGTTCATCAACCCGTAGGCCTTGTGCATGGTGGAATAGATCTGCACGCTGGCCCTGATCCCCCGGGCCGACTTGGGGATCAAGAGGGCGGCCTCATATATCCGGTCTTCAAACTCGTCCACCTCGTCCAGCTTGAGCTTTTGGGGATGGGGACCGCGCACGCTCTTGGTGGAGGCCGTCAGTATCTGGATGTTGGAGCCGTTGGTAAGATGAGTGCGGGTGCGCAGGGCCTCCCCATCCACCAACTCCTGAAGGGACGGGGTGATGAAGCCCTTGATGTGCTCGTACATGCGGAGGCTCTGTTCCCCCGAGCCCCCCAGGATTTTGGTCTCGCAGCCCTTCTTGAAGACAGAGTCCAGCCAGGTCACCAGCGCGCCGTTCAGGGTCTTGCCGCCGCTTCTGTTGGCCCAGCAGACGCAGTCCAAAACCTCTTCGAAGAAAGCGGCGGCGACGTACTGGGCGGGCGGGGTGTGCTCCGGGCAAACCTTGGCCCGGGGAATCCTTAACCCCCAGAAGGCGTCGATAAAATCCAGGAGTTCGTCCGGGCCTTCAAACCCGCGCTCCCGGTAGTGCTCCACCAGCCCCAGCGCGGCGTGCCGGGGATCGCTCACCATGCGGCCCGGCTGATTACAGGCTTGCGGGAACATGGGCGCGATAGCACGCTGTGTGCCAAAGCTTCCGAGAGTCGTGGGACGCCGCTTTGCCTACGCGGCATCTGGCGGCCTTTATTAGGCTCAGCGTGATTGAAGGGTAGTGGTAAGGGGGGTTGGGGTACGCGTGAATACGAGACTTTACGCCCCCCGTTTTTTTTAAGACAGATAAAGAGTTAACCCCCTGCGCCGGTCGTTTAAGAAACGGTGGGAACTGGGTGGGGCTGGAGTGGGGCGCGATTGTCACCTGCCCCCGTTTTCGAAGGCCGGGTGGGGAAATGACCAATTTGTTAAAATTTCTATCCATTTATGTAAAAAAACGAAAAAATCACAGGCCGAGATTTTTTTCGCCCCGCTCCCGGGCCAGTTTCAGGAAGGCCAGGTAAGCCTTGCGCACCTCCGGGTCCTCGAAGGGGATGTCCGCTTCCAGGGAGAACCTCTCGGGCATCTTGGCGATCAGCCCGGAGTCCTGAAGCAGCTTCATCAGCTTCTCGTGGACGGCCAGCGTGGTGCGCAGATACCCCACCTTGGCGTTGTCACCGTCACGGCAAAGCAGGTAATCCCGCATGGCCTTGCGGCGAAGCTGGATCAAAAAGCGATATTCCCTTCCCAAAACGTCATCCGGGTCCACCTCGATGATCAGGGCCCGGTTCAGGGCCTTGACGTCCACTAGGTCCCGAAAGACCGACCTTTCAGTGATAACAAAATACGCTGCAATTTCCTTGACTTTCATGCCGGAATCGTAAAGGTCCTGGACCTTTTTCAACCGTTCCTGGCGTCTCTTGGAAATGGCCGGAATGATCTCCATCCCTTACCCCCTTGCTGACGTTCTCGCGGTCAGTCCGCCCCCGGCCAGCCCGCGAAAAAATACCGCAGGGCGTCCACCGCGTGGTGTTCCCCCTGGCCCGGCTCGTGCCGGAAATACCCGTTCAACTCCCTGATCAGGTTCTTACAGCGGTGGTGTATCAATAGTCCAGGCAAACCGTCGGGCCGCAGCTTCATCCATTGGCGCACCAGTTCCTGGCCGTCCTTGACGCTCTTACGCAGTGCCCATACTTCCACTCCCAGGACCTCGGCAAGCACCGCCTGGCCCTCGGGATTGGAGGGGTCGGCGTAAACCCCGGTGATGGGGCCGTAGCCGCAGGAGTGGTGTTGGGCCAGAATCGCCCTGCCGTTTTCCGCGGTGGTGCGCAGTCTCTGGTAATACTCGTTCAACACCACCACCCGCTCCCCTCCGGCCACCGGTTGTATCCAGAGGCAGGCGAAGGGGTTGCGGTAACCGAAATCGACGCCCAGGTAAAGGGGGAGCCCCGGGTAATAATCCATCTCAATTCCAGAAGCCGAACAGGTGGGAGACTGCCTGGCCCCTGTCCATGCTCACTTGCAAGGCCCACAGGAACCGGAGCGCCTCCCACCAGGTGGCGAAAAATATCGGTTCACCCGCCAGGAATCCGAATACTGCGATGTCTTTGGTGGGGTACCGGTACAGCACCCCCTTGGGATACAGCCCCGACAAAGTCGGCATAGATCAACCCCTCACCAAACGTCAGTTCCGCCATCCCGTCCCCACCGGCCTGATTTCGCTGAGTCCGGTCCTGGCCTGGGTTTTGATATTTCCCAGCAGGGCCGCCAGTTGTTCGAAGGCCTCCATGTCTCGCTCCAGATCGAGCAGGGAGGCCAGGAGGGGCTGATAACGCTCCTGGAATTCTTCTAGGCGGTCGATGGCCCGGGCGACCAGGGACCGGAGTTCGGCGTGCGGCTGATCGCCGTTAGCAGGCTGCGGCAGTGCTTTGACCTTGGGTTTGGGAGGGGGAAGCACAGATGCGGGCTGCTCCCGCCAGGAGCCGTTTCCTGGCTTGTTGGCAAAGACCAGTATGCGCTCAACTCCCCTGCCACCGCTCCAGGGGACTTTTTCCACCAGGATACCCTTTTTCTCCAGGCGCTTTAACCGGTGCCTGAAAAACTCGTCATTTTGGTCCTGGTAAAAATATTTACGGAGCAGCTTGATGGTGACCTGGCCCTCTTTTTCCATGACCAGGCCCACCGCGCTCAAGAAGTCCTCCTGGCTGATTTGGGGAAGTTCTTTTTTCCTGGTTGTCTTCTCTATCTTGCCTTTTCCCATCATTTCAAATCTCCTGGTTTGATATTCATCTGCGCCATGAATTTGCCGGCTGCCTCCTTCTTCAACAGGGCTTCGGCCTGATGGCTCAGGGTGCCGTCCGGGAAAATGACACAGTTTCCCTTGAGTGTCTTAAAACCCTGGACCACCGCCAGGGCGTTCAATTGGGCCAGTTCAGCCCAGCCGTTGAAATCGATTTTCGTTTCCCGCCAGACCTGCTCCAGGTCCACTTCCTCTCCCGGGGCAGGCTCTGGAGGCAGGGTCTTCTCCACTCTGGGCCAGGCCGCGGCCAGGCGGAACAAGTACTGGTCCTGGGCCAAAAGGGCCGCGCCCAGGAATCCCTGGTGGTCGTCGGTGGCCCGGTAAGGAAGAAACGCTTCAGCCCACCCCATGGCAAACCTCCTTTTCCGGCTGTTCAGCATCATTAAGAGCCTCTTCCTGCTCCAGCTTCTCCAGGCCGATCATGGCCAGTTCCATCAGCTTGAGGAAGGAGGCGGCAGAGTTTTTGATCTGGCAGCGCTTCTTTATCTTGGTGATCAGCCCGAAGAAGGCGTCGAACGTGTGTAGATGCGCGAGATAGACTACGTCCCCGGCAAAGGCCGCGGCTGTCTCTTTCAGCAGCCGATCTAGGTCTTCCAACTCCTCGGGGAGAAATAGGAAGGTGGTCAGCTTGTAACGGAGACGCTGCTCGCTGATGGCCGCAAACTGGATGCCTTCCAGGGCCTTGAGGGTGTCCGAATCCAGCCCGGCGTACACCCGGGATTGCACGTCCTTGATGCTCTCCCACAATTCCTTCAGGATCACCAGGTCGTCCTGGCCGGCGATGGCGTTGTGGGAAAGCTGAATGGCCAGACGCTCATCCGCATCCTTTTCCTCCGCCACCACCATTACCAGGACCTGCTCCACCCCGGCCTGCCGGGCGGCCGTGATCCGGTGGTTGCCCGAGAGCACCCGGAGTTTGCCGTCTTTTTCCCGGTAGCACAGGGGCAGGGAAGAGAGGTTTCCGTCTTTCTTTATGTTCTCCACCAGGTTCTGGAACTGCTCCGCCCTCATGTAGCGAGCGTTTTTCTCCAGGAGCTTTAGCTTTCCCGGTGCGGCCAGCTCCAATTGGTAAGGGAACATGCCGGAGAGCTTCTCGTTGAGCACCTTCAATGCTTCTCGAATTTCTTCAGCCATAAGGGGATCACCTCTTTCAGATCCAGGATGCCCATCTCGGTCTCATAGACCAGCTTGCCGGGGTCTCGGCGAGCCAACTTGTAGAGGCCCCGGTACTTCATGGACACCGGCTTGTCGGTGAAGACCATGGTGCGGCATTTCGAAATCTCCAGGAGAAACTTCTCTTCCAACAACCTCCGCACTTCCCTGGTCTGGGTGGCCAGAAGCAGGAGCTTGGCCAGGCGCCTGTAGCGCCCGGAGTTGACCACGAAGTCGGCCAGCAGATACACGTCCCCCCCTCCCTGCATCCGGGAGTAGATCAGGAACCCGAAGACCTTGCCGTCCACCGCGGCTACCAACGGGACCTCGCCGTCCGCGGGGATGCCCACGCTCTTGGAGAGGTACACGTCCCGGTAGTAGTTCACCACCCGGTTGGTGGTGGGGGTCAAGGTGAGTTGGGACTCCGCGCTGATCACGTCTTCGTCCGATAGCCGGGTGAAAGGTACAAATTCGGCGTGCCGCTGCTGTTTCAGCACTCCCCGTCGCAGGGCTTCCATGTTCGAGTAGACGTAAACCGGCTTCATCCGTGCCTTGCGCACCACGGCCACCATCGGCAGCCCTTCCACCACCCGGTCGTCCAGGTAGAGGTAGTCCCGGGTCTTCATCTTGTCCAGGATGGCGGCCTTGCGTTCGGCATCGATCAATCCGTAGGAAGGCCGGTCCCAGCCGAAGATTTCCTCCAGGCGCCTGAACATCCGCTCGTAGCCTCCGGCGTATGTGGGCAGGAAGGCCACGGCTACTGCGTCAGGAGGAACTTCATCCAGGAGGTCGAAAATGTCCTTGCTGGTGTAAGCCTCCAGCCTGACCTCCTTTTTCCGCTCCTGGAGCCTGGCAACGGTGGCTTGATGGAAGCTTTCGAAGTTGTTCAGGTAGTGGGCCCAGTGCCTGGCCTTGAAGACGTTGTCCGCCTTCTCGTATTTGAGCGTTTCCAGGAGCACCATGACCGCCGCGGCCCTGGCCTCTGCGTCGGCCAGGTACGGTTCCAGCCACTGGAACGATTCTTCCCTGATAGTCATCTCAAAGGTTTGTCCGGCCAGGTAAGCCCCCAGGACCGAGGAGTAGAGGGAAACGTCGTTCCCCCGAATCCTGGCCTGGGGAGCATACCGGGACAGAATCTGTTCCACCGTGAAGTTGCCGGAGCAGCCCACGTAGACCAGACGGCCCTCGAAGGCCGGGCCGTTATTGCCCAGCCACTTACGGGTTTCGGCGTTAATGGAGCCAACGAAGCCCATGCCTACAGTTGCTCCCAGGGAATGGACGAGAAGGTATGGCCCGATTCCCTGATCCATGGTCCCTTATGGCCCTGCCGCCGGTACACGAAGATGCCGATATCGTCCACGTAGACGCGGGTGCTCCCGTTTTGGAGATAGCTCCCGAATCTGTCCCTGCCGGCGGGGGCGTAGCCCCTGGTTTTCAGGCGGCGGATTACCCCGGCCTTCTTGTCCAAAGCGTCCGGCATCTCAGACCTTCAGGGCCGCGCCCGCCTGCTTCAGCGCGGTCTGGAGCAGCTTCAAACCTTCCGGGGTGAAGCCGATCTCGATTTCTCCCACTCCGGCCGCATCCTCCGCCGAGCCGTCGCCGACGGCCAGGCTCAGGTCCACCTGGCCTCCGTTGGTGGCCAGGTGCAACCGGGCAGGTTTGAGTTCGGGCGCGGCCGCGCCCGGACGGTTGATAGACACCGTACAGCGCAACTCCGCGGCGTATTTCTGGTCGGTCAGTTCAAGCATGGTTTCTCTCTCCTTTTTTGAATTTGGCCCAGCCTTACGGCCGGCTTTGTTTAGCCTTTGTGGAATAGACGCATCCCGCCCATCCCCTCCTTTGACAAGACCTTAAAATGCTTTATAATTCGCAGCACAAAAGGACACTCCCATGAGTAAAGGCAAAATATCTGAAAAGGAAGGACCGATTCCGAAGGTCCAAGCAGTAGTTGGTCCCCTACTGGTTTCCGATCTTGGCTGGAGCCCCGAAGAGACGCAGGAGACTCGATCCCGACTTATCGACTTGGAAGAGGATTGGGACGCCCCTGGCATGGAAGCCTACGACCGCCTGTAAATGGGGGATGGGGTCCGCGCTAAATTCCCTTTTCATCACGCTGTCTCTTCCATTCGTCTCAGCCATTCCTTGTGGCTTCGAAGTTTGGGATTGAACTCCTCCACCACCCGGCCCAACTCTTTCTGCAGCCAGGCAGCCACCACCCGGCGGTGGCAGAACTCCCCCGGAGGCTCCCAACACAACATCAGGAAATCATCGCCGCCCAGATCCCGGACGACCTGGCGGGCCTCCAGCCGGTCGAGAACCCGGGCCCGGTAGAGCCGGATGAACTCCTGCGGGTTTTGGATCTTCACCAGGTCCCAGGATGGGGCCAGGGGTTTATAGATGCGGCCTTGCCACCCCCGGGGGATTCCCCGGGAAACGGCCACGCCCTGGGGCAGGTGCCCGCTGATATGAAAGTTGCTGGTGAAGATCATCCCGGCCACTCCTGAATATCTTCCGGCCAGTCGAGGTTGGCCTTGGCAAAGACTGGAATGTCCAGCAGCTTGCAGCGGTCGATCAGCCTTTCGATCCACCCAAGTTCGGGCTTGACCGCCTTGGGGCCGGTCATAGCCCCGATAACGGCCCAGGACAGGTGTCCGGGGTCCAGGCGCAGGGAGATCGGCCCCAGCAAAGGCTCAAAGGAGATGAACCTCACTGCCGCCTCTACCACGGACAGATGCGGCGTCATCTTTTCGTACTCTTCCTGGACTGTGGCCGTTGCCCCCACCCAGGCGTTTCCCGGCCAGGGGTTGAACTCCTTAAGGCGCTTAGGATTCTTGGTCAGGAAGATGAAGGTGTGCCGGGGGCAATTTCTGACCGTCTCCAGGACTGCGTTGATCCATTCTTCCGGCACCCACTCGCCACAGAGGTCCGCCATGCTGCACGTAAAAATCCTGGCGGGTTTCTTGAGAAGCTCCGGTTCCTGCAAGCGCTCTCTCCAGAGATGGGGCTTGAACCCCACCTCAGGCGGATAAAACCTCCGGGCCATCTTCCTGGCGTAGCAGTAGACGCAGCCGTGAAGGCAGCCGGTTACCGGGTTCCAAGTGTAGTCGCACCACTCGATTCGGGTCCGGTTCACAGCCACCTCACCCTGGGGGTCGCCTCGTAGTGCAGCCCCAGGACCATGAAGCGCAGGGCGTCCAAGGCGTAGTTGTGCACCGCAACAGGCTTGTCCCGGTAGGGTTTGTTGGGGTCTCGCTCCGGCGCGTGGTATCTCTGGAACTCGAAGATCAGGTTCTTGCACTCTCTGGAAATTACTAACTGGCCGGGCTTGCCCTCCCTGGTGTTTTGCAGGCGCTCGGAAATGAGGTTGATCCCAGCCAGTTCCTCATCCTTCACCGCCACTGCCCAGAGCCTTTCTTTGCGCAGCCGCTCGATGAACCGGGGCTCGTTGGGATCGCAGAAGAATTTGCGGACCCCGTACTTTTCCGCCATCTCTTTGGCGGCCGCGGCCATCTCGGGCAGCAAGACGCCCTGACGATAAAACTCCTGCACCAGGATCAACTCATCCTTGGGGCGGGGCTGATACTCCCCCACGATGATGGCCGAGGGGTTTTGCAGGCCCCACTTGATGCCGGCGTAATGCCTACTCTTGGTCTGCCCCATCTTCATCCCTCTGGAGGCTCAGGTAATAATCCAGATTGCACAGCACCCATCTGCCCAGCGCGTCTTTCTTGGCCGGGATCAACCCTGCCTTGAGCCTACTCTGGACGGTTTGCTCGTGCATGCCCAGAAACCGGGCGATCTCCTTGACGCCCCGGTAGAACTCGATTTTGAGCGGCACCCTGCCGTCCAGCGCCTGCTGTTCACCCTGCAAGACCGGAGATACACTGCCGTTTCTCATCCGAAACCTCCCTGATCTCGATCTCCGCCCTGGGGTTTTCGCTCACGCCGGCGATGCGGGAGCCGTCCCAGGACACGATGTTGCGGTCGTTGGTTATTACCCCAGCCTCCTCCAGGATGTCGCCAGTGGCCTGGAGCAGGCCCACCAGGTCCGGCCAGCGGCTGCGGCTGGCCAGATAGTAGACGGCGCAAACCTCTACCGGTCCCTCAAAGGCGGGCTCCCGATATTGCGCCTTGAGGTGCCGGCACGCGGCGTCGGCGTACTCCCGGTAGCGTTTGGACGGGAGAATCAAGGGCTTCCCGGTCCGCCGGTTGACGATGATCCTCTGGCTGTTCTTTTTGGTGAAGGGCTGGCCGGGAAGCACCAGCTTCAAGAACGAACCGCTCAAAAACTGCATCAAGGCCTCCGATCCCGGAGAGCAAATCGAATCTTCATGGCGTAAATAACGACCCAGTCCCAGGCGCCCAGGAAGGCCAGGGACAGCCCCACGGCTGCCATCAGACCCGCGCCCAGGCCGAATCCTATCTTGAACCACTCCAACATCTCGCTCCTCCTTTACGGCCTCGGCTCAATCCTGTGAGCCCCGGCTGCCGTCTCCGGGGTTCTTTGTCCCCAGGTCTCGCACAGGAACACGTCTCGCCGGGAGCACGTGGCTCCTCCCAGGTAATAGCGGCAGGGACCGGGGTGGGAGTCCCGGCGAAAAAGCTCCGGTTCCCGGTGCTGAAAATGCGGGCACTTCTTCACCGCTGCCACCTCCGGTCCCGGCCCTTCAGGGCCAGGATTCCTCCCATGCCGGCGATCCGGGAGGCGATGCGCTCGCCGAAATCCCCATAGTGTTCCGCCACCCGGTCCAGGGAGAAGTTGCTGGTGATGACGGTGGGCAGCCTATGGCCGGCCCGGAAATCCAAAACGTCGTAAAGGGCCTCCTGCACCAGGTCGGTGTGCCGTTCCGCTCCCAGGTCGTCGATCACCAGGAAACGGTACCGTGAAAAGTCGCTGATAATTTCCGATGCCGGCCGGTTGTAAGAACTGCGAAAAGAATCCCGCAGCCGGTTCATCAAATCGACGCTCCTGATAAAGACCTTGCTTGCCTCCCCCTTGGCCTGGATTTCCCGCACCAGATAGGCCACGGCCAGATGGGTTTTCCCCACCCCGGCGCCGCCGTGAATAAACACGGGCGGGGTCTCCGGCGGGTTGTGAAAGTCGCTAAGCCGGGCCTTCAGGTGGACCGGGAACACCCTCTTGTCCAGGAGAATCCTCTCCAGGGCCTGCTCCTCCTGTTCCGGGGTCGGTGGCGAAGGTGCGGCCGATGGCGGCATATTTTCCAGGATTCGCTCGCTCCTTTTCTTTATGGGCTCCAAACCGGAGCCTGTCTTTCCCGCTGTTTCCTCCGGCTCCGAAGTCGTGGTCATAATTGCCCTCCAGCACTTTCAAACAGTTGGTATCGCTACGCATGAGAAAGTCGAAGGTCAGCCAGGGCTTGTTCAGCACCCGGACCTTCTCGAATAGCTCTCGCCACCATTCGGGATCGCCCCTTTTGCGCAGACGGAGCCCTACCTTCTTCCGTCGGTCATCGGTGAGTTCCGAGACCTTGGGCTTTAAGCCCATCTCATTCCAGAGCTTCACTAAGCCAGCTGGACCGAACTTGTTTAGGGACGGCTGCGGCTCTTTCTCCGTCTGGCTGTGGTTGACCGCAACTGAATCAACAGACTCGGGCAGGGGCGCCGCGTCGCCGACCGGCGCAGCCGGGTCGGCGACAGAGGCGCTAGCCTCTCTACCCGGTGATGGTGCTGGTGTGGTGTGGTAGGGGGAGATATGTGCAGACTCTGCGCAGATATGTTCAGCGCCTGCGAGGCTGCGCGGAGCCTCCCTGGAGAAGCTCTCAAGTCTGCGCAGAATCTGCCCATAAGTATTTCTTTTGCGGGGATCGGGATGCTGCGCCAGCATCTCGATGGTTCGGTACAGCTCATAGCTTATGGTTTTCTCCGAGCTTCCCAGGAGGGCGTCTACTTCCTTTTTGATCATTTCTTCGGTGTAGCGGTCAGCCCGCTTCGCCAGCTTGGGGCAGAAGACGACCCGGGACTGCCAGGCTTCCCGGTCTATGGCGTTGATCTCCGAAAGCAGGTTCAGAAAGAGCACTGTGTTTTCTTCGCTGGTCCGGAGGTCCTGGGCCAGAAGAGCCAAATCATAGTCTCCCGGCAGCCTGAAAACCCGACCATGCCGGGTGATAACCTCTATCAGCCGGAAATACCAACCCACCGCGGCCATCGCCCCGAGTTCCGGATTGAGCCTGGCGCCCCAGGCTTCGATCTTCCTGATCTTTTTGTTCTCGGCGGCGTCCGCCTGGTGTTCAAACCACTTCATCGGGCCTCAGGTCCTTTTCCGGTTCGATCCAAAAAGAAATCCCCAGAAGGCGTACCGCCCCCTGGGGATGTCGAAAACATAGAAAAAACTGATTTTGTCGAAGCTATTCTATCGGAGCAGGGCAACCCCTGAAATCGAGACCGAAGGCAGTAATCCTTGACCCATGAAAATAGAAATAGAGTGGGCTGAAGAGACGGAAAAAAGAAACTGAAAAACTGGAAATTTAAGAGGGGGGGACAGTCTGGGGACAGGCCAAAATACTGGGGGCCATTCCAAAAGCTATTGGAATCATTATAAAATAATGGCTGGGGGACTAGGATTCGAACCTAGATAGGCAGATCCAGAGTCTGCTGTCCTGCCGTTGGACGATCCCCCAATATCTGTTTTTTTATATTCGCTGGCAGCGGCTTTGTCAATAGCTGGCGGAAGTTTGGAGGATGGGGTTGGGGACTCCAAAGCCTTTAGCATCGCCTCCAAGTATTTGAGTTTTTTTGGCTGTGGAAGTCGGGGCTCTTAGCACCGACTTTCACACCCCTCTGCGGGTTGGGGAGGGGGCGTGGGGGAGGGGCCAGGGACCTCAGGTCCCTGGCCCCTCCCCCACTTCTCTCTCCCTCAATAATCAATCCCCGGCTGGGGTTCGATACCCTGGCGGTAGGCGTGTTTGATTTCCTTAATTTCGCTAACGGTGTCCGCCATCTCCATCACCTGGGAGTGGGTGTCCCGGCCGGTGAGGACCAGAACCAGGCCTTTCTTTTCTTTGGGTTCTAAATGGGTGATTTCCACCATATCGGCCTTCTCTGTAAAACTGATGATTCTTTTCCGTTTTCCGTAAAAAATTAATCTTATCAATTCATTACAATTTGCGTGGCCGTTAATGGGAAAAGGAATCTCGGGAAATTAAAGGGAATATCAGGCGGTTTTGCCTCTCCGGCAAGAGAGGCCGCGGGGTGCGTTGAGAAAGCCCGGGCTTTAAAGCCAGACCCTGTTTTAGTTGCGGTGGACGCAGGGGGGACCAATAATTACTCTTCCAAAATCTCCCAGTGGTGCTCGAAAGAGCGGTCCCCCGGGGTGTATCGGTGGCTGTGGGTCTTGCCCCGGCCGGGCCGGTCGTCGTTAACCTTCCAGAACCGCAGATGCAAGGCAGGAATTAAGGCGGGAACGCCCTCGCCGGTTCCTGCCACCCAGACTTCCTTTTCCTCGATGACCTTCCAAATAGTGCCATGGCGCCTGTGCCGTACCCGCTGGCCCACCCGGGGCAGCCGCAGGCTGTTTCTGAGGACAAGGAAACGGTAGATGGAGCGTTTCTCCTTCTCCAGGACCCGCTCTCCCAGCCAGGAGACGCCGATGGCTCCGGGAGGAGCCGTCACCAGGACGGAAAGCACGGCCAGGGCCAAAATAATTTCCCCCCCGGGCACCCCGGCTTCCAGCGGCAGAGCGCCAATGGCCGCCTGCACCGTGGCCTTGGGAATATAGGAGACGATGCAGAAAAGCTTTTCCCGGAAACTGAGCCCTGCCCCCAGGACTGAAAGAAAGGTGCCCAGGGAGCGGAAAAGTAAGCCGATGGCGATGATGGCCAGACCCGCCGCGCCCGCGCCCCACGCCACTTTGGGGTCCACCTGGGCCCCCACCAGCACAAACAGGAGCAGTTCCGCAAAAACCCAGAGCTTCTGGAGTTTCTGAGAGATGATGTGCCCCAGGCCCTCGTCTTTTTCCAGGATCACCAAACCCATGGCCAGGACGCCCAGCAAGGAAGCTATGGGCACCAGCTTGCCGGCCGCGTCGCCGATCCAGGTGAGGCCGATGGCCACCCCCAGCACCATGATTGTGCGCCGGGGGCTGGGGAGTTCGTAACGACAGAGCAAAAGATAAAGAAGATAACCGGCCAGCAGACCCAGGACCGTACCCAGCGCCACCGCCACCGGGATGCTGGCCAGGCCCCACCAGAAACTTCCAGCCGCTCCCGTGTACAGCCCCAACAGTTGGGTAAAGACCACGATGGCAAAAACGTTGTCCAGGGCCGAGCCCGCCAGCACAAAGGTGGGGATGCCCTTCCTGGCCCCTTTGCCCTGCTCCATGAAATAGATCATCATGGGCACCACCACCGCGGGAGAGACCGCCCCCAGGATGGCCCCCAACATCAGGGCCTGGAGCCAGGAAAACGAGAGGATATAGGCTGCCGCCAGAGTTACCCCGATAATCTCCAAGGAGGCGGGAACAACGGACATGAGCAGAGCCGGCCGGGCGGTGCGGTTCAGGGTTTCCCGCCTCAGGGTAAAACCGGCTCGTAGCAAAATAACGATGAGGGCAATGCGCCGGAAGTCGGCAGACACCGCCATCATTTCCGGCTTGACAAGCCCGAGGACATGGGGCCCCACCAGTATGCCCACCAAGAGCATGCCCACCAGACCCGGCAGATTCAGGCGACGGAAAAGGTAATCCGCGGCCAGTCCCAGAATAATGATGATCGCCAGAGATATCGCCATTAGGCCTCCGGAGGCAAGCAGGCCAAGAAAAAAGCCCCTGACCGCCCGCAAGGGAAATCAGGAGCCATCAGCTCAGCGCGGTTCGGGCGGATGGTTTCGCCCCGGCGGACTCCATCGCCGTCATTGCCTTGTTTCTGCTTTAGCACGGACCGGGAGATAGTGCAAGGGCATTCTGGCCCCATGTCTGCCGTCCCCGGAGCCTGCGACTTGACTCCTTCTCAAACATGCATAATTTTTACTAAGAGGGAATGCCTCTATCTTCCCAAAAGGAGGCGGCCATGCCAGACTACGAGGAAATCATCAAGAAGAAAGGGTTGCCCCAAGTGGGGCAGACGGTGCGCAGCAAGAAGTATGGCACCGTATGGCGGGTTTTGGAAAAACGGGAGGTTTGGCAGAACATTGAGCCCGATCCCAAAAGTGGCGAACCCCGCATGATCCCCGCCATTTACCTGGCCTACTGGCGCATGCAGGTCGGGGTGCCGCCGGGCGTGGGCAAAATGATGGGCTATCTTTATACCCTCTACGACAATACTTTCGAGGCTAACTGGGAAATCATCTCCTAAGAATTACTCCTTAATTCCTGGGCATATGCATAAAGGGGCCGCGGCCTGCGGGTCCCCTTTTGATTTCAAACCGGCCGGAACCGCAAATCCCTCGCATTTGGCAATACTCCCGATAATATCCCGGCACCATCACCCTCTTTTTCTTTCTTGAAGCGCGCATCCGTTATATACTCTGCCCAGGTTTAAGGGGCATGGCGCCTGCATTTATGCCCTTGATCTCCGGAGGCTTTCCAGATGAGCATCTGCACGCAACTTCTTCTTTCGTATTGGGTCCTGATCCTGGTCTTGTCCCTGGGTATGTGGGCCGTGGACGATTGGATTCTGGATCAAATGACGGAAAAAAATTTGATCTTTGCTGAAGAAGGAGTGACGGAGATCACTAACGCTAATTACACCGTCGCCGAACAGATTCTCACCACTTACGGGCAATACATTGTCGAAGATAAGGCTGCCACCACCGCTTCCGAATTATCCTATCTGTTGCGAGGGGAAAAAACTTACAACTATGAAAACCTCCGCCGCAATAACCTCCTGAGAAAGGTCGCGGTCCAGGAAATTCGCACCCCCGAAAGAGTGGCCGGCTACACCATTGTGTTTGATAAAAACCGGATAAATGTCTTCCATCCCGATAAAAAGGTGGAAGGCATCAACTATGTTCTCTGGAAGGATCGATACCCCGAAATGTGGCAAATATTGAATCGGGCCATCCAGGAGAAGAAGGTAACCGGTTATTTGACCTTTTTTGACAAAGATAATCGCGAACGGCGCCGGTACACCGCCTCCGCGCAGGTGCCCGGCACCCCCTTTATTGTGGCCGCGGTGGTGAATATTGACGAATTCTTTTTGCCCACCCAAGAGAAAATCAAGAAAGCATCCCAGGAATTCGGCGCTAAGGCAAAACAGGCAATCATCAACCATTCCGAGAAAATGGACCGGATGGCCAAGGTCGTGGGGCTGATCGCCGGGACTTCCTTCATGCTGCTTGCCGGGTTGTTCGGGTTTTTTTTGGCCGCGTCCATCTCCCGGCCCCTGCGCCGCCTGCAACAGGGGGTGACAGAGGTGGGGGAAGGGAATTTTGCCGTGGCCGTGCCCGAAAAAGGCGCCAAGGAAGTGGTCCACCTGGCCCATTCCTTCAACCAGTTGGGGCAACAGCTTACGGAATATATGGAAAAACGTGATTTTATCCGGGACACCTTCGGCCGCTACGTCACCCAGGAAGTGGTGAAAAGGCTGCTGGAGTCCAAAGAGGCCCTGGAATTGGGAGGCGAAACCCGGGAAGTAAGCATCCTGATTTCAGATTTGCGAGGCTTCACCGCCTTGACCGCGGACATGGAGCCGGAAGACGTGGTCGCTTTTCTCAACCGCTACCTGGGGAAGATGATCGAAATTCTCACGGATGCCCACGCGGTCATCGACGAGATCATCGGTGACGGCATCCTGGCCTTTTTCGGCGCGCCCGAACCCATGGAGGACCATCCGGTTCGGGCCGTGGCCTGCGCCTTGGCCATGCAGGCGGCCATGGAGGAGGTCAACGCCCTCAACCGCGCCGACGGCCTGCCGCACCTGGAGATGGGCGTTGCCGTGAATACCGGGGAGGTGGTGGTGGGCAACATCGGCTCCGAGAGAAGGACCAAATACAGCGTGGTGGGAGCCCACGTGAACATCGCCGCGCGCATCGAGTCCTATGCGGTGGGCGGTCAAATACTCATCGGCTCCCCCACTTTCCGGCGGGTGAAGGATCTTGTCAAACTGGGGGAGATTCTGGAGGTACGGATGAAGGGGGTTCCCGGCAAGACCACTCTATATGAAGTGACGGGCATAGGCGAGCCTTACAACATCCATCTCCCGGAACGCTACGAAACCCTGACGCCTTTGGCCGAGAAGATTCCCGTCCACCTGCAGCGCATCAGTGAAAAAATCGTTATTAGCGAAAGCCCGGCCTGGATCACCCAACTTTGTGAAACCTCTGCGACCGTAACCTTCGAGGGGGAGTTGTGGGAATGGGAAGACGTCCGGATGCTGCTGCTGGACACGCAAGGCCGGGAAATCCCGGAGCGGCTCTACGGCAAAGTCACCGCGGTCAAACCCGACGAAGGCAACCGGGGAGAGGCCCAAATCCGCTTTACCTCCGTCTCGCCGGAGATCTACCAATTTTTCCGCCGGGCCATCGGCCTGGGGTAAGTCCCTGGGGGCGGGTAAGGGTTTTTCCGAAAAATGACGATAATGATTAAGTGCACTTTTGATTTTCTGAAAAAGTCTATGCGCCTGCTTTTCTCTCTAATTTTGATGGGTTTGCTTTCGCTGCCGCCTTTCCCCGGCGCCTGGGCCGCAGAAGGGAACACGGTCACCTTCATCCCCCAATGGACGCCCCAGTCGCAATTCGCCGGCTATTACGTGGCCCAGGAGAAAGGTTTTTACCGGAACCGCGGCCTGGATGTAAAAATCCTCAAGGGCGGACCGGATTTTCCCCCTTCGGAGCTATTGCATACCGGCAAGGCCGATTTCGGCACCCTGTTCCTGACCACCGCCATTGTCAAACGGGCCAAGGGCTATAAATTCATCAATATCGGCCAGATCGTGCAGCGCTCGGCCCTGATGCTGGTGGCCAAGAAGTCCAGCGGCATTAAAACTCCGGCAGACATGAATGGCAAGAAAGTGGCCCTGTGGGGGGAAGAATTTCAGATTCAGCCCCGGGCTTTTTTCCGGCAGCACCACCTCCAGGTGAAAATCCTCCCCCAGGGAACCACCATGAACCTCTTTCTGCGGGGCGGGGTGGAGGTGGCCGCGGCCATGTGGTACAACGAGTACTACCGGGTCATCCAGGCCGGGATCGACCCCGAGGAGATGACCACCTTTTTGCTTTCCGACTACGGCCTGAAATTCCCCGAAGACGGCATCTACTGCCTGGAGTCCACTTATACGAAAGATCCCCAAAAGTCCATTAATTTTGTCCTGGCCTCTCTGGAAGGCTGGAGGTATGCCTTCAGTCATCCCGACGAGGCCCTGGATATCGTCATGAAGTACGTCAACGCCGCCAATCTGCCCACCAACCGGCCCCAACAGTCATGGATGCTGAAACGCATGCAGGATATTATTCAACCCCCCGGGACCGATGTCCTCATGGGATGTCTCCAGGAGGAGACCTATTATCAGGTGGCCCAGGAGTTGAAAAACTTTGGCGTGATTGAAAATATCCCGGAGTTTCAACATTTTTATCGCAGTTGTGAGTCCCTGCATGCGAAATAGCAGCCTGGCCACCCGGCTCACCATCTTTATCCTGGCCTGCACCGCGCTCATTTTTATCGCGGCTCTGTCTTACAACTACTCCGCGTCCAAGGCCACCATCATGGCCGATGCGGTGGAAGACGCCAAGAATCTGGCCCTGGCCACCGGCAACAAAATTGAGGTGACCTTGCAAGGGGTGGAAAAAATCCCCCGCGTCCTGGCCGACATCCTGGATGAGCAGCCTGCTCGCCAGGAAGAACTGTTGCGCCTGCTGAATCGGGCCCTGGTTCATAATCCTGAAATTTACGGCCTGGGAGTCTTTTTCGAACCCTTTGCCTTCGACCCCAAGCAATATTATTTCGGGCCATACGTTTATCGACATCAGAAAGGGGTCAAGGTCGAGTTTTTGGGCAGCGACACCTACCGCTACTTCTTTTTGGATTTTTACCAGATCCCCAGGGAACTCCAGCGGCCCATGTGGAGCGAACCCTATTTTGACGAAGGTGGCGGCAACATCATCATGTCCACCTTTTCCATGCCTTTTTACCGGGAAAAAGACGGGACCAGAGAGGTTCTGGGGATCGCGGGCGCGGATATTTCCTTGATGGGGCTGGAAAAGCTGGTGGCCTCAGCCAAGATTTACGAAAGCGGCTATGCCTTTCTCATTTCCCAAAACGGCCGCTTCCTGACCCATCCCGACAAAAACTTGATTATGCGGGAGAGCATGTTCAGCCTGGCGGTGTCCAAAAATGACCCGGAGCTGCGCCGGATCGGCCGGGATATGATTCGCGGGGGACAGGGTTTTGTGCCGGTGAACGACTTCAGCTCCGGAAAAAAATCCTGGATGTATTATACCCCTTTGGGGCACTCCGGCTGGACCCTGGGCGTCATCTTCCCGGAAGAGGAACTCTTCGCCAACGTGCGGCGTCTGAGCCAGCGGCTGATACTCATCGGCTTCATCGGCCTGGTCTTTTTGGGGGTGGTGATCACTCTGCTGTCCCGGTCCATCACCAAGCCCTTGAGAACCCTGGCCGCCACCACCTCGGCCCTGGGCCACGGCGATTTTTCCGTCACCGTGCCGGAGACCGGGGCCAAGGAAATCAAGCAGTTGGCCCATTCTTTCAATGAACTGGGGGAGCAGCTCACGGATTACATGGAAAAGCGGGATTTCATCCGGGATACCTTCGGCCGCTACGTCACCCAGGAAGTGGTAAAACGCCTCCTGGAATCCGAAGAGGCCCTGGCATTAGGGGGCGAAACCCGGGAGGTGACCCTGCTCTTCTCCGACCTCCGGGGCTTCACCGCGTTGACCGCGGAGATGCACCCGGAACAGGTCATCACCTTCCTCAACCGCTACCTGGAGAAAATGATCGAGATTCTCATCGATTATCGGGCGGTGATCGATGAGATCATGGGGGACGGCATCCTCGCGTTTTTCGGCGCGCCCGAGCCCCTGGAAGACCATCCCGCCCGGGCCGTGGCCTGCGCCCTGACCATGCAAGGGGCCATGGAGGAGATCAACGCCCTAAACGCCGCGGACGGCCTGCCGCACCTGGAGATGGGCATCGCGGTGAACACCGGCACGGTGGTGGTGGGCAACATCGGCTCGGAGAAACGCACCAAATACAGCGTGGTGGGCGCGGACGTGAACTTTGCGTCCCGCATCGAATCTTACGCCCTGGGCGGCCAGGTGCTCATCGGCCCGGCCACCCATTGGCGGGTGAAAGATATAATCGAGGTGGGCGAAGTCGTCCGGGCGGAGATGAAAGGCGTCCCCGAACCGGCCACCCTCTATGAAGTGCGGGCCATCTTAGGTCCCTACAACCTACGCCTGAAAGAGCGGCAGGAGACCCTGATGCCCTTGGCGCAAAGCCTGCCGGTCCACATCTACCGCATCAAGGACAAAATCATCACCGGCGCCACCGGCGCGGCCGAGATCACCCAATTGTGCGACACCGCCGCGGTCATCCGCTTCGCCGGGGAACTGGCGGCCTGGGAAGACGTGCGCCTCCACCTGGTGGACGAGCAACAAAACGAAAAGCCCGGAAAAATCTATGGCAAGGTGACCGCGGTGGAGCCCGGAGAAGGGAATTTCCGGACAGCCCGCATCCACTTCACTTCGGTGCCCCCGGAAAGCCGGACGGTTATTAGAGAAGCTCTTGGGGCGTAGGGCGAACATCTGGTTCGCCACTACAGATAATCCTGCAACGCTTTCTTCAAAAACTGCCGGGCCCGTTTCAACAGACCATCCACCGCCTGGGCGCTGAGGCCCATTTCTTCCCCGATTTCCTGGTAGGAGAGTTCCCCGAAGCGTTTCAGGATCAGGGCCCGGCGCTGGTTTTCCGGGAGCAGAGCCAGTAGTTCCTCCAGCCGGCGCGCCAAATTCTGGTGCTCCAGGGCCTCCAGGGGACTGGCGCTTAAGTCCGGCACATCTATGGAGTCTTCCTGGTCCAGGGATTCCTGGGGATGCCGGGCCCGCAGCAAGTTCAGGCAATGGTTGGCGGTGATGCGGTTGAGCCAGGCCCCCACCGTGGCCCTGGGCTCAAAGCGGGCCGCGTGCTCGAAGACCTTGATAAAGACCTCCTGGAGAGCGTCTTCCGCGTCCAGGGGGTCTTTGAGCAGGCGGTAGGCCAGATTATAGAGGCGAGTCTGGTGGCGGCGGATGAGTTCCGCCAGGGCCGGGGTCTCCCCCCGGGCCACCCGGCGGAGCAAGGCGTAATCCAGGTCTGTGGGTTCAGCGCTCAAAACAGGGTGAGGTAAATGAGATTCTCTTTCTTGCAGCCCCGGAGCATTTCCATATGGCGCAAGGGCGCGAATTCCCGGCGCAGTTCATCTTCGGTCAGCCCCAGATGGGCCGCGGCCTCCAGCATGGGCACTTCGCCCCGCTCCTTCACCAGATCGTAAAGCTGCTGCTGCAAAGGAGTCAGGGCCTGTCCCCCCGGCAAATCTTTGAGGCTCTTGGCCGTGTGCACCGCCCAGGGGTCGCAGGTCTTGGTGATGGTTTGGGCGTCCAGGAAGCAGTCCTCGCAAAGTTCCTGGCCCTGGTATTCCCGGGCCTCCCCGGGGTCAAGCGCGGCGTGGCACTTGGCGCAGGTTGGATCAGGCATTCGGCTTCATCACTCCGATAAGTTCCGGGCTCAAGGTTTAGTTACTGGGATAGACTAAAATCTCATAAAGCCTGCTAGAATTCTACCCCGATTTTGGCTCTTATTCCATAGAGTGCGGCCGAAAAAAACATGGGGGCGGTTCGGAACCGCCCCCTTTCCGGCTACAAATTTTCGGTGCTCTAACCGCCACCATAACTGGGAACTGGCAACTGGCAACTGACAACTATAATTCGTATTCCCCTTCCATCGCCAGGATGAATTCCCCGGGCTTGTCTGCGGGCGTGACGGTAAAAGTGCCGGCGCCCTTGAGGCCGGCCAGTTTGCCTATGCCTTTATCCACTTCCCACTTGCCCTTGGTCATGTCTCCCAGCTTGTCTCCGGTGAAGCGGGAGTACACCGAGCCGTTCTCATAGACGGTGCAGGCATAGCCGTGCATCCGGCCATCGCCTTTGACGCGGTCATGAAAGCCCACGCTGCGACGGTAGACAAATTCTCCGGCCACTCCGGGAGTGTATTCCACGGGGTAGCCTTCCAGTTCGGTGAGCATCAGGGTATGATCCGGGACATCGCCCACGGAAAGCACTTCGCGCCGGGTGACAAAGATTTTGAACTTGGCTTTGCGATGCATGGCAACTCCCTCCTGAAAGTAGTGGGGCGGGGCAAGGAGCCGCACACCGTTGCTGACGGCCGCCCGCACCCCGGTTCCCCCTGGCCTCCGCACCTGCGCCCAGAACAGGAGCAGGCCCGGAGGAGGACAGTCGGTTTACGGTCCTTGCCCCTGCCCGGTACGCGTAAGTTAAATATCCAGTTCGTTCAATTCAAGGACATTGCTCTGAATAAATTCACGCCGCGGTTCCACTTTATCCCCCATGAGGATGGTGAAAATTTCGTCCGCGGCCACCGCGTCCTCGATGTTCACCTTCAGCAAGGTGCGGGTTTCCGGGTCCATGGCGGTCTCCCAGAGCTGTTCCGGATTCATTTCCCCCAGACCTTTAAAACGCTGGATGGACACGCCTTTTTGCCCTTCCTCCAGTATGAAGGCAGTCAATTCCTCTAGATTAGAGAACTCCAACGCCTTCTCTTTTTCTTCCAGGCGGTGGGGCGGGGACTTGAAATCATCCAGGGATTGATCCAGTTTCACCAGGGCCTGGAAGTCGCTGCCCCCCAAAAGGTCCCAATCAAGGCGCATCTCCCCGGCTTCCCGCTGCCGGGAAGCAATGATGAGGGCCTGGGCATGGTGCTCTTCATCCTCCTCCAGGCGGGCGCGCCAGCGGCCGCCGTCTTCCAGGGCCTGGAGCAGGGCGGTCAGGCGCTCTTCCTGCCGCAGGCTCTCCTTGGTGGTTATCCCCAGGTCCAGGAAAAGCCGCAGAATCTCCCGGGACAGGCCCCGCTTGGCAAAGCGGGTGAGATAATCCTGATAGGCAAAAACCTGTTCCAGGGCCTGGGACAGGGCCGGCCCCTGGAGAGTGCGTTCCGGACCCAAGCGCAGCCGCTTTTTCTCTATGCCCCGCTGGATTAGATATTTCTTAAATTCACCGTCGTCTTTGAGATAGATTTTCTCGTTGCCCCGGGTGACCCGGTAGAGCGGCGGCTGGGCGATGTACAGATAGCCGCCTTCCACCAGGGGGGCCATCTGCCGGTAGAAGAAGGTGAGAAGCAGGGTGCGGATATGGGCCCCGTCCACGTCCGCGTCCGTCATGATAATCACCTTGTGGTAGCGGAGGTCCTCCTCCAGATTGGGTTCCTCTTTTTTGGAAAGGTCCGAACCCAAAGAAGAGATCAGGGTGCGAATCTCCGGGTTTTCCAGCATTTTTTCGAAACGGGCCTTTTCCACGTTCAGGATTTTGCCTTTAAGGGGCAAAATGGCCTGGAAACGCCGGTCCCGGGCCTGCTTGGCGGAGCCGCCGGCGGAATCCCCCTCTACCAGGTAAATCTCCCGGCGGCCCGGGTCCTTTTCCTGGCAGTCGGCCAGCTTGCCGGGAAGGGTCATATCCCCCAGGGCCCCTTTCTTACGCACCAGGTCCCGGGCGCGGCGGGCCGCTTCCCGGGCCCGGGCCGCGTCCAGGAGCTTGGCCAGGACGCGCCGGGCCACCGCGGGGTTCTCCCCCAGGTAGGTCAGCAGATGCTCATACAGCAGGTTTTCCACCAAGCCCTTAACGTCACTGTTTCCCAGCTTGGTTTTGGTCTGGCCCTCGAACTGGGGCTGGGGCAGCTTCACGCTCACCACCGCAATGAGCCCCTCCCGGACGTCTTCGCCTTGGAGGTGGGAGTTTTTCAGGGCCTTGGGGAGCTCCGCGGTGGTCATGTACTGATTGATGGCCCGGGTGAGGCCCGCCTTGAAGCCGCTTAAATGCGTGCCACCTTCCCGGGTGTTGATGTTGTTGGCAAAGGTGAAAATCTGCTCGTTATAGGTGTCGTTATATTGAAACGCCATCTCCATCTGGATGCCGCCCCGAGCGCCGGAGAGATAAATGGGGTCCGGATGGATGGGGTTCTTGTTGCGATTCAGGTACTGGACGAAGGAGACGATGCCGCCTTCATAGTAGAATTCGCTTTTACGGCCGCTGCGCTCATCTTCCAACAAGACCCGCAAGCCGCCGTTCAGGAAAGAGAGTTCTCGGAGTCGCTGGGCCAAGAGATCATCGCTGAAATTGAGGTCCGCAAAGATCAAGGGGTCGGGCCGGAAGAGCACCTTGGTGCCCCGGCGCTTGGTTTCCCCGGTGACCGTAAGTGAAGTTTTCGTCTTACCCCGCTCGTAACTCTGATGATAAACCTTGCCGTCCCGGCGAATCTCCACTTCCAGGTATTCGGACAGGGCGTTGACCACGGAGACGCCCACGCCGTGCAGGCCGCCGGAGACTTTATACGCGCCGCCGTTGAATTTCCCGCCCGCGTGCAGGCGGGTCATGACCACTTCCACCGCGGGCAGGCCTTCCGTGGGGTGCAGGTCCACGGGGATGCCCCGGCCGTTGTCTTCCACGGTGACGCTGTTGTCCGGATGGATCTTCACTCTGATCTCGGTGCAATGCCCGCCCATGGCCTCATCGATGGAGTTGTCCACCACCTCATAGACCAGGTGGTGCAGGCCCTCGACGCCGGTGTTGCCGATGTACATGGACGGCCGTTCCCGCACGCCCTCCAGGTCCTTTAAAACCTGAATCTGCTCAGCGCTGTACTCTTCGGGAGCGATAGTTGTATTCGCCAAAATGCTTCTCCTATAATCCTACGCTTTTTCTTGGGGGGTTTTCATGGTCCCCCGGATCATGTCCGCCATGGTTTGGGTACCCGCCAGCGTTTGGCAGAGCAACTCTTTTAAGCCCTGTCGAAATTCTGCCGGGGGCGAAGGCTGATGCGTGCCCAGGACAAGCTCCAGGTTGGGAAAATTTTTCTTGATGACTTCCTCATATTTATGCACGAAGGGGCAGACCGCGGTCATGCAGTACGAAAGATGCACGGCATGCACCTTGAAGTCGGCGATGGCCTTCACCCGGCGCAGAATCTTTTCCGGCGCGGCCACGGTGGGGCAGCCCGCGCAACTGATGAAGCCCACCAAGTCCAGGGGCTCATCTTTCGGATAGCGCTCAAAAAAGCCCCGGCGCTTCCTTAAATCCGCCAGGCAGACCACCGCGGCGCAGTTGGCGTCCTGGGTGCAGTTGGCGCAGGTGATGATGCCGATTCGGGCCATATAAAAGACGGTCTTTAGTCTTTGGTCTTCGGTCTTCGGTTAAAAGAAGAATATCCCGGTGCAGGCTGAAGCCTGCGGCTACCCTTTCACCCGGGGCACGACGCTGACCTGCACCATCACTTCTCCATACCCCGCACATTCCACCCCCGCGTCCGGGCAGCGCACGAATTTCATGAAATGGAACTGATTGGGGTCCAGGTCCTCACTTAATCTTTCGTTGATTAGGGCTACGGGAATTTGCATCTGCGCCATCAGGTAAACACAGAGCCTGGCGGGGCAGAGTTTGGTGACAAAATTGCCGTCCACGTCCAGGATGAATTTATCCCCCGCCTTGTAGCCGGAATTGCAATGCCTGGCGCTCACCACCTCCGCCTGAATGGAATAGCGGGCCGCGGCCCGGGTCAGCTTGACGATCTGCCGCAGCCGGGGGTCGCCCTCGGGAATTGCCTCCATTTCGGCTTCCGTGTATCCCACCCGCTCCCCGAACCGCCGCAGGTATTTCTTTTCGTCCATCAACTCTCCAGGCAATCTCGGTGGCACAGGCTAAAGCCTGCGGCTACCTTTACCCTAAACCCTTTTCAGGGCCTCAAAGCCGGCCCTGGCCTCTGGCGAAGACTCGTGAAAGCGCTGTATTTTTTCGCATGGCTCTTCCGGGCAAACCACGCAGTGCTCGAGGCCTTGGCCGAGACAGCATTGCCTGATCTCACAAACCCCGCAATAGCCGATCTGCCTGCCGCCCACGCTCAGACAACCGTCGCAGTTAATATCTTCCTTCTGCAATTGCAGCCCAAACTTTTGGGCATACAGGGCCGCTGTCTTTTCCCGGGCCTCGTCATCATCGTTTTGGGTGGCCAAAAACGTGGAGCAATCCGAACAGACCAGCCCGCAATAAGCAACCATTTTAGACATGATGTCCCGACAAAGGATTAGGAGCCGGTTGCATCCTTCGCTCATTTGCCAAAAACTAAAAACTGAAAACTGTCTTTTACAGGCTCATGGGCATGATGATGGTGAAATAACCCTGGTCCCCCTTGGACACCAGGCGGCAGGGGCGGTCCCGGTCGTTTATTTCCAGCACCACTTCCTCGCCTTCCATGACGTTCAGGGGCTCCAGGATATAGCGGGCGTTAAAGCCGATCTCCAGGGGCAGATCATCAGCGGAGCCCTTTTCCAGTTGCAACGGCAGTACCTCCCGCCCTTCCCCCACTTCCGGGTTGCTGAAGGAAGCCTCCATCTGCTCCGGGCTCAACTTCAGGATCACCCCCCGGAAGCGCTCGGTGGATAGTAAGGAAATCCGATGTAATGTATCCCTAAGGTCCCGGCGGTTAAGGAGGAAATGGAAGGTGGAGCTTTCCGGGATAATGCGCCGATATTCGGGAAACTTCTTCTCCAGCAGGCGGATAAAAAGAAATTTGGAGTCGGCCTTCAGGGCCAGGCTCTGGCGGCTCAGCCCCAGAGACACCTTTTCTTCCTCCGCCAGGAGCCGGGAGATTTCGCCCACGCCTTTCCGGGGAATAAGGATGCCATCCTCGATGGCGAACTGCTCGCTCTCCGGCAAGGGCCGCTCGATGAGAGTGAGGCGGTGGCCGTCGGTGGAAACCATGCGCAGGTTAAAGCCGGCCTCCGCTTCCACCCGCTCCCAGAAAATCCCGGAGAGGTGGTACTGCAGGTCGTCCACGGATACGGAAAAGATGGTCTTTTCGATCATCTCCCTAAGCACCCGGCTTTCCACCTCCACCAGTTTCTGGTCGGTGATCTCGGGTATGGCGGGATATTGATCCGCGGGCAGGCCCAGGAGCTGGTAACGGGATTCCCCCATGGTCAACTGTAAGTTGGATTTTTCAGTGCCCTCCAGGTTCAGGGTTTCCCCGGGCAGTTCCTTGATAAGATTGTGGAAGTAATGGGCCGGCAGGGTGAGAGCCCCCGGTTCCTCCACCATCGCGGGATAAAAGCCCTGGAAGCTCACTTCCAGGTCGGTGGCGGAAATCTTCACGCCGCCATCGCCCGCGTCCAGGAGAAAATGGCTCAAGATGGGCATGGTGCCACGGCGATCCACCACCCCCAAAGTCCGGCCCACTGCCTTCAACAAAGTCTCCCGCTCCATCGTCAGCCGCATGGTCAATTTCTCCTAAATTAAAAAAATTAAATATAAATTTAGTTTTTTAAGTAGCCCCTGCAGGTTTTGTCGATAACTAGTTTAACTTCTTAAAATTATATCATTTTTTATTATCATTCGTTAGAGTTTGGTTAAACCGATTTCACATTTTATCATTATTTTTTATCCCTACCATTCCGCTAGAGTGTCGAAAACCCCGAAAACTTGCTAAATCTCGATAATGATTTGCTTATACCCTTTAAAAACTTAAGGGGTTGGGGGATGGGGTTTGGGGAAGGGGGCAGAGGGCTA
>Ga0233423_10000063_pt1 | contig 64284 bp, 57 predicted proteins | sample Watercolumn_Mata_FD_180713 | JGI IMG/M metagenome (GOLD analysis project Ga0233423, IMG submission 180713) | Freshwater microbial communities from Lake Matano, South Sulawesi, Indonesia - Watercolumn_Matano_2014_112_MG | ecosystem: Environmental > Aquatic > Freshwater > Lake | place: Indonesia... | reverse complement strand
TGTCTGACAGAGTCCTGCCTGCGGTCACCACCGGGGCATACCTCCACCACCTTAGACCAGCCTCGTTCAGCTACCAACCTCCGTCCCAAATCAAGCTTATTTTCATTCAAAACGATTACTATCTGGTTGACCAGTTCGCAATTCTGGCATACGTCCACCGACCACGCCAGCAAAGGTTTCTCAGCCAGTGGCATGAAGACCTTATCCATGCCCATTCTCTGGCTGCTGCCGGCTCCAACGATGACAACTCCCACACGAGAAAGGAGAGCTTTCCGAGCCTGAACATCACTGTGCCGAGCAGCATTTTTTATTTTCACTAAACGTGCCCCACGCTCTCAAATATTACCTCTATGTCATTGCGAGTCCCGATGCAATCGGGACGTGGCAATCTAGGTGGCGGGATGAGATTGCTTCGCTTCGCTCGCAATGACAATTTAGGATTGATATGCACTCTCATTTCCTCGGTGTCCTGACAAGACCAAGCCGGAGGGCTTCAGTCACAGTGCTTGCTGGCAATAGCTCAATACCTTTAGCACCGGATGAAAGCCTGGCTGAGGCTTCGGGAATCAAACAACGCTTAAAGCCCAATCTGGCTGCTTCGGCAATCCGTCTCTCCAGTTGAGGCACAGCTCTAAGCTCGCCACTGAGACCTACCTCACCGATGGCTACAAGACTCTGGGCAACCCGAGCATCGCGGTGACTGGATGCAATTGCCAGCGCCATACCCAGGTCGGCAGCCGGCTCACCAATACGCATACCACCGATAACATTGGTGATTATATCTTGATTGGAAAGGTTTACCCCGGCTCGCCGGCTGAGCACAGCAGCTATCAAAAGCAGCCTATTAAAATCGACACCATTGGCGATACGTCGCGGGGGACCGAAACCGGTAAGACTGGTTAAAGCCTGAATTTCCACCAATAGCGGGCGACTTCCTTCAAAGGTAGGCACCACAGCCGAACCAACCGCTCCATCGCGATGTGACGTCAGGAAGGCTTCAGAGGGGTTAGCCACCTCTATCAGACCGCCACCGCTCATCTCAAAAACGCCGACCTCGTTGGTGGAGCCAAAGCGGTTCTTGGTGCTACGCAGTATCCGATAGCTGCTGAAGGTTTCACCTTCCAGATAAAGGACTACATCTACAATGTGCTCTAACACCCTGGGACCGGCGATAGCTCCGTCCTTAGTTACATGTCCGGTTATAAGAGCCGGAATCCCAGCCCGCTTCGCCCAACGCATGAGCCGCAAGGTGCACTCGCGTATTTGACCAACGCTACCCGGTGTTCCGGTTAACCCCTCCAGGTAGACAGTCTGGATAGAATCAACCACCACCAGATTCGGTGACAATTCCCCCAATCGTCCCAGTATAGCTTCAAGATTAGTCTCAGGCAGAATGAAAAGCCTGTCACCACCTACCCCAAGGCGTTCTGACCTCAACTTAATCTGCTGGGCTGACTCCTCACCTGAAACGTACACCACCTTACCTCCCCGCTCAGCCAGCGCCGATGAAGCCTGAAGCAACAAGGTGGATTTTCCGATACCCGGGTCACCACCAACAAGAACCAAAGAGCCTGCCACCAGCCCACCACCCAGAACCCGATTAAACTCAGTAAAGGGAAAACTCAGCCGGGGATAAGCTTCAGTTTTAAGCTTGGAAAGTTCACTGGGGGCATTTTCCTCAGAATACAGCCATGTAGATACCTGGCTGGAGACAGTGACAACAGTTTCTACGAAGCTATTCCACTCCTGGCAACCAGGACAACGTCCCAACCACTTAGGACTTTCTCTACCACACTGCTGGCAAACAAAGACAGCCTTGGATTTGGGTTTATTCAAATTATCAACCCCTAAACCAGTTCATAGTCTATAATAGCCAATAGGTGCTGTCATATTACCACAAAAATCATGCTTTTTCTGTCACCCTGAGAGACAGCGAAGGGTCTCTAGCTTCTTCGCTACGCTCAGAATAACAAAAAGGGCGGGGGTTCTCACAATCTATGCTCGGTCCCGCCCTAAGTAGAATCAGGCTATCGATAAGCTGAAATCAGTAGCTTCAATTCAGTTCTTGTGCTACCCCCTCCCCCGATAAGGCTCCGGCGGCAGCGCGAATCACAATTTTCTCACCGTCATAGTCCACCTTCAAAATATCGCCGGAACTGAACTCACCACGGAGCAGGGCTTCAGAAAGTTTATCCTCAACCTCGTTCTGAATGACACGGCGCAGAGGTCGCGCTCCAAAAGTCGGGTCATAGCCCTTTTCGCCCAGAAAATCACGGGCAGCATCGGTGATTTCCAGCTTCAGGTTCTTCTCGCCCACCGACTTAGCCACCTGGCTGAGCATAAGGTCAACGATTTGGCGGATTTGTTCTTTACTGAGAGAATGGAAAACGACCACTTCATCAATGCGATTCAGAAACTCCGGTAGAAAAGTCGTCTTTAGCTCAGCAAGGACCTTCTCCTTCATCTTCTCGTATTCAGTATTGCGGTTTTTTCCTTCGTCGCTTCGGGCGGCAAAGCCGATGCTCATAACACCTTTTATATGTTTGGCACCCACATTGCTAGTCATAACCACTATACCGTTACGGAAGTCAACCCGGCGCCCTTTAGCATCGGTAAGGTTACCATCATCAAAAATCTGGAGCAATATATTGAAAACATCAGGATGTGCCTTCTCAATCTCATCTAATAGTATCACGCAATAGGGCTTTCGTCTCACTGCCTCAGTTAGTTGCCCTCCCTCGTCATAACCCACATATCCGGGAGGAGCACCAACCAGACGAGCCACGGTGTGTCGCTCCATAAACTCAGACATATCAAGACGGACCATGGCATCCTCACTGCCAAACATAAATTCGGCTAAAGCCCTTACCAGCTCGGTTTTGCCCACGCCGGTCGGTCCCAGGAAAATAAAGCTGCCGATAGGATGACGAGGCTCTTTTAAGCCGGCTCGGGCACGCCTCACCGCCTTAGACACAACACTTATAGCTTCATCCTGACCGATAATGCGTCGATGCAAAGCCTCTTCCATCTGCAGCAGGCGGCTGGTTTCATCCGTGGTCAAGCGCACTACAGGAACTCCGGTCCACATACTGACCACCTCAGCGATATCTTCCTCAGTCACAACTGGCTTTTCCTGCTGCTGCTCTGCCTGCCATTTCTGCTCCATGCCGCTGATTTTGTCCACAAGCTGGACTTCACGGTCACGTAGCTCAGCAGCATACTCATACTCTTTTGAAGAAATTGCCGTCTCTTTATCCCTGCGCATAGCCTCCAGAGCCCGCCTGGCTTCAGCCAAACCTATGGGCACCCCACCTCGCATAATACGCACCCGAGATGAAGCCTCATCCATCAAATCAATAGCCTTATCAGGCAAGAATCGGTCAGGTATGTACTTAGCCGCTAGAGAAGCCGCAGCCTGCAAAGACTCGTCGCTTATAACTAACTTATGATGCTCTTCATAACGTGTCTTAATGCCTCGCAGTATATCCAGAGTCTGCTCCACAGTCGGCTCAGCCACCATCACCGGCTGAAAACGACGCTCCAGAGCAGAGTCTTTCTCAATATACTTGCGATAATCGTCCAAAGTGGTGGCACCGATGCACTGAAGTTCACCGCGTGACAGCGATGGCTTCAAGATATTGGAGGCATCAACGGCACCCTCAGCAGCACCGGCGCCAACAATAGTGTGCAACTCATCTACAAAAATCACACAATTGCCAGCGCTTTTTATCTCGTCAATGACTTTTTTCAGTCTCTCCTCAAATTCGCCACGATATTTAGTGCCAGCCACCAACGAACCTATATCGAGGGTTACAAGTCGCTTACCTTGTAGCGTCTCCGGGACATCGCCAGCAACAATTCGATGTGCCAGACCCTCAACAATCGCCGTTTTGCCAACACCAGGCTCACCTATAAGTGCGGGATTGTTTTTTGTGCGACGGCTAAGTATCTGTATAACTCGCTCAATCTCTTTGGCGCGGTTAACTATGGGGTCAAGTTTCCCAGCTCGAGCTGCATTGGTCAGGTCAATTCCAAGCTGGTCTAGTACCGGTGTCCTGCCAGGTCCTCGGGCAACGGCACGCGGTTGAGGCGCACCCTGACTCAGAACACTGTTTATCTCAGCTTGAGCTTTATCGAAAGTGACACCGAAGCTCTCCAAAACACCAACCGCTGCACCTTCGCGGTCACGCAGCAGACCCAAAAGGAGATGCTCTGTACCTATATAGCTATGATTCAAGCGGCGAGCCTCGTCAACCGCAAGCTCAATCACCCTTTTTGCCCTAGGAGTAAGCCCAACTTCGCCTATTGCTGACCTCTCTCCTCGCCCCACAACGAACTCAACGGCAGCTCGTATCTTGTTTGGAAGTACACCCATGTTAGCCAAGACTTTACTGGCTACACTGTCCTCCTCGGCTATCAAACCCAGCAGTATATGCTCAGTATCAATATAATTATGTCCGAAACGTTGTGCTTCTTCTTGGGCACGGGTTAAGGCTCGACGGGCTCTCTCCGAGAATTTCTCGAACCTGCTTGCCATATGTATCCTTGTCCTTTGATTCCTCTACTTGCTAGCTAAACCGCACCGCCAATTAAAATTATAAGACGTTTGGTTTGCAGTGTCAAAGATTCAGGACATTCCTGATATTGTGTTCTGTATAGAGAAGATTTGATTTCAAGAGGCTTAGAAAAACCCCCTGGCAGCGGCATATTTTCCCAAAGAGTTGCCCCCCTAGTATCGTCTGCGCTGAGGCGTTTCACTTCCGTGTTCGGGATGGGAACGGGTGGTTCCACCTCGCTCTAACCACCAGAGGATAAATTCCGGAGATAATATACAGCTAAAAATCACTTTTGTCAAATAAAGCAATAGGGACTTGACGATAATATCCGCCAATGCTATTCTTAAAAAACGAGCCTGATGTTCCAAGCGAGGTGTAGAAATGAATTACGAGCGCGAATTACTCAAAGGTAGCACTGACTCTTTACTTCTCTGCCTGATCAAAAATCAGCCAATGTATGGCTACCAAATCATAAAAGAAATAGAAAAAAGAAGTAAGGGCTATTTTCAATTCAAAGAAGGTACGCTCTATCCAGCTCTCCACAGGATGGAAAAATCTGGACTGATTCAGGGTAGATGGCAACGATTGCCGAGCGGTCAAGAAAGACGCTACTATTACATAACACCAAAAGGACAAAAGGCTCTGGTTGAAAGATTAGCTATCTGGCAAGATTTCTCTACAGCTGTGGCTTTAATTATGCAACCCACAACAGGGTGACAGAAATGTCAGCTAAATCGAGCTACACAGATAGCCTCAAAGACTGTCTGAGGCTTGAGCCCACAATCGAAAACGATGTGGTGCGAGAGCTCAACACACACCTTGAAGATAAAAGCCACGAACTAATAGAATCCGGACTCTCTGAAGAAGAGGCATCCATTACCGCAGCAAAGCTTTTTGGGTCTCCACGAATTGTTGCCAAGCAAATGTATGAAGTATATAGCCAGGGTAGCTGGCGTCAAGCCCTCTTCGCCGCCCTACCCCATCTTCTAGTCGCCGCACTCTTCGCCCTGCACTGCTGGCAAAACACCATCTGGCTACTCGGAATCATAATTGCAGTTGCCTGCTCTGTGATTTATGGCTGGTGTCACGGTAAGCCAGCCTGGCTGTTCCCATGGCTGGGTTACTGCCTAAGTCCAGTGATAGCCATCGGCATCCTTTTAATATATTTACCGGGCAGTTGGGCATGGCTAGCAGCCATTGCCTACATTCCTTTAGCCCTGCTCGTCATAGTACCTGTAACCAAACAAACTATTAGAAAGGACTGGCTGTTTGCCTCATTAATGCTACTTCCTGTCCCCATAGTTCTAGGCTGGATGCTAGCACTAGAACTAGAAGACAAAGTTATGTGGTACCAGCAACTTCACGAGCTTGCCTCTCCGATTGCCCTGAGCTTTGTAGTATTGGCTTTAACCGTAGCCACTTTCATCCGTATCAGGCAGCGCCGGGTTAAAGTCGGAGCGCTATTAACGCTGGAAATGCTCATTCTGCTGATGATGGCATTGAGAGACAATAGTGCTATTAACTTCGGCGGCTGGTTGCTCCTTGGTCTACTAGCTTTAATACTTCTTCTTGGTCCGGCACTACTGGAGCGAAAGATAAGAGAAGCTGACCAGAAACCATTAAAGCCATCCAATAAATCTGCTCACTGAATTTTCTCGAAAAGACGAACAAAGCAAAGGCTTTTTTTCTATTCCCAGAATCCCCGCCCTTTTTGTCTAGCTTCGTTTTCCACAGCTTCCAAATATACCTGATATTTAACATCAGGCGGATAGGCTACAGCCCAGGCACAACCTCGAGTTACCATCTCGGCATTAACAAAATTATCGCCAACGTAGACGTAGCGTAGCAATCTTCCATAGCTATCTTTGTCCGAAATGTCACTTTCCAGCCTAACCTTTTTGCCCTCCACCAGGTCTTGGTTTGTCATTTTCGCTTCCAAGTAATATGATTCACCGCTCTCTGGGGCATCGATGCCAATGTAACGCACATGGTAACCACCCTCAATAACAATAGTATCGCCATCGATAACTTCGGTCACCACAGCCAAATTAGATGGTTGTTGACAAGCTAGTGACAACAATAACACAGCTGAAAAGAACAGGATAACGAGTTTGTCTGTAAAGCCCATCACAAAAGCAAAAAGGCGAAGCGTCCCGGAAGCTTCACCATAAGCTTGCCTGAGACGATTGCCCCTTCTTATAAGCAACTCCCAGGTGCTCACAGGCAAGCCTGGTAGCCACCCTACCGCGAGGTGTCCGCTCCAGGAACCCCAATTGAAGAAGATAAGGCTCGTAAACATCCATTATGGTATCTGCTTCTTCACTTATAGAAGCAGCGATGGTTTCTAGCCCAACCGGCCCACCATCAAATTTTTCAATTATGGTACGTATAACCTTGTGGTCTATCTCATCCAGACCGATGAGGTCTATCTCCAGTTTGGTAAGTGCTTCAACGGCGACGGATTCAGTAATTACTCCATCCGCCATCACCTGGGCATAATCACGCACTCGTTTAAGCAACCTATTAGCCACCCGCGGTGTTCCCCGAGCCCGACAAGCAATCTGGCTGATACCGGCTTCGTCTATATCGATATTGAGAATGCTTGCTGAGCGCTTCAAGATTGCCTTTATAGCTGGTTCGTCATAAAAATCGAGGCGGTAAACAGCACCGAATCTATCCCTCAGTGGTGGACTCATCAGAGCAAAACGAGTGGTAGCACCAATTAAGGTGAAACGAGGTAGACTTAAGCGTAAACTTCTAGCACCTGGACCCTTACCAAGAATTATATCTATAGCAAAATCTTCCATTGCCGGATACAGTATCTCTTCTACCGGACGACCAAGTCGGTGAATCTCATCAATAAAGAAACCATCATTTTTTTGGAGATTAGTCAGGATGGACGCCAAATCACCGGGGCGCTCTATCGCTGGTCCCGAGCTAATTTTGATATTTACGCCCATCTCAGCAGCGATAATGTAAGCTAATGTAGTTTTTCCTAAGCCGGGCGGCCCATAAAGAAGTACATGGTCCAACGGCTCGCCGCGTTTCTGAGCAGCAGCAATCGCTATTTGAAGATTGCTTTTAACCTTTTCCTGCCCGATAAAATCGCTCAGACGTCTGGGACGAAGGTTGGTATCCAAGGAAACATCATCAACGCTGGGCTTGCCTGATACTATCCGTGTCTTTACTTCCTTCTCTCTCATCGCTCAGGAAGCCAATCAAGGCTTATCTGAAATTATATCACATCAAGTATCACTAAACTAAAGCCAATGGAAATGGGCAAACAATAAAAAATCCTCGCCAGCAAGCGAGGATTTTTCAAACCATAAGTCCTAAACTAAATTGGGTCGCGTTCGTGCTCTGGGGCAGATGAGTGCTTATCATCCAGCGCCACTGAAACATCTGTTTGTGAAGTTTCTAATTCATTTGCTTCAATCTGTGGAGCTTCGGATTCAACTTCCTCAACTTGTGAAGCTACTGATTCACCTTCCTCGATTTGTGGAGTCTCCGATTCACCTGCCTCAAGTTCCATAACCTTATACAAAGCCTGAGACGGAATAAGTTTACCAATAATTACGTTCTCTTTAAGTCCAAGGAGTTTATCCGTTCTGCCCCAAATTGCTGCTTCGGTAAGTACTCTCGTAGTTTCCTGAAAAGAAGCAGCAGCCAACCAGCTACTTGTATTTAACGAACCTCGAGTAATCCCTAAAAGAACAGTTTGAGCAGTAGCTGGTTCTCCGCCTTCAGCCAAGACCTTAGCATTTATACTCTCGTATTCGAAGCGGTCGACAAGGTCTCCAGAAAGAAGTTCAGTGTCACCAGGAGATTCCACACGGACTCGCCTAAGCATCTGGCGAATAATCATCTCAATATGCTTATCATTAATATTCACGCCTTGCGAGCGGTATACCTTCTGCACCTCTTCAACTAGATACTGTTGAACTGCATCCCTCCCCATAATGCGTAGAATATCCTGTGGGTCCACAGAACCATCAATTAACTGGTCTCCAGCTTTCACCCTATCACCCGATTTAACTCGAATATGACTCCCAGACGGAATAACATACTCCCGCTCTTCAACCTCTTCATATTTGATGTAGAGATGCCCATCATCAATGACTACATTACCGGAAACCCTAGCTATCACTGTCTGCTCCTCCACCACTGCTGGTTTTTTGCTTCGAGTCTTCTTTTTAGGTGTAGGCGCTAAAGCAGCAAGTTTTATCCCAGCCTCAACCCACTGTCCATCGTTTACAACCAACTCTGCTCCTGGCGGCAACGGATATTCATCCAGATATGATTCAGAGCTGGTAACTCTTATCTTCCGCACATCTTGAGTCTCAATTACGTCTACAATGCCATCAATTTCAGATAGAACAGCAAGTCCTTTCGGCACCCTAGCCTCAAACAATTCCTCTACCCTGGGCAGACCACTGGTAATATCAGCGCCAACTACGCCTCCTGTGTGAAAAGTGCGCAATGTAAGCTGAGTGCCCGGCTCACCTATACTCTGAGCAGCAACAATGCCTACAGCCGTGCCCAGTTCTACTAGCCCTCTTCTTGCAAGATCACGTCCATAACAATATCTGCAGATGCCGCGGCGGGAATGGCAACTAAGCGGTGACCTTACATACACTTGGGTAATACCAGCCTCGGTAATTTGTTTTGCCTTTTCCTCGTCAATCTCTTCATTTGCACTGATAATAATCTCGCCGGTGCCTGGGTCAATAACGTCAGCTGCAGCCAGACGCCCAACCAGCCGCTCATTTAGAGGCGCTAATAGCACTTTCTCTCCTTTATCAAACAACCAAATACCCTCTTCGGTGCCACAATCGTCCTCAAATATAATTAAATCCTGGGCAACATCAATAAGACGGCGAGTAAGATAACCAGCGTCAGAAGTCCTCAAAGCGGTGTCTGCTAATCCCTTGCGAGCCCCATGAGTGGATATAAAATATTCCATCACCGAGAGCCCTTCACGAAAACTTGCCTTGATAGGGAAATCGATTATCCTTCCTGCCGGGTCAGTCATCAAACCTCGTATACCAGCCATTTGCCTGATCTGTGAAATGTTTCCCTTCGCCCCTGAGTTTGCCATCATGTAGACACCACCATAGCGATTCAAAGATTGGGAGATGGTTTCTGTGATTTTATCTGTAGTCTCTGTCCAGACCTGAATTGCACTACTATAACGCTCATCCTCGGTTATCAGACCTCGGTTAAATTGGCTCTCGATAACGGCTATTTTTTCATCACCCTCTTCAAGGAGCTTTGCCTTATCCCGAGGCACCTCAATATCTTTAGCAGCAATGGTGGTGCCTGATTTAGTGGCATACTCAAAGCCAAGCTGTTTAAGGCTGTCCAGCATGGTAACTGTCGGAATATTACCTAATGAGTGATAACAGTCTAACACCAAGCGTTTCAGAGCAGCTTTGTCCATTACCTGATTATAAAATCTAAACTCAGGAGGCAAGACTTCGTTGAACAAAATCCGACCAACACTGGTTTTCAATCTCTGTCCGTCTCCGTCTTTGTTTCTCACCTCCATTTCAGCATCCAAGCTGATAATTCCTAGTTCATAGGCAAGTTTAGCTTCTTCGAAATCGCAAAAAACCATCCCCTCCCCCATCGCCCCAGGTCTGGTATTAGTGAGATAATAACAACCCAGAACCATATCCAAAGTTGGTGTCATTACTGGCTCGCCGCAACTCGGCAACAACATATTATATATGCTAAGCATTCTTTCCCTGGCTTCCTTAACTGCTGCCTGGGCGAGAGGCACATGAACAGCCATTTGGTCTCCATCAAAATCGGCATTAAAAGCGGTACACACCAGAGGATGAATCTGGATAGCACTGCCATCAATAAGTACGGGTTCAAAAGCTTGAACGCTTAAGCGATGCAATGTTGGAGCCCTGTTAAGCAACACCGGGCGTTCTTTGACTACTTCTGCTAGAATGTCCCAAACCTCAGGTCTAGCTTTCTCTACCTGCCTCCGAGCACTCTTGATATTATGAGCATAACCCTGTTCAATCAACCGGCGCATAACAAAAGGCTTAAACAATTCCAATGCCATGTGCTTGGGCAGACCGCATTGATGTAGCTTCAATTCAGGCCCAACAACAATGACCGAACGACCACTATAATCTACGCGTTTGCCCAGAAGGTTCTGGCGAAAACGACCTTGTTTACCCCGAAGCATGTCAGACAATGATTTCAATCTATGAGCTCCACTAGCTATTGGTAATCGCCCTTTTCGCCCACTGTCTACAAGCGCATCAACAGCTTCTTGAAGCATACGCTTCTCGTTACGAATAATAATCTCTGGAGCACCTAAATCAATAAGTCGTCTGAGACGATTATTGCGATTAATTACGCGGCGATAAAGATCATTAAGGTCACTGGTGGCAAATCGGCCTCCGTCCAGCTGGACAATAGGTCGAAGCTCCGGGGGTAAAACTGGAAGTACTGTCAGGACCATCCATTCAGGCTTATTACCACTGCGCCAGAAAGCTTCGACTACCCGTAATCGCTTGCTAGCCTTCTTACGACGTTGACCCGAACTTGAGCGTATCTCGTCAACAAGTTCATGACGTAATTTTTCAAGATCAATCTCTTTAAGAACGTCCAGTATGGCTTCTGCCCCCATGCCAACCTCAAAAAATTCACCAAACTCCTGCTTAAGCTCTTGATATTGCCCTTCAGTGAGAAGGCTCAAAGGTCTCAGATTTTCTAACTCTGAGATTCTGTCGTGGAGTTCGCTTTCAAGTTCAACCTTTTTATCAACAAGCTCGCGCCTTAGCTGATTTACCTTCTCAAGAGTTTTCTGGTCTGGAGACGACTGAGCTTCTGATTCTAGCTCCGCAACCTGACTGTTCAATAACTGCTCTTGCTCAGCAATATGCTGAGAGAGCCTTTCCTTTAGTTTTTTAATCCTCTCGTCAAGCGCCGTAGTATCAACTGAGATAACAACATATTGCACAAAATAAAGAACCCTCTCCAAGTTTCGGGGGGAAATATCAAGAAGTAGTGCCAGCCGGCTGGGCACTCCCTTAGCGAACCAAATGTGAGCCACTGGGGCAGCCAATTCAATGTGACCCATACGTGTACGGCGGACCCTAGAATGCTCTACGGTGACTCCGCATCTATCACATGTAACACCACGATAGCGTATCTTCTTATATTTCCCACAATAACATTCGTAATTCTTAGTTGGACCGAAAATTCTTTCACAGAAAAGTCCATCTTTCTCAGGCTTTAGGGTTCTATAATTAATTGTCTCAGGCTCGGTTACCTCGCCATATGACCAACTTTTAATTTGCTCTGGAGAAGCCAGCGAGATACGGATAGCATTAAAATCATTAACCTCAGTCATCTGTCTCCTTTAGCTCAAACTTCTGAGTTTAGTCCCAATTTTCTTCCTCTCTTCGAGGAAACTCACCATTTCTTCTTCTTCATTGAGTAACTCAACGGCTAAACCTAAGCTACGCAACTCCATAAACAGCACCTTAAATGATTCAGGAACACCCGGTTGAAATATATCCTCACCCTTAACCAAAGACTCATAAGCCTTGGCTCGGCCGGCTACGTCGTCTGACTTAACAGTGAGCAGCTCCTGAAGCATATGACTGGCACCATAGGCTTCCAACGCCCATACCTCCATCTCACCAAATCGCTGCCCACCAAATTGAGCCTTTCCACCAAGAGGCTGCTGTGTGATTAGAGAATAAGGTCCAGTAGACCTAGCATGCACTTTGTCCTCAACAAGGTGAATGAGCTTCATCATGTAAATGCTGCCTACAGTCACCGGTTGGTCGAACTGCTCTCCCGTTCGCCCATCAAAGAGAGTAACCTTGCCAAATACAGGTGGTGACTGTTTTTGCTCAAGATAAATTTTCTCTACAATCCCACTTACTTCCTCATCGCTAAGCCCGTAAACCTTAACACCCAGTGTATCGAGCCACAAGCGAAGACAAACCCTCTTCGCCTCTCCTGGATAGCGATCATCGAATACTTTGTCAGCATTATAACCATTGTCGGCGAGCCAAGTCTTAGCCTGGTCAAGTTCAACAGCATTAAAATCACCACGACTCGCTTTATTAACCACGCTTGCCTGCTGGACTATCCACGCTCTGGCTAGAGCATCCTCGATAGCAATATCATTAGCACCATCAAAAATCGGGTTCAATACTTTAAGCCCAAGTGTTTCAGCAGCCCAACCTAGATGGGTTTCCAAGATTTGCCCTATATTCATACGTGACGGGACACCGATGGGATTGAGAATTATATCCACTGGTCTGCCATCAGGCAGAAAGGGCATATCCTCCTCAGGCAATATACAGGATATAACACCCTTATTACCGTGTCTGCCAGCCATTTTGTCTCCGACAGATATCTTCCGCTTCTGTGCCACCCAAACTCGTACCAGACAATGAACACCTGCCGGTAAATCAGTATTATCATGGCGAAAGAAAACTTTAACATCAATAACTTTTCCACATTCACCATGTGGTACTCTAAGTGAACTATCCTTAACCTCACGAGCCTTCTCACCAAAGATAGCGCGAAGCAATTTTTCCTCGGCAGTTAACTCAGTCTCACCCTTCGGGCTAATCTTACCCACCAGAATAGAGCCTGGCCCAACTTCAGCACCTATACGGATGATGCCGGACTCATCCAGATCGCGCAGGCTCTCTTCACCCACGTTTGGTATATCCCTGGTAATCTCTTCTGTACCCAGTTTCGTTTCGCGGGCTTCTATCTCATACTTCTCAATATGGATAGAGGTAAACCTATCGTCCTTAACCATTCTGTCGCTGATGATAACAGCGTCTTCAAAATTATAGCCTCGCCAACTCATAAAAGCACAAAGAATATTTTGCCCTAAGGCTAGTTCGCCATGGTCTGTGGCTGAACCATCAACTATAACCTGCCCTTTTTTGACTTTATCACCTTTGGACACTACAGGGCGCTGATTGACACATGTCCCCTGATTAGTTCGAACGAATTTCGTCAACGGATAGAAATACTCATTCTCATTTTTGCCGACAATAGTGACTTGACTATTGTCAACTGAAACGACCTCGCCATCCTCCCTAGCAAAGATGACCTGTCCGCTGTATTTAGCCACCTCCTTCTCCATCCCTGTAGCTATCAAGGGAGCTTCCGGACGAAGCAAGGGCACAGCTTGACGCTGCATATTTGACCCCATTAGAGCCCTGTTAGCATCATCGTGCTCAAGGAAAGGTATAAGAGATGTAGTTACACTGAAAACCTGTTTCGGTGATACATCCATAAAATCTATTTTATCTGCGGGTTCCTTAAGATATTTGCCACCTCGTATAACCCCGATTTTATCCTCAACGAATTCATTTCTCTGGCTAAGAAGAGCATTAGCCTGAGCAATTGTATAGCGTTCCTCCTCGTCGGCTGTTAAGTATTCAATCTGCTCAGAGACAAAAGGAACAACCTTTACATTGCGAGAAGACAAAGAGGCTATCTTTTTAGCAATCTCTTTAGTAACCAGGCTCTTTTTAGCAGCAATGAGTTTTCCACTCGAGTCAGTTATGTCCTCCAAAAGTGTTCTGTTTATTAGGTTTTCAACTTTATTTGGCAATCCGTGGATGACCTTGCGATACGGCGTCTGTATAAAACCGTAGTCATTAATTGATGCATAGGTAGCTAAGGAGCCGATGAGACCAATATTTGGACCTTCCGGCGTCTCGATAGGACAGATTTTTCCATAATGGGAGTGATGTACATCTCGGACATCAAACCCAGCGCGCTCACGGGAAAGCCCACCCGGTCCCATTGCAGAAAGCCGACGTTTATGAGTTAGCTCAGCCAAGGGATTGGTTTGATCCATGAATTGCGAGAGCTGCGAACCACCAAAAAATTCCCTCATAGCAGCAACTATGGGGCGATTATTAATCAAGGTAGAAGGGATGGCAGCTTCAGGCCCAACTATGCTCATGCGTTCCTTAATTGTACGCTCCAAACGAAGCAAGCCGATGCGAAATTGGTTCTGTATAAGGTGCCCTGCCGTCCGCACACGCCGATTACGCAGGTGGTCGATATCGTCCGGTTCTTCAGTCCCATTGTTAATTTTGATGATGCGCCGCACTATTTCTACAAAATCTTCCTTAGTTAAACAACGGCGATGTTCATCGACATAAATACCTAATCTATTATTAAGCTTGTATCGTCCAACTCTTCCCAGGTCATAACGTCTAGGATTAAAGAAAAGATTATTCAGCAAGCTCTGCGCATTCTCAATAGTAGGGGGCTCACCAGGGCGCAATCGTTTATAAATATCAACTAGGGCTTCTTCCTTAGTCTTAATAGAGGGCTCTCGTTCTATTGTAGATTGTATGAACGTATGCTCTGACGAGGTTTCCACATCCTGGAAAAGCTCCAGCAGTTCTCTATCATCGCCGTAGCCTATAGCGCGTAGCAAAATTGCCACGGGAATCTTCCTCTTACCATCCACTTTTACAAAAATCACGTCTCTGCTGGACGTTTCAAACTCCAGCCATGCGCCATGTTCTGGAATCAACTTGGCAGTGCATAGTTCGCGCCCACTAGTCTGGTCTTCTTGCAAGGTGAAATAAATACCCGGTGAACGAAGCAGTTGGTTCACTACCACTCTTTCCGCACCACTGATTATAAATGTGCCTTTATCGGTCATAAGAGGAAAGTCACCAAAGAATATTTCCTGCTCTTTAATCTCTCCAGTCTCTTTAACTAATAATTTGGCTCTAACATACAGCGGGGCTGCATATGTCATATCACGCTGACGACATTGGTCCACTGAGAATGGGGGCTGGCGAAACTCATAACCTTCGAAATGTAACTCTAGTCGTGTACCAGTAAAATCATAAATAGGTGAAATTTCTTGAAGAAGTTCCTTTAGCCCCTCCTCCTGAAACCAACAAAAGGAATCAAGCTGAACCTTGATAAGATTGGGAATTTCCAATACCTCAGGTAGTTTGGCGAAGGATTTTCTTTGCTCTAAGGCAACGTTACGTTCTTCAGGTACTAAAATAGACATAGTTCTCCCATCAGAAATTAAGACGCATGTCTCAAAAGCGGCACTTTAAACAAGAGTCAAATTGTAATTAAGGATTGTAATTGGGGAAAGAATTAATAAGAAACCGAAAAGGCATTCCAATACAGTAAACAAAAAGTATAACACTAAATTTATCTATTGTCAAGAGGTCTAAAGCCCTTTTTCTTAAAATTTCCTGATACAAGAAGCTTATAACTTCAGTAGATTCAATTGACTAAATTGCCTTAAGCCCAGATATAGACTACAATTAGCCACGGCATGCCAAAAGAACTGGCACCAATGGGAGGCAAACTAAAACAATGATTAATAATACTTTTGACAAATTCAAAGGCTCGCACGATTATGTTACCTCCGAAGCCTTGAGAAACGCAGTTAACGTAGCCATAGCCTTAAAGAGACCTTTATTGGTTAGAGGCGAACCTGGAACTGGGAAAACGCTCCTAGCCCACAGCATCAGCAGAGACCTGGACAAGAGGCTTATCGTCTGGAATATAAAATCAACTACAAAAGCCCAGGAAGGTCTTTATGTTTATGACACTGTCCAAAGGCTGAACGACAGCCGCTTTGGAGATAAAGACATCTCCGACATCAGACAATACATAAAGCTGGGTAAACTCGGGGAAGCTTTTGCCTCCAAAGAGGAAATCGTGTTGCTCATTGATGAAATTGATAAAGCCGACCTCGAATTTCCTAACGACTTACTAAATGAACTGGATGAGATGAGCTTTTACATCCCAGAGACAGGAGAGACAATTGTTGCAATTCACCGACCCATAGTAGTAATAACCAGTAATGCTGAAAAGGAACTCCCCGACGCCTTTCTACGACGCTGCATATTCCACTACATTGAATTCCCTGACCCTGCGCTCATGGAAGAAATCGTAAAGGTACACTTCCCTGAAATCAGGAATGACCTCCTCCGCCAGTCTCTAGCAACATTCTACTCACTACGTAAGATTGACGACTTCCGCAAGAAACCATCAACGAGCGAACTGATAGATTGGATTCGCGTCCTTATAGCCAGCAGCACACCTGATGAGACAATAAACACCGATATCCCCTTCGCCGGCACCTTGCTTAAGAAAGAAACGGATTATGCTTATTTCATAAACACCTTTATGAAGAAGAAACAAACCACAAAGACCACGGACAGCTAAGACACGTCACGCTGATAAATGCTGATAAATAATAGTAGATAGGCACTCGCATGTTTACCAACTTTTTCTACACCTTAAGAGAGAGAAAGATACCCGTTTCAATTACAGAATGGATGACCCTTATGGAAGCTCTCTCCAAAGGTTACATCTCCAGTCTGAACGACTTTTACTATCTCGCCCGAGCTATACTGGTAAAAAGCGAAGCTTACTTCGACCACTATGACATTGCCTTCCAAGAATATTTCAAAGGTATAAAAACTCCGCCAGAAATTTCAGAACAAATCCTTAGCTGGCTCAAAGACCCCTTCAACAGGATATTCCTCACTGAGGAGGAAAGGGCACTGCTGGATATCATGGATTTAGATAAACTGCTTGAGGAGCTTGAAAAAAGGTTCCAGGAACAAACAGAACAACATGACGGCGGCGACTACTGGATTGGCAGAGGAGGCACTTCTCCTTTCGGACATTCTGGACAAAACCCGGCTGGCTTCCGGATTGGCGGTGGAGGAGGTGGCAGGAGCGCAATTCAGATTGCCGAGCAACGGCAATTCCGCAACTACCGTCAAGACCTAACACTCGACATCCGCCAAATTGAAGTAGCCTTAAAAGGACTACGACAATTGAATCGCACCGGACCAGAGGACGAACTGGACCTGGAAAAGACCATCGATGCTACCGCCAAAAATGCTGGTGATATAGATTTAATCTGGCGACGAAGCAGAAAGAATAAGGTGAAGCTACTTCTACTTATGGATGTAGGAGGCTCTATGAACCCATTTGCCCACCTCTGCAGCCTGCTCTTTTCAGCCGCTCACCGCAGCACACATTTCAAGGACTTCCAATATTATTACTTCCATAACTGTATCTACGACTACGTTTATAAGGACATCGAGCGCCGGGACACAATAAGCACTGACCATTTACTGCACACCACAGAGCAAGATTATAAGGTGATACTGGTAGGAGATGCTTGGATGGCACCATCGGAGCTAAACAGTATGTACGGTGCCATTTACTACTATGAACGAAACTACAAGCCCGGTATAATCCGCCTCAAGCAAATCGCTGACCACTTCAGCCACTGCGTCTGGCTAAATCCCGAAGCACCGCATTACTGGAACGAACCTACCATTACCATGATTAGAAAAATCTTCCCCATGTTTGAGCTGACTGTCGAAGGACTACAGCAAGCCGTTAAAAAACTGATAGTCAAGCGCTGACAGCCTCAAAATGAGGCCACAAATCAACTGTAGTGTATAGACAACAGAACCATCTAAGGGTATAATCACCCCCGTGTCTCGGCAGCCCAAAATTCTAATACCTCAAGACAAAATCAGGCAGGCTGTAGCCAAGCTGGCTGCTGCAATCAGGCAGGATTACAAAGGCAAGCAACCTCTACTTATCGGCATCCTAAAAGGTTCTTTCGTTTTTATGGCTGACCTGGTCCGTGAGCTTGGATTACCTGTGGAGGTGGACTTCGTCAAGGTTTCGAGCTACGGTGCGGGCATGGAAACTTCAGGTAAGGTCAGGATGATGCACGGGTTGAAGACACCAATAAAGGGCAGAGATGTATTAGTGGTCGAGGACATAGTTGACACAGGACTTACTGTTTCTTTCCTGATGAATTATCTGCAAAAGAAAAAACCATCATCCCTCAGACTATGCGCCCTGACCGATAAGCCATCACGACACCAAGTTCCGGTGACTATTGATTACCTGGGGTTCACTGTGCCCAACAAGTTTATAGTCGGCTACGGAATCGACTGGGATGAAAAATTTCGTTATTTGAAAGATATATGTTATATAGACTGATTTGTGGAAGGCGCAGGATATGAGCTTAGCTAAATTGATTTCAGTCGCCCGTGGGGATGCTCCCGCAGACCTGCTGCTTAAGAACGCCAAGATAATAAACACATTTGTCGGCATCGTAGAAGAAGGTAATGTAGCTATCTATAGCGACAGAATTGCTGGCATCGGCAATTATGTCAAGGCTAAAGAGGTAATCGACCTCAAGGGCAACTATCTGGCTCCGGGGCTGATAAACGGTCACACACATATAGAAAGCTCCATGCTACATCCATTTCAATATGCTCAAGCTGTAGTCCCTAGAGGTACCTCAGCAGTGATTACCGACCTGCACGAGATAACTAATGTGGCTGGCTTAGACGGTATAAAGTTCGTTATGGACTGGGCACAGAAGCTACCTCTTGACATGTTCTTCGTGGCTCCATCGTGCGTGCCAGCTACTCACATGGAAACCAGCGGAGCCGAACTCAAGGCTCAGGATATTAAAAAGATACTAAAAATGAGAGGCGTTATCGGGCTCGGCGAGATGATGAACTTCCCCGGCGTTATCAACGGCGACAGAGAGGTCTTAAAGAAGATAGCTGCTGCCCAGGGCAAAGTTATTGACGGGCATGCCCCAGGTGTCATCAATAAACGACTGAACGCTTATTTAGCCGCCGGCATTGGCTCAGACCATGAATCAACTACACTGGAGGAAGGTAGAGAAAAACTGAGGCGGGGAATGCACCTCATGATACGAGAGGGTTCCTCGGAGAAAAACCTGGATGCTCTCTTACCTTTGGTTAACGACAGGACATATAACAGGTGCCTTTTTGTTGTCGATGACCGTAGTTGCTCCGAGTTGCTCCACGAAGGTGACATTGATGCTGTAGTCAGAAAGGCAATACAAAGCGGGCTTGAACCGGTACGCGCAATACAGCTGGCAACCATCAACGCCGCTGAGTATTTCAGGCTGTACGACCGAGGCGGTATTGCCCCCGGCTATCTCGCAAATCTCATTACCATCACTGACCTTCCAAAGCTAGAAATAAATATGGTCTTTTATAAAGGTCACCTCGTAGCTAGGGCTGGCAAATACCTTGGGGCATCACCAAAAGTTTCAACTAAAGAGCTAACCGATACTGTGCACATCAAGCCTTTCAGCATAAAAGCGCTAAAATTAACCACAAGCGGGAAAAGCTTCCCGGTTATCGAGATTATCCCCGGTCAGATAATGACCAAGAAAAGAATCGAGCTGGTGAAAGTCGAAGACGGTGTAGTCATGCCTGACCCGGAAGAAGATATTCTAAAGTTGGTGGTTGTAGAAAGGCATAAGGCGAGTGGCAACATTGGCATAGGACTGGTCAAAGGCTTTGGACTGAAACGGGGTGCACTAGCCTCATCAATAGCGCATGACTCCCACAACATAGTGGCAGTCGGCACTAATGATTCCGATATCTTAACGGCAATCCAAGATATTGAGAAATTGCAAGGTGGATTAGTAGTGTGCGCCGATGGCAAAACTCTGGCAGCTTTACCTCTACCTGTCGCCGGACTTCTTTCATCCGAGCCTCTGGAAGTAGTGGTAAAAAAATTTGAGAAAGTAGAGAAAACCGCATCCGGATTAGGACATGTTCCACCCGCTCCCTTTGCGCTACTTTCCTTCATAGCTTTACCGGTAATCCCCGAACTCAGGTTGACCGATATGGGGCTTGTGGACGTGCTAGAATTCAAATTAATTGACACTCCATGAAATTCGCTTCGCTCTTTTCACGGAGGTCTAAAATCGCATTTAAGAAACCCGGCGTAATATCTAATTCACGGAGGTCTAACCAATGAAGAGAACCAGACTTTGCGACCTGTTGGACATAGAATATCCCATAATTCAGGGGGGAATGGTATGGATTGCTAATGCTGAGCTAGCTGCTGCAGTTTCCAATGCCGGGGGACTAGGCTTAATAAGCCCCACTGCAGGAATGAATCGCAACGGCGACCAGGTGGAAAATCTGAAAAAACAGATAGGAATAGCAAGAAGCTTAACTTCAAAACCTTTCGGGGTTAATTTGCCTATATTGAACAATCCACAAATCGAAGACCTGGTAGCTGCGGTCATTGATGCTAAATTAAAGGTAGCAGTAACTGCTGCTGGTAACCCAGCCCTATACACAAGTCGTTTCAAAGAAGCCGGGATAAAGGTTCTACATCTGGTTGCAGCAGTGCGACATGCCCAAAGCGCCGAAAGGCGCGGCGTGGACGCAGTTATTGCTGAGGGCTACGAAGCAGGTGGTCACAACGGACTGGATGAATTAACTACCTTTACTTTGGTACCCCAAGTGGTAGATGCAGTGACAATCCCAGTAGTAGCTGCAGGTGGCATTGCTGATGCCAGAGGTGTAGTAGCCGCTCTGGCACTGGGTGCCGATGGCGTCCAGATGGGCACACTGTTCGTAGCTACACACGAGTGTGCCGCCCATAAAAATTTCAAAGAAGCGATACTAAAAGCCAGCGACATCGACACCGCTATTACCGGAAGGAAATTTGGACCAACCAGAATATTAAAGAACGAGGTAGCCATCAAAATCCTTGAAATGGAAGCAGCTGGAGCTTCAGTCGAAGCGCTCCTAGAATTTATTGGCAGTAGCCGGTCCCGAACCGGACAGTTCGAAGGTAACATGGTCAACGGCGAGGCTTATTGCGGCTCCATAGCCGGCATGATAAAGGAGATAAGGAGTGTCAGTGATGTCATCCGAAGCATCACTGACAACTACAAGACAGTTTTAACCAGCTTAAGATAGCCAGAATGTCAGCAACTTCGAGTGCAAAGAACGACAGAGGCTTTTTAGATGATACTCAGGACCTCTGTCTGAGTTGTCTCAATCGACGTTTTCTACCCTGGCTCGGCTGCTCCGCGCCAAAACCCTGACAGCCTCCATCAAGTCTTGACGCCTGCAATCCTTAGTCAGATACCAACTAGCACCAGCATCGAGCGCTGACCCGACATAATCGCCATAGACCGTTAGAAACAAGACCTTGACATCAGGCAGGCTTTTCTTTATACGGCGTGTTGCCTCTGTTCCATCTATGCCGGGCATATGGGCATCCATCAAAATGACATCAGGGCTCAATTTTTCCGCTTGTGCCACCGCATCCAGTCCATCCACAGCCTCCCCAACCACATCTATATCAGCCTGAGGCTCAAGTATGCTTTTGAGCCCCTCCCTTACTACTTCGTTATCATCGACTATAAGCAACTTGATCTTTCCCATTACACCTCTCCTGATATCCAGACCTGCCTTTCTTTGATACAGCCTATACCTTAGCCAATAATCTTAATTTTAAGTTAAGTTTACAGTCTCAGCTCAGTTACACCATCAGGATAGTGGCTGGTTTCACATACAAAAAAAGGTTGACCTTAAGGTCAACCTTTTTTCCTATACCGAGTAGTACTTTTGTATGACTAAATACGAATAATGCCTTTCTTAATAGCCTGAGTCACAGCTTCGGTACGGTCATTAACTCCCAGTTTTTGAAAAATATTAGTAATATGTGTCTTGACCGTACTCTGAGCAATGTTAAGTTGAGCACTAATTTCTTTATTAGCTGCACCTTTAGCCATAAGGCCCAATATTTCAAGCTCTCGACCGGAAAGCTCCTCACCAGATGGTGTCCGTCGAGATAGCTCAGAGAAACGGTCCAGCAATTTCGATGCCACCACCGGCTGAATAAGCGACTCGCCCCGATGAACAGCTCTTATTGCCTTGAATAAATCCTCTCTCGGAGCGTCCTTAAGTAGATATGCCCGAGCACCAGCTTCTATACCACTAAATATATACTCGTCATCGCTATAGGTAGTCAGGATTATGAACTTGACATCAGGCATCACGGACCTTATCTGGCGCATAGCTTCTACGCCGTCCATCTCTGGCATCCGAAGGTCCATAAGCACTACATCTGGACTCAACTCCCTGGCTTTATTCACTGCTTCCACCCCATCTCTAGCCTCTCCAATAACCTCAAAGTCAACCTCCCTGCTCAACATAGCAAACAGCCCTTCTCTCACTACTGGATGGTCATCAGCAATCAAAATCTTTATAGCTTCCACTACAAAACCTCCTTGCTAGTAGGGATAACCACTCTCACCAGCGTTCCTTTGCCTCTCCTGCTCTGCAATTCAAGCGTACCTCCTAAACCTCGAGCCCGTTCTTGCATACTTATCAGCCCGAAGGTGCCCCGTTTGCCTTTATCACCACTTGCTTCTCGCGATTTTAAGCCAATGCCATTATCGCGAATGCTCAGCTCCACTGCCGATTCAGTAAAATTCAGGCTTACCTCTACTTCAGTGGCTTTGGCGTGTTTCCTCACATTGGCTAACGACTCTTGGCAAATGCGAAGGAGACCTGTTTCCATCTCAGGTGGCAGTTCACGCCTTGTGCCAAAAACATTGAACTCAGCATTCACATCAACGCCCTGATTGAATTTATCTATCTCCTGCTTAATTGCTTCGACCAAAGATACATGTTCCAAAGCCTGAGGTCTGAGATTCCACACGGACCGCCGGGCTTCGGCTAAGCTCTTTCGAGCCAAGCTTCGAGCTTGACTCAAATGTCGCTCTGTAGCTGGGACATCACTACCCAAAGCCTGTTCGGCTGCTTCAAGTTGCATAATAATACCACTGAATCCCTGAGCCAGTGTGTCATGAATTTCCCTTGCCATACGGTTACGTTCCTCCATGACTGCTATCTGCCGTGTCTCCTCATAAAGACGAGCGTTATCAATAGCCACAGCCAACTGGTCAGCCAGTGTCTGAGCAGTGAACAAGTCCGCCTCACCAAAAGCATCAACCTCGGTGCTCTCAATATCTAGAACTCCGAGAACATTGCCTCCAACTCTCACAGGGACGGCAAGCTCAGACCTGGTTTCTCTCAACGCTTCAACAGCACGATACCGAGGGTCCTCACTTACATCGTTTGCCAGTATCGATTCACCTGTCTGCGCTACCCAACCGACTATACTCTCCTCGTCCACTTCCAGCGGTACTCCAACTGGTATGACCCCCTTCTGACCGCTCAGACATAACGCTTTAAGTGCAAGTCTGCCAGAGCTCGGTTCCAGAAGAAATATATTGACATTATAATAGTGAAAAGTCTCGCGGAGCAGATTACCTACATAAGGCAACAGTTCATCAAGGTTAACGATAGAGCTAATCTTGCGAGCCACCTCATTTATGGCACGCAGCTGTTCCGCTCTCTGCCGCTCTCGCTTGGTGCGATCTTCAACCTTCCGCTCCAGGTCAGTATAAGATTCTTTCAAAGCCTTAGCCATATCATTGAACTGCTCAGCCAAATGCTGGATTTCGTCACCAGTGTCAGCCTGGATATGATAGTCAAGTTCGCCTTTGGCTATGACTTCAGCGCCCTTGGTCAGCGCCAGTATTGGTCGGGTAACCGCCCTTGACAGTAAAAATATCACTCCAGTAGCAATAAGAATCATACCAGCGAAGACAATAATCAGCATCAACTGGGTCTTGTTTAATTCCTCATCTATATATTGGTTTGTGGCTGAAACTACGGCAGCTATCTGTTCTAGCAAGTCTTCGACAGGCGCTGAATACTCATCGATATAGCTACTTGCTGCCACAACTAAGTCTGCCCCTTCTACAGGTATGCAATGCATATATTTCGCCCTGACCTCTCCGTTAGCATCCGCCCAATCGTAATAGCCTGAGGCTTCCCCATTAAAACTCCTTCCCAAAATAGACGAAAAATAGACAGGCTCACCACCCACCTTAAGTAAGTTCACACCTACCATCTTAGGGTCGTTATGGAAATAGACTGTTCCTGTTTTATCATAAACCATCGTGTATCCGGTTAGCCCAACACGTTGCACCGCTATATCAGCAAGTTCTTTATTACCTTTCAGTTCGGAAATAGCTGCGTTCGGATGATACCGCATAAATAGCATTATCTCATTGGAAACATTCAATGCTCGCCGCTGTATTAATCTCCTGCCTAGGTCCTCCAAAGCCGCGATGCTCTGACGTTCAACTTCTTCTCCCATAGTAACGCTATTCTCTCTAACAACATAGCTGATCTGATATATACTGCGAAGCGAAAGTGAAATAATAACGGCTAGCGAGACGAATGATAACGCCAAAAAGGGGATAAGTATTTTACCCCTTAAGCCAAACCTTATTTTCATCCTACCCTCCAACCTCCATATTTTCTCCTATCCTTTGCTCCGTGTCCCATATCAGCCTCTCAGCATATTCCGGTAAGACCTTTTGGCGTTCATCAGACACTTTTTTAGTTTCCGAATATTTCTTTAGTGCTTCAACCGGAGTCAAATTCTGGCTTGTCCACCCAACCTAACTGATGAGTCTGTGAAGAGGCACGGTTTTTATAAGCATCTCCACAGAAGAGAACCAGGTCTATGCCATTAGCCACTGCATATTCCACCACTTCGTCCAGAGCCCTGAGAACATCCAGCAGCCTGGTCGATAACCTTGTAGCCGGGTCAATACTGCCGTAAGTCTCCACGCCCAAATGGAGGTCAGCAAAATGAAGAATTTTCATTGCCCTAAAGCATCAGGGGTTCTAGTTGCCCAAAGAGGCTGTACACCAAAAGCTTCACCGCTCAGCTTAGCCTGTAATGCCTTCACTACCTCATTTATTGGCAGCCTAATCTGTGCCATGCTATCGCGTTCCCGAATAGTAACCTGCTTGTCCTCCAGCGACTGGAAATCAATAGTAACACAAAATGGAGTGCCTATTTCGTCCTGACGGCGGTAACGCCGACCTATACTCTGGGCATCATCATACTGCGTCATAAAATGGCGGCGAAGCTCAGCATATACCTCTCTAGCCAGCGGCGCCAGCTTTGCATTTCTGCTCAAAGGTAGAATGGCTACCTTGATCGGAGCTAATTCTGGATGAAAATGCAGAACCACCCTGAGCTCCCCCTCAGCCATCTCCTCATCATAAGCATCCACAAGAAAAGCCAGCGCCGAGCGGTCAACACCTGCCGAGGGCTCGATAACATAGGGTGTATAACGCTCCCCGGTCTCCTCATCAAAGTAGCTTAAGGTTTTTCTGCTGTGCTTCTCATGCTGCACAAGGTCAAAATCACCCCGGTTAGCAATGCCCTCCAGTTCCGCCCAACCCATAGGGAAAAGATACTCAACGTCGTAGCAGTCCTTAGCATAATGAGCCAGTTCTTTCTGGCTATGTCGGCGAAGTCGCAAATTATCCTTCTTGATTCCAAGCTTTAAGTACCAATTAAAGCGTTCCTTCACCCAATAATCGAAACATTTCTCATCGGTGCCAGGTTTGACAAAATACTCAATCTCCATCTGCTCAAACTCTCTGGTTCTGAAAATAAAGTTTCCGGTTGTGATTTCATTGCGAAAGGACTTGCCAATTTGTGCGATTCCAAAAGGCAGCTTCCTCCTAGAAGTAGCCATTACATTATCGAAGTTAACGAAAATACCCTGAGCTGTCTCCGGTCGTAGATAAATAACACTGGCATCATCCTCCACGGGTCCCATAAAAGTCTTGAACATCAAGTTGAACTGCTTTGGCTCCGTTAGTTCACCGCTACAATCGGGGCAGCTATTGCCATTCAAATCAGTAGCTCGCCACCTTAGATGACAAGTCTTACATTCTACCAAAGGGTCAGAAAAGCCCTCAACATGACCACTAGCTACCCATGTTTGGGGATGCATCATTATGCTGGCATCTATGCCAACCATATCATCCCGCTCTTGAACCACTGAACGCCACCAGGCATCTTTAACATTACGTTTCAACTCCACTCCCAGCGGTCCATAATCCCAACAACTACCCAACCCGCCATATATCTCGCTGCTGGGAAAGATAAAGCCCCGCCGCTTACACAGCGAGACAATTTTTTCCATGTCTACTTTGCTTTTTTTCTCAGGCAACTTAACCTCCTAGGAAGCTTACCAAAGCTTATCAACTTTATGTCTGAGTGTCAAAAGCTCCCGAGAATGATGTTTCTAAGTAATTATGTTAGAATCGAAGCATAGTAAGGCTACAGAAATCGACCGATGAAAATAGCCAGCAAGCGTGGAACGTTATTTATCCTGTGTCTGGTTTTGCTGACTCTGGCAAACATCTCCTGCGTTCCTAAAACCATAGCACCTTCACCTCAACCGCCGCCTTCACCAGAACTGCCACCTCCAGATGTTACACAACCTCAAACAACAATTACCATCGCCCCAAGTGAAACCATAAGCTCCAACAACGTCACCTTCGAATGGACTGGCAGCGACGATGAAACTCTAACCACGAACCTTACTTATTCATATTACCTGGAAGGCTACGACACCGACTATTCTCAATTTAGCGCTGATACCACCAAGACCTACACTGATTTGCCTGATGGCACTTATACATTTCATGTTAAGTCAAGAGACGAAGCTGGCAACATCGATGCCACTCCAGTAACTGTAGAATTCACCATAGTCACACCACCACCAGAAGAAGAGCCTCAAGTCGAACCTCCTGTCGTCAGCACCTTGCTCATAGTCCCAAACAGCGATGTCAGTCACATAGCCGTAGCCTACAATAACATCATCTACGCCATCGACTCCCCAAATGCCAAGCTTTACAAATCAGACCACGGCGGCATCGGCTGGAGTGACATATCAAGCGGTCTAGGCGCCGCAGCACCCTGGACCGAACTAGCTATAGCCCCCGATGACCCCAGGATAGTAGCCGTAGTCACCGATGCCGGGGCTGAGGTCTATATATCAAGCGACGGAGGAACTCACTTCGTCACCACCGGATTGGCTGGTAATCTGGGCGGTGGAGAGAGAGTGAAGTGCCTTGCTATATCACCGGGCTACGGTCGCCGGGAAATAGCCGTTGGCACCTTCACCGGCGGCGGTAATGGCAGGGTTTTGGTGAACGTAGTTAGCGGATTCCCCAGCAGCTGGCAAGATATGAGCACCGGCGCCAGCGGCTGGTCAAATGCCGATGTTTTCGCCATAAAGCATTCGCCCGGCTTCGCCAGCGACGGAACAATGGTAGCCATCGCTGCCACTGCTCCACCAACTGATGACACCTACCTCTACATCGGCACCAGAGACCTCGGTGGAAATACCACAATCTGGAACAATTTTGCAGGCTATCCTGTGGAAATTTCTCAATCAGGGCAAGACACACCGGGGACACCGCTGACTTATGCCGACCTGGCTTTGCCCTCAGACTATGTCGGCAATCTACCTCATCATCGCCATGTCTATGCCTGCTGGAGCGATAATCCACCTGGAACAGCCAGCGCCGGCAATCCTAATGATGATGTTTACCGTTTGGATGATACCGTCTGCTACCGACTCATGGTTCGCGCTAACGCTATCTGCAGCCTGGCTCACTACGGCATGTTCAGCCGGGGCAAGCTGTTGGCTGGGGCGGCAACAGCATCGACAACCGGTCTTTTCCGAGGTCCCCAGGTATATTGCACACTTAATCCCCAATCATCATACCCCACCTGGCAAGGCAGCCAGAAACCACCCACAGGTCCAGGTCAAGCACGTGTAGCTTGGTCCGCTGACGGCAAAGCAGCTTACTGCGGCACCAGCTCCGCTGCTGGCGGCAATGGCGACCAGAGCGCCTTCTCTGTAAGCACCAACGACGGCTTCACCTGGAACCAGATAGGTCTGATAGACCTTTAGTTTGACACTTCAGGTCGCTTTCTCCTACAATTTCAATCCGACATGATTAAAGCTGTCTTCTTCGACTTCTACAACACTCTGGCTACTTACCATCCACCACGAGAAGAGCTCTATGTTAACATCTGCCATGAGCTTGGTATAGAGCTAGAAGCCAAAGCGTTATTTAGCTCTTTAGCCGCAGCAGATATCTTCTACCGCAATGAAAACCTGCGCTCACCTATAGACAAGAAAAGCCCGGAGGAAAAAATCAACTTTTACATCGAATACGCAACCAGGATAATCGGAGGAGCTGGTGTTGAAATCAGCCGCGACACGGCGCTTCAGATACTGGCAAAAGTCCGGGAGCAAAAATGGGAGTTCAAAACCTTTGACGATACCCTATCCACACTGAAAGACCTAAATAACCGCGGCTTAATCCTGGGATTGATTTCCAACGTCGTCCAGGACATGGAGCCCACATATACAGAGCTAGGGCTACAACCATACCTCGATTTCAAAGTAACCTCCGCTGAGGTAGGTTGCGACAAACCAAATCCAGAGATATTCCAAGCAGCTCTGAAGAAAGCTCAGGTCAAGCCTGATGAAGTCGTATACGTCGGTGACCAGTATGACCTGGATATTGTCGGCGCCCGAGGTGTCGGCATGACAGCCTTACTCCTCGACCGCAACGATTATTTCCCTGACATAACAGATTGCCCCCGAATCCGCAGTCTCACCGAAGTCACAGAATATATCTAGCTCACCAAAAGGTGAACGCACCCCCGATTACCAGAAACTCTAATTTCGAAATCCCAAACTCCAAACAAATCCAAAACCACAAATACAAATTACCCAAACACATGGCTTAAAATGTCATTCTGAGCCCCGATGCAATCGGGGCGAAGAATCTAGACCCTTCGCTTACGCCCGGGGTAAAAAGTGGTGTTTTGAATTTGAGGGGTTAGAATTTTGATATTGTTTGTGATTTAGAGCTTAGGGTTTAGGATTTCCGCCACGTGGGATGATGCCAAAGCCACACCTCAATATCTCGTTCACCATCCACCAATCCTATCTAAGCGCAGCCACATAGCTGTCCAAAGGCACTCCAAGCGAATCAGCGACCGGCTGGCATTTCGCCCTGAGACAATAGAAAACTCTCCCTTCAGCTGGTAGTTCGGATAAAGACTCATAATAGCCCTTACCTTTAGCAAATATGAGGTCTGCAGAATCAAACTCATGCTTGAACTCCATTGACGCCAAGGAGAAATCTATGCCCGGCGTAGCCGTGCCGGTGGTTATTATCTCGCCCAACTCAGCTTCAAGCCCAGACTGTCTTATATCTTCCAGTGTAACGTCATCCTGGACCGGCGCCGTTTTAACCACATAGGCAACCGAAGCCCATTGCCTCATCCACCTGAGAAGCGGCAAATCGAAAAACATCTCGCCGGCATTATCCGCCAGATACAAAACTCTTCTGGCATGCTTGAGCTTGGCTTGAAACTGCTCCGAATCATCAACAATAAAATTCACCTGCCCCCTCATATCCTGCCTTATGACATCAAGAGGTCTGAAGAAATCTATGGTATTCCCTAGAGCGGCAAACTTAAGACAGCTGCTGAAACTGTCATATTCGACTTTTATCTGCTTAGACAGCTCTCCGGCGACTGCAATCTCCTTGTCCTTCATCTGCCGGTAAGGGTCAGGGTTTCCGGTTATTCTCTTCACTGCGTCATGGATTTTGGTGGCAACCACAATGGATACGCAATCCAAGGAGAATTTATTATGAAGTATCTTCAAGCTCTCGTCTGTTGCCCTGGCTTTAGCATGTCCGTCATTCGTCGCCAGTTCAGCAGCCTGGCAAGCCAGCTTTCGCAGGCACTCGTAACAATACTCAGAAGCTTTCATCTCAAAATTAACCCACAGCGAGATAGATTATGCAGATAGCTCGATTTAGTTAAAACTGTGGCTTACCGGTTCAACAGCCATATCGATTCATTGAGAACCGCGGCAAAAGTTACCCACAGCAGGTAAGGCAACATAAGCGCACCGGCAGCCCGAGATATCCTGTAGAACTGTAAAGTGGTGAACAATATCGCCAGCCACAGAAACATGATTACGATTAACCCGTACAACGGGGACTCCAGACCGAAGAAAGCCACCGACCACAAGGCATTTAAAACCAGCTGCACCAGGAAGGCGATTAGCGCTATCCTGACCTGTCGATTCTCCAATCCCTTACGCCACACCAGAAATGCAGCTACGCCCATCAATATATAAAGAAGCGTCCACACTGGCATAAAAATCCAGTTCGGCGGGTTAAAAGCCGGCTTCTCCAGCGTGGCATACCAGGTTGGAATCGCCTGCCGCGTAAATATAGAACCGATGGCGCCAGCAGCCAGGCAGGCGATAATGCTCACCACCAGCTTCCAGATATCTCCTGTCCTCATCGAAAGGTAACTCCTCATTGCCTAATACTGGTGATTACAATTCAGGGTTCTGTTTCTACCGAAACGGCAAGGAACTGCGTTTGGTAACCTATAAATACAGACTAACAACCGTCTTGCTCGGTGATATTAGTTTTTCGAAGAATTATGTGGAAGTGCTTCAACTTTGTGGATAATTTCTGAAGCAGTATCTATCATCCATTTCAACGAGCGCACTGACATAATCCCACGATGTAAACCACGAGTGTCGTAATTTATACAATTTCGGGCATTCCGCAATAGACGCTCATCATTACCGACAGTTCCCAACACTTTTTTGAGTGTCTCGGTTACATACTGATGGTCTTCAGTAGTATTGTGTGGAGTCAGGTAATTCTTTGATGCAAGTTGGTCACGACTTGTAAGAAATGCCGCGTAGTATATGCGGTCTGCAGCCGTTCGCCTTGAGGCAACATCAGACCTATTTGCAAGTTCCTCAGCAAGGGCTAGATATGTAGTTGGATCAATACTTTCATACAGCAGTTGCGATGACATCATAGTAAAACAACTTTTGAAACCTGTCTCTTTCCTTACTACTAAGCTCTACGTTCAGCTTGTCTAGCTCTTTATATAAGTCGTGAAGGTAAAGATCGGCTGTATCAAAATCAGTGGGAAAGAGCAATCGAATCAAAATATATTCCCAATCTTTCACATCGGGGTCTCTAACACAGCATATCTCGATTTTGCTCAAATTCCAACCATTTCGTCGGCTTAGCTCATTGATAATTGAGATAATTCTTTCCAGAACTCTCCTACCTATATGATTTAGTAGACGCTCTACAGATGGTTTATCTATATATGATATCTCGGCAAGTTCTGGCTCTACGAGGGTTATACAAAGTCCCCATCTGTCATCATGGACAACTGCGAAGTGTTCATAGTATCTCACAATTTGCCGGTATGTATCCCTACAAGTAGAAAATGACTTCCACTCGAATGAATATAATGTATTAACCATGTTTTTATCTAAGACAGTGGCAAAATCACTTATTAATTTCGTGTGAATCAAATTGCGCCAATCTTCCTGGATATTACCCCAATTAGTGCCAGTTGATAAATCCTGTCGTCTTACAGTGGCAAGTTTACGTGTTTGAGTTATCATAAAGCTTCACCCCCTTTTGCTGGTTTTAGCTTTTGTTTCCTTGAATCCTCCTTTGTAATCAGAAATCGCCTCTTTCAAACTATCAAATAATAGCTCAGCCGTATCCCAAGACATACATATACGAGCAACTTGAGTATCTTCAAGACCGTATGGTTTTGAATAGCTCGGAGCAACAAATCCAAAGTCTAACATAAGTATTCCGGGGTGACCTCTGAGCCCAACAGCATTGGATAGCAGCGGTGGCAAGGAAGTTGATGGTTCCTTCAACTCCTCTATCTCTTTAGTTTCATCTTTCTTCTCTGTCATTTCTATCCCACCTCCCAAGTATAAATAAGTTTACCAAGTATTATAACTTCAAATCAAAGTACAGGTGTGAGACACATAAATTAACTCTAAATTTTACAAACGTATTGTACCACTATTGTCAATAAATGATAAAAAATAATTCAATCAACGATTATCAAGCGTTTCGCAACAAGCCCAAACCTTAATCTCCACAGGTGGATTATGCTAAAATTAGCCACAGGGTTAAAGCTATGCCAGCAAACTTACCGCCGCAATATTTCGATGCTGAGAAGCGCTACAGGCAGGCAAAGACTCCGGAGGACAAAATCGAGGCTCTGGAAACCATGCTTGCCATTATGCCCAAGCACAAGGGCACCGACCATCTGTACGGCGACCTGAGAAGAAGAATAGCCAAGCTCACCGAAGAGGCGGAGAGAAAAGCCGCCACCAGCAGAGCTAGCTTTTATATCAGGAAAGAGGGTGCCGGACAGGTAGCCCTGGTTGGATTGCCCAATGCCGGCAAATCACAACTGCTAGCCACCATCACCGATGCCTCGCCCGAAATAGCCGATTATCCCTTCACCACCAAGTCTCCTAATATAGGCATGATGAAATTCGAAAACATTCAAATCCAGCTAGTAGATACCCCCCCGGTAACGGGCAAGGACTCGCGCGTCTGGTTGAACAATGTCGCCAGAAATGCCGACCTCATAGCCATAGTTGTAGATTTAAGCAACAGCCCAGTACAGCAAGTAGAAGCCACACTTCAAGAACTGGAAAACATAGGCATAGTGCCCATCTCCAATAACATTACCGAAGCCACCATCGGCAAACGACAAAGGAAAATGCTAATCATAGCCAACAAGAGCGACCTGGAAAATACAGGTATCAGCGCAAAACAACTGGCTTCTCAGTACGGCGCCCAATTCCCGGTGATTTCCATCTCCGCCTCAGAAGGCAGCAACATAGAAATGCTAAAGAGCGGGATTTTCAAAGCCCTGGAGATTATACGCGTCCACACCAAAAGTCCGGGGCAGAAAGTCGACCTGACCGACCCGGTCATACTGAAAACGGGCAGCACAGTAAAAGAGGCTGCTGAAGAAATTCACAAGGATTTTAAGAGCAAAATGAAATACGCTCTGGTCTGGGGCTCCGGGAAATTCGATGGGCAGAGAGTGGGACAGGAACACGTATTACAAGACAACGATATAATCGAGCTCCACATCTAGAACTATCTGACGCGCTGCTTTCGAAGCGAGACGTCACACAACACCTTCGCCAGCTCTTCTATATATGCCCGATTCTCCAGCTTGGACCGCCATTTAGCCGGTATAGAGTCGATGCCCAGATAAGCACCGGCAATAGCCCCCGTCATCGCCGCTATGGTATCGGTGTCCCCACCAAGGCTGACGGCAAACAGTATTGCTTCCTCGAAAGAGCGATGGTGAGACAGAAAAGAATATATAGCCGTGGGCACCGAATTGAAAGCTTCAACGCTATTGCCCAGCTCAGCAACCGCTCCACTCCTATCCACCCAACCCAGTAGCATCTCTACTCTGGCTAACTTCTGCCGGTAAACTTCGTGCTGAACACATTCACCTAGCCTGGCTAAAAATTCTCGCTGGTCAAAGGCTGCTGCCGGGTCCAGGCTCACAGCTAAAGCCACAGCGTATGCCTGCAAAACCGCCCCCTCCTTACCTAGTTCATGGCTATGGGTAATTTTACTCGACCTGCAAGCTACTTCCTTCAGCATGGCTAAATCATCATGATAGAAAATCCCTACGGGTGCAACTCTCATCGCCGAGCCGTTGCCATAAGAGCCGCCGTGGTATAACTTTTCGGAAGCCCTATCCCAGGCTTCGCCACCTTTTATCATTCTGAATACACTCGGCGGTCCTGGGCCATAGCCTCGCCAAGGCTCACATTCATAATTCTTTATAAAAACGCGCGCCATGTGCTCGCCATCAAAACCTTCCTTCTGTACCAATGATTCAGCCACACCTATCATCATGTGGGTATCATCGGTATAGGCTAGAAGCTCCCGCCTGGCAACCAAATCCCCAATCACATCAGACTCAAGCACACGCCGCCCCTCAAAGCCAGCACCGACAGCATCCCCCACCGCAGTGCCAACCAGAGAGCCCGAGAATTTCGCCCTCAGCACGCCCTCATCCATACAACCCCCTACAATAAAATTCTGCCATTTAAACTTGAAACCGTCAAGTAATATTGAGCTTTAACTTCAGTTTAGTGATATACTTACTACATTAGCTATAACGAAAGGATAGTTGTAAGCGTTTAGTTACGTGGGGAAGAAATAGAATAACGGTGGAATATAAAACCTACTGGCACTAAAAAGCACGAGTGAATACCAAAGTAATCGAGAAAATCAGCAAAGTCAAGGATGACAGAGTTCACGGTGCTAGCTGGCTAGCACTGCAAGCCATCAGCACTTTAAATTCAGCCGTGAGTGAAACTCAGGCTAGAACTGTTGCCGACTTTGTCCAGGACATAAAAACAGTAGCCGAAGAACTGACACAAGCCAGACCCAGCATAACTCCTATAGCCAATCATGCCAACCAGTTTCTGTACCAGATTATCACCAAGTCTCAAGACAATGATGACTTAGATTCCATGAAAAGCTTCGCCCGAACCAAGGGAAAAGAACTTCTAAAATCAGCCACAAAAGCCATATCTAAGTCCGTTGAGTACGGGTGTGGAATCATCGGCGACCTGGATACAGTTATAACCTGCAGCTACAGCTCTACCGTGTGCAAGGTCATGGAACTGGCAAGCCGGAGAGAGACAAGATTCCGTGTTATCGTCGCTGAGTCCAGATTCCAAGATAAAGCTTATGGAGAAATGACCGCTGAGCATCTCATGAAGTACCGGATTCCGACGGAGATAGTAAGTGATAAAAATATACAATTTCGTATATCCAAAGCAGACAGAGCCCTGGTCGGTGCTGACAGCATAACAGCCAATGGCTATCTTATTAATGGGAAGCCGACATCCATATTGGCTCAAGCAGCCAGAAACAAAAAGGTACCCCTCTATGTCGTCTGCGAGAGTGCCAAGTTTGACATCCAGGGTTACGCGGCAAAATCACCGGAGATAGAACCGGGCTTCGACAAGACGCCGCTTAATCTGGTAACCGGCATAATAACCGAAAAGGGCACCATGCAGCCAAGTCTGGTCATCGCCTACATCGAAGAGAAGACAGAAGAAATGGCACGACTCTCCCATTAAAGGATAAGGATTGCTCGAGGTCATTGACACACACGCTCATCTTGACGAGCTAGAAAACCTTGAACCGGCGCTCAAAAAAGCCAAAGAGTCTGGCGTTATAGCTGTTGTTGCCGTCGGCTCAAATCAGCAATCAAACCAGAAGGTGATGGGAATCTGTATGAATCATCCCAATTTCATCTATCCAGCTCTTGGTCTACACCCCTGGGCATTAAGCGATTTAAATTCTCACCAAATCGACATCACCCTAAAATCCATCGAGGGGAAAATCACCGACATCGTGGCAATAGGCGAAATAGGGCTGGACTATGATAAAAGGGTTACAAAAGTAGCCCCGAAAGAGTTACAAAAGGAGATTCTGAAACGCCTCCTGTCTTTAGCCGGGCAATACTCGAAACCAGTCATCATCCATAGTCGCTACGCCTGGAAGGACAGTTTCGAACTGGTGAGGGAGTCCAGTATTGAAAAAGCCGTTTTCCACTGGTTCACCGGCTTCTCCAGCGTGCTCAAAAATATCATCGAAGCCGGCTACTTCATATCAGCCACTCCAGCCGTGGAATACCACGAGGAACACAGGCGGGCTATCAGAGAAACACCGCTGGAGAAACTGCTTTTGGAGACAGACTGTCCGGTGATATACGGAAGAGAAAACAGGTATCGCTCCGAGCCTGCAGACATCTTAAGGAGCCTGAAAGCTGCTGCGGCGCTAAAGGGGATTAACGAGCACACTCTCGCCCAGCAGACCACGCATAACGCAAAACAATTCTTCCGCTTAGATGCCAAGGACAAATGAACTTTGCCAAGACAGAGTAAATGGGATAAAATATCAACTAAAGTATTCAGGTGAAAGCTGAGAGGAGCAAGCTAAAGACCCAGTGAAAGCAGTCATCCTTGTTGGTGGTGAAGGCACCAGGCTACGACCCCTAACTTACACCACAGCGAAAGCCATGGTGCCGGTCCTGAATAAGCCGTTTATCGAATATGTAATCCGTTACCTTAGCAATCACAACATCAAAGAAATTATTTTAGCTCTGGGATATAGACCTGACTGCATCACGGATTATTTCGGCGATGCCAGTCAACTCGGCACCAAGCTCGTTTACAGCATCGAAACAGAGCCGCTGGGCACTGCCGGAGCTATCAAAAATGCTGAACAGTACATAGACAACACTTTCTTTATCATGAATGGTGATATCTTTACCGATCTCAACTTGACTGACATGCTCAAATTCCACAAAGATAAGGGAGCCAAAGTAACCATTGCTTTAACACCTGTAGACGACCCGACCCGATTCGGCGTTGTCGAAACCGATAGCAACCAGCGTGTAACCCGCTTTGCGGAGAAACCAAAGCTGGAACAGGTCACAAGCAACATGATAAATGCCGGCATTTATATTGTGGAAAGCCAAGTCCTCAAACGTATTCCCGAAGGCAAACGTTTCATGTTTGAACGCGATGTTTTTCCGGCACTCTTAGCTGAAGGCGAACCTGTTTTCAGCTACGCAACCGATGCCTACTGGATTGACGCTGGAACTCCAGAGCAATATTTACAACTTAACGGTGATTTGATGTTCGGCAAAAGCGTCCAGGTTGCTTTTAAGCCTGAGGATGTCCGGATAAATAAGGGGACATCCGTCCACCCGAAAGCCAAGTTGACCGGACCAATACTGGTTGACGAATATTGCACCATCGGCAAGGATGTTAAACTCAAAGGTCCGGTTGTTACTGGTACAGGCTGCAAAATAAAGGACGGTGCTATAATAGAAAATTCAATCTTATGGCAAAATGTTACAATAGGAGAGCAAGCCACCTTAAAAGATTGTATTGTAGCTAGCAATAGCTACATTGTTAATAATGCCTGCATCGAATGTGCTATCATCACACAGGCAGAGAGGTAACATTACAGTCACCCAAATAACAAATTTAGGAGGCAAAAACCGTGTCGGAAAACATATCTAACGTTAACCATGATAGCTTTCAAAAAGCTGTCTTAGATTCACAAAAGCCAGTGCTGGTTGACTTCTGGGCACCATGGTGCGGACCATGCCGGGCTGTTGCCCCCGTCGTCGAGGAATTAGCCAAGGACTACAAGGGGAAAGTAGAATTCGCCAAGTTGAACGTAGATGAAGCTCCGTTTGTAGCTTCGAAATACGGGGTTATGAGCATCCCAACCATCATAGTGTTCAAAGAAGGTAAACCCGTACAGCATGCCATCGGTTACCAGCCCAAAGACCAGCTAAAGAAATTGCTGGATAGCGCGCTGGCAAAACAGGATATCAAATGACAGAAATCTCCTATATCGTTGCTTTTAGCGGTGGACTGCTTTCCTTTTTCTCGCCATGTGTCTTGCCTCTGGTGCCAGCATACCTAGCCAACCTAGCTGGCGTTACTGCTATCGACCCCAATACAAGAAAAAGCTACCTGCCAACTTTGTTTCACAGCCTCGCCTTCGTGCTCGGCTTCTCTATAATCTTCATCATTCTGGGTGCCTCAGTGGGTCTAATAGGCACAACCATAACCGCCCATTCAGTTCTGTTGCGACAGATAGCTGGCGGCTTAATCATCGCTTTCGGCATATTCCTCATAGCCGCCTTCAAATTACCCTGGCTAAACTATGAAAAGCGCCTCAAGTCACCAACGGGCAGCAACCCCGGCTACCTCCGCTCCATCGGTATCGGGGCTGCCTTTGCCTTAGGCTGGACACCATGCATCGGACCGATATTAGGCGCCATCTTGACCTTCGCCTGGAGCTCTCAAACCGTGGCAGAAGGCGCTCTACTGCTCGCCGTCTACTCCCTAGGTATGGGTATTCCATTTATTATTCTGGGCTTAGTCTGGGGAGCCATAATGCCTCTGTGGAAAAGTATAAACCGTTATCTTGGGGTCATTTCCATAGTAAGTGGCGTGCTGCTTATAATCGTAGGCATACTTATGCTTAGCGGCAACTTCGAGTGGTTTAGTCAGCTCATCCCATCTTAAAACTCATTTAATGAAAGGAGCATTCACTACATGAAAAGCAAAGAGTCGATAATGTTGACAACCATTGCATTTATATCGCTATTGATACTGAGCTGTACTACAGCTCAGATTCCCCAGGTGGGTGACAAAGCACCTGATTTTACTCTCGAAAGCATTGACGGCGAAAACATAAGCCTAAGCGATTTTAGAGGCAAAACAGTGCTAATCGTGTTCACCAGCGTCAATTGCAAGGAATGTGAAGAGCAAATGCCTTATCTTATCGGAGCATACCAGCAGGCAAACGGCGGGTTAGCCGTCTTGGACATCTACCACATGATATACGACAAAAGAGTAGTGCAAGATTACGTAAATAATAAGCAGTTCACTACTTTCCCAGCTCTACCTGACCCGAAAAACAAAGTTGCTAATGCTTATGGCGCCACACGTTTCCCGCCAACAAACTTCATCGTAGATGAAGCAGGAATCATCAGGTACAAAAAGATTGGTCCTTTCCAAAGTCAGGAGGAAATTGAGGACATACTCAGGTCTCTGTAGTTAGTCAGATTGTGGACAAGCTTTAGCACCGCCGACAATAAACCTAAAAGAGCCTAGTTTCGTTTTTCTCTAGGGTGTATAATAAGAATAAATACAGGGACCTTAAGTCAGGGCACCAGAGCAACCGAGAAATAGGAGCACAGTGCCAGGAATAATAAGATGTCCTAGCTGCGGTCAGGAAATCGATTCAAATAGCCGGTTCTGTGTGCACTGCACCGCCAGAATATGTCCCGGTTGTCACGGACCTGTTCCGCCCAAAGCAATATTCTGCCCCCACTGTGGCTTTGCAGTTGGTCCGGCAGTGCCCGGTGCAGCCGAGCAACAACCGACTTCACCACCCAGGTCATTCCCTGTCCCACAAGGTGGCATAATTGGTCCACAGCCCAGACAACAACCATCATACACTCAGGCTCCGTCATATCCTCAAGCTCCATCGTCTCCGACACCGGGTGTCACATCAGGAACACCAATTCCACAATCCATGCCACCCCAGCAATATGGAACAGGTGGTCAACCGCCGGCAGCTTCTGGCTCACCCAGCACTATGCCTTACGCCAGCGCTCAACAACCCTCAGTAAGCACCAGAAAAACGTTTGTGGACACCGGTCCAATACGAGTAAGGCGATTCCCTCCGTCTCTAGTGGCTCTCATCATCATCGCCGTTATTGTCCTCTCAGGTTTCGCCGCCTTCCAGGCTGGCTGGCTTGAAGGTCCACTTAACACCATCCAGGAATATATTGCTGGCATCCAATTGCCCGACTGGTTACCAATTAGTCCTAAAGACACCACGCCTCCTGTAATCTCAGGGGTCAATGCTTCAGATATTACCCAGACAGGCGCTGTTATCACCTGGCAAACAGATGAACCATCTACCAGCCAGGTTATGACATGTGAGCTAAGCGGTGGCTGCACCTATACAGAGCTCGACGAGAACTTAGTTACTGACCACTCCGTAACTTTAAGTAATCTCAAGTCAAATACAACCTATCACATAACTGCAATATCAACCGACGCTAATGAAAATCAAGCCATCTACGAAAGAGATTTCACAACCCTAGCCCAGGTTGTTACAACCGAGCTGGCAATTTCAGGCATTCAGATATCCAACATTACCGACCTACGTGCTACCATAAGCTGGATAACTGACAATCCTGCCACCAGTCAGGTGGAATACGGCACAACAAATACCTACGGTTCAACCACGCCAATCGACGAGAGCCTGACCACCAGCCACAGCACCACATTAACAGGATTAGCACCCAATACCACCTATCACTTCAAAGTCAAATCCAAAGATACTAGCGGAAACGCAGTAACATCCCAGGACCAGACTTTTGCCACTCGTGGCACCGTGTCAGTCGCTGCTGAGACCGCCCCTGAAGTGGGCAAACTGGCTCCTGATTTCACCTTGCCCACCCTGGACGGTACCCAGGTAAGCTTGAGTGAGTTCCGAGGCAAAGCAGTCATCGTCAACTTCTGGCAGGATATCCAGCAAAGTAGAAACGAGCTATCTCTTATCCAGACAGTTTATGATAAATTGCCACAGGATGAATTAAAGATACTTGCCATAAGCTGGAAACAGACCCCATGGATTACACAGAGCATTGTTAATACCAAAGCATTGACTTTCCCCATCCTCCTTGACGAGACAGGAGAGGTCGCTGCAAAATATAGAGTAATTCGCAGCCCCGCTACTTTCTTTATCGACACACAGGGCGTTATAAGGGATATAAAATCCTATCCCGCTACTCTAAAAAGCCTGGAGCAGATAGAAAGTATCATTAACTCCATGCCATAGCCCACGTAATACTCCAAAATTTATAGACTTCTGACCAGCCTCGACATGGAAAACATTTTCTCCGACTATTCTCGCTCCATCGAGGGAATAGAGACAGGTGGAAACAACCTCTTATACCATACGCGAATGTTATCAGGGTAACTCTTAACAGATGATAGACCACTTATAATTGCAATGGCTCCAGTCCGTCATATAAAATACGTAAAATTAGAGAAGGAATCATGAAAAGACATACGTGGCATCCAATTCTAATCTTGGGACTGGCTCTTGTCTTGATAAGTTCGGCTGTAGCCTGCACCAAATCGGAAGAGGTCCTTTATGCACCTGACTTCACTCTGCAAACCGTAAATGGTGAAACCGTAAGTCTAAGTGATTTTCGCGGCAAGCCGGTCATGCTCATCTTCTGGAAGATTAATTGTGCCGCCTGCCAGTTTCAAATACCTTACACACAGGCGTTTTACGATGAAGAGTCAAGCGACACGATAGCAGTATTGAGTATTAACGTTGGAGATAGTATATCAGCCGTACAGACTTACATCACAAGCCTTGAAATAACCTACCCTGTATTACTTGACCTACAAGGGAGAGTTGCCCAAAGCTACGGAATCCCAGGTGTCCCGGTGACTTTTTTTATTGATGAACAGGGCATCCTGAAAGCATATCAGATAGGCCCATTCGAGAGTCAAGAAGCAATAGAAAGCGCGCTCAAAAAGGTCTTCCCATCCCTCACCCTTAAACCGAAAACTGAAACCGGTCCCGAAATCGGCAGGCTAGCCCCCGATTTTACCCTGCAAGCCATCAATGGGCAAAGCACTAATTTAAATGAATTTCGAGGTAAAACTGTTTTGTTGAACTTCTGGGTAAGTTCATGCTCTGCTTGTGTAGATGAAATGCCCTACTTCCAGACAGTATTTGATGAACAAGTAAATGAGGGGGTAGTTATACTCGCCATCAATTGCGGGGAAAGTATTCAAGCTGTAAAAAATATAGTCGATGGCATGGAACTCACCTTTCCCATGCTGATTGACCCAGATGGTAAGGTATGCACAGCCTACAAGCGTGGTGCCCCTACAACGTTTTTGATTGATGGTAATGGCATCATCAGAACAATAAAGGACGACGTCTTTCAGAGCCCGGAAGAAATAGAGGTCATGCTCGATTCTTTGTAATGAAAGCTTTGTAAACTACCCTTGTCATTCTTTATACACGTACTACCATGAAATTATCAAATCCGCTACAGAACCTGCTCAAGGGAGTAGAGTCGGCGGCACTATGGGCTACAGGATTATCGAAGGTTGGTCCTTCATAGATTGCCTGTATATGACCATAACAACCATAACCACTGTGGGTTATACTGAGGTCCACCCATTATCAACAGCCGGACGAATCTTCAGCATTATCTTGATTCTAAGCGGTGTTGGAACTGCCTTCTACATCCTAACCACTCTAGTGCAATACATGCTCGAGGGAGAACTCGGAATTAGAATAGGGAGGCGACGTATGGAAGCCAAAATTAAGGGATTAAAAAACCATTTTATCCTTTGCGGTTATGGCAGAGTAGGAGAAGCAGTTGCCAATACTCTGAAACAACAGGGGGCTGAATTTGTAGTCATAGAACGAACTCCGGAAAACACTGAAAAATCTCGACAGTCTGGCTGCCTGACTATCCAAGGTGACGCTACCAGGGACGAGGTGCTAAGAGGAGCCAGAATAGACAGGGCTAGGGCACTGATAACCGCCCTGGGTGACGATGCTGACAATACCTACGCTACGTTAGCCGCTCACCAGTTAAATAATACTATGCCCATAATTGCCCGTGCTAGCAGCACAACAGCCCAGAAAAAACTGCAACTGGCTGGAGCTCATCGCGTGGTAGCTCCTGAAATCAGCGGCGGTGAGAGAATGGCAATGTTAGCTGTACGTCCCACAGCCGTCGAGTTTGTCGAGACAGTTTTGCTCGGCAAAGAGCAGGAACTACTGTTAGAAGAGATAGAGGCAGGAGAAGAGTCACCATTAACCGGCTCTACAATAAAAGAAATAGAAGAGCGTTTCCCCGGAATAAGAATTCTGGCTCTAAAAAAGAAGGATGGGACATTGGTTCCTAATCCAAGCCAGAATAGCACTGTGAAAAAGGCAAGCAGTCTGACCGCTTTCGGCACAATTGAGCAATTGCGAGCTATAGAAGGATTTTTCCAGCCAAACGGGGCTACAAAAAAGCCTGCCAAGAAAACGTGAATTATCTGGGTTGGAACCTACCGATATTTTTCCCACGTGTAATTAGGCTTATCTTCAGTCAGAGAGCGCTAGCTACGACTCCAGAACTCTGATAGAATAAGCAACAAAAAGGAGACAACACTATGCTTAAAACAGGCATGACTGAACTATTTGGAATAAAACATCCCATCATGCTGGCAGGGATGAACTGGGTGACTGAGCCAGAGCTGGTAGCTGCGGTTTGCAATGCTGGCGGATTAGGCATACTGGCTACCGCAGCCACCACCCCCGAGAATACACGAAAGAATATTAAAAGGATTAGGCAGCTCACAGATAAACCCTTTGGTGTAAACCAAATTCTCATAGGTCCCGGAGCCAAGGAAAATATTGATGTGGCTATAGCGGAGAAAGTGCCTATCATAAACTACTCGTTGGGAAAACCCTGGTTCATTGAGCAGGTGCATAGCTACGGCGGGAAAGTTATAGGAACAACAGCAATCGCAAGGCACGCGGTAAGAGCAGCAGAATTAGGCTGCGATGCTATCGTAATCACCGGTCAAGAGGCAGCAGCCCATGGAGCTAATGCTAGCTCAATGGTTTTAATACCTATTGTATCCAGTCAGATAAAAGTTCCGCTTATAGCAGCCGGCGGTTTCTACAACGGCAGAGGTCTGGCAGCAGCTCTGGTATTAGGAGCCGATGGTATATCCATGGGCACCAGGTTTATGCTCTCCAAAGAGAGCCGAGTTCACGACAATTTCAAAAAGCTCTGTCTAACAGCCACAGAACAGGATACGCTGTACAGCGACCGTTTCGATGGCATGCCTGGCAGAGCGCTGAAAACCAAAGTAACCGAGGACATGACTAAAAGCGGCTTCCCCATAACAGAAGCATTCGAGGGAGCCAGAGAAATAAAACAATTGCTTAAGCTTTCATTCTGGCAATTCGTAGGTCTCAGCTTCAAAATGATGAGGTCTGACGAGGGCTCACCTCTATGGGTACAAGCTCGCCAGGCTGTCGGCACAAGAAGGCATTTAAAAGCAATATATGATGGTGACGAAAAGGAAGGAATTCTGTTTGCCGGAGAAGTTTGTGGCGGTATAAATGATTTACCCAGTGTCAAAGAGATTATCAATCGAGTAATAACTGAGGCTGAAGAGACACTGGAAGCAACAAGAAAAAAGGTGGGGAAACCATAGCAAGCCTGTATTCTTAAAAGACAAGAAGGGTGCAAGCTCAGAGAACCTAACGACCCCCACGCTGGAGCCGCTGCTGTACAGCACTCAGAACCTCTTCAGCCTCGCGCACCATCTTCTCCAGGAGTTCCTGACAACTGAGGATTTCTTTAATCAGGCCGATGGATTGACCGATAGCAAGAGCAGCTCCATTTACGTCACCGCTTTCCAAGGCTTTCTCGGAGCGCTTGCCGGACATCAGCGGTAGTATCTCTTCTAGACCGCCATGCCGACTCTCCACTTCAAGCACTTTACTGACCAATTCATTCTTCAAAGCCCGCATCTGCAAATCGACTGTCGTTAATACGAGCGTAGTATCATTTTCCTGCCGGCGGACAATTTCCTCTTTTATTTTGGGATGAGCTGTACACTCCTTGGTGGCGATAAACCGCGATGCCATCATCACCCCCTCCGCACCTAGGACTAAGGCAGCAGCCAGACTTCTGCCATCAGCGATACCTCCAGCAGTAATAACCGGTAGTTTCACTGACTCGCAAATCCTGGGAGTAAGAAGCATTGTCGTCACATCATCATTCAAAGGATGCCCACCTTCCTCAAAACCAGCAGCGATAACGGCATCGTAGCCGGCTTCCTCGGCATGCCGGGCATGCTTCACGGAACCGACTTTATGTATCAGTTTGACACCTGCCTTCTTCGCCTGGTTGACGGCATCCACACCCAGGTATCTATCTAGAGGCGCACCTGAGATTTCTATAGCAGCCACTTGTTTTTCACAGCAGACCTGAAAATAATCCTGATGCATCTCTTTCGTAATCCGCACAGAAGGTAGCAACGTAATGTTCACGCAGAACGGCTTATCCGTCAACTGCCGTGTACTATCAATGGCTTTACGAAAGCTGTCCCCAGTCTCATAGTTACCTGATGTCAAATTTCCAAGACCGCCAGCATTCGAAATGGCAGCGCAGAGTTCAGGTTTAGCCAGCCACATCATGCCACCACACATAACTGGATGTTTGATGCCAAAAAGTTCCGTCATTCTGGTTTTCATGAATCACCTCCATAAGCATAAATTATCATCAAGCCAAATAAGTAAAACAAATAATACGGATGCCCTGTTACTTTACAATTTTTTCTCAATACCAGCATAACAAGGCATAGCAGACCTGTCAATAGGAAAAATAACATTTTGTTATTTACCTTCATAATTCTAAATAGGCCTCTTTTTCTCAAGATTTTTTGATTCATTTCCGCGCTTTTGTTAGACTTTGTGATGGCAACCAGACCTTATTAACAAGGAGGCCGTTATGCGAACGAGGATGACCGAATTACTTGAAATTGAGCATCCCATTATGTTGGCTGGGATGGCTTTTGTCAGCTTGCCCAAGCTTGTAGCTGCCGTCTCCAATGCCGGCGGATTAGGTATGTTCAACAGCGCTGCTAATTCACCAGACCAGATGAAAGACATCATTAAAGAGATTAAGTCGCTCACTGATAAACCATTCGGCATAAATGTTACATTACTATTCCCCAACGCCAGAGAGAACGCAGAAGTAGCTATGGAAGAAAAAGTGCCCATCTTAAACTATGCACTGGGAAAAGGTGATTGGCTTATTAAAGCCGTGCACGAGTATGGCGGCAAGGTCATAGCCACCGTAGCCACAGAGAGACATGCACGCCGTGCCGAGCTGGACGGAGCCGATGCTCTTGCCGTCACCGGGCTTGAGGCAGCAGCACATGGCGGTGAGCCCACTTCACTAGTCTTAATACCCCTAATTGCCAGTCAGGTGAACATCCCTATTATAGCCGCCGGTGGTTTTTGCGACGGCAGAGGACTAGCGGCAGCTCTGGCTCTGGGCGCCGATGGCATATCCATGGGCACCAGGTTCATGCTTACACAAGAGAGCCCCGTAGCCTTAACAGTCAAAGAGGTCGGAATTAAAGCTACAGCAGAAGACACATTTCGCTCGTCTGGAGTCGACGGACTTCCCGGCAGGTACTGGAAGAACAAAGCTGCTCTGGAACGGGCAGAAGGTAAAGTATCGCTAACTCAGGCGGTAGCCAGCGGATGGCGGATAAAGAAAATGCTGGATGTCCCTTTCTTTAAACTTTTCTTCAGCGGTCTTAAGCAGAGAGGTGTCCAAGACCTCGCCCGTCAGGCGGTCAGCGTCGACTCCCTTAAAGCTCTACACGACCCTGGCGATGTGAACGATATTGTCATACCACTGGGGCAGGTTGCTGGCAGGATAAACGATATACCCACTTGCCTAGATGTAATTGAAAAAACAGTTGCCGAAGCTGAGTGGGTGATAAAAAGACTGAGGGAAAAAGTCGATTCCTAAAGCTCAAAGTCTCCGAGCAATTACCCTGGTGAAAAATAACCTCTATTCACCAGACAATTAGATTATCTCGAAGCTTTAGAGAGTTAGGCAACTAACAGAGCAATCTATTTCTTTTTGGCGCTGGTCTTCTTAGCTGGCTTTGCAGCCTTCTTGGCATGAGCCGCACAGGTCTTGCACATAATCTTAAGCCCCCTTTGCCTTTTTACTATACCACTCGCTAAAGCATACAGTCAATGATTGTCAGCTTTTAACAACGGAATCTTGACCACCTTCACAGCAGAGAGTAGAATTCCAAAGGTGTATTGAAACACCCAAAGGCAACATGTTAACCATCAGACAAGCAACGCCGACAGATTTAGGGCAAATTACCGAAATTTACAATGACGCTATTAAGAAGACAACCGCTACATTTGACACTGAGCCAAAAACTGCTGAAGAGCAAGAAAAATGGTTTGCAGCCCATGATGCCAGGCATCCCGTATTAATTGCAGAGCAGGATGACATCGTTATTGGCTGGGCATCCTTGAGCCAATGGTCTGATAGGTGTGCCTACTGTGATACTGCTGAAATATCGCTCTACGTCAAGGAAAAACACCGAGGAAAGGGGATTGGGAAGGAGCTAATGAAAGCGATTATCCGTGAAGGCAAAACGGCAGGCTTACACACAGTAATCGCCAGAATAGCCGATGGCAACCAGATAAGCATAGACCTTTGCAAATCCGCCGGTTTCCAACATATAGGAACTATGAGAGAGGTAGGTAAAAAATTCGGCAAACTGCTGGATGTACATTTAATGCAGTTAATCTACTGAATGCCAAGTGTACATTAAATAGCTCCCACCTAGTTTTTGGCATCCTAGCCTTGACCACCCCAACATCAAACAGTAGAATTCCAAGAGCTGAAGGACTCTGAAGCACCGTGAGCGCGAGAATCAAACAAATACTTGAAGTAATAGAAGAAGTACGTGAGCAATTTCAGAATACAAGTGGCTATCGCTCCATTCATAATATGCGCCGTAGTGCCGTGAATTCAGTAGCAGCCCAAAGAGGCATTACAAACCAATCAGTGCTTGACAAGTTTATCAGACAGCTCCAACCCGATATAAAAGTTGCTGCTGAATTCGATAAGCTTCTTGAGAACTGGCTCGCTCACGATTCGGATGAGCTAAAGAATATCATTCTCAAACACAAATCTAAATTTGATCGCCAAGACATAGAACTTATCAATAATGCTTTTTACAAGGCTCCTGAAAGCGATATTCTTTTAGCCCAGGAGTTTGGATACGACCCGAACGAAGTGTCCTTCAAGGAAGGAAGACTAAAATTTAGGCTGCATTTAACAAAGGAACGCAACCATCGCCTCGTTACCGACGCCAAGGCGTTATGGAACCGGCAACAAAATGGAAGAGTAGTCTGTTCAGTTTGCTCATTCTCGTTTACTGAAACATACGGTAAAGTCGGGGAAGACTTTATCGAAGCGCATCATACTCGACCAATCGCACAACTTGCTCCAGATACCAAAATAACCATCGCTGACATGGTTCCTGTTTGCTCAAACTGTCACAGCATGTTACATCGCTCTCGCCCCTGGCTTACAGTAGGACAATTGAAGGTGATTGTATTAAACCAGCGGAAAAGTGGATAATTTTTTAGCTATTTCGAAGAAAGGCAGTCAATTTCCCCATCTTTAACATTAAAGTCTTGACCACCTCAGGAGTGGAGAGTAGAATTCGAGCAACAAAACAAAACGCCTATTAAAAAGCTCCTATATCAGTTATCATAAATAATTAATGTACTAGTGAAATATGATAAATAATAGCTTCGTAGCGAGGAAAATACCGTGAATACATTGCTATTGCTATTATCAATCTTTTTAGCAGTATTATGCATCGTGTTCATCATATTATATATGCAGCTTCGTAAACGTGGTAGCACTGCTGCTAAGCTGGATGAAAGAATATCAAAAATAGAACAGAGCCAAAACCAAGCAAACCTAAATATCAGTGAATTACGAAATACCCTGACAAAAACTGATACTGCAACGGGCATCCTCGTAACAACGACCCAGGCTATTCAGACTGAATTAACTAGGTCAAAAGAAGGCTTAACAAAATTACAGACATATGCAGAAGCCAGACAGAAAGATGAACAGCGAGTAGCCGAATCCATAAAAAGATTAGAAACAATCATCGCCGGTACGCAGAGCAAAGGTACCGCAGGCGAGAATATTCTTGAAGCTGTGTTTGCAAAGTTACCCGCTGAATGGCAAGTACGAAATTTTAGAGTAGGGAATAAATCTGTAGAGTTCGGTCTTAGATTACCAAACGAACTTGTTTTACCAATTGATAGTAAGTGGCCAGCTACAAATTTGTTAGAAGATTTCGCTAAGTGTGAGGATGTGAACGAACAAAAAAGACTAAAAACGCAAATTGAGTCAAAGGTGAGAGAAAAGGCAAATGAAGCAAAAAAATATATCGATCCAAACCTGACAGTTGACTTTGCCCTCGTTGCAATCCCGGATGCCGTTTTTGATCTATGTTCTAGTATTCAACCTGAAACCCTGCGGTTAAAGGTAGTCCTCATTAATTACAGTATGTTTGTTCCTTATTTACTGCTAGTCTTTCATACAATCCTTAGAACATCGCAGACAATAGACTTACAAAAGCTAAAGGCCTATTTACACACTGCCCAAGATAACATTCAAGCAATCCAAGAGGAACTCGAAGGACGATTTCCCAGAGCCTTAACAATGTTAGCCAACTCTCGTACTGACATGAGCGCACATTTAAGCAAAATCAACAGTGGCTTAACTAATCTTCAAATTAGGGAGGAGCCACTCTATACTGCTACCGCTCTGGACAAGCCCGAAGTTATTGACACGCCGGATTCCACCTCTGATAACATAGAATAAAAGTTATTCTATATTTACCCAGAAGGCAAACAAACAATAGATAGCTGATGGTTGAGAATCTCTCGGCACAAGTGGAAAAATATTTACCATTGCCGGTTCTGGCTCTGGTTAAAATCGCCGGCAAAGAGGCTGATGAACTGGGACTGGGGCTGTACCTTGTCGGTGGGGTAGTACGTGATTTATTTCTCGGTCGTGCCAACTTCGACTTTGATTTGGTCGTCGAAGGCGATGCCATCAAACTGGCACAAAGGCTAGCGAAAGATAGCCAAGCAAAATTAACAATCCATTCTCGCTTCGGCACTGCCAAGCTTCATTACCCTGGCTTCAGCCTGGATTTGGCTACCGCCCGCAGTGAAACCTACAGCAAACCGGGAGCCTTGCCCACCGTTAAGCCAGGCAATCTCAAAGACGACCTCATCCGCCGGGACTTCTCCATCAATGCTATGGCTTTGTGTCTCATGCCTCATCGCTTCGGCGAGCTGATTGACCTGTATAACGGCAAAAACGACCTCGATAACCGCTTTATCCGTATCCTGCATCCGGATAGCTTCATCGACGATGCCACACGCATCTTGAGGGCAATACGTTATGAGCAAAGGCTAGGCTTCAAGCTGGAGGCGGAAACCGAAAGGCTGCTCCGCCGAGATGTGACCATGCTCAATACCATAAGCGGCGACCGCATAAGGCATGAGCTTGAGCTAATACTAAAAGAAGACAAACCAGAGCGAGCTCTCAAACGCGCTGAAGAACTGGGAGTCCTCAGTCAACTGCACCCTTCGCTTAAAGGCAACGGCTGGCTCAGACAAAAATTTGAACAGGCTCGAAAGGCTGATATACGGACATCACTTTCGACCATATACCTGTGCCTGCTCATCCACAATCTAAGTGAAAAGGAAAACGAGGAATTCATCTCACGTCTCAATTTCCCCAAAAATTCAGCGCAAGCCATGCGCCAGACACTGCGGCTCAAAGCCCAGCTTCATAAGCTGTCTAACCCCAGACTTAAGCCCAGCGATATTTACCAGTCGCTTCATGGCTACACAACACCAGCTATTCAAGCTAATGAACTGGCATCAGAATCACTGACAGCAAGCCAACACCTGCGCTTGTATCTGACTAAATTGCGTTATGTAAAGCCAATACTGAATGGAGAAGACTTAAAGAGAATGGGCATTCCCAGCGGACCCAAGATAGGCGAGATTTTAAGCGCACTACACAAGGCACGGCTCAATGGGGAAATAAGAACAAGACACGACGAGGAAGAAGTTGCCCACAGTTGGTCCCAAAAGCAACCAGGCTAAACCACTTGCGGTGCAAATGTGGACACAGCGTAGGCTTCAAGTCCCTGCTGGCAAAGTCGCTGACATATTTCATCAGCCTTAGCCTCATCATCCACAGGAGCAAACAAAGCCGGACCTGAGCCAATCAGGTGGATATCTTTAGCCCCAGCCTCCTCAAAACATCTCCAGTAATCCTTCAAGCCAGGAAAAGCATCAAAGGCTACCTTGTCAAAAACATTAAAGAACATTGATTGGGAGAGATGCCTATCTTGAGACCACATTTTGAATGCTCTGTAAACGAATTGACCGCCGGTGAAGTGTCGCGCATCTAAATGTGAATACAGTTGCTGCGTTTTGCGAGGTGTTTTGGGCAAAGGCGGCATAAGCAGGACAAACCAGCTCATCTCCGAAGCTGCCAAGGGCGTTACCTTTTCGCCTCTGCCCGCTATTAAAGCTGTGCCTCCATGGATAAAAAACGGTACATCTGAGCCCAGTCTGGCTGCCAATTGAACTAAAACCGAATTCGCCAGTTTCAGGTCCCAAAGCTGATTTAGATTAAGCAAAACAGTGGCTGCATCGCTGCTGCCACCACCTAAACCGGCACCCCATGGTATTTTTTTCTCCAGCTTAATCCTGACCCCCTTTTTATAGCCACTGGTTCTTTTAAGCAATTCAACCGCCTGAAGTGCCAGATTATCCGAAGTCTGCAAACTCGGCTCAGTGCACTCAAATGAAATCTTATCAGCCAGCTCAAAAGACAGCACGTCACATAGATTAATTGTCTGAATCAGGCTGTGTATCTCATGGTAGCCATCATCGCGCTTGCCCAGAACTTCAAGGATAAGATTAATCTTCGCCGGTGCCAGGTACTTCAGCATAGCATTCTACCCAAAATATTTATCTGTCACCCTGAGCGACAGCGAAGGGTCTCTACGCTTTTCGCAAAGTCCACTACAGATTTCGTGAGATTTTTCACTCCGCTCAGAATGACAAAAGAGAGACTCAGAACCACAAAAGAACAACTCAGAATGAAGACCCGTATCTTTAAACAACCTCATTCATTTCTCCCTTGGCGGTTCCCAAAACCTCATATAATCTCGCCCACTCCTCCAGGCTGAGCGTTTCAGCCCGGCGCTTATGGTCTATGTGCGCTTGCTCCAGCAATGAGGCAACTTCAGTCGGTTCCATGCCCAAACCGTGAGCTATAGAATTATGCAATTGCTTCCGAGGTAAACTAAACCCGCATCTTACTATTTGAAAAAATCCGTCTATATCAGCCACCTTAACTCTAGGCTCCGGCAATATATCAAATCGCAGTATAGCTGAATCAACTTTTGGCTCAGGATAGAAACTTTGCGCCGACACATACGAGATAATCCTCGGCTCAGTATACACCTGAAGACTAACCGCCAGCATAGACATCTTTCCCGGACCGGCAACAATGGCTTCACCAACCTCCTTCTGCACCATCACTACCATCAATGAAGGCTTAGGCGAGGCTTCGACAAAATGACGTAACACGGGCGAGGTAATATAATAGGGCAGATTAGCCACCACCTTATACTTGCCTTTCCCTTCCAACAGCTGTGATAGATTAACCTTGAGTATATCAGCGTTAATAACACGTAAATTAGCCAGTGAAGCCAACCGACGCCCTAGCAGCGAAGCCAGCTTTGTGTCAAGTTCCACGGCAACAACATCACCAGCTCGATTAACTAACTCGGTAGTTAAAATGCCCAAACCGGGACCAACCTCAATCACAGTATCTTTCGGAGAGAGTTCAGCAGCTTCAACAACAGTATTTAAAACTGCCTCATCTACCAGGAAATGCTGTCCTAGACTTTTCCGAGCTTTGAGACCAGCCTGGCGAAGCAGCTTTTTGACCTGAGCTAATGGTGATATTCCCTTATCAGGCACTTGGCGCCTTCAAACTTTGAGCTTGAGAATTCTTCGGGCATTCTTATACAGGACTTTTTCAATCACCTCTGGCTTATAGCCACCGCTTTCAAATTCCTGAAGCCACCGTTTCGGGGGGATTTCAGGATAGTCAGAGCCAAACATAAACTTATCCTGGAGCCTTCCGTTGACCTCTCTCTTTACGATTTCGGGAAAGTACTTCGGCGCCCAACCGGAAAGGTCAGCATAGACGTTCCCTTTATGAAGCAAAACAGCGATTTGCTCCTCGTGCCATGGCCAAGCGGGATGAATCATAACTATCGTCAGCTCAGGGAAATCAGCCGCCACGTCATCTATATACGGAATCGGCATCGTGTATTTCAGGCGTATTCCGTAACCTCCAGGCATACCTGCACCGGCACCGGTGGTCCCGGTATGAAAAGAAACCGGTGTTTTCAACTCGACACACTTCTCATAAAGTGGATAAAACCGCCTGTCGTTGGGGAAAAAAGCCTGTAGAGCCTGTTGAAATTTTAGTCCCATTAGCCCCAGCTCTTTGACACATCTTTCCAGCTCTTTTATAGCTGCCTTTCCCTTCCAGGGGTCAATCATCGCCCAGCCACCGATAAAAACATCAGGGAATTTCTTGATTAGCCTGGCAACTTCATCATTGGTATTGCTGGTATCATAGCCGCTCACAGATTGCGTATCCCAGCCTATCAGGATAGCTTTTAAATCCAGTTCCCTGAAATCCTGTGCCATCTCTTCATCTGTCTTGACCTTGTACTCAACGCCATAATACTTGGAAATGTATTCCACCATTTCTGGTCCCCACATACGTTTTCGGTCAAAAGCAGCCGTGCTTGGATGAACATGAACATCAATGGCTTTCATTCCCATGTCCCTCTTACATTATGGTATAGCCGCAAACTTTCTTAAACACGGGTCGTGCACCGACTGTCGATTTCTACCTTCTAGCTTGCCATGGCTAGCCAGCTCCGACCAGGTAGCCTTACGGCACCCGGAGTATACTATTTACCGCTGCTTCCTTCCGGACCTGACGGGATTCATAGCCCTCCGCCGCGCAAGACCCAGCCCTCAACGCCGCTTTGCCGCAGCAGTCCCAAAAGGCAAAAACCTCGAGCCGGGATTCAACCCCGCTATAGCGGATCTCGGGTACAGGGCACCGCTAGTTCCCCGTCTAGCACGACCCAATCAAATACTACTATGGAGCTTTGAACTTTTCAAGGCTACCAGCCCACGCTTAAGCGCAAAATGAGCGGCGTCGGCAATCCTTGCTCCTCCATCTTTTTCTGCGTAGCCCGGATATCATACTCCACTCGATAATGATGAACACTGCCAGCCTCAGTATCGTAAAGAGCATAGCTCGCCCTGGGGTCACCATCTCGAGGTTGCCCCACACCACCGGGATTGATAATCATACGTACTTTCCCCAGCTTCAAGTTAGCCCCTTCTGGAAACATCCTGTAGACCACCTTATTGTCGACAAGCTCGAAAATGAGAGGAACGTGGGAATGTCCCACGAGGCAGTAAGCCGTTTCAAAATAGCTGAAATTTTCCTGTGCCCCTTCTATCGACAAGAGATATTCCCAAATAGGCTCCCGTGGGCTGCCATGCACCAGCGTAAAATCTTCCTGACAAACACTGAGAGGTAAATTCTGAAGGTAATCTATATTTTCGGCGGTCAATTGCTGAGCCGTCCATTGGCAGGCTCTAGCCGCTACAGGATTAAAGTCAGCGGTATCCATCTTGCCTATCGCCGCCCAATCGTGATTACCGGCAACACATACATGTTCAAATTGGCACAGACGCTCAATACACTCGTTAGGGTCAGGTCCATAGCCCACCAAATCGCCAAGACACCATATCTTGTCAAAGCCTCCTTTGTCATCGGCATGGCGAAGCACCGTCTCAAAAGCTGTCAAATTACTGTGTATATCGCCCATGATTGCGTACCGCATATCGTATAACTATACCATCCAGAAGCCGGTTTGTTAAGTTTGATGTCCAGGGTATGGACAAAAAAATTTAAAGGGGTAAAATAATATTCAAGATAAGCCCAAAAACAGCATGTCAGGAGAGACAATATGTATTACTTTGCTTACGCCTCTAATCTGAATCGGAAACAGATGGCGGAGCGGGCTCCGGAAAGCAAGCCCAAGTTCATCGCCACCCTACCTAATTTCAAACTTACATTCACGGCACGGCAAGGCAAGCAAGGTGGGGTTGCCAGCATAACTCCACATAGAGGCGAGAAGGTTTTGGGAGCTGTTTACGAAATATCTGAGAGGGACCTAAAACGATTGGATAGTCATGAAGGTTATCCCACCATTTACGATAGAAGGAAGGTTACGGTTTGGACCGAGACCAATGAATCAGCAGAAGCTATTACTTATATCAAAATCGACCAATCACGCGCCCTACCACCATCGCCGGAATACCTGGCTGTCATTCAGCAGGGCTACAGGGACTGGCAAATAATATGAACTCAGCCTTCTGGCCTTGTATTCTTTTCTATAGCCATGAGCACATAACAGAGACCAGAAAAAGCTATCAGAAACAAGCCAAGTAATATCGAACCTACAACACCAGCGATCGCCACGCCCACCACCTCGGGAGCCGTACTCCAAGGGATAAGCTCACTGAATTCTCCTGCACCCCGGGCTGCTATAACAGCCAGAGCAATCGAAAAAATAGTACCACCCACCATCAACACCCAACCAATAATCCTATAAACGGTGGCAACTGCCCTTAACGCTCCATACTTCGCGGTTGGTGCAGCTTTTCTTGGTGTCGGCTTAGCAACCGGCTCTGGTTGCGGCGCCCAAACCTCCTGTTGACTGACAACCGGCAATCTTGCCCCACAAGTGGTACAAAACTGCGGACCGGCACTATCCCTACCACAACTTGGGCATTTAACCATTTGTTGCATGTGTTATTAAAACCTCCCTGTCACATCAGAAACTGAAGGGAAGCTGAGCATTAAAAGCAAGAACCATAACCACAACAATAATGAGGTAGATTGTACCACCAATTAACAATCCCAATAACAACATGCGCCACCATAGCCCCCAAGCCAGCCCCCAGGTAGGCTTAACTTCGACCTGCTGACGAGGAGCAGCAGGCTTCACAACTTTGGCAGGTATCTCTTGAGTTGGGGCAGTTGGCATCTGCTGAACCGGAGTAGGTGGTACCTGTTGAACAGGTGCAACTGGCGCTTGTTGAGCCGGTGCAGGTGACGCTTGTTGAGCTATAGCAACTAATCCCGCACCACAACTACCACAAAATTGTTGCCCGGCTATATTCTGAAAGCCACATTTAGGACATTTAATCTTTTGCTGCTGCACCTCAGCAATGAGCTTTGCTCCGCATTTTCCACAGAACTGTTGCCCGGCAGCATTTCCTGTACCACAGTTAGGACATCTGACCATCTGCTCCATATCACTAACCTCCTTACCCGTTTAATCGCATTATATAACTTGCATTTGACACATACAAGACCTTTTAAGAAAAACAATTGAAGTTTAGGCAAATATATGCTGTATGTTATAATCGCAGCAATGAAGGTCTCCGAAATAGGCGAATTTGGCTTAATCGAGCTTTTGACCGATATCGTCAATAAAACCAGAAATCCGCAGGACATCTCCTGGCAAGAGCTACTCATCGGCATAGGCGACGACGCCGCTGCCTGGAAAAGTGGAAATACTATCCAGCTAGCCACTACAGATAGCCTGATTCAAGACACACACTTCGACTTGAACATCATCACCTGGGAAGAATTGGGCTGGAAAGCCATTGCTGTGAATCTGAGCGATATAGCTGCTATGGGCGCCATTCCCAAATACGCCCTGATTTCCCTGGCTTTGCCCGGTGAACTTGAAACAGGCTGCATAGAGAGCCTATACAAAGGCATGGCTCAGATAGCCAATAAGTTCGGAGTCGCCATAGTCGGTGGCAATGTCGCTTCCGCCAGCAAAACAATGATTTCCGTAACTGTTCTAGGTAATCTGGAATCCACTTCCGGGCTCACCCGCTCGGCAGCGGTACCGGGTGACCGAATAGCTATCACCGGATACACTGGACTATCGGCGGCTGGACTCAGGATGTTGAAACAACATCTCAAATTCGACGTTGAAACCACTCAACTCTTACGCGAGGCACATTCAACGCCGATGCCCAGAATAGATGAGGGGCAAATTCTGCTGCATCGTGGGGTTAAAGCTGCTATAGATATAAGCGATGGTCTGCTCGCCGACCTGACCCATGTATGCCGGGCAAGTAAAGTCAGCGCCCTGATAAACGAAACCACGGTGCCAATCCATCCCGCGCTTAAGAAAAACTTCAAATCAGACTGCTCACAGCTAGCCTTAAGTGGCGGCGAAGACTATGAGTTGCTGTTTACTGCCAGCAGTCAGACCATTAACAGGCTAAAGAAAGTCATGCCTTGTCCTATAACCGTAATTGGAGAGATAACTCAAGGAAAACCGGGACAGGTGACCCTGATTGATTCCGGCGGTAGAATTATTCCCTGGGAAAAAGCCGGCTGGGAGCATTTCAAATCTCAAAAATGAACGCCGAAATGACAAGCCTAAAATTTTTATCACATAGCCAAAAGCAAACTCAGCGCCTGGGAATACGCCTCGGTGAATTAGCTCAGGCGGGTGATGTATTTTTACTCACCGGCAACCTGGGTAGTGGCAAGACCTGTCTGACACAGGGCATCGCCTGGGGACTGGGCGTCACAGAATACGCTTTCAGTCCCTCCTTCGTCATAATGAGAGAATACCACGGCAGGCTGCCCCTATACCATATAGACTTCTACCGACTCGACAACATTGAGGAAATCGCAGATTTGGGGCTGGACGAATACCTCTATGGCAAGAGTGTCTGCGTAGTCGAGTGGGCGGAGAAGGGCATATCAGTGCTGCCCAAAGAACATCTCCTGATTAATCTAAGCTACACATCAGATACAGAGCGCTCCATCAGCTTCGAGCCCAAAGGTAAACGCTACACTCAATTATTAAAAACGCTTAATCTGGACCTGAAAAAATGAAGTTATTTAGTAACCAAGCCATCATTGCGAGCCTTTCACCACCTGTCATTCTGAGCCCCGATGCAGTCGGGGCGAAGAATCTGGCATATCTCAGGATAAACTCCACGTGGCAATATCTGAGATTGCTTCGTCGCCCTTCTGCTGAAAGGCTTCTCGCAATGACAAAAAGGGCGCCATGGAACTAGCCATAGATACTTCAACCGATTTTTGCAGCATCGGCTTATCCCGCCAGGGTGAGATGACAGCCGAGCTGACCTGGCATTCGGAACAGAGCCATACCGTGGAACTTGTGCCAAACATAGTCCGACTGCTGAATCAGACCAAAACCAGTCCTCAACACCTACACGCGGTCTTCGTAGCCAAAGGACCTGGAAGCTTCAATGGACTCAGAGTGGGCATAAGTACCGCCAAAGGGTTAGCCCTCGCCTTAAATATCCCACTGGTAGGGATAAGCACTCTAGAAGTCGAAGCTTATCCTTTTGCCTTTACCAAACTTCCTCTATGCCCTATTCACAACGCCGGTCGTGGCGAGGTTGCCGCAGCCATCTACCGACAAAATAACGATTGGCACTGCATCACCTCAGAACACATTACAACTGTGGATGCCTTATGCCAACAAATCAAAGAAAGAACTTTGTTCTGCGGTGAGATTCCACCACCAATCGTTGAACAACTGCAACGAAAGCTGGGCAGTAACGCCATAATCCCCGACCCTGTAACCAGATTGCGCCACGCCAGCTACATAACAGCACTAGGCTGGCAACGTTTAAACAAAGGTCAACACGATAATCCAGCTAGCCTCCAACCGCTTTATCTGCGCCAACCACCGATTACACAACGCAAAGTGAAATAAAATAACCTTTTAAGGAGTCTAAAATGGAACGAAGCTTAGTACTAATAAAACCAGATGCCATGCAGAGAGGGCTGGCTGGAACCATAATCTCCCGCCTGGAGCGACGTGGACTCAAAATTGTGGCTATGAAGATGCTGCAGATGGACAAAGCCTTAGCCCAGCGGCATTATGCCGTCCATCAAGGCAAAGCCTTCTTCAATGACCTGGTAGAATTTATCACCTCAAGCCCCATCATCGCCATCGTCTTTGAGGGAGAAAAAGCCATAGAAGCAGTACGGCAGACAATGGGCGCAACCGACCCGGTCAAAGCATCTCCCGGCAGCATACGGGGCGATTTCGGCTTAGACATCCAGCAGAACCTCGTCCATGGCTCTGACTCAGCAGAAAGCGCCGAAAAGGAAATAAGCCTCTTCTTCAAGCCAGAGGAACTTCTAAGCTAACTAGGCACTAGCAAACATATATGAGGTTAATAGTTAGAGGTTTTGAGTCTAATTATTCGAATTTTGATATTGTTTAGGACTTGGAGCCTGGGATTTAGTATTTGGAGAAGCAGGTGTGATGGGCTACTGTATCCTTATCACAGGCGTGGCTTTATGCCACAAATCGTCTAACCGATAATAGTCTCGCTGTTCTGGGGAGAAAATGTGGACTATGACTTCTCCCAGGTCAAGTAGAATCCATCCCGAATCAGCAGTCCCTTCAATGTGCGAAGGGACAACACCTTCACGCTTCAGCCTTTCACGAATCTCTTGCCAGATAGCTTCAATCTGGCGGGTGCTCTGCCCACTGCAAATAACAAAATAGTCTGCGAAGGAGCACACCTGCCTGGTATCCAGCAAGATAATATTATCAGCCTGTTTATCCGAAGCAACCTCCACCGCCCACCGCGCTACTTCTATTGATTGCAGAACTCGCTCCTCCAAACCAGTCTTATCAGTAACTGTCCTATTATACCATACGTTCCAAATGGCTGCCCCAGAGTTTCGGTTGCGGCTATGTTAAAGCCCCCACACCCACATGCTGGCAAAATAAAGGGGGGCTCTTTAAGAGCCACCCCCTTTGCTCTATTCTTATCTTAATACTGGCGGCTTAAACAGCACGACGGCGGAAGGTCAGCAACAACACCACCACGGTAGCCAGCATCAGGACGGCTGCAATCACAATAGCAATCAAACCAGCGTTAATAGTTGCCCCAGTTCCCAGAACAACGAAGCTGCCGCTCTGCCCAGCGATATCCACCGTATAAGTCCCAGGTTGAGCCTCGGTTACGGTGAAGTTAACTGTTTGACTTTTACCGGCAGCAACTGTCACCTGCTTCGTTGACCTTGATACACCGTTGACTTTCAAATTTAGAATATAACTCCCGCTTGTGCCGCCGGTGTTAGCCACATTAACGCTAACCTTAACTTCTTGGTTGAGCTTAGCCTGAGATGGGCTGATTATCAATTTACCCACATTAAATTTAGCCGGTGCTGGCGCTGTAGTCTTGGCTAAGACAGCAAAAATCGAGAAGTGGCTTACCTGACACTGCGCCCTGCCGACCTCGGCAACGACACCTGACACCGGTGCCATCGCCAGCCAGCCTTTTTCGGTATCGTAGTTGGCTATGAATACCTCCGAGACGTTCTTGGGTAGTTTATCGGGGTCGTAGTCCAAAATAAGTCTGGCTGGTGGTGAGATGGTGATAGGTGATGGTGTCGTCGTGAATGTAGAAGAATAGGCATTGAGTTCGTAGATTGAGCCAACTATTACAGCGTTTCCGGGTGCTGGTGGTGTGGTGGATGTCTCGCGGAATATCAGCAGCAGTGGCACCTTGTTACCAGCAAGCAGCACCCTACTACCCTTGCTGATCTCAAGCCTGTGTTTGCCTGCAGCGTCTGTAGCTATGATGGTTTCACCGAGAACCCCCCTGTTAGTCATTATGGCTGTAGTTATATTGCCCTGAATGTTTGCAGTCAGCACTGCCGTGTAAGCAGCAACTGTTCCTGGTGCCTCGCCCCCACCACCAACGCCACCACCGACGCCACCTCCACCACCAAAACCTCCTCCACCAAATCCCATGCCCGGTCCACCCGGGTCCACGATAGTACCATTGGCAAGTCCATCAGCATCGCCCAGTCCACCATCAGTCAAGGTTAGAGTTAAGACCTCGTCACCATCATCATCGCCCAAAAGCGATGTACAATCTACCCAGACACCTCCCTGGCACTTCCAGTACTGGGTGCCCACGGGCATTGACGAAGGATAGGCGATGGTCACAGTAACGGTTGAGCCCGGGGCAATTCCGGTGATATTAAACGAGAACAGACCGTGCGGGAAGACAACCCCTGCTGGCTTGCCAGCCGCAGGCAGTGTATCTTCTGCTATCGATGTAAAGGCTTCTACTGTACCGATACTGGGGGCAGCTGTTACCGTTCCTGTACCTGTGGCTGTGCCTGTCTGCTCAGGTTCACTCTGGACAAACTCAACGGTAGTGTTCGCCGTGGCAGCAGCAGTATGCGGCGGCGCTGAAGCTGTTACCGTAGCTGTTTCCACAGTGTTGCTTGAAGTCAATGCAGCCGTAGCTACGCCATTAGTTGTCGTCTTGTCCACAGTCAGACTGCCAATCGAGCCCTTATCTGTGGTGAAGGTTATTTGAGTTCCATCGGGGATATGACCTTGGGCTGAGGTATTCACATCATCCGAGTTCCTGGTCATATCTGCAGTTATGGTAGAAGTGGCTGCACCACCAACGATGATGCTTGTCAGGTCAGCACTGATATTGAGAACCAGCCACGGGTCAGCATCAACGTTCGCCGAAATCTTATCACCGCTTCCCGGGCTGGCGCTCGGTCCATCATTAGCCCCCCACCAGTTGTTTTCGGCATTGAGTGGACCTCCGGTGGCTGTTGATTCGACGCTTATACCATACTGGTCGTTGCCTACTATATTGTTATGATGGATTGAGCCGCCGGGGACAGCGTATGGTCCACCGTAAGAACCACCGGCACTGCCACCGAAAATAAAGATGCCCTGGTAATTGTTAGTCAAATTGTTATCATAAAAGTCAAGAGTGTCAACATCCCAAAATTGGAAGGCTTGTCCCTCACCATAAATACCCTGGGCAACATCATTCACAGTATTTTTATAGACACTGGCTGCCACAGCGTGGTTGACCTCCATTGCGGCCCACTGCTCACCCTGTTCTCCAGCGTTGTCGCCTATATTATTAAAGGTGTTGCCATATACACTGACCTGAGTAGTTTTTGAGAGATAATTTCCGCGGAGAGCAACACTGCCGTTGCAGTCATGAACGTTGTTATCGGCAAAGGTGACCGTCGTCAAGGGGAGTTCATTATCACCCCACGGGTGTCCAGCAGCAGTGCTGGAGTCGATGTCCATAACGGCAAAGCCGAGGATATTCTTGAACTCGGTGTTGGTAATAGTGAAGCTTCCACCGAATTTATTTCCAGCAACGCCCTGGCGACCTGATACCGTCTGCCCATCGAGCACGCAGTTGTTAATGGTGAAGGCATTTATGGCACCATTGTTGTTATTCCAAAAAATCCTCTCGTTGGGAGTAGCCCGAGCCGTGCCCTGGAAATAGAGGTTGGCGAAGGTCAAACCGCTAACGGCACCATTATTGTCAAAGCGGACACCACCGTTAACCACGGGACGGTTCGCTGCACCACCTTGTATGGTCAAATTGTTCTTGGCAAAGGCACTGCCGAAAGTAAGCGTTTCGTTATACGTCCCCGCCGCCACATTGATGGTGTCGCCGCCAGCTGCGGCATCAATACCATCCTGAATTTTGCTCCAGATGGTGTGGAGGAGAGAAGCGCCAGAATGGTCAACAGTTACGGCACGGTCAAAGAGATTGCCGCCCAAGATGCTCGCAATGTCTAGGGGATCTAGGGTTGCCGTATCCACTGTAGTATCTGTGACCTGGCAATTATTGTTGGTGAAGGTATTGTTGAGAACGACCGTGCCACTCTGACCATGCTCAGCCAAGATGCCGTCACCAACAACGTTTTCAATAGTGTTTAGAGTGGCTGTCAGGTCAGTGACATTGTAAAAGTAGATACCAGCGTCTGTTCCATCAACGGTATTTTCTTGCACAGTATTATCGTGGACCGGCGCGGCAGCCATTACAGCGGCAATTTTTATGGGGTCAGTCCTATCGGGGTCATCTTCGTCATCGCCAATAATGGTGCCTACCTCTACGCCTACCCCGTTGTTAGCCCCTGAAGCAGTTATATCATTGTTGAGTATTTGATTTCCTGATACGTCCTCGGTGCCATCTAGCAAGTCATATCTGCCATAACGCAAATCAAGACATGCGCAGATTCCGGGGCAGGAGTAGTCATCTGCGGTTGCCGTGGCGTTGATTATATTGCACTGGACGATGTTATTAGAGCAGGTGCGATAATCTGTCGGTGTAGCGCCGAGGAAAATGCCTATGCCTCCACCCCCAGCCGCCACCGTATCAGTTACCGTGTTGTTCGTTATGGTCCAACCACTGCCTCCCCAGTTGGTAATCCCCTGTACCGTATCATTCACCGCCAAGCTATCAATGGTTACATTGTCTGCCCCTCTGGCAAAGACGGCAAAGTAGAAGTTAGCCCCCTGATTATTATTGATGGTAAAGTTGCTTATTTCAGCCCCATCGGCACCCCCATCAAGCCTGAAAGCGGTGGTGTATGGGGGACCACCAACCTTGTATGGAACTCCGCTGGTGATAACTGAGGCTCCGCCTGGTGCTCCAGAGATGGTCACACCCTTATCCACTATAGCGCCGGCATAAGTCCCCGCCGCCACGTTAATGGTATCGCCCGACAGAGACAGCATTAACAGCCTCCTGAATATAAGTATAGTGGTCTCTGGTGACATCCCAATCGTATTTGAGGTACCAGATATTACCTACAATTTCAGAGCTCGGATTGCTCGGATTCCGCTCGGAGGTGAAGAAAAGGTAACTATCACCATTCTGGTCGGTAAATCCTATGGGCCACATGTCCACCCACGGATTCGAGCCGTATGCCCCTTCAGTGACCATATTGTAGCCGGTGTCGAAGAAATTGGCGTCTAGCGTTGCTCCAGACCACGCCAGTATATACTGCTTGGTGCCATCCCAAGGTGCCTGGGCAAACACATACGTGCTGTCCACCTTAAATAGAGTCGGGTCGTATTTATTAGGCGGCGCATTGGAATCCACCAAGTCCCATGCCACAGCAGTGGGATTATATTTATAAATGTAGTTCATGCTATCGGAATTGATAACCAGATACAGGTCAGTACCGTCAACAAAGAAATGAACCAGCCCACCTGTCAAAGCGCCGACGCTAAGCGGGGTGCTCCACCCGCCAGTCTTGGGTGTAGCCGAATGCATGGTAGTAAAGTTGCCTGAGCCCTCGACAACCCAGAGTTCGCCATTAAAAGCGATCTCATCGTGGTGAGCCTGACCATCGCTTAGACCTGTAATAATTGGCTCCACCTCGTTCCAGGTTGTACCTCCATCAGCCGTCCACCAGCCGTATATATCCGCGTTAGCGCCGCCAACATCAATAGTGGCGAAAGCCCACACCTCACCACCGAAGTAAGACGCCCCTGTCTCCCCCAGATAGCCATTCGAGTTATGGGGCACCCCTGAAACTAGGGTAGGAGTAGCAGCTGTTAGACCAGCAACAGTAGCAGCTTTCTTGTAATAGACTACGTAGTCGTTGATATCTGGGTTTCCGGTGGCATACGGCTGTGTGCAACTTGCAGACCTGCCATAAAAAAGCCAGTAATTTACGCCGTCATAGACGATGGATTGGCCTCTTTCATAGTGTGCCTCACCCGTTAACTGCACCGGCTGGCTTACCTCGATGGTTGACG
>Ga0233423_10000062_pt1 | contig 64595 bp, 54 predicted proteins | sample Watercolumn_Mata_FD_180713 | JGI IMG/M metagenome (GOLD analysis project Ga0233423, IMG submission 180713) | Freshwater microbial communities from Lake Matano, South Sulawesi, Indonesia - Watercolumn_Matano_2014_112_MG | ecosystem: Environmental > Aquatic > Freshwater > Lake | place: Indonesia... | reverse complement strand
CAAAGGTGGCTCTCACCGCCTGTATGCGCAAACTCCTGGTCATCCTTAACGCCATGCTTAAAAATCGTACTCACTGGAACCCACAGCTGCCTATTGCAGCTTGACAAAAAAGACAGTCGCTCTCCCCTCAAGGGGGAGGGGATTTTTATCGTCTTTTTAAGATGATATGGGTATTTTTCCACCCGAAATTGGTTACAAATGGTTTTGTCTTTAGCTGAAAGCTGATCGCTGAAAGCTGACAGCTATTTAAGCCCCAAAACATCCTGCATGTCGTAAAGCCCCGGCGTCTGCCCCACGATCCACTGCGCGGCCCGGACCGCGCCCCGGGCGAAGTTGTCCCGGCTGTGGGCCCGGTGGGTGATCTCCAGGCGCTCGCCCAAGCCGCCGAAGAGCACAGTGTGCTCGCCGACGATGTCCCCCGCTCTTACCGTCTGAATGCCGATCTCGTTGGCAGTGCGTTCGCCGATGATGCCTTTGCGCTCATAGACCCCCACCTTCTCCAGGTCCCGGTCCAGGGCGTGGGCAATGACTTGGGCGAGTTTTAAGGCCGTGCCGCTGGGCGCGTCCTTCTTCAGGCGATGGTGAGCCTCCACGATCTCCACGTCGTAGCCCTGGCTCAACACCCTGGCAATATCCGCCACCACCCGGAACATCAGGTTTACGCCCACGCTCATGTTGGGCGCGAAAACCAGGCGGGTGCGCGCGCCCAGGGCCCGGACCTCCGCCAGTTGCGCCGGAGAAAACCCGGTGGTGCCCATAACCATGGCCTTGCCCGCGTCCGCCACGGCTTTTAAGTGGGCCAGGGACGGCTCGGGATGGGTGAATTCGATGAGCACGTCCCCTTGGGGCAAGACCTCCGCCAGGGAACTGGAGATTTTCACGCCCTTGGCGGGAAGCCCCACCACCTCCCCCACGTCTTTGCCCACCCCGGGGTGGTCCGGGCGCTCAAACGCGGCCGCCAGGGTGATGCCCGCCACCCCTTCCATCATGTGGATGATGCGGCCGCCCATGCGCCCCGCGGCACCGGCAACGATGGCCTTGATCATGGATTCCTCCTGGCGCAGTCGTAGGGGCGGGTTTTAATCCCGCCCCTACAGCGTTTTTTCACTTAATCAATCCATACTTCTGCATCACCTGGCGCAGTTTTTCTTCGTTGGCCGCGCTCATGGGACACAACGGCTGCCGCACTTCACCGGTGGTCATCCCCAGCATCTTCATGGCCGTCTTCACCGGCGCGGGGTTGGTTTCATAGAACATGGCTTCCGTCAGGGGCCACATCTTGTAATGGAGTTTTTTGGCCTCTTCCAGGTTGCCTTTGAAAAAGGCGTTGCACATGCCCGCCATGTCCCCGGGCACCACGTTGGAGACCACGGAAATCACACCCATGCCGCCCACGCAGAGCAGCGGAAAAGTGGTGAAATCGTCGCCGGACAGCACGGCTATCTTATCACCGCACAATTCTAGGGTTTTTGATCCTTGCTTCAAATCCCCGGTGGCGTCCTTGAGGCCCACGATATTGGGGATCGCGGCCAGCCGGGCCATGGTTTCCGGCAGCAGGTTGACGCTGGTGCGGCCCGGCACGTTATAGACCACAATGGGAATCCTGGTGGCGTCGGTTATCGTTTTGTAATGCTGATACAACCCTTCCTGGGTGGGTTTATTGTAGTAAGGAGTGATCATCAGGGCGTAATTCGCGCCCGCGGCCTCGGCGTGCTTGGTGAGTTCCACGGATTCGGCGGTGCTGTTGGAGCCCGAGCCCGCGATCACCGGCACCCGTTTTTTCACCTGGTCGAGGCAGATCTCCACCACCCGTTTATGTTCGGCGTGGGTCAGAGTGGGGGATTCCCCGGTGGTGCCGCAAGGCACGAGGCCATGAATGCCTCCCTCGATCTGGCGCTCGATAAGGGCCCGATAGGCCTCTTCGTCAAGCTGGCCATTCTTGAAGGGAGTAATGATAGCGGTGATTGCTCCCTTTAACATGAGGTGCTCCTCCTTACTTGAGTTCATCAACCCAGAGTTCTCCCTGGCACACCACCAGGGCCTCGCCCTCTAAATAAACGTCTGTGAATGTCTCGTCTTTGAGCTTAAAAAGCACGGTGAGGACTTCGCCGCCCCTAGTATTCACCGCCACCGGGGAAACCGCGTAGCCCAGGCGCGCGGCGATGAGGGCCGACGCCACCGCACCGGTGCCGCAGGCCAGGGTTTCGTCTTCCACGCCGCGCTCGTAGGTGCGCACCTCCAGGGCTTGGGAGCCCTGGAAATTGATAAAATTCACGTTGGTGCCCGCAGGCTGGAACATCTGATGAAAGCGCACGATCTTCCCCCAAAAGGCCACCGGCACCTGCTCCAGTTCCTTCACCGGCACCACCACGTGGGGCACCCCCACCTTCAGGAAGTGGCCGGTGAGGGTCTTACCGTTGATAGGGATTTCCTGATAGAGGCGGAAATCCTCAATCCCCGTCAGCTCCAGGCGGACGTCCCGGTCCTGGACCTCGGCGTGAATAATGCCCGCCAGGGTCTCAAAGCTTAATTTCGCCGGCGCGATACCCAGCATCACCGCCAGCCGCGCGGCGCAGCGGCCGCCGTTGCCGCACATTTCCGCCACGGAGCCGTCCGCGTTATAAAAGCGCCAGCGGAAGTCGGCTTGGTTCCCATGCTCGATAAGGATCAGGCCGTCCGCTCCCACCCCCACCTGCCGGGCGCAGACCCGGCGCGCGAACCGGGGCTGTTCCGTTTCGGGTATCAACGGCTGACGATGGTCAATGAGGACAAAATCATTGCCGCCGCCGTGCATTTTGTAAAAAGAGATGCGTTTGGTGTCCAGGCCCATATTTTCTTCATCAAAATTAAATACTCGTTCCCAAGTTCTGCTTGTGAACGATATTTTTCAGTCCAGGCTCTGCTTGGACACTTTATAAAAATCCCCTCTAACCCCCCCTTTAAAAAGTGGGGATAAAAAGCAATACTCCTTTAAGTCCCCCTTTTCTAAAGGGGGATTTAGGGGGATTTTACGAGGCTAATCAGTTACTTCAGGAATTCGGGAATACTTTCCCCCCAGACGAGTTGGCGGTAGGTTTCCCGCTTTCTGATAACATAAAACTCTTGATCTTGCACCAAAATTTCCGCCACCCGGGGCCGGGCGTTGTAGTTGGAACTCATGGAAAAGCCGTAGGCTCCGGCGCTCATCACCGCCACCAGTTCGCCGGGCTTAAACGCGGCCATCTCCCGGTCCTTGGCCAGGAAATCCCCGGATTCGCAGATGGGCCCCACCAATGAGGCCTTAACTCGGGGCCGGGGCCGTTTGACCACCTGGCGGATGCCGTGGTACGAGCCGTAAAGGCTGGGCCGGGCCAGGTCGTTCATGCCCGCGTCCACGATGATGAAGTGCTTGGCTTCGCTCTCCTTGGTATAGAGCACCTTGGTGACCAGGATGCCGGCGTTGCCCACCAGGACCCGGCCCGGCTCCAGGATCAGGGTGACCTTCAGGTCCCGGAGCCTTTCCACCAGCTTCCCCCCATATTCGTGGGGATGGGGCGGCTCTTCCTGGTCGTAGCAGATGCCCAGGCCGCCTCCCAGATCCAGGTAACGGATGGCGATGCCGGCCTGCTCCAGGCGCCGGATTAAGTCTTTCAAGCGATCCAATGCGTCCAAAAAAGGCTCCACTTCGGTAATCTGGGAGCCGATATGGCAGGCCACGCCGATGACCTCCAGGTGGGGCAATTCCCGGGCCCGGAGGTAATCCTCATAGGCCATCTCGATGGCAATGCCGAACTTGTTCTTTTTCAGCCCCGTGGAGATGTAGGGGTGGGTCCGGGGGTCGATATCCGGGTTGATCCTCAGCCCCACCCGGGCCTTGAGGCCCATACGCCCGGCAATGCGGTTGATCTTTCCCAACTCTTGAGACGACTCCACGTTGAACAGCAGAATTCCGGCCTTAAGCGCGGCCCGGATCTCTTCCGGACGCTTGCCCACGCCGGAATACACTATATTTGCCGGGTCCACTCCGGCAGTGAGCGCCCGGTGGAGTTCGCCCCCGGAGACGATGTCCGCGCCCGCGCCCTGGCGGGCCAGAAGCCTTAAGATAGCCAGGTTGGCATTGGCCTTGACCGCAAAACAGACCACGTGGGGGAAATCTTCGAACGCCCCGTCAAAGACCCGGTAGTGATGTCTCAAGGTGGCGGAGCTGTAGAGATAAAAGGGCGTCCCCACCTTCCGGGCGATGCGCTTAACCGGCACGCCTTCGCAATAAAGTTCACCGTTCTGGTAGTGGAAATGATGCATCTATAAACAGTCCTTATTTTGCTTTAGCTTTCAACTGTCAGTTCCTAGTTTAATAGACAAACATAATTAAACGCGAACTTGATCTTTTCTGGGAACTGGCAACTGGCAACTGGAAACTCAATAACTAATCCCCGCCTCCTCCGACGGGATACTCTCATTCGCCCGGCGGGAGGTGTCCACCGCGGTGACGTAATAATGATAACTCCGGCCCCTGGCGGTTTTCTCGTCCAGGTAAGCCGGCCGGGTCACCAGCGCGGGGGTTATAAGTTTGAATTCGACCTCCCCTTCCTGGCGGCGGTAGATTTTGTAACCCGCCACGTCCGGCGCGGGGCTGGGGTCCCAGCGGAGCTCCACGCCGCGCTCCCCGGCCACGGCCACCAGGTTGAGGACCGGGGGCGGCGCGGTGCGCTTCTCCGGCATCGCCGTTAAGGTCGGAGTATCCAGGCTCTCGATGAAATCCGGTCCCACCCGGCGCACGGCCCTAACCTTATAACTATATTCCACGTCGTTGAGCACCGCCACGTCCTGGAAGGAGGCGACGGTAAGGGGCTCCGGAGTCACCTTGATCCAAGATTGATCCCCGGAGCGTCGGTAAACCCGGTAGCCCGCCAGGTCCCGGATAGGCCGCCCATCCTGCAACTGCGTCACCGGCTGCCAGGTCAGGCGGACGATACGGTCGCCGGGCGCGGCTTTCAGGCCCTGGGGCGTCCGGGGCAGCACCCCCCAAGCATGGCTGAGGGTCTTAGACCAGGCCCCTTCGTACCGGTCCTGGTCATAGGCCGCGACCTTATAAAAGAAACGGCGCTCGGGAGCCAGGTTCCGGTCCTGGTAAACCACGGCCTCGCCCCGCACTTCCGCCACCCGGGGGTAGGCCAGATCGATATCCGCGAGGACCACAAAATCGCTCAGGGCAGGAGGACCCGCATCCACCCCTTTCAGTTCCGCGCGCAGCACCCGGAAGCCCTGAATCTGGGTCAAAGGCTGCCCCAGGAGATTCTCCCGGGGGAAAAGCCAGCTCAACGCCAGGGCGTCCCCTTCCTGGGAGACGCTAAAGTTTCGTACGGCCGCGGGCAACACCGCATCCGGGGGAACCGGGGCCAGCTTTTTGCCACAGCCTCCAATCAAGAGCAGTAAGCCCAGAAAAAGCAGAATTAGAAGAAAGGAAAGAGTTCGGGGAATTTTATTTTCCCACCCTCCCCTCAAGCTCCCTCTCCCAACCCCCTCTAAGGGGTTGGGGGAGGGGGTTTGGGGGAGGGGGCAGGGGTCTGTGACCCCTGGCCCCCTCACCCAAAAAGCCTTTATCCTCATAGCCCCAATTCCTCCTCCACGCGGGCCAGGGCTTCCGCCACCCGTACCGGCGCAGTGCCACCCGGGGAAGTGCGCCGGGCTACGGAGTTTTCTATCTTGAGCCAGTCGAACAGGTCTTTCTCCGCTTGGGGGGCAAACCGGCGAATTTCCTCCAAAGATAATTCCCCAAGCTCTTTCTTTTGGGCTTCCGCGTATCGCACCGTCTGCCCCACCTGTTCGTGTGCGGTGCGGAAGGGGACTCCCTTGGCGGCCAGATAATCCGCCATGTCCGTGGCCGTGAGAAAGCCGCCGTGCAGAGCCGCGGCCATGTGCTCAGGCCGAATCTTGAGATTCGCCAGCAACCCGGCCATGAGCCGCACCGCACCCTTGACCGTGTCCAGGGTGTCGAACAGGGGCTCCTTGTCCTCCTGCAAATCCCGGTTATAGGCCAGGGGCAGGCCCTTCAAGGTCATGAGCAGCCCCAGGAGGTGGCCGCAGACCCGGCCGCATTTCCCCCGGATGAGCTCCGGCACGTCCGGGTTCTTTTTCTGGGGCATGATGGAGGAGCCGGTGGCGTAAGCGTCCGGCAGTTCCACAAATGCGAACTCGGACCCGGACCATAGCACCAGTTCTTCCGCCAGGCGGCTTAAATGGACCATGATAATACCGGCATGCGCCAGAAATTCCAAGAGAAAATCCCGGTCGCTCACCGCGTCCATGCTATTCCGGAAGACTTCCGGAAAGCCCAACTGCTCCGCACTAAACCGGGGGTCGATGGGAAAAGTGGTCCCCGCCAGGGCTGCGGCCCCCAATGGGGAAACGCGAATGCGGGCTAAAGATTCGCTGAGCCGCGCCTGGTCCCGGCGCCACATCTCATCATAAGCCAGCAGGTGGTGGGCCAGAAGCACCGGCTGGGCCCGCTGCAGATGGGTATAGCCCGGCAGCAGAACCCCCAGGTGGCGGCGGGCCAACCCGGCCCCGGCCCGGCGCAGTTCGGTCAGGTCCTGAAGCAACCCTTCCACTTCCCCGGCCAGATAAAGCCGCACGTCCAGGGCCACCTGGTCGTTGCGGCTCCGGGCGGTGTGGAGCTTGCGGCCCACTTCCCCGATTTTCTCAATGAGGCGGGCCTCCACGGCCATGTGCACGTCTTCCAGGGCCGGGTCGAAGTCGAACTCCCCGGCTTCCATCTCCCTCTGGATTTCGTCCAGGCCCCGGACTATGGCTTCGGCTTCTTCCGGTTTGATAATCCCCTGCCGGGCGAGCATCCGGGCATGGGCCCGGGACCCGGCGATATCCTGGCGGTAAAGCCGCCGGTCACAATCCAGGGAGGTGGTGAAGGCCTCCACCTCTTGTTCCGTGCCCCCTTGAAAACGTCCGCCCCAGGGTTTCTTGGCCATTTGTCGTTGCACCTTTGCTTTCTAAAACTGCTTTTTAAGTCCCCCTTTTCTAAAGGGGGATTTAGGGGGATTTTCCAGCGCCAACAAAATCCCCCCGGCCCCCTTTAAAAAGGGGGAGAAATCCTGGTTTTGAGTCGTTTACTCTAAACACCCATCCTATTTATGAAACGCCATCGAAGATCCTTCACTTCACGCAGGATGACAGAAAAACCAGTTCCCCCATGATCTTCTCTTTTAACTGAAAACTGAAAACCGAGAACTGAAAACCATCTTAAGGCTTAAACGATTCCAACTGGTGAGTGACACTGTCCGCGGCCTCGGCTTTGCCTTTGAGGCTCTGCTTGATGGTGAACATGCTCTTGACCAGACCTACCTCCGGGGCATACCATTCATACGCGGTGAGGGTAACGGTGCCGCCCTGTTTCGCCTCCATCTTGCCTTCGTGTTTGAGCTTGACGCAATCCTTATAGTTTCCCGCGGGTACCCGCACCGACTCCCGGACGCTGTCCACGATAATGTTGACCTTCAACTCATCTTCCCCCATTTTGGTGGTGGTATCCCAGTTGGTGCCCACATCCACCGGATTTCTCAGGTAATACACCTTGGGGCTGATGAGCTGGGGTTCACCGGCATCGCCTCTTTGCTCAGCATATCGATAGACGCCGCTGTCATCTTTGGCAATGAAATAATATTTCACTCCGCCTTCCACGTCCCACTTGCGGGGGGTGACGCTTTTCCCCTGGACTTCCCGGGGAGCGAGGTTAGTGACCGTGATTTTTTGCCCTCCCGGTTTGCCGGAGGTGACGCTGTAAACCCAGGTCATCCCTTCTTTCAAGGGATAATAGCTATCCGCGGCAGCCCCCCAGGCGGACGCTCCGGAAAACAAGAAACACAACAGCGCGGCGACCATCATTTGCAGCTTTTTCATAGCGACTCTCGATTTTTTGGAGTTTATCTTAAGGGTTTATCCTTACTGAAAAGGTCTTTGGCACATGTCACAACGGGCCACGGCCAGCTCGGCGGCGTCCTGGAGCTTTTGCCAATGGCCGCAGCCCCGGCAGCGGGCCACCGGACGGTAATCCTTCCAGCCTTCGTCTTTCCAGAAACGCAGGGTGCCGTATTTCCGCCGATACAAAAAAACGGGATAAAGAATCCCCAGGATAACCAGATGAATTAAGGAAATGAAAAAAATTTTAAAAGAAAACAGGGCCCCGATGCCCATACCGGTCAGAAACATGGCCGCCAGGCGCCAGGATTTATCCCAGATCTGGCGGTCCGCGAAGGTCCAGGGCAGCCTCACCCCGATCCACATGTTGGGGCCTTTCCGCCAGAAGAGCATCAGCACCCCCAGGCCGCCGCAGACTGCGGCGATGAAATAGGCGGCGGCCCGGGGGAACGTTTGGTCCATTAAATACCGGTTTTCCGTTTACCGTTTTCCGTTAAAGAACAATTAAGCTTTGACAAGGGAACCGGAGCGGAACCCTTTAAAACGGCCTCCGCCCCGTTTCTGCTCGCCTGCCAAGTCTCGTTTTTCGTTTTTCGTTTTTCGTATGAACTCTGAAAAATCCCCCTAAATCCCCCTTTAAAAAAGGGGGACTTTATCGCACCGACATTCCATCTCCCTTTTCACCAGGCAACCATCTCCCCCCTTTTCTAAAGATGGATAGGGGGGATTTTATCTTTTAGCTGGCCGCTGATAGCTGACAGCTTTACTGGCCCCTGACCCCTGACCCCTATCTTTTCTACTTCCCCTCCAACTTTGCCCTGATCTTCAACCTCAGAGCATTTAACCGAATAAACCCGGTGGCGTCCGCCTGGAGGTAGTCGCCGCCGGCCTCGAAGGTGGCCAGGTCCGGGCGGTACAGGGATTTGGGGGCCTTGCGCCCCACCACCGTGACGTTGCCTTTGTACAACTTGAGCCGGGCGGTGCCGGTCACCGGTTTCTGGGCCTCGTCGATGAGGCTCTGGAGGGCATAGCGCTCCGGCGCAAACCAGTAACCGTAGTAGATCAGTTCCGCATACCGGGGGATGAGGCTGTCCCGCAGGTGCATCACTTCCCGGTCCAAGGTTATCGACTCCACGGCCTGGTGCGCCGCCCGAAGAATAGTACCCCCGGGCGTTTCATAAACGCCCCGGGATTTCAGACCCACGTAGCGGTTCTCCACCAAATCCACCCGGCCGATGCCGTGTTCGCCTCCCAGGTCGTTCAGCTTGGCCAGGAGTTTGGCCGGGCTCAGGCGTTCGCTGTTCACCGCCACCGGGTCCCCGGCTTCGAAGTCGATCTCCACGTACCGGGGGTGTGTAGTTGCGGCTTCCGGAGCCCGGGTGAGCACGAACATGTCCGCGGGGGGCTCGGCCCAGGGGTCTTCCAGGATGCCGCCTTCGTAGCTGATGTGCAGCAGGTTCCGGTCCGTGGAATAAGGCTTCTCCTTGGTCACCGGCACCGGGATGCCGTGGGTCTTAGCATAAGCCACGAGGTCGGTGCGGGACTGCATCTGCCATTCCCGCCAGGGCGCGATGATGAACAGGTCCGGGGCCAGGGCCTGGTAGGTGAGCTCGAAACGCACCTGGTCGTTGCCCTTGCCGGTGGCCCCGTGGCTCACCGCATCGGCGCCGGTTTTCCGGGCCACCTCCACCTGGGCCTGGGCGATCAAGGGCCGGGCGATGGAGGTGCCCAGGAGGTAGCTGCCTTCATATAAGGCGTTGGCCCGGAACGCGGGGAAGACAAAATCCCGGACAAAGACCTCTTTCAGGTCCTCGATGAAGACCTGGTCCGCGCCGGTGCGCTTGGCCTTGTCCGCAATCTCATCCAGCTCTTCCCCCTGGCCCAGGTCCGCGGCAAAGGCCACCACCTGGCACTTATAAGTCTCCTTGAGCCACTTGAGGATCACCGAAGTATCCAGGCCCCCGGAGTAGGCTAAGACGATTTTTTTGATATTTCCCATAATTCTTCCATTTAAGGTGCCTTATAAGCACCGGTTTTATTTCGGTCACCCGAAGTTAGTGCGTGAGGGGCACCCTACTTAATTTTCCCGTTAATCGAACAAAAGCCTTCTTTTGTAACTCAAGGTTAAATTGCCACACTTGGGACAGGGAACCTTAGTAACCTCGGCCCCTTCATAAATCGGCTGCAGCGGGTCTTTGCCGCCAGGGCAATTATGGGGTTTGCGGTAATCCGCCCAGCTTTTGAGCTTTAGATTCACAAACTTCTTATCCTTGGCGCAATAACCGGTGACTGCGGGCGAGGCCTTGCCCCCGCCGATTTTCAAATCGGTTTGATAACCGCAGCCGTGAGCGGTGCAGAAGACCTTTCCGGCTTCCCGGCCAGGGCGAAGCCGGTCGAGAGAAAAATACTTAAGCAAATTGCCAGAATCCCTAACTTGCCAAATGTCTTCATCAATTCTCCCCCAACTGATAAACCATGCCCGCCCTGCATCAGGCACAGGCTGGAAAGCCTGTGCCACCAGGATTATTTCCTTTTGCCCAGGCGAGACGCCTGTGCCACTGGCTTTTTTCAATATCTTTGTCTTTTATTACTCGGAATGAAAAAGCAATTACGTTCCCGTAGGGGCGGGTTTAAAACCCGCCCCTACATCAAGGCTCACTGATGTAATCAATTTTCTGCACCCATTAACATCTTTCATTCTGACTACTGACCTTTAATCTCTGGCCCCTGGCCACTGGCCCCTACCCCAACAGCCACTCCAGCAACGCCTTCTGGAAATGCAGCCGGTTCTCCGCCTGGTCCCAGGCCGCAGACTGCGGCCCGTCCAGCACTTCTGCGGTAATTTCCTCGCCCCGGTGGGCCGGCAGGCAATGGAGGACGATGGCTTCGGGCCGGGCCAGTTTGAGAAGATCGGCGTTTACCTGGTAAGGTTTGAAGACTTCCCGCCGGGCCGCGGCTTCCCCTTCCTGGCCCATGGAGGCCCAGACGTCGGTATTGATGACCTGCACCTCCCGGACAGCAGCCACGGGGTCATGGGTCAAATAGACCTGTTTCCCCTTTTTCTGCGCAGTCTGGAGGAGAGCGGTATCGGGTTCATATCCCTTGGGGCAGGCCAGGTGTAGAACAAAATCCAGGTGCAGGGCCGCGGTGATCCAGGAGTTGGCCATGTTGTTGCCGTCCCCTACCCAGGCTACCTTGAGGTGCGACAGGTTTTGCAACCGAAAACGCTCCTGCACGGTGAGCAGATCGCTCAACACCTGGCAGGGGTGGTGCGTGTCGGTGAGGCCGTTGATCACCGGGATGGTGGCGTGCCGGGCCAGTTCCTCCACCGTCTCCTGGGCGAAGGTGCGGATCACCACCCCGTCCACGTACCGGGAGAGCACCCGGGCGGTGTCGGGGACGGGTTCGTTCCGGGCCATCTGCGTCTGGCCCGGGGCCAGGTAGATGGAGGCCCCCCCCAATTGGGCCATGCCCGCCTCGAAGGAGACCCGGGTGCGGGTGGAGGGCTTGTCGAAGATCAGGGCCAGGGTCTTCCCCAGAAGGGGAGTGTGGATTTCGCCTTCCCGTTGCCAGGCCTTCAGTTCCCGGGCCCGGACCAACAGCATCTCGATCTCCTCCCGGGTGAGGTCCAGGATGGTCAACAGGTCCCGCTTCATGGAAAAATCGCCTCCAGGGCCGCGGCCAGAATCTCCAGGCCCCGGTCGATTTCTTCTTTGGTGACGATCAACGGCGGCAGGAGCCGCAGGATATTGCCCTGGGTGCAGTTAATCAGCAGGCCCCGCTCCCGGCAAGCCGTGACCACCGGCGTGCCGTCCTGGGTCAATTCCAAGCCCCAGATCAGGCCCAGGCCCCGCACTTCCTTGATTACCGGAAAGCGCTGCTGCAGCGCCGCAGCCTTCTCTTCCACATAATCCCCTTTGGCCCGCACGGTCGCCAGGAAATCCGCATTGCTCAGCAAGCCCAACGCGGTTTTGGCCGCGGCCGCGATCACCGGCCCGCCGCCAAAGGTGCTGGCATGGGTGCCGGGGACAAAGGCCTGGGCTACCTCCGCAGTGGCCAGGAGCGCGCCCATGGGCAGGCCGTTGGCCAGGGCCTTGGCCAGGGTCATGATGTCCGGTTTCAACCCGTAATGCTCATGGGAAAAAAGCCGCCCGGTGCGGCCCAACCCGGTCTGGACTTCATCCAGGACCAGGAGTAGGCCCTTTTTATCGCAAATCTGCCGTACCCCGGTGAGAAATCCCGGTTTCGGCAGGCAGACGCCGCCTTCCCCCTGGATGGGCTCCAGGAGCACCGCGCAGGCCCCCATGTCCGTGGCCTTATCCAGGGCCTCCAGGTCATTGAAGGGCACGAAGATAAAGCCGGGGAGCAGGGGTTCAAAACCTTTCCAGAATTTGTCCTGGCCGGTGGCGGACAGGCCCCCGTAAGTGCGGCCATGGAAGGAATTGAGCATGGAGATGATGTGGTGCCGCCCGTCTCCATACCGTTCCCGGGCGTATTTCCGGCAGAGCTTGATGGCTCCTTCGTTCACTTCCGCGCCGCTGTTGGCGAAAAAAACCTGATCGGCAAAGGAATGGCGCACCAGCTCTTCGGCCAGCTCCACCATGGGCGTGGTGTAGTAGAGGTTGGAGGTGTGCACCAGTTGCTGAAGTTGGACCGCGGCCGCAGCTGCAACCTCCGGGTGCGCGTGCCCCAGGTTGCAGACAGCCAACCCGGCCACGAAATCCAGATATTCCCGCCCCTCGTCATCCCAGACCCGGCAGCCTTCGCCTTTCACCAGCACCAGGGGCTGGCGGCCGTAGGTTTGCATGACGACCTTGTCGGCTCTGTCCATCCAATCCGTTTTCACTGACTAATCTCCCGAATTAGTAGCCAGTTGCCAGTAGTCAGTAGCCAGTAAAAACCAGAGGTTACGGTTTATCCCCACTGACTACTGACTACTGGCTACTGGCTACTATCCCACAATTTCCGTCCCAATGCCCGTATCGGTGAATATCTCAAGCAGCACTGCGTGCGGCAGCCGTCCGTCCAAAATATGGGCCTTGGCCACCCCCTCCCCCAGGGCCTCCAGGCAACACTTGAGCTTGGGGATCATGCCTCCGGAGATGGTCCCTTCGTCCATCATGGTCAATACCTGGTAACGGCTGAGGCTGGAAACGAGATGGCCTTCCTTATCCAGGACCCCGGCCACGTCGGTCAGCAGAATGAGCTTGGCCGCGTTCAAGGCCCCGGCCACCGCGCCGGCCACGTCGTCGGCGTTGATGTTGTAAGTCTCTCCCTTCTCGCCCACCCCCACCGGCGCGATCACCGGGATAAAATTTTGGGCCTGAAGGGTGCGGATCAGGTCCACGTTAACCGCGACCACTTCCCCCACCAGGCCAATGTCGATGATCTCCGGGGGTTCGTCCTCCCTGGGCCGGTAAAATTCCATTTTCTGGGCCTGGAGGAGATTGCCGTCCTTGCCGGAGAGCCCCACGGCCCGGCCCCCTGCGGTGTTTATCAGGTTGACGATCTCCTTGTTGATCTTGCCGGCCAGGACCATCTCCACCACGTCCATGGTGGGCGCGTCCGTGACCCGGAGGCCCTCCACGAAGCGGGTGGGGATGTGCAGCTCTTTCAGGTATCGGCCGATCTGGGGGCCGCCGCCGTGGACCACCACCACGTGAATCCCCAGATGCTGCAAAAGGGTGATGTCCTGGGCGAACCCGGCCTTTAACTCCGGATCCTGTTGGGCCGCGCCCCCGTACTTGACCACCAGGGTCTGCCCCTGGAAACGGCGCAGGTAAGGCAGGGCTTCCAGCAGAATTTCGGCCTTTTTAATTAGTTCTTGGGTCATGGGTTTAAGCTTTCAGCGGTCAGCTTTCAGCAAAAGAATATTTTTATCTCACGCAAAGACGCTAAGGCGCAAAGGCGCAAATATTATTTTATATTTATGTTGGCGTCTTTCTTTGCGGCTTTGCGCCTTTGCGTGAGATATAACTTCCCGCTAACTCGCTATAAAATATATCTGCTCAAATCCTCATCCTCGATGAGATTCGCCAACCGCTCTCGCACGTATTCGGAATTGATGGTAATTTCCTGGCCGCCCAGGTCCGGGGCGGTGAAGGAAATATCCTCCAGCAGCTTCTCCATGATGGTGGCCAGCCGCCTGGCGCCGATGTTTTCCGTGCGTTCGTTCACCCGGGTGGCCAGGTCCGCGATTTCCTTGACCGCATCCGGGGTGAAGTTCAGCTTGATCCCCTCCGTGGCCATCAGGGCCCGGTATTGCTTGATCAGGGCGTTTTCCGGCTCGGTGAGGATGCGTTCGAACTCCGCGGCGCCCAGGGATTGGAGCTCCACCCGGATGGGAAAGCGGCCCTGCATTTCCGGGATCAGATCCGAGGGCTTGGACATGTGAAACGCGCCGGAGGCGATGAAGAGCACGTGGTCGGTGCGCACCATGCCGTATTTGGTGGTCACGGTGGTGCCTTCGACGATGGGCAGCAGGTCCCGCTGCACCCCTTCCCGGGAGACGTCCGGGCCCCGGGAGTGGTCCCGGCCCGCGATCTTGTCGATTTCGTCCAGAAAGATGATGCCGTTTTGCTCCACTTTGCGCCGGGCTTCTTCCAGCACCCGGTCCATGTCGATGAGGCGCTGGGATTCCTCCTGATAGAGAATTTCCCGGGCCTCGGCCACCTTGACCCGCCGCTGCTTGGTGCGGCCCGGAAGCAGGTTGCCCAACATCTCCTTGAAATTGAAGTCCAGTTCCTCCAACCCGGCGCTGGAGAAGATCTCGACCACCGGGGCGGTGCGCTGGGCCACCTCCAGGTCCACGAAACGGTCTTCCAGCTTCCCGGCCCGGAGCATGCCCCGGAGCTTCTCCCGGGTGGCGTCCCCTTCCCCTTCCGCCGCGCCTTCCCGGGTGGGGAGGAGCAGGTCGAGCAAGCGCTCCTCCACCGCTTCCTGGGCCTTGGCCTTGACCTTGTCCCGCTCTTCGGCCTTCACCATGCTCACGGCCAGTTCCATCAGGTCCCGGACCATGGATTCCACGTCCCGGCCCACGTAGCCCACTTCCGTGAACTTGGTGGCTTCAATCTTTAAGAAAGGCGATTGGGCCAGCTTGGCCAGCCGCCGGGCGATTTCGGTTTTGCCCACCCCGGTGGGTCCGATCATGATGATGTTCTTGGGCGCGATTTCATCCCGGAGTTCTTCCGGGATCTGCTGCCGCCGCCAGCGGTTGCGCAGGGCCACGGCCACGGAGCGCTTGGCCTCCTCCTGGCCGACGATATATTTATCCAGCTCCGCCACGATCTCCCGGGGGGTGAGTTGGCCCCCGTTGGTGTCATCGGGGAGGGGTTTGATCAGCCATTCCATGTTTATCTGTCCTTGGGAAGCTATTAGCTATTAGCTATTAGCTAAAAAGATAACTGTCCTAAAAGTTCCAGGTTCCAGGTTCCAAGTTTCAAGTTAAAGAATATCCGAGTGGGGATGATGCCACTGTTACCAGATTAAAGCATTGATATGCTCTCTCTTTGTGGATAGTCTTCCCATTATTACTTAGAATATTCTTGTAAAATCTGGTCTCTGTTCTTAATATAAATTATTTTAAAAGATGGCTTATTAAATTTCTTCCCAGTGTAAGGGTCACCCTCGAATAATCTTTCATGACTATATGCTTGTATTTGATTATCCTTCCAATATAATTTATTTATGTTGAATTTTCCTTTTAACCTCTTTTTTTCTTCTGGGGTAAACAAATGATCATCTACATCAATCCATATTTCATCATAATTAACTTCTAACTCATTTAAACCGTCAAGCATAACTTTTTTTGCAACGTCGATAGACAATCTATTGGCATATTTTATATATGAGTCATATTTAGTTAAAATTATTTTTTCAGATTTCTTTATCCGACGGGCTAGCCTAAAATCGCCAAAGTATGAATTAAGAAGTTTAGCTTTCTCTTCACTTTCTGGCTTATAATTTGATTTAGATGCTTTCTTTTCGTAATCATCCTTGTATTTATTTACTTTTTTCATATCTAAAGGTGGGGTGGGAGGTGGTGGCTCAGCCTTGCCATATACAGGAATTAATACGAAAACCATAAATACAGTAATATTTAAAACTAATTTTATAATCTTCATAACTATAACTCCTCTATCACAATCTCCCTATTAGTATACACACACAGCGAACCCGCGATATTCATGGCCTCCCGGCAAATATCTTTAGGGCTTAGTTCTGTATGGGCCATAAGCGCCCTCGCCGCGGCCAGGGCGTAAGGGCTGCCGGAGCCGATGGACATCACTCCCTCATCGGGTTCGATCACGTCCCCGGTGCCGGACACGAGAAAGGAGTTCTGCCCGTCCACCGCCAGGAGCAGGGCCTCCAGCCTTCGCAAAATCTTGTCGGTGCGCCAGTCCTTGGCCAGCTCCACCACCGCCCGGGTGAGGTTGCCCTGGTGGGCCTCCAGCTTGGTCTCCAGGCGGTCGAAGAGGTGCAGCGCGTCCGCGGAGGCGCCGGCAAAACCGACGATGATCTTGCCGTGGTAGATGCGGCGCACCTTTTTCGCCCGGTGCTTCATCACCATGTCGCCCAGGGTGACCTGGCCGTCCCCGGCCACCGCTACTTTGTTCCCCCGGCGCACCATGAGGATGGTGGTGCCGTGAAATTTTTCCTTATCCATTAAAGAAGACCTCACGCAAAGACGCCAAGGTTAGATGGGGTTAAAAGGGGAAAAGGGGAAGAGGGGAAAAGGCTTCAAGCTCTTACCCCTTTTAACCTTTTTCCCTTTTAACCTTTTCCCCTATTTACTGCGGGGATGCGCCTTATCGTATTCCTCCATCAGATAATCCAGGTTCAAGTGCAAGTACCGCTGCGTGCTGGATATCGAAGCATGACCCAATAACTCCTGCACCGCACGCAAATCCGCCTGGCCTTCCAGAAGGTGGGTGGCGAAGCTGTGGCGCAGGCCGTGGGGGGTCAAGGCCCCGGACAGGCCCGCCAGCCGGGCCCATTTCTCCACCACCCGGGCCACCCCCCGGGCGCTGAGGCGGCCGCCCCGGAAATTGAGGAAGAGCGCGGTCTCCCCCTGGCGGCCTTTGCCCTCCAAAAGCAGTTCCCGGAGGGGCAGGTAATTGCTCAGGGCCGCCCGGGCCGCGTTCCCCAGGAAGCACAGGCGTTCCTTGGCCCCTTTGCCCCAGACCCGCACCACCCCTTCCTTCCGGTCCAGGTCCAAAAGGTTGAGGCCCGCCAACTCGGAAAGGCGCAGCCCCCCGGCGTAAAAGATTTCCAGGATGGTCCGGTCCCGGAGAACCCCGAATTCGTCTCCCCGGGGCTGGCCCAGGAGATGAAAAACCTCGTCCACCGTGAGAAAATGGGGCAGGTTCTTCCCCACCTTGGGGCTGGGGGCCAGTTTGGCGGGGTTCTGATTCAGAACCCCCTGGCGCTGCAAATATTTGAAAAAGGTGCGCAGGGCCGAAAGTTTCCGGGCCACCGTGGTCTTGGACCGGCCTTTCAGGGACTGGGCCAGAAAGGCCCGCAACTGCCGGTAGCTCACTTCCTCCAGGTCCGGCTCTTCCCCTTCCGGAGTCAGAAACTCCAGAAACTGGGATAGGTCCAGGCGGTAGTTCCGCAGGGTATGGGGCGACATCTGTCGCTCCACCTTGAGGTAGCGCAGGAAGTCCTCCAGCAGGTCCCAGCTGCTCATTTGATGACCGTTTTCGGCTTTCCTTTTTCAGTTTTCGGTTAAAAAAATAAAAAATGCCAACAAGTTATGGATTAAAGCAGCTAACCGTGAAAATGATATAATTCTGGCCCGAGCTGCGAGACACCTATGAAATTCTATATATTATCATCAATTTAAGACAATGCAAAAAATAATGGCCCGTTCATGATGGGTAATTGCGGGGATATTATAGAAGAGGAAGCAGGCCCCGAACGGCCCAAATGGAATCAGTAGCCGGAGGTTTATCGATGCAGGACCGCGGCTACTTTTTGGGACAGGGTTTCCAGGGTGTAGGGCTTGGAGATATACCCCACGTCGGCAGGCAGCGATTTGCCTTTACCGTCGCCGTAGCCGCTACAAAGCATGATGGGGACTTGGGGGTTTAGGGCCCGGAGATGCTCCACGGTCTGGTAGCCGTTCATCCCTGGCATGATCATATCCATGAGCACCAGGTCGATTTGCGGGCTCTGTTCTTGAAAGATCTGCACCGCCTTTTTGCCATCCGCGGCCTGGATCACCCGGTATCCTAATTTTTCTAGCAACCGGCTGGCCACCTGCCGCAATACCGGTTCATCATCCACAACCAGGATAGTACCTTCTCCGTAAACCACGCTGCTGTCCTTGGGGACCAACACCTCCGGCAGGGACCGGGATACCGGCAGGTAGATGGTGAAAGTGGAGCCCTGGCCTCTTTGGCTCTGCACCTGAATCGCTCCCTGGTGGTTCTTGATGATGTGATACACTGAAGCCAGGCCCAGGCCGGTCCCTTGGCCGGGGGGCTTGGTGGTGAACAGGGGCTCAAAGATGCGCTCCAGGGTCTCTCCGTCCATCCCCTCGCCGTTATCCGTCACCGTAAAGCTGACATAGGGACCGGGGGTCAGTTTCCAGACCTGGTCCTCCCATTCGGCCACGGCCACCGACCGGGTGCGGATGTCGATCTTGCCCCCCTGGGGCATGGCTTGCCAGGCGTTGATCAGCAGATTCATCAATACCTGCTGCATCTGCCCCGGGTCGGCTTCCACCGGCGATAATTCCGGGGTCAAATCCAGGGTCACCACAATATCCCGGTGAGTGCGGGCAAATATATCCACGGTGCCCTTGATCAGCTCGTTAATAGCCAGGGACCGCATCTCAAACCGGTTGTCCTGGGTAAAGGTAAGGAGGTTCTCGGTAAGTTCCCGGCCGGCCTGCACCTGCAATTCTATCTCTTTTAAATCCGAGTAAAATGGATGGTCGGGGCCGATTTTAGCCATTATCAAGTTGGCCAGACCCATGATGACGGTTAAGAGGTTGTTGAAATTGTGGGCCAAGCCGCCGGACAGGGTGGCTACGGCCTCCAATTTCTGCACTTGCTCCATCTGCTTTTCCAAGGTGACTTCATCGGAGATGTTGCGCCCCATGGCCACCGACCCCAACAGTTCCCCGTTAGGTCCCCAGAGATTGCGGATGGCAATGCGGGTAGGCACAATGCGGCCGTCCTTGTGCTTGACGTGAGCCCGCCGGCTGAGCATTTCCCCGCGCTCCTGGAGCTCCCGCATTAATTGGAGCCTTTCCTTTCGGCTGGCATAAATAATGTAGTAGGGCTTACCTAAGATATCCTCCGGGCTATAACCGTATTCCGCCATGAATTGGCGATTAACTTGGGTATAGAGGCCCTGGGCGTTCACCACCGCCACGGCCAAGGGGGCGGATTCGATAATTTCTTTCAAGAAATAAGAAGACTGGGCCAGCTTATCCTGGGCCCGTTTCAGAGTGGAGACATCCCGGGCCACGTGCACCGCGCCGATAACATTTCCTTCCCGGTCCCGCAAGGGGTCCACCGTCACCAAAAAGGTGGCCCGGCTGTCCAGGGAGCAGAATTCCGTCTGGGTGCGGATCCCTTCCCTGATGGATTGGAGGAAACAGCAGCCCACCGCCGGCGCGGAAACATGGTGCATTATTTCATAGCAAAAGCGGCCCACGGCATCTTCCGGAGGCATACCGATAAATTCCGCCGCGGCCCGATTGATCCTGACGACCCGCTGGTTGGTGTCCAGGACCATGATCTGGTCTGGGATGACACTAAAGGTGTTTTCCCATTCGCTGCGGGAGACCGTATTCTCCTGCAAACCCGCGGCCATGAGGTTGAGGGTGTGGGCCAATTGCCCCAATTCATCCTGGCTCGGCTCCCAGATGCGATAATCCAGGTCGCCGTCATTGTATGCCTCTGCTGCCCTGGTCAAAGCGGCCACCTCCCTGGTCTGGCGCCGGGTCAAGGCCAGGCCGGCCAAAAGTCCCAACAGTCCCAGGACTCCCAGAAATACAAAGACCTGTTTCTGGAAATGGCCGATGCGGATGTCAATCAAAGAACGGCTGAGATTTAGTGAAGTCTTTAAAATAGAGGACGCGGCAGTGGTCTCCCGATCCAGGTCTTTCAAATCCGCCAATACCCCCACCACTAAAGTGGGGCCGCCCCGGGGGCGGACGGAGACCGGCACCAGAAACCCGTAGTACTCGGACGAGGAGGTCCTGGGCAGTTTTATTTCGGAGATGGTGGCAGTCCATTGCTTTTTGGCGGCCAGATCAGCCAGGGGTTGGGCCAGACTGGGACATTGCCACAGCCGCTCCGCCTCCTTTTCTGCGAGAGGAAGGCGACAGTCAAGTAAAATACTGCGATTCTCCGGGTCCAGGAGGAAGGTGGTGCCTACTACTCCCACCGGCTGCACCGCAATCTGGCGAAATTCCGAATCCGCCAACACCTCTTCCCAGGGGGTGGATTGATGGAGGACTAAAAAGAGTGATAATTCCTGGGCCACATCCAAGGCCTTTTGGCGCATCTGGCTGCGCACCAGGCTGTATTGCTCCTCACTGAGCCGGATTCCTTCCTTGGCCTTGATATTTTCCAGGGAACGGTCAAATTCGCCAATAAGTTGCCTAGAGAAAAAGCCCACCCCCAGGATGAGGGTGACCATGGGGAGAAGCCATCCCACTATACCCAAAAGGAGAATGCGAAATTTAAAGGTTTTAGTTAAGGGAACCTTAAATTTGGTCATTAACGATCACTCTGCTAGCCGTTTCGCGGTCAGTTTCCCTGGTCAACGGAAGATTATGTTTTTTATCCCTTAATCCCTGACTTCTCTGCTAAGGACTTCCCGACTCTCACTTAACAGGCCTTATTGATAGAATCGATGGGCCTGGCACAACAACTGCCGGGGCAACGAAAGACCCAATTCCTGGGCCACTTTTAGATTAAGGGTCAGCTTTTTAACCACCGGGGTTTCCGGGGGTATCAGCTCCAAGGGTTTTCCGTTCAATATTCGTGCGGCCTGTCGTCCCGCCTGGCGGCCCATCTCCGGAAAGTCACAATGATACGACATAAAAGGACCGTGAGCCATGGAATCGCCATCCGCGGCAATTACCGGAATATGGGCCTGCATAGCGACGGCGCAAATATTGCGCAGGAGGTCAGGCCGTCGGAGCACCGGGTCCGCGGGGATGAATAAGGCCTCAATTTTTTGTTCCAGCAGATCTTTCAGAGTTTCCCGCAAGAGTTCGGGGCGGTCATCGGTAACCGTGCGCAGGATGGGAGTAAGGCCGAGGCTGGGACATGACTCCTCTGCGGCCATGCCGGTGGCCACCGCCGGAGGCGTGGCCGTACAGAAAAGAATTCCCAGGCGCTTAAGTTTGGGTCGGGCCAAAAGCAAAAAGCGCAACTGTTCCGTGGCCGGCACTTCCATGCTGGCGCCGGTGAAACGAACGGCCTCCGGGGGCTCAGGGCGGGCGAGACCGGTGTTGTTGGGGGAAGCAACCACGGTATAGACGATGGGGATCTTGCTGTCCCGGGTGACTTCGAGGGCGATGAGCGTGGGCACCGTGCCCACGGTAATCAGCAGCCGGGCCCCTTTCTTCACCAGCTTCCGGGTTAGGGCCGCGGCCTCGTCCCTTTCCCCATGAGCGTCTTTTATTTCCAGGCGGATATTGAGGCCGTCCAGATAACCTTCTTCCCGTAATCCCTCGGTCACCCACTGGGGAGCATCATCAATGACTTTGATCTCCCGGGTCCATTGAATTACCCCCACCAGAGGGAGCGGCGGAAAAAGAACCCGGTGGCCCGCAAAAATCCCGGCCAGAAACAGGACCGCGCAAAGGGCAACGCGGATGGATTTTTGGCGCCAAAGGCTCATGATAAATAATCCCCGACTAGTTATCGAAAACAAAGACATTTTTCTTTAATAAAATCTTTTAGTTATTAAATTAAGATGCACGCCAGCTAACGCGATTGCGCCTTCTTTTAAAAAAATAAGGGTTCTACAAAATTTAAGACACTGCTGTCAATCCATGCCTCGTTTCCCTCCTTTAACCAGTATAAACATAATTTTTGGTAAAATTCAATTATTCCTTATAACTTGAAGGGAAATTGAGGCTATGGTAAGATAGATACGGGGGAGATGAAGGGTTAGATGGTTAATCTGGGGGAACTGCGCCAAATTCTTGACCGCCAGGAGGAATCCTGGCTCTCCCTCTATGCCACGCGCAGCACCCAGGCCATCCGGCGGTGTTTTGAAGAGCGCATTGCCGAAGGCCACCGTCAGAATTTCGCGGTGGACGCAGACCGCATCCTCCATTCCCGGGCCTACACCCGCTATATCGACAAGACCCAGGTCTTTTATCTTATCGACCATGAGCACATCAGCCACCGGGTCTTGCACGTGCAGCTTCTTTCCAAGATCGCCCGCACCATCGGCCGTTTTCTGCGCCTGAATGAAGACCTGCTGGAGGCCATCGCCCTGGGCCATGATATCGGCCATCCTCCTTTCGGGCACGACGGGGAGCGCATTTTATCAGCGATCTGCGAATCCCAGGGCATCGGCCCTTTTCTCCATAGTATTCAAGGCGTTTGGTTCCTGGAAAAGGTGGAGAAGGGCGGCCGCGGGCTGAATTTGACTCTCCAGGTGCTGGACGGCATTCTCTGTCACGATGGTGAGACGCATTTAGAAAGGCTGGCTCCGGACCGGGAGAAGACTTTTGCCCACCTGGAGGAGGAGATACGCGCCAAGCTGGCCGACACCCGGACCCCTCTCAAGCCCATGACCCTGGAAGGGTGCGTGGTGCGGCTGGCGGACACCATCAGCTATATCGGTCGGGACCTGGAAGACGCCATTACCCTCAATCTGGTGCAGCGGGAGGAGCTGCCCTCCCTGGTCGTGCAGCGCCTGGGCCGCACCAATGGGGCCATTGTTTACAGCCTGGTGGCCGATCTTATCTCCCACAGTTTCGAAAAGAATTACGTGGGCTATAGCCCGGAGGTGGGCCAGGCCCTGAAAATCCTGAAGGAATTCAATTACGAGCGGATTTACAACAATCCCCGGATCAAGGCGGAAACCCCCAAGATAGAGGGCCTTTTTGCCTCCATGTGGACCCGGTTCCTGGAGGATGTCCGGGAACGCCGCCTGGAATCCCCCATCTGGCGGGATTTTTTATCCACGATGGTCCCGGTTTACATGGAAAACCAGCAGCCCCCGGAAATTGTGCGGGACTTCATCGCGAGCATGACCGACGCCTATTTTCTGCGGCAGTGTGAGGAGCTATTCTTCCCCCAGACCCTGCTGGGGAAATTCGCCTGAGGCTGGATATGCGCCTGATGACCTTCAATCTCCGGTTCGCCACGCCTGTTGACGGTCCCAATGAATGGGAATATCGTAAGGAACTGGTGGTGGAGATCATCCTGGCCCACGGCCCCCACCTCCTGGGCACCCAGGAGGGCACGGTGCCCCAGTTGGAGTATCTGGCCGCGCATTTGCCCAATTACCAAGCGTTGATCGGGCATCGCCAGATTGACCGCACCTGTCAATACCCCACTATTTTTTATCGGCAAGACCTTTTTGAGATGAGGGAATCGGGAGAATTCTGGCTGTCGGAGACTCCCACGGTGCATCGCAGCATGAGTTGGGAGAGCGCGTTTCCCCGCATGGTCACTTATGGTCTATTCCGGGAGAAAGACCGAGATTTATGGTTTTGGTTTATCGATACCCACCTGGATCACATCTCGGCCCCAGCCCGTCTTAATGGGGCCCGGATGATCCGGGAGCATTTTTTCCCCCGGGGGAAGCCCTTGATTCTGGTGGGGGATTTTAATGAACCTCCGGACTCCCCGGTATACCGGGAGTTCCTCCATAACGGCAGCCCCCTTAAAGACACCTGGCGGGCCATCCATGCTCCCGGAGTGGAAGCCACCTCCCAACACAATTTCGACGGTTGCCCCCGGGGAAGCCGCATTGATTGGATTTTGTTGTCTCAGCTTTTCAAAGTTAAGGAAGCCTTTATGGTTACCGATAATCAGAACGGGCGCTATCCCTCTGACCACTTTCCCTATGCCGTGGAGGTGGAGTATTAAGATGCTGCGACTGCTATTTCTGATTTTTCTTTGCTGCTTGACCGGAGCGGCCATGGTGAACGCGACGGCAGTGGTGAAGCAAGAGGTCGGGATCGATCTTTACACCCATTTGGCCGGCTGCACCGAGGACTACGTGGTGGAAAAGCGGATCACCGTGGACCGCCTGGCCCAGGAGAAAGGGTTACGGCCGTTTGTGATAATCAGGCAAAATAATTTGAAAAAACCCTTTGCCCTGAAAAAAGGCATGACCGTGAAGATCGATACCACCCACATTTTGCCCAACAATTTGAGCAGCGGCCTACTCATCAACCTGCCGGAGTTAAACCTCTACTATTTCAAAGAGGGGGCCTACCAGCGGCGCTATGCCCTGGCGGTGGGCAAACCCTCCTGGCCCACTCCCACCGGGACCTACAAGATTATCGACAAACGCAAAAACCCCACCTGGAACGTGCCGGAATCCATCCAGGAAGAGATGGAGGAAGAGGGTCTGGAGGTGGTGGAAAAGGTGCCGCCGGGTCCCAAGAATCCCCTGGGAAAATTCTTTATGCTTACCTCCGCCGAAGGAGTGGGCATCCACGCTACTAACCGGCCCTGGAGCGTGGGGTATTATGTGTCCCACGGCTGCATCCGCATGCTCCCCGAGGAGATTGAGAAGCTGTTCCCGGAAGTCTCCCTCGGCACACCGGTAAAGATCATTTACCGGCCCCTGAAGCTGGCCTTGACCCCCCAAGGGCGCATCTTCTTTGAAGCTCATCCCAACATCTACCAGAAGAAAATGCAACCTCTGGCTCTGGTTAAGGAGCTGGCCAGGAAAAACGGCCTGGAGGACCGCATCGACTGGGACCAAGTCGCCAAAATGATTAAACTCCGGGAAGGCGTGGCCCGGGACATCACCCGGGACCTGCCGGAACCTAAAGCCAACACCGTCGCCACCCCTGCCCCTTCTCACCTGGAGAGTTTTCTTTTCCCTTTACACGAAAAAGAAGCCAAGTTAGAATAAGCCCCGCTGACCTTGGCGGAGGAAGACCGGTGCAGGAACAGGATATGCCCCCGGAGCGCCGTCAGGCCCTGCGGGAAGAAAACCGGAACCTCCGGTTTCTCCGCTTCCTGGTAGACCTGGCCCTGATGGAGATCAGGGCCGGCAGCTTCACCCTGGAAGAAGCGGAGAAAGTGGTGGAAAACGTCCGCAGCCAGGCATTGCAGCTCTTTCCCGGCAAAGAGAGGGCCTTTGAATGGATCTACCGGCCCCGGTTCCGCCGGGCCATAGCCGAAACCTTCAATATCATTTGGCATCCAACCAGGAATTAATCCATAGGGGCGAACCTGGTGTTCGCCCACATTAGGGCGAATACAAGATTCTCCCTTACTCTATCCACAGAGGACGGAAAAGATGCGCTTGAGCAGCTTTAGTCGAATCGTGCTGAGCATGCTGATGGTGTCGGGATTTCTGCTGGTGGGTACGGCCTTGGCCCAAACCCAGGCCCAGCCGCAGTCTGAACCCCCAAAAAAACCCGCTTGCGGGCCGGATCACGCCATCCTCTACAAGAGGGCGGTGGGCTTGTTGGATAAGGCGGAGAAGAAACTGGCCGCCAAATACACCGCGGAAGCCAAATCCCTGCTGAAAGAGTCCAATTCCCTATTCACCATCCTGGTGAAGGAATGCGGTCCGGAACAGAAAACCCGGACCCTTACTTCCCAGGAAGAGCAGCAAGAGGCGGTGAATAAAAAGCTGGCCGCGGATGAACTGGCCCAGGCCGAACGACTGGAAAAATCCGCCGCGGAAAAGCTGAAGAAGAGCGAACAGACCCCCCAGCAGGACCTGGCGGTGAAATACGCCCGGGAGGCCAAGGGGGAATATGAACTGGCCCAGGTGCGCTCTATCAAGGCGGGTATCTATTCTCTGCGCAACCAGCAGATGCTCTTCCGGTTCCTGGCGAGATAATTCTTAAATGAGGGGGAAGAGGGAAAAAGGGGAAAAAAGAGGTCCGATCCCGAAAAATTCCCTTTTCACCTTTTTCCCTTTTGCCCTTTTACCCCAGGCTTTTCCAGGGGGAGTCTCCTTGCGTTTAAGCATCACCGCCGCACAGGTGGGGCCTCTGACGGTCCTCACTTACCTGGTGGCCTGCCCGGAAACCGGGGAGACCCTCATCATTGATCCCGGCGGCCCGGCCCCGGCCCTGCAAGCAAAGCTCCAGGAAAAGGGCTGGCGCTTGAGGTGGATCGTCAACACCCACGGCCACGCGGACCATATCGCCGGCAACGACTTCTGGGCGGCCCAAACCGGGGCTAAGATAGTCATGCACCGCCTGGATTGGGAATTTTTCAGGCGCCCGGAGATGCAAGATATGGCCCGGGCCGAAGGTTTTCCGCCCCTGACCCGGGTAGATCTCCCGGTGGAAGACGGGGACAAGCTCCCTCTGGGCCGGATGGAGGGCTTGGTCCTGCACACTCCGGGGCACACCCCCGGCGCCATGTGCCTTTATTTTCCCGGCCACCTGTTCACCGGTGATACCCTGTTCGTGGACGCGGCCGGACGCACCGATCTGCCGGGCGGGTCCCTGGAAACATTGATTCAATCCCTCCAGGATAAAATCATGCCCCTGCCGGATGAAACCCGCATCTGGCCGGGACATGATTACGGCGACACCCCTGACTCCACCCTGGGGCGGGAGAAAGCCAACAATCCTTATCTCACCGATTTCTTTTAGAACAGCCCTAAGGAAGATGAGTTTTGACACAGATTCTGTTACGAGGTGGGTTCTTTTAGATAGATAGTCACCCGGGTCCCCTTGTGGGGCTCACTGTCAATGACGATTTCTCCCTGGTGCGCCTGGATGATTTTCTGGGAAATGGCCAGCCCCAGGCCGCTGCCCTTGGGCTTGGAAGAAAAGAAGGGCTGGTAGATTTTTTCCTGAACCTCCGGCGGGATTCCCTCTCCGGTATCGCTGATTTCTATGAATATCCGCCTTGCCTGCCGACCGGTGGCAATGGTCAGGGTTCCCCCGGTTTCCATGGCCTCGATGCCGTTCTTGGCGATATTCAAGATGACCTGGCGCAGATGACCCGGGTCAAATAGCATCTCCGGGAGGTTGGGGTCCAATGCCAACACTAATTCGACATTACATTCCCGGAGACTCGGCTCCAGGCGCTGGCAGGTTTCCTGGATGAGGGCATTGATATTTCCCCGCTGCTTTTGAGGTTCGGAAAATCTTGCGTAGCTGCCCACTTCCACCAGGAAATCCTCTAACCGTTTAACTTCGTCCACAATAATCTGCAGCTTTTCCACGTCTTTTTCCGGACCTTGATCAAGGTCTTTCAGAACCTGGCGAGCAAATCCACCGATGAGCATCAAGGGGTTTTTAATTTCATGACCGATGTGGGCCGCCATCTTGCCCAGTACGGCCAGGCGCTCACTCCGTAAGAGTTCCTCCTCCATGCGTTTCCGTTCCCGCAAATCCTTAAAGTGGCCGATCATGCCGATTTCCCGCTCGTTTTCATAGAGCAGCCGGGCAGAAAGCCAGATGGGAACGAGAGTGCCGTCCTTGTGCCGGACCAAGGTTTCATAATTTTCCAAGATGCCCACTCCCCCGAGGATGGGAGCATGGATCAAGGCCTCAATTTTCTGGAATTCTCCCGACGCATATAGTTCCCGGATATTCATTTTACCCAGGACTTCTTCCGCGTCATAACCCATGATTTTTGCCGCGGTTTCGTTAAAGGTGCGAATCACGCCTGCCAGATCGTTGCCCGCGATGCCATCCATACAGGTGTGAATCAACAGCTTTTGAAAGTAGATGCCCCGCTCCACTTCGGCGGCCAATTCTTCTTCGGCTCGCTGGCGCTTGAGCTGGGACCACATGCCGTTCATCAATAAAGTCAACTGCCGGACGTCCGATTCATCATAATCCTCCTCCTTGTTGCCCACACCCGCCACCGCCACGATGCGGTCACCGTCAAAGACCGGAATATTCAGATGCCGATGAACTTCCACATGGCCCTCGGGATACCCTTTTTTATAGGGATTGGGAGCAGCATAGTCATTGGTGATAATCGGCCGCCGCTGGCGGACGGCTTCGCCCCAGAGCCCGGTGGTCTCCACAGGATAAATCAAGGGTTTATCGGTAACCGCGCATTCCTGCATAGCCGTCTGGGACCAGGCTTGCATGGTGAGCACGGTTTCGTCCTCGTTCGCAAAAGCCAAATAACCGATCTTGCTTTTGGTCAGCCGGACCCCTTCTTCCATGGCAAAATCAGTAATCTCTTTGAGAGTAGCCTTGGTCATCTGGCTAATTTGCCATACCGCCTCCAGACGGGATTCATCCAGGCGCAGCGCCTCCTCTATGTTGGCGGTGCGCACTGCCAGTCCCAATTGTCCGGCCAGGGATTGAAAGAATTCCACATGTTCCTTGGTGAAATAACCTTTCTGCTCGCTGGCCGCGGTCAATACCCCCAGGGTCAAGGTTTCCGTGGCGATGGGCGCCAATATTAAGGAACCCAAAACTTCCTCTTCCAGAAGACCCCGGAGACGATCCGCCACTGATGAAGAATCCGGGACAGAGATTACCTGGAGGGTCGACAGGCATTGCCCCAGGAGGGAATCCGGCTCGGGTTTGGCCGCCAGTTCCCGAACTTCGGGGGGGAAGCCCCGGAAACTTTTCAGGTGCAGCAAGCCTTCTTCATCCAAAAGTCGCACCGCACATTTCTCTACCCCCAGCTGTTCGACCAGCACTCCCAACACGCCTTCCAGGAGATCAGGAATATGTAGGGAAGAAGCTAACCTGCGAGCTGCTTCATAGAGCACCGAGAGTTCCGCCACCCGCCGTTTCAGTTCTTGCTCGCTTTCCTCAAGGGAGCTGGAGATTCGGCCGAAGAGATCGAAGACGTCCTCCATCCGGGAACCCAGTGAAGAGAAGTAGCCTTCGACGATGACCCGGGCCGCCGCCGGGCCGATGGAACGGGCAATGGTGCGTTCTACGAAGCTTGCCAGCCGGAGCTTTTCCCGGTCCCCCCACTCGGATTCGGGGATCACTACTTCCTGGAGGAAGGTCTGCTGCGCCTCTGCGGCTTTCCGGGAGCCGATGAACTTTTCCATAAAGTGGGCCAAATGGTCCAGGCTGGGGAAAAAAGTATAGCGTTTCTCTAAAGGCAGTTCCCTTTCCTGTTCAAAGACCTCCACAAACCGCCGGGCTTGCTCTTCCTCCACCGGAGTGGGCATGGTTAGCAAAGAAACACATACAAAAGCGCCGGTATTGAAGAAGAGGGACCAGAAAAAGGCATGGGAGAGCTTATCCATGCCGGTCAGGCCCAAAAAAGCAGTGGGCTTGAGAAAGGCCAGACCAAAGGGGCCCGCAGTTAAAAGACTCTGGGGGAACCAGCCCGCTTCCACGAGATAGGGTAGGACCAGGGTATAGGCCCAGAAGAGAAAACCTGACAGCAATCCCGCCAGCGCCCCCCAGCGGGTGGCCTCCCGCCAATACAAGGCCCCCACCATGGCCGGTACCAACTGCATCACCCCGCAAAAGGCAATCAGCCCGATATCCACCAGCATGACGGTGGGAAAGATCAGGTGATAACCGAAGTACCCTAAAAGAATCAAAAACAGGATGGCGCCCCTCTTGATGGTCAACAGATGAGGAGTAATGCGCTCTTGCAGTCTTAGCCGAATGGCTAGAGGCATCACCAGGCTGTTGATGAGCATGGTGCTCACGGCGATGGAGGCCACCGCCACCATGGCGGTGGAGGCCGATAGCCCCCCTAAAAAGACCAGAAAGGCGAGTAAGGGGTGTCCGGTTTGCAGGGGAATGCGCAGGACAAAGGTATCGGCCTGTTCCAGCGGCAGACCCAACAGCAGTCCCCCAAAGGCGATGGGCATGACGAACAGGTTAATCAATAGCAGGTATAGGGGAAAAAGCCAGATCGCGGTCAGAATATGCTTTTCATCGGTATTTTCCACCACCGCCATGTGGAACATCCGGGGCAGAAAGTGAATGGCCCCCATGGCCAGGAGGGTGAGAACCAAGAAAAGAGTATAGCTGTTGTGCGGCCCGGTGTTCATCAGGAGAAGCTGTTGAAATTTGGGGTTCTGCTGGATGTGTGTGAAGATTTCTCCCCAGCCTGAAAAAAGACCAAAGGTGACCAGCATACCTAAACTAAGAAAAGCCAGGAGTTCAACCAGGGACTCAAATACCACTACGGCCACTAACCCTTCGTGGCGTTCAGTGGGGTCCAGATGACGGGCCCCGAACAGGATCCCGAACATGGCCAGCAACAAGGCCACATAAAAGGCGGTATCTTGATAAATGGGGATCGCCAGCGGGGGGGTAACTTCTTTGCCGACCAGGATGTTAAAGGTGTCGGAGATGGACTTGAGCTGCAGGCTGATATAAGGGGTGATGGCCAGAAGCACTCCCACGGTGGCGAGCGCCCCCAAAAAGGCCCCTTTGCCATAACGCAGGGCCAGGAAATCGGACATGGTGGTCAGGTTGTTTTCCTTGCAGATGCGCAAAAGTTTGCGCAAGCCAAACCACCAGGTAAAGGCGATGATGGTGGGGCCAAGATAGATGGTGAGAAAGGTCACGCCGGAGGTGGCCGCCTTGCCGACGCTGCCGTAAAAAGTCCAGGCGGTGCAATAAGCCGCCAGAGAAAGGGCATAGATATAGGGATTGGCGATAATGCTCTTGCCCCGGGCCCTTTGCCGATCCCCATAATACGCGATGGCAAAGAGCAGGAAGAGATAGCCGAACGCGGCCGCGGCCACCAGACCTGTACTGAGCATAATCTTTCAGTTTACTCCCTGGAGGGTAATCGGCTAAAGGCATAAAGCACGGCAATGGCCAAGGCCCAGACGACTTGGATGTATAATACCAGACTAGGAATTCCTCCCAGCGACGCCTCGCGGTTAAAAATCTGCATTAAAGGAGGGTTGAGAAGGAGAAAAATAATAATTCCTAATAATGCCAAAAGGTTGCGCTTCTTAGTCCCGGCAGGCATAATTTTCCTCCTCGGGATTCCGCGTGGAGTAGCATAGAAACATTTTTTATATTAATAACCATTTTAATGCCTTGAAACAAGACATCTTTTTTGTGGGTCTGCTCGGGATAATTGAAACACATCTACGTGAATCAGCATCCACAGCCAGATAGGTCAGGGCGCCACCTGCCTTTTGCGCCTGCCTCTGAGTTCCGTCTAACACCCCCATGGGGTATTACAGTTGGCCCCCACCATCTAAGGCTATCCATTCCCCGAAATTTTAATGGGACCTTAACATCAGCCGATAAGAAATTAGGAGCAATTCCTTGGATAAGACTACCGGCTTACGAGCCCGGGTCCGAAATCCTTCCCCGGAGGCAGGCAGAGTCTATGGCGCAGCGCCATCCCCATCTTTACGAAATTCCCGAGATGCTGAGAGGCCCGGATGTCTTTTGTAAAGATGCGGAGTGGGGAGGGAGGCCAAGGGAGCGCCTAGGGAATTTCTTCCCCGGAGTCCGGGAAAAGTTCCGGAGAGGCCCCAGGAGAGGGTTCTGGTGCCATGACCTGGCCTGAGACCCCTCTTTCCATCCTGGTGGCCGAAGATGATGAAACCCTGGCCGCAGCCCTGGCGGAGTTTCTCAGGGAGAAGGGCCATCAAGTGGACCTGGCCCCCCACGGCGGCGAGGCCTTGGCATTACTGGAGAAACAGGCTTATCCTTTAATTATCACCGATCTGGTGATGCCCGAAGCTGACGGCTTAACGGTGCTCCGGGCCGCACGCCAGCGGGACCCGGCCACCCTGGTGGTAATTATGACCGGCTACGCCTCTTTAGACAGCGCCATCGGCGCCATCCGGGAAGGAGCTTACGATTATCTGTGTAAGCCTTTCAAATTGCAGGAAATTGAGATTGCCGTGACCAACGCCACCAGGCTCATCAGCTTGCGTCGGGAAAATCAAACCTTGCTCGATAGACTCGACGGCCTCACCGCCAAGCTGAAAGAAGTGCAACAATTGCCGCCACTTTCCGGGAACGCGACCCGCACCCGGACCTTATGGTCCCCCGGACCCGTCCCTTTGAGGGATTACTCACCCGAAGAGCAGACTCAGCAACACCTGGGGGATTTGGAGCGACTGCGGGACCTGTACCGGGAAAATATGCTGACCAAAGAAGAGTACCAGAAACTCAAGGAACGACTTCTTATCTGAGACACACAAAGGGTAACCAGCATGTCGAGTCAAACTAAATCACCCCTGGCCTTTGAGCCGCGGAAATCCGCTCCCAAGGCCGAATCTTTTCAGATGGCCCTGCCGGGGGGCAACTTTACTTTGACGCTCACCCTGGAGCCCCTGACGCAGTCCGATCCCAAGCCTCAAGAGCTGATCAACTTAAGTGATCTTCCCGATCTCTTCTCCCGTCTTTTGGATTCTCTATCGCCGGCCCAGCGCCAGGGGCTCGATCTCTCTCCGCCACCCACGCCGATGCAGGAGAATCCCGCGGGCCTCTTTTACTGGACCAATTCCATTTTACAGCGCCTGGGCCGGACCAACAGCAAAGAAGAGTTCCACCTGCAACTCCTCCGGCTGGTGGTCAAAATCACCAAAGTCCGTCAGGCCGCATATTTCAGCAAAAATGGCGGGAACGGGCGGCTGCACCTCCTGGCCAGCCTGGATCGCCAGAAACTGCCTAATAGTTATTGGAGTGCCGCCAAGGAAGCGGTTCAAAACGGCAGGCCACTGCTCTTTACTCCCCGAGGCCGGAAGCATGCCCCCCCGATTCTGGCGGTGCCCGTGGCTAAAAATGGGAGGCTAAGCGGCGTGCTCCTTATCGGCGACCGGCCGGGGAGGCCCCTGGACCAGGATGACCTTAACCTGGTGACCATGCTGGCGGAAAACCCCTCCCTGATTTCCGATAATTTGGCGCTGCAAGAAAAACATACCGTTTCTCTGCTGGAATCCATCAAGGCCCTGGTGCGGAGCCTGGAAGCCCGGGATCCGTATACCGGCCAGCATTCCGCCAGGGTTACGGAAATCGTCTCCCACTTCGGGCGCCACCTGGGAATGCCGGTGGAAGAACTCGAGGCCTTGAAGACCGCGAGCTACCTCCACGATATCGGCAAGGTGGGAATCAGCGATTTCATCCTGTTGAAACCGGGCCCCCTGACTCCGGAAGAGCGAGGCATCATCGAAAGCCACCCCCTCATCGGCGGCAAGATTGTGGAGCCGCTGGGATTAACCTCTCAAGGAAAGGACGTTATCCTTTACCACCATGAGCGCTGGGATGGCCGGGGTTATCCCCGGGGCTTGGCAGGAAAGGAAATTCCCTTTTGTTCCCGACTCCTCGCCCTGGCGGATGTCTATGACGCGCTCACCACTGACCGCCCCTACCGCCGCCGCTGCAGCATTCCCGAAGCCCTGGCAGAGATCCGCGCCCATGCCGGCACCCAATTTGATCCGGAACTGGCCATGGAATTTGTGGACTTGCTCTCCACCCAGACCGCCTGACTTGAAATTTGAAAAAGTCCGACCCTCTAGCAATTTTTGGGGCAATCAACCAAAATTGATGGTATATCAAGCGTTGAAAGCGGGTGGAATTCTCCGTTCTCGGCCCGACCTGCAAATTTGCAGATAATCAAGCAGCCATCATAGCGGGGAGCAGATAGAGAAATCCCGTGAGTGCCGACAAGCCTCTCACACTGGAACAGATGCTGGAGCGCTGCTGGCAAGAAATGGTGCGTTTTTACCGCCACTCCGCTACGGGCCGCCGCTGCACCGGCATCGTTCACAACATGAACACCCCCCTCCAGGTCCTTTCCTTCCACCTAGAACTACTGGAGCAGAAATCCCGGGAAGAACTTGATTGTTTTAAAGGATGCCCCCCGGACGTCGCCGAAAAACTCTTCGCTTTAAACCAGTACCGTCAGGATAAGCTGCGGCAATTTTATCAGGAAGTGGAAACCCTCCGCCTCCATGCCCGCCGTATTGTCACCCAGGGGGTGCACGAAGAGAACCAGGAGAGGCAGAATCTGGACCTCAACCGGGTTTTTCAAGAGGAACTGGATCTGTTCCGGGCCCATTCCTTTTTCAAACACCAGGTGGAAAAGGACTTTCGTTTTTCCGAAGGCCTGCCCTCGATTCACGGCCATTACATCGATTTCAGCCAGAGCTTCCGCAACCTGGTGGATAATGCCCTGGAAGCCATGGAAGGAGCGGAAGTCCGGAAATTGACGGTGGCCACCGCGGTGGAGAAGGACCATCTCCTCCTCCGGATAGGCGATACGGGAGAGGGAGTGCCGCCGGAGATCCAGCCCCGGCTCTTCGAGCCTTTTACCACCTCCAAGGCCCACCTAAACCCGCCCCACGCCGGCCTGGGCCTCTTTTTGGCCCGGCGGCTCCTGACCCCCTACCAGGGACAGATCCAAGTGGACAGCACACCCGGGGAGACCTGGGTTACCGTGATTTTGCCCCTAGATTAAGTCCGGTTTTCGGTTTTCGATTTCGGCGAATGAAAATTAAAACTGTCTAAGGATAGTCCAGACTGGCCGATTGCAAAAAGACTTCCGCAGCTCGCCCGGCCTGAAAGCGCCGGGCGATTTTTTTCATCCGGGCCATCCTCTCCAGGGACCCGGGGTGGGAATCCAGGAACGCAGTGCGGTAAAAGGGGTCTTTTTCCACCGACGCGGCCAGGCGTTCCATGACCTCCAGAGCCCCCTCCACGTCATAGCCCGCCTGGAAAGCGTACCACATCCCGTAAGCGTCGGCCTCCCGCTCATCTCCCCGGGAAAACGCGCTCACCGTGGCCTGGGGGAATTCCCGCAGCAGGTCCTTGTTAAAAGTAGGGAGGTACCACAGCTTGAGAAGATAATTAATGGTGTAGGTGGTGAAGGCCGCGACCGCTTCCACAGGCAGGGTGAGATGGTTTTGTCCGGCCCGGCGCAGCCGGTGCCCCAGGGCCTGGTGGGCCAGTTCATGGCCGATGACCAGGGCCAGTTCGTCATCGGTGCGGCAAAAACTGACGTAACGCCGGGAGAGAATAATTCTGCCGGGCGCGGCCCAGGCGTTGATTTCATTGGCCACCCGGGGGTGGGTGGCCACCAGGATGGCGTATTCCGCGGGCAGGTGTTGGGGGTAAAGAGTTACCTTGCGCTTTTCGTCCTCCCGCTGCACCAGCAGTTCCACCGGGCCGGTGAGGTATTGCTCCCGGAAGTCCATCCCCACATGTTTGACCGCCACCAACATGGACACCAGCAGCTCACCGGGGATGCCGCCGCCGCATAGCCCCCGGGCGGTTTGCAGATACCGGTTCTCTTCCGCCACCAGGGGCAACAATGGCCAATTGTGCGCGGCCAGAATGACGTCTCCGGGCTTGAGGCCCGCGTCGTGCGCGGGAGAGGGCCGCCAGACCTGGTCAATGACGACTTGGTCCCGGGCGGTGACCCACCAGTTAAAACCCAGGAAAGGATAGGTGCGGCCGTGGACCTGGGGGACCTTCCCCAGCAGCCGCAGGAAAACCCGGGAGGTGCGCTCCAAAGCCCAGGAATGGGGCGGGTGGCGCCTGGCCGCGGCAAGCTGCAAGTCCTCCTGCTCCCTCGCGGTAGGTTGGGGACGGGTCACTTCCGCACAGCCCGCCAACAGCACAAGGCCGATAAAACCCCAAATCAACCGCTCTCCGATTCGCCCTTTAAATCCCATTTTTTTGCCGAAAACCGAAAACCGTAAACCGTAAACCATCCTTAAAAAGCGTAGCGGAAAGATAAGCCCACGGTCAGCAGCCGGTAATTGTCCACCCATTCCCGGAAATAAAAGATATAGGGATCGAAGAAGAAGTTATGGACCGGCTCCCATTCCAAAGCCGCAAGCCCGTGCAGCGCCGGGCCCCAATCGCCATGTTGTCCCACTGCTTGGGCCGTGCCCTGGAGGATGAGGGTGGGCAGGCGGAAGAACTGGCGGTGAAAATTCAAGCCCAGCCCCAGAGCCAGATATTGCCCGGGGCTGAAGTAGGCCTCCCGGCGGGCCCGGTAGGCCGCCAGATAAAAGTGGGGATTAAATTCCATTTCCATACGGGGCTGCCGCAGGGCTTGCCAGGAGAGCCCCTGATAGACGGTAAGGCGGCGGTTCTGATCGGAGAAGAAAGCCCCGCCCAGGTTGCCCTGCCACTTCAGGCCCGGGCGGAATTGGTGGTTATAAGCCAGGTCCACCTGGTGCAACCCGGTGATCCGGGCCTTTTCCAGGTTTTGGACCCCCTGGTAGAGGCGGGGATAGATATGGGGGTCCTGATCGAAGATATCCCGGCGGCTGTAGGTCAAGGTTGCTTCCGTGCGGGCCCCCAAGTGCGCTCCCAGGGCCAGGGACCCGAATAACCGGTTCCGGTCTTCCTTGTGGGTGAAATCCGGTTCGGCCGCGGGGGTGGAAAATGCTTGAGGGACAACAGGCAACTCCTTGTTATGATCCTCCCGCTTCCAATAACGGCGGCCGATGATTTCGCCGCTGAGCCGCAACCGCTCCGTAACTGAGATCGGCCCCAGGCCCAGGGCCACTTCGCCCCGGCGCAGACGGCTGGCTACCTGTTCCGTCGAGGTAGTGAAGTTGCGGGTCTGGACCCCCGGGGTGGAGGTGTTCTGATTGTATTCCCGGTATTCCACGGCCAGTTGCACGGGCAGAACCTTGGTGATCCAAAAACTCCCCGCGGCCCGGAAGATGCCGCCGTAGAGCTTATTGCTGTCCGTGAAGCCGATGGCTTCCGGCAGGACCAGGATTCTCCCCTCCATCGGTAACTGCATCAGGGAAGCCAGGGAGCGGCCCAGATACTCCCGGTCATAGCGGGAGAATTGCCAGGGGCGGGCCCCTTCTTCCGGGCGCCGCTCCCCCCGGGCATGGGGAAAACCCCTGGATGCCACCTGGGGCCGCATCTGCTGGCGGATGAATTCCAGTTCGTTTAAAAGCTCGATATCCTGGGGCGCGTGGTTTAGGGCCTGGGCGTAGGCCTTATAAGACCGGGCCCAATCCCCCCGGCTCCGGTCCCGGCGGGCCTTGGCGATCCTGGCCGCCTGGGAATCAGGCTGGCTGCGGATAATTTCCTCATAAACCGCAGCGGCCTTCTTATCCCCCATGCCCTCCAAAACCCGGGCCTGTTCCATCAGCCACTCTTCCCGGGGCACGCGGCCGTTGAGCCTGTCCAAAATTTTCAGGGCTTCCTGGTAGTTCCGCTCCAGCCGGCAGGCCTGGGCTGCCAGGAGCAGACCTTGGGTATAATCCCCATGTCCATCCGGAATTTTTTGCACTGCCGCTTTGACGCCTTCGTATTGGCCCCGTTGCAGGTAGAGGCGCGCGATCTCTAAGGCCCTGGCCGGGTCGTTCCCCTGTTTCTGCAAGGTCTTCAGGGCCTCGCCCCAATCTTTGCGGGCCAGCAGGCACTGGGACTTCAGCGCGGCGACGCGTTTATCTTCGGGCCGGAGGGCCAAGGCCCGGTCGTAATACTGGCCCGCAATCTGGTAATCCCCAAGTTCCCGGGCCAGCTCCGCCAGGGCCAGGAGTTCGCCGGGGCTGTTTGGCCAGCGATGGTGGCGGTATTCCTTCAAGACGTGAAGCAGATAATCAAGTTTACCCCCCTGGCGGCCCAGGTTGCCGTCAAAATAAGCCAGGGCCGCAACGTACTCCGGGCCGTCGGCCCGGATGCCGGGGATGCGCCGCACCATCGCGTCCAGGTCTTCGTAGAGGGTCAAGCGCGGCAAAAGATAATTGAGAAGGAGGAGAGAAGGGTGATGATAGCGATCTTTCTGCAAATTGAGGATTATCAAGTCGCACGCGGTGCGGCTGATCTCCCCATTCTTCTCCAAATCCGGGCGGCGGCACAAAACCCGGGCCACCCAGGCCCGCTCTTCCAGGTCCAGGGGGGTTGGGGGCGGCCCTTCCTGAAGCCAGCTCCGGGCCTCGGCCCAATTCCGGGCCAGGCGGTGTTTCTCGGGGAATTGGGAGCAAAAAAGCCGCATGGCCCAGCGCTCAGCTTCAGGATAATCCTGATTAGAGAGGGTCGCCTCAATATGAGCCGCGAGCAGGACCCGGTCCCCAGGCTGGTCCAGGCGCACATCTTTTTGTCCCACCCTTAAAACCCGGAGCACTTCCAGGGCCTCAGGGGCCCGGCCCAAATAGATCAAGACCCGGGCCATCTCCAGGGAGGCCTCCCGATGGCGGGGCTCTTTCTGGAGAAAAGCCTGATAATGCCCCAACGCGGTTTCCAGGTCCCCCAGCCAGAGGCAGAGCCGGGCTTGCTCCCGGAGGAGCCGGGGCTCGGTGGCCCGGGGGCAATCTTTCAGTTCCTTGGCCGCGTCCTGCCAGCGGCGGTTTTGCAGCAGGAGGGCAACGCGCTTGAGGCGCAGGGCCAGGCTGTCCTGGCGTTTGAGGATGGCGCCGTAGCGGGACAGGGCCTCTTCCTGGGTCTCCGGCCGGAAAGAAAGAACCTCGGCCAACTGGGCCTGCACCGCCTCATCATCGGGCTTTTCCCGCAGATAGGCCGAGAAATAGTGGGCCGCCCGGCCCCAGTTTTCCTGATAAAGATTGAGCTGCCCCAGGAAGAGGAGAGTCTTGGGGTTTTTGGGGTCCCGGCGGTGCAGCGGGGCCAGCGTTTCCAGGGCTTCCCCGTACCGCCGGGCATAAGAATAAGTGAGAGCCGCCTCCCAGGCCAGGTCCCCTTTGAGCAGTTGCCGCCGGGAGGCCTCATCCCAAAAACCCGCGGCCTTGGCAAAATGCCGCTTTTGGGCATAAAGCCGGGCCAGGTTGATGATGGTCTCCTGGTGGGTGTCCCCGGCCTGCCAGGAAGCTTCATAGGCCTTGAGAGACTTGGTAAAATCCTGGATCAACAGTAGTTCCAGGGCATACCAGCGCAGCAACTCCGGGTCCGGTTTGTTCTTAATCAGAGGGCCCAGCACAGCCGCGGCTTCCGCGTGGTTGCCCTTTTGCGACCAGAGGCGGGCCAGGGCCAGGGCGTATTCGGGCTTCCCCTGGTAACGCCCGTAAAGCCAGAGATAATGTCCCAGGGCCTGATCCACCTGCTGGGCCGCGTCCGCGGCCTGGGCCGCTTCCCGGCGCAGGGCCGCGTCCTCCGCGGCCTTCTCCAGAAGGCGTTGATAGACCTGGGCCGCGGCCTGGTAATCCTGCTGCCAGTAATGGAGCAGGGCCAGGCGGTGCAGGGCTTCCTGATTCTCCGGGAATTGCCCGGCTTCCTCCTCCTGGAGGTGAATGGCTTCCTTAAATCGTTCCGCGGCCGTGAGCAGGTCAAGCAATTGGCGGCGCACCAGGGGGTCCCGGGTTTCCCGGTAGAGGCGCTGATAGTAATCGATGGCCGTAGCCTGGTCCGCCGCGCTCCGGGCCGCGAATTCCGCGGCGAACTGGAGCATCTCCCGATCCTGAGGACGTTCCCGGAGATACCCCGCCAAGAGTGTCAAAGCCGCGGCCCGGTCTCCCAGCATCTCCAGGGTCTGGGCCTGGCCTTTAAGGGCCCCCGGGGCCTGGCCGTCCCGGTCCCAAACCCGGCGGAAAACCTCCAGGGCCGCCTGGGGTTGCCGGCACTCCAGATAGAGCCAGCCCAGCAAAATGCCGTATTGGGGATTATCCGGGTTCCGGTCCCAGGCCTTTCGGGCCAATTCCAGGGCCTGGAGGGTCTCTCCCCGGGCAGAAGTCTCCCGGGCGGCCTGATGCAGGCCCGCGGCGGAGCGCCAGAAATCCGGATCCCGGCGCCATGCGGACCAGAAGATCAAACCCAGGAAAATCAGGGGCAGGAATCCCGCCAACCAACGCCGATTAAACGCCATAAACCCGCCTCGGGTCCAGGGCCGGACTCCACCGCAGCTTGGCCCCTACCGTCACCACCAGGTCCGCCAGCACCCAAATAATGGCGGCCGAAAAGACGGCGTTAAAGACGATGAGCCGGGGCAGGGCCCAGCCCTGCCAGAGGGAGAGAAAAGGCAAGGTAAGATGCAGCGCGATCACCCCCAGATGGGGGGTGAGCCGCCACCAGCCCCGATTTTCCGCAAACGGCTTGCCGTTGTTGATCCGATATGCGGGTTTGCGCCCCGGGGAATAGAACAGGGCCGCCAGGATCGCGGCCCCATAAACCGGGAACAGTCCGCACAGCATCTTAAACTGTTTGAGTGCGCTACCCCGGGCAAACAGGTAGCGGAACATCAGGATAGTGGCCAAGAGATACGCCCCCCGGAGCCCCCAATAAACCGTTTCCCGGCCCAACAGGCTGGAGTCGGCTTTAAGGTAAACCAATAAGGGAATCAGGCAAAAGATGGGGAAAACCAGGCCGCCCACCAGATAACTCAGCATGATCAGCAAAAAATGGCGGCGCTGCCGGAAGTTGAGGCCGGATTTAAAGAGGGGGTTATCCCAGAAGAAGAGGCGCATGGTGTCCAAACACCACTGAAAACGCTGGCGATAGACCCCGGCCAGGGTCTGGGGCGCCAGGCCCCGGGTGAGGGCCCAGGGAAAATAGATGCCTTTCCAGCCCCGGCTCAACAGTTCATAGGAGGTGGTGACGTCCTCGACGATGTTCCAGGTGGCAAACCCACCCATCTCCTCCAGGGCCCGGCGGCGGTAAAGCACCCCGGAGCCGCAGGAAATCACGGCATTGGCCTGGTCGTTGCTTAGTTGCACCGCGTCGTAAAAGACCTCATCCCGGTTATAGAAGGGGTCCCCTTCCGGCAGGAAAAAGGCCTGCTTGGTCTGTACAAATGCCAGCCGGTCCAGCCGGAAATAACCCGCCAACCGGCTGAGGATGTCGGGGACCGGCACCTGGTCTGCGTCCAGGACCAGGATCAACTCCCCTTGGCTACGGCTCAGGCCGAAGTTGAGGTTGCCGCTCTTGTTATCCTCTAGGGGCAGCCCCTCCAGGGGGCGGGAGAGGTAAGTAAATCCCAGAGAGCGGGCCAGGTCCGCCACCTGGGGGGAACCCGCGTCGTCCAGTACATAGACCTGGACCGGGGCGTAGGTAATTTCAGCCACCGCCCGGAGAGTGGTGCGAATCACCTCCAGGGGTTCGCCGCAACAAGGCACGAAAATATCTACGGGATAAGCCGCGGTGGGCATTATGCCTGCGGGCGCATGAAAACGCAGGTGCCACACATCCACCGCCAGAATGGCCAGGAGCAGGAAGGCCAGGGCCTCCGCGCTTAAGAAAAGCACATCCTGGATTCCCGGGTTTTTACAGACCACCAGTCCTACCCAGAGGATATACGCGGTTCCCAGAATTAGGGTCAGGAGGGAGAAGAACAGGGCCCGCAGGCGCCGGGGCCGGTCTTCCATTTCTTTATAGCGCCGGTAGGGGAGGCGGCCGCGGCACTCTTTCCAGAGAAACAAAAAAGGATTCTTACTTACATAAGAATCCTCTGACCGCGCGCCCAGATTGGGGGTACCATCCTGTAAATAATCAGGTCTGGCAGAAGCAGCCACAATCCCTCCATGGACGGCTGTCGGTACTAACAATAATGAGCAATAATCAGTACATAGGGATGCAGCACCCTTTCATAACACCTTTTCCCAGAGCATGTAAATATTTTTGTAAAATTTTCTTGCAGGAGGAAAAAAACGCTAATCCGCGGCTGTGGTGAAAAGTCCGTGGTACTTGCGATACCATTTAACAAAGCGGGGAATGCCCGCAGTGATGGGGGTATGGGGATGAAAACCTAATTTCTCCTGAGCCCGGCGGATGTCCGCAAAGGTGGCGGGCACGTCCCCGGGCTGGATGGGCAGCAGTTCCTTCTGGGCCTCCACTCCCAATTCCTGCTCCAGGAGGGCGATCACCAGGGTCAGCTCCTCGCTGCGGTGATTGCCCAAATTAAAAATTTCGTAGGGGGAGAGGCCAGGAACCATGAGCGCGGCCAGGGTGCCCTGGACGATGTCGTCGATATAAGTAAAATCCCTTTGCATCCGCCCGTAATTAAAGACCTTGATGGGCTTGCCCGCGAGCATGGCCGCGGTGAAAAGCCACATGGCCATATCCGGCCGGCCCCAGGGGCCGTAAACCGTAAAGTAACGGAGCCCCACGGTGGCCAGCCCGAAGAGGTGGGTATAAGAGTGGGCCATCAGTTCATCCGCCCGCTTGGTGGCGGCATAAAGGCTGATGGGGGTGTCCACCCGCTGTTCCTCCGAGAAGGGCAGTTCCGTCAGGCCACCATAGACGCTGGAGCTGGACGCATAAACAAAGCGTTCCACGGGCTGGCGTTTGGCCAACTCCAGGAGATTGAGAAAACCCTCGAGATTGGCCTTCTGATAGGAGAAAGGGTTGATCAGGGAGTAACGCACTCCGGCCTGGGCCGCTAGGTGACAGATTTTTTGGGGCGCGTGGGTCTTGAAGATTTCCTCCAGCCCGGCCAGGTCGGTAAGGTCTCCATCAATAGAGATAAATCCTGGAAATTTCCTTAATTCCCGATCCCGGTCCCGTTTCAGGGTGGGGGAATAATAGTCGCTGTAATTATCCAGACCCACCACCGGAGCGCCCGCGTTCAGCAAAGCTTGGGCCACGTGATAGCCGATGAAGCCGGCGCTGCCGGTGACCAAAAAAGAGTATTTCTTGATTTGAGAGGTCCATTCCGCCATGTCTTGATTATAGAAGATGCGCGGGGGAAGCACAATCTTCTAATCCCCTAGCGGAATCCGGATTATCCGGATTGCAGAGCTGCGGGAGGGTGACTATCTTTAAAGAAAATCCGCCGAAGGGAGGCCCGTCATGTCCATTCATCCGGTAGTCAAGGAACATTCCGGAGAACTTGAAGCCATTGTGGCGAAACTAGTCACCGGCGTCGGGGCAGCCCGAGACGCGTTTAACCGTCATAGCCGGAACCATATGGAGGAACTGCGAACCCTGAATCGGACCGCGGCCCAAGAACTGGAAGCCGCACTGAAAAGATTGGACGCGCAAATGGCAAAGAAACCCGAAGGGGAGAAAGCCGCCTTGATGCGTCTTTCCAGTATTTATTCGCACTTGCAAATCATCGGGCAAAACCTGGGCGCGCTCATCGACCCCATTCAGAAAAAGATTAAAGACGGGGTCCTGTTCTCCGATAAAGCCGTAGCCCAAACCAACTATCTTTTCGACACCCAGGCGGGTCTGCAGCGCTCCGTCCTGGACATCATCAAAACCGACAACGACTTTCTCAAAAGATACACGGAGTCGGAAGCCCGGAACCTGATTCAAGCGTGCATCAATTTCGCCACCGAACACGAAACCCGCTTGATCGAGGGTCTCTGCCTGCCCCAGGCCGCGCCCATATTTCTGGCGATCCTCGACAACATGCAGTCCATGGGCCAGCACGAGGTGGACATCGTGCAACTACTCGCTTAAAATAGGCTGGTTGGGTGAGGGGCCAGGGGAAAATAGTGGTCAGTCCTGAGCGAAAAGTCTCCGGGCCAGAAACTGACCACTAGCCCCTGACCCCTGGCTACTACTTCTCCACCACCGTGGCCTTAATGATGGTCACCGGCTCCACGGGCACATTCTCGTGCATGCCCCGGCTGCCGGTGGCCACGGCCTTGATTTTATCCACCACCTCCTGGCCTTTAATCACTTTGCCGAACACCGCATAGCCCCAACCCTGGGGGCTCTTGTCCCGGTGATTGAGCATTTTGTTGTCCGCCACGTTAATGAAGAACTGGGAGCTGGCCGAGTGGGGGTCCATGGTCCGGGCCATGGCGATGGTGTAAGGCTCATTGGTCAGGCCGTTGTCCGCTTCGTTTTTGATGGGGGGCCGGGTGGGTTTCTGGTTCATGTTGGCCTCAAAGCCGCCGCCCTGGATCATGAAGCCGTTGATCACCCGGTGGAAAATGGTGCCGTTATAAAACCCGTCTTTAACGTATTGGAGGAAATTGGCCGTGGTGTCAGGCGCCTTCTCGGCGTTGAGCTCCAGGACGATTTCGCCCATGTTCGTTTCCAGTTTGACCAAAGGTTTGCTCCTTTCTGCCGGCGCGGCAAGACCGACAATAGGGATTAAGATTAAAGAAAGACTGGCCCATAAGATCAGATTCCCCAAGAACCGCATCTTACGCAGATCCATTCTTGCCTCCTGATGTTCCCATAATTGGAAATTCCCATAAGTTTTATGGGGAAAATGGGCTATTTTATTTGGGTTTTTAAAAAGGTAAACAAGGAGAAATTAGGTGTCAAGGAATCTTTGGTTGACATTTACCAGCCAATGTCTGGAAGATTTTCACAAAAAGGCCTGGGAACTTCCCGGAACATGTTGAGATGAAGGAAACCCCGGAGAAGCTTGACACACGCCGGCCGGTTCTTATTTTTTGAGTAATCAAAGGACCCGGTATTTGCTTATCGCGATGGGAGAAGGATCATGGACACCACCCCGGGGCAGCAGCCACCCGGAGAGCCAAGAACTGTCCGGAGCTGCATGTCCCCGGCCGAAACAAATTATACCCCGCCCGGAGAATTCTGAGGCTCCCTTTTCGGCCCGGTTTTCCAGGTTAAAACGGTTGCTTCATCCCTTACTCATCCACTTTCCCATTACTTTTATGCTCTCCGCCACCTTTTTTCAATTTCTTATATCTTATCTGGCGCTGGCTGCATCCACAGGTTATGGAAAATTTGGCGGGAATGAATATCATTTATTTGGGGCTTATTTTTTTATTATTCCCCCTAGTCAGCAGCATCGGCTGGTATGGGGCACAAATCACCTTTCCCATTCACGAGGAGTGAGTCCCAATTAAATTCGCTCTTGACCTTAACTTTGAACCTTGAACTTCGAACCGATAAAGGGAGTCGCCCGCCATGCCAGGACAGGAGATAATAACTCGACTAACCAAACTGGCCGCGTTGATCCGCTATTATATTCTTGCCTGCACCACCGAGGCCGGTTCCGGGCATCCCACTTCCTCCCTGTCGGCCACGGAACTGATGACCGCGCTCCTGTTTGGCGGTTTTTTCCGTTATAAAACCGACCAGCCGGATCATCCTAACAATGACCGCCTCGTCTTTTCCAAGGGCCATGCCTCCCCGTTGTTTTACGCGCTCTGGACTGCGGCCGGAAAAATGTCGGAAGAGGAACTGATCAAGACCTACCGCAAGTTCGGCAGCCCCCTGGAAGGCCACCCCACGCTGAGCTTTCCCTACACGGAAGCGGCCACCGGCTCCCTGGGCCAGGGCCTGTCCATCGGCCTGGGCCTGGCTCTGAACGCCAAGTACCTGGACCGGCTTCCCTATCTGACTTACGTGCTCCTGGGGGACAGCGAAATGGCGGAGGGCTCCCAATGGGAGGCCGTGCAATTGGCCGCGCATTACGAACTGGACAATCTTGTCGGCATCCTCGACGTCAACCGCCTGGGCCAGCGGGGGGAGACCATGTACGGCCACGACCTCCAGGCCTACGAACAGCGCCTCCATGCCTTCGGCTGGGAGACCATCCTGGTGAACGGCCACTCTTTTGAGGAAATTTTGCCCGCGTATCAGCAGGCCGCGCTGGTGAGCGGTAAACCGGTGATGGTCATCGCCAAGACCATCAAGGGCAAAGGCGTCTCCTTCCTCGAAAACAAGAACGGCTGGCACGGCAAAGCCCTGAATCGAGACGAATATGAGCGGGCCCTGGCGGAGCTGGGGCCCATCGACAAATCTATCCGCGGGGAAATCCCCAAACCCCATGATCAGAAACCCCTGGAACCTGTGCCCCAAAAAGCGCCGCCTCCCTCCTATCCCCCTGATAAACCGGTGGCCACCAGGGTCGCCTACGGCAACGCCCTAGCCCGGATTTACCCGGAATTTCCCCGGATCGTCAGTCTGGACGGGGAAGTGAGCAACTCCACCATGGCCGAAATCTTTCAGAAGGCCTTTCCGGAGCGGTTCTTCGAGATGTACATCGCGGAACAGAACATGGTGGGCATGGGACTGGGCCTGTCCCGGCGGGGGAAAATTCCTTTTATCTCCACTTTTGCCGCGTTTCTCAGCCGGTCCTATGACCAGATTCGCATGAGCCGTTATTCCGACCCTAATCTCAAGTTCGTGGGCTCCCACGCGGGGGTGTCCATCGGCGAAGACGGGCCGTCGCAGATGGGATTAGAGGATATCGCCATGTTCCGGGCGATCTTGGACAGCGTGGTGCTTTATCCCTGCGACGCGGTATCCACCGAAAAACTGGTGGAGGCCATGGCCCGCCATGAAGGCATCAGCTATCTCCGCACCACCAGGATGGCCATGCCCATTCTCTACGGCCCGGAGGAAGAGTTCGCCATCGGTGGCTGCAAGGTTTTGCGGCGGAGCGATAAAGACCGGGCTGCGGTTATTGCCGCCGGGGTAACCGTTTTTGAAGCTCTGGCGGCTTATGAAATCTTGCAGAAAGAAGGAATCAATCTCCGGGTCATCGACCTGTACAGCATCAAACCCCTGGACGTATGCGCGCTGGAGGAAGCCGCCCGGGCCACCGGGGTTTTGATCACCGTGGAAGACCATTACCCGGAAGGGGGCCTGGGAGAGGCGGTGCTCAGCGCCCTGGCCACCATGCGGGCGCCGGTGCATTCCCTGGCCGTGCGCCGCATACCCAAAAGCGGCAAGCCTAAGGAACTGCTGGATTATGAAGATATCTCCGCCGGGGCTATTGTGCGTAAGATAAAGCAACTCTTGTAGAATTTTAATCTTAAAAGATAGATCTCACGCAAAGACGCAAAGGCGCAAAGCAGAGCCGCAAGATAAAGGGAAATTTCATATTTTTGCGTCTTACTTTGCGTCTTAGCGTCTTTGCGTGAGGCATCTCTTTTAGGAATATGAATAAAGGGAGAACGCGATGCGCCTGGGGATTGCCGCCGACCACGGCGGCTTTGAACTTAAAGAACGGCTGGCGGAAGAATTGCGCGACCTGGGGCATAAGGTGGTGGATTTCGGGGCCTTGGAGTACAACTCCAAAGACGACTACCCCGACTACGTGGTGCCCCTGGCCCGGGCCGTGGCCAATCGCGAGGTGGAGCGGGGCGTGGCCATCTGTGGCAGCGGCGTGGGGGCCTGTGTGGCCGCCAACAAGGTCCCGGGGGTGCGGGCCGCTCTTATCACCGAGGTTTTCTCCGCGCATCAGGGGGTGGAGGATGATAACATGAACGTCATGTGCCTGGGAGGCCGGGTGACCTGCTATGCCCTGGCCTGGGACTTGGTGCAGACCTTTCTTAAGGCCCGGTTCAAAGCCGGGGAACGCTTTCAGCGCCGCCTGGACAAAGTGGCCCGGCTGGAAAAACCGGAGGAGTAGGATTGGTTCTATTTTCTTCCGTTTTCCGTAAAGGGGGCGCAGTCTTAACTTTGCACTTTGAACCTTGAATTTTTCTAAATCAGAGCATTCTCGTTGATAGCCTCCCAATCCCTTAGCCCGGTCATTCTCACCATCGGCCACTCCACCCATCCCCTGGAGCCCTTGATCCAATTGCTTCAGGCTCACGGGGTTACCCTGGTGGCGGACGTGCGCACCGTGCCCCGCTCCCGGCACAATCCCCAGTTTAACCGGGAGACCCTGCCGGCACAACTCAAGCTCGCGGGCATCGGCTACGTGCATCTGCCGGGGCTGGGGGGTCTGCGCCATCCCCGGGCTGATTCCCCCAACCTGGGCTGGCGCAACGCGTCTTTCCGGGGCTATGCCGATTATATGCAGACCCCGGAGTTCGCCGCGCATCTGGACGCCCTGATCAAACTGGCGCAAAAGGAGCGTCTGGCTTTGATGTGCGCGGAAGCCGCGCCCTGGCGTTGCCACCGCTCGCTCATCGCCGACGCCATTTCCTTGAGGGGCATTAAGGTGGAACATATCCTGGGTCTCAAGGGCCGCCAGCCCCATCGGCTCACGGGCTTTGCCCGGGTGGGGGGACTGGCAATCACCTATCCGGGGGAAGAAAGTGGATCAGAGGAAAGTTAAAATAATATTTATAAATTTAGATTAACTAGTAACTTGATCGGCAAGAAGATTTACTTCCCCCTCACCCTATCCCTCTCCCCCATTAGGGGAGAGGGGATAAACCCGCAACTACAGCTGTCCTCCTTAATAGGGCATTTCCTAACTCCCTCTCCCCCTATGGGGGGAGAGGGCCGGGGTGAGGGGGGCCGGTGGTGATAAACATTGCCAACATCAGGAAATCAGGCACACTCAATGGGCTCTTCTCATGCCGTTGTCTAACGCCATGAAGGCCACATTTTCCTGCCAGACCCGGCGAAAGTTGATAAAATAGCCCAAATCCCGACGGGAATATCTAATATGATGCCATCCCCTGCCAATGCCCCCCCGGATACTGAGGAAACCGCATTTTTCGGCTATCAACGGGTTGCGGCCGCGGACAAGGGCCTGCTGGTTCTCAAACATTTCAACACCGTGGCCGTCCGCTACGACCTGATGAATACGTTATTAAGCTTCGGGCTGCACCACCTGTGGAAGCGGACCGCGGTGAAGATGCTGGAGCTGAAGCCCGGGGACCGGGTCCTGGATGTCTGCGGGGGGACCGGGGACCTGGCCCTTCTGGCCGCGCGGATGGTGGGCCGCACGGGCAGGGTCCTGATCTACGACATCAACCGGGCCATGCTGGAAGCGGGCCGCCCCAAGATCGCCCGCTCCCCTGTTTCCGGAAGAATCCTTTATCTTCAGGGGGACGCGGAAAAGCTTTCCTGCCCTGACCACAGCTTTGACGCGGCCATGGTGGGCTTCGGTATCCGCAATCTGACCAACCCGGACGCAGGTTTTCGGGAGATGCACCGGGTCCTGAAGCCGGGTGGCCGCCTCATGTGCCTGGAGTTCTCCCGGCCCACCTGGGCCTGGTTCCGTTGGCTCTACGATCTTTACTCCTTCTATTTCATGCCCCTGGCCGGGAAACTCATGGTGGGCTCCTGGCAGGCTTACACTTATCTCCCCGAGTCCATCCGCATGTTCGCCCAACCGGGGGAATTGAGCGCCTTGCTCGAGGAAATCGGCTTTACCCGGGTGCGGTTCCGCCGCCTCACCAACGGCATCGCCGCGGTGCACGTGGGGGTGAAGACCCCGTGAAGCTCAACCGGGTTGAGCTCTGGGTGGTCAACAACCCCATCCGGGTGCTGGCGCAGCGGTCTCTCATCCGTTGGTTTAAGGGGAAAGCGGCGGTTCCGCCTGGGACGGAGCACGGCTGTCTGCATGGTTGGGTTTTCCTGGATGACAGGCAGCCTTTATCCTTATATCCTTCCTCCGGCGTTGACCATCGCCGGGGCCGCGGCTCCGCCCCTGATCCTGAAGATCATGTTGGCGGTGGTGGCCTTGCTGCCGCCGGTGATGCTCTTTTACTAAGGTTACCAACATCTGGTCTTCCGGGGCAAAGTCCGGGAAGGCGGCTACGGGTATGGGGATTGAATGAGTTTGGAACTTTGAAGGAGGAGGCCAGGGGCTGAAGGTCCCTTACCACCGCGGAACTATTTTGAGGGACTCTTAATGGAAATTATGGGCTGCGACATCGGTCTGGTGGGGCTGGGCACCATGGGCCGCAACCTGGTGTTGAATATCGCGGACCACGGGTTTGCCGTGGCCGTATACAACCGCACCACGGAGAAGACCAGGGAATTTATGGAGCAAGAGGTGGGAGGCCGGAAGATCCGCGCCGGTTATACCCTGGCGGAATTCGTGGGGCATCTGCAGCAGCCCCGGGCCATCATCATTCTGGTGGCCGCAGGCGCGCCGGTGGACGCGGTGATCGAGGAACTCCTGCCGCTGCTCGCCCCCGGCGACCTCCTCATCGATGGCGGCAATTCCTTTTTTAAGGATACCCATCGCCGGGGCCAAGCCCTGGCGGTGAAGGAGCTGCTTTACCTGGGTCTGGGCATCTCCGGCGGGGAAGAAGGCGCGCGCCGGGGCCCCAGCCTGATGCCGGGCGGGCCTCAGGAGGCCTACGAGCGGGTGCGGCCGATACTCACCGCGGCCGCGGCCAAGGTTCACGGCGATCCTTGTGTCGACTACCTGGGACGCGGCGCAGCCGGCCACTACGTGAAGATGGTGCACAACGGCATCGAGTACGCTTTCCTGGAGCTATTGGCCGAAGCCTACGACCTTCTACGCCGGGGCCTGGGTCTGAGCCTGGAGGAGGTGGCGGGCATTTTCGAAGAATGGAACCGCGGGGAATTGGCTTCTTATTTGGTGGAAATCACCGGCCCCATCCTGCGGCGTTTGGACGAGAAGAGCGGCAAGCCCTTAATTGATCTGATTCAGGACCGGGCCCGCCAGAAAGGCACCGGCAAGTGGACCTCCCAGGAAGCCATGGACCTGCAGGTCCCGATGCCCACCATCGACACCGCGGTGATGCTCCGGGACCTCTCCGGATTCAAAGAGGAAAGAGTCGCAGCCAGCCGGGTGCTTGAGGGACCGAATCTCGTTTTCCATGGTGACCGCCGGGAGTTAATCCGGCAATTAGGGCGGGCCCTCTACGCCGCCATGATTCTGGCCTTCGCCCAGGGCCTGGCCCTGCTGCGGCGGGCTTCTCAGGTTTATGACTACCGCCTGACGCTGGAGGCTGTGGCCCGCATCTGGCGGGGAGGTTGCATCATCCGGGCCGCGATGTTGGGGGATATCCAGGCCGCGTACCGGGCCGACCCGGAGTTGCCCAATCTGTTGCTGGACCCCCGCCTGGGCCGGGCAGTCATGACCCGGATACCGGATTTACGCGCCGTGGCCCGGGCCGCGGGAGACTTGGGGATTCCCGCGCCGGGCCTGATGGTCTCCCTGGCTTATTACGACGCGTACCGCAACGCCCGGCTGCCCACCAACCTGATTCAGGCCCAGCGGGACTATTTCGGCGCCCATGGCTATGAACGGATTGATCTCCCCGGCAATTTCCACACTGTTTGGATCAGAGATTGAGGAGGCTCTATGGCGACCAACGTTCCGGCAGAACCCACTGTTTTCGTGATTTTCGGAGCCGGCGGCGACCTGGCCTGGCGGAAATTGATACCCGCGCTCTACAATCTTTTCCTGGACCGGTGGCTGCCGGAGAAGTTCCTGATCCTGGGGCAAGGCCACCGCCGTATGAGCGACGCGGAATCCCGCCAACATCTACGCCAAGGGGTGGATAAATTCTCCCGCCGGGGCCAGACCGAGGATGCTGCCTGGGACCTCTTTGCCTCCCATCTCTCTTTCGTTACCTCGGAATTGGACGATCCCCAGGCTTACGCCCGCCTCGCCAAGGACCTGGCGGCTAAGGATAAAGAGTGGAATGTCAAGGCCAACCGGGTCTTCTATCTGGCGGTGCCCCCCCGCATGATTGCAACGGTTACCAGGGAATTGGCCCGGGCCCGTCTCCACCAGGACCGCCAGCGGGTTCGCATCGTGGTGGAAAAACCCTTCGGCCATGACCTGGCCTCAGGCCGGGAATTGCATAAGACCCTCACCGCGACCTTTGATGAAACCCAGATTTTTCGCATTGACCACTACCTGGGCAAAGAGACGGTACAAAATATTCTGGCCTTCCGTTTTGCCAACACTCTCTTTGAACCGGTGTGGAACCGGCTTTACATTGATCACGTGCAGATCACCGTGGCCGAGCAGGTGGGGGTGGAGAACCGAGGCCATTACTATGACGGGGCCGGGGCCCTGCGGGACATGATTCAAAACCATCTGTTGCAGATTCTTTGCCTCATTGCCATGGAGCCGCCCCTCTCTTTTAGCGCCGACGAGGTGCGCAATAAAAAGGTGGACGTGCTGCGCGCCCTGCGCCCCATATTGCCGGAGCAGGTCCATCATTTTGCGGTGCGGGGGCAATACGGCGCGGGTTGGATAGAAGGTCAGCAGGTTCCCGGTTATCGGGCTGAGCCCAGTGTGGCCCCAGATTCCGCCACCGAAACTTATGCTGCGGTCAAACTCCTGGTGGATAACTGGCGCTGGCATGGGGTACCCTTCTATCTGCGCACCGGCAAGCGCCTCCAGACCCGTATATCCGAGGTCTCCATTCAGTTTAAGCCGGTGCCTCACCAGTCCTTTCCGGCCAGCGCGGTGCTGGATTGGCGTCCCAACCGCTTGATCCTGGCCATCCAGCCGGAGGAGGGCATCTTGCTGCGCTTTGAAGCCAAGCACCCCGGCCCCACCATGCGCCTTTCCCCGGTGATCATGCAGTTTTACTACCGGGAGGCCTTCCGGGTCACTCCCCCGGAAGCTTACGAAACTCTGCTCCTGGACGTGGTCCGGGGAGACGCCACCCTGTTCATGCGCGCGGACCAGGCGGATGCAGCCTGGGCTGTGCTCACCCCCATTTTGGAGACCTGGGGGTCTATCCGGCCCACGGATTTTCCCAACTACCAGGCCGGCACCTGGGGCCCGGAAGCCGCCGAGATTTTGATCGCCCAGGACGGACGCAACTGGGTAATGCCCACCTTCCTGCAGTGCCAGGAGGACATTGCGGTCTGCCGGGTGACCATGGAGCCTTCCTCTTAGCCCAGCAGGCATTATTTTCGGTTGCCCTTTTTATTTTTTTGTTAAAATAGCAAGGGATCTCCAATAATTTAATCTACCTCTAACATGAGGCCGCTTTCCGGGGTCAAATTCTAAAAGAGTAAGTCACCCGAACCAAATCTTGGCGGCAGCGCCATAATGCCGTAACCTCTCAGATAAAAGCAATAATGCCCCGAACCGGCTGGAGATTCAGGAAAATGGGATGGTTTAACAGGATCGTTTTGCTGACTTTGATATTTCTGGGGCTTGGCTTCTTCCCACGGGGGGCCTGGGGGACCGGGCTGACTTCAGGAAACCCGGCTCCCAACTTTCTGGTGGAATCCGGGGACAACCAACCCCTCTCCCTGGATATGCTTCGGGGTAAAGTGATTGTTCTCTTCTATGAATCCAGGAACGTGATCCGGAAGAACATCGAACTGAAAAATGAATTGAAGCGGTTATACCGGGAACAGCCGGCCAGCATCAGGAAGGATATTTTCCGACTGGTGGTGATTGATTGTTCCGAAGCTTTCCTGGTTACCACCCCCATTTGGAAAAGCAAGCTCCAGGAGCACTCTCGGAAAGAAGGATTCACTATTTACGGCGATTGGGACAAGAAAATGTTTGCCGACTATCACATGCAACCCGAAGAAAGCAATTTTCTCATTATTGACAAGCGCGGCATCATTCGCTATGCGGCGGTCTCCAAGGTGGAAAACGGCCAATTTGAGAAAATCAAAGGCATCTTATTCTCTCTGGTGCGGGAAGGATAAAGATCACGGCAGCGTCAGCATATTTTCCTTGCTACTCCGCACCGGCTGTAAAAGCTGTGCCGTCCCTAAGAAATTTTCATCGTGACCCTGCAAATCTTTCCTGACCTGGAATCCCTGAGCCGGGCCGCAGCCAAACTTTTCGCCGGCCTGGCGGCAGACGCGGTGAAGACCAGGGGCCGCTTCAACGTGGCCCTCTCCGGGGGAAACACCCCCCGGCGGACTTACGAAATCTTGGCCCAACCCCCTTTCCGGGAACAAGCACCCTCGGGGCGCACCCACGTCTTCTGGGCAGACGAGCGCTGCGTGCCGCCGGACGATCCCCGGAGCAATTTCCGCCTGGCCCGGGAAGCCTGGCTGGATCACGTGCGGTTGCCGGAGTCCCAGATTCATCCCTTTTCCTGTCAATCTTCACCCGCGGTAGGGGCCCGGGATTATGAAGCCTTGCTCCGGGATTTCTTCGGACAAGGGCCGCCGCGCCTGGATCTGGTCTTTCTGGGGCTGGGGAAAGACGGTCACACCGCGTCCCTCTTCCCTTTTGACCCCGCTCTGGAAGAAAGGGAGCATTGGACCGCAGCGGTGTACGATCCCGGGAATAACCTGCACCGGGTCACCCTCACCCCTCCCCTCATCAATCAAGCTGCGGTGGTGGCCTTTCTGGTGGAGGGCGCGGCCAAGGCCGGGGTGCTAAAGGAAGTATTAGAGGGCCCTCGGGATCCCCGGCGCCTACCTGCCCAATTGATCAAACCAGAAAATGGCGAACTCTACTGGCTGGTGGACCGGGAAGCCGCGGGGCTGTTGCGCTAATCCTCCCAATGCCGCTCTTTTCACGGTAATCAGGACCAGGTTATCCTGACCACAACCCTTAACATCCTGGCCCGGCAGTTGCCGCGCCTCGATGGGTCAAAATCATCGTGGCGATGGGACTCCTGGCCGTGGTCATAGACTTAGCTGACTAACTGGTTGACATATCGAAATTTGATAACAGTTTATTATAGTGTTAGATTTTGGTATCAATCAAAGCTTAAGGAGAGAGACATGCGCCTTCCTGGGGAATCCTATAAGGCAAGAAAGATCGCCATCCTGGTTTACCTGGGCTGTCTAGTGATCATGCTGCAAGGCTGCGGCACAGTCAGGTCACGCCATCCGGTGCCTCCGGTCCTGCAAGATGAGGCGAAAGTAACGGGCATGCCGGATATCCGGGGTTATGCCGATTCCCCGGATGACAGTATGTTTAAGAGCGCGGTGGAATCCATTCGGCAGGAGTTGGCGGCCCAGCCCGGCAAACCGGCCGGGGCCTTTCTCACCGACACCGCGGACATCCTGGCCATTTCAGGCGGCGGAGCCGACGGCGCCTTCGGCGCAGGGCTGCTCTGCGGCTGGACCGAGCACGGCGACCGGCCCAGGTTCAAGCTGGTGACCGGCATCAGCACCGGCTCCCTGATTGCTCCCTTTGCTTTCGTAGGGCCGGAGTACGATCAGCGGCTAAAAGAAGTGTACACCACCATTACCACTAAAAACATCTATAGGTTACGCAGCCTGCTGAAGATGCTGCGCTCCGATTCCATCGCCGACACCTGGCCCTTGGCGGAACTGGCTACCAAATATATGGATGACAATATGCTCCGGGCCATCGCCGTGGAGCACCAGAAGGGCAGGCGCTTATTTGTGGGCACCACCAATCTGGACGCCCAGCGGCTAACCATCTGGGATATGGGAGCCATTGCGACTATCGGCACTCCGGAGGCCTTCAAACTGTTCCGCCGTATTCTGCTGGCCTCTGCCGCCATTCCCGTAATGTTCCCCCCCATCTATCTGGACGTGGAAGCCGGCGGCAAGAAGTACGATGAACTACATGTGGACGGCGGCGCGGTGGCGGAGGTGATTACTTACGAATTCACCTTCCGGCCCATAGCGGTCAAGGATGCAGCCCGCGGTAAAGACGCCAAACCCCGGCCCGCCCGGATGTATATCATCCGCAACAGCAAGACCAAGCCCGAATGGGGAGTGACTGAAGCCGGTCTGAAAGGCATCACCGAACGGGCCTTGAACACCATCATCAAGTACCAGGGAATCGGCGACCTATACCGGATTTTTGCCATGAGTAAGCTGGACGGGGTGGACTTTAATCTGGCCGTTATCCCCGGGGACTTTAACGTGGAGCGCAAGGAAGAATTCGATCGGAATTACATGAACCAGCTGTTCAACCTGGGCTTTGACCTGGGAAAACGGGGCTATCCCTGGATGAAGTATCCGCCGGGATTGCAGCGGGCCCTGGAGGCTAAACGAGATATACCCTCCGGAAAGGCCATTCTCCAAAAATTAAGAAATATAAAGAAAAATGAATGCCAATATCAAAGGGGAAAAGCTGATGAAGAATCGGGATCATAAGATGGGCAAACCAGGGTCTAGCCTTTTACCGGGGTTAGGGTCCTTTATCCTTTTAGCTTTAATCATCTCCACCGGAGCGGCCTGGAGCGCCGCCAATTATGAGGTGCCCAGCGCCAAACGGGCTTCCGAGGTATTGCCTGCCAACTTGAGGTCCGGCCCTCACTTCCGGGTGCAGGACGTGGTGGCCGCGGACGGCTATATGCTCCGCTATACCGTCAATTCGGATTACGGGACTTTCACGGTCACCGGCGAGTACGGCCTGCGCAAGTTGATCCGTGAAATTCAAGCCATTGCCGCGTTGAAAAAAATGAGCAAGGGCGAGGCCTTTGTGGAAGGGGTGCGGGGCAAGGCCCAGGAGACCCTGGAATTTGGGGGCAAACTCCTGGATGATCCCGGGGCCACCCTGGCCAGCGTCCCCCAGGGGGTGGCCAAGCTATTCGACAACATCGCTACGGGCCTGCAGAAACCCCGGGAGCCCCGCCGGGACCCCGTGGGGCAACAGCTCTTAAATGTCTCCGATGCCAAGCGGAAAATCGCCTATGACCTGGGGGTGGACGTCTACTCCAGCAACCGGGTGCTGCAAAATGAATTGGACGGCCTAAGCAAGGCCCAGGCCCTGGGGTCCTTGGGGCTCTCCGCGGCTATCCCCTATGGCGGCGGCGCGGTGGTGGGTCTCAGCCGGAAGTCCCAAACCGCGGGTGAAGTCAATCAATTACTCCGGGATGAATCGCCCAGCGCGATCCGCAATCTCAACGAGCGTAAACTCCTGGCCATGGGTGTCCCCCAGAGCCTGACGGAGAGATTTCTCAATCACAATCAGCTCAGTCCCCGCCATAAGACCGTGATCGTGGCCTGCCTGGGAAAGTTATCCGGAGCCCGGGGCCGGGACGCGTTCATCAATTTTGCCTTGCAGGCGCATGATGAGGCCACGGCCAACTTTATGCAAAACCTGGCCGAACTCCTGGCGGCCTATCAGCAAACGGTCTCCCCCATCCGGGAAATCACCGCGCCCGGGATTGTACTGGCCCGGACCGCCAATGACACGGTATTTATTCCCTTCCCCCTGGACTATGGGGTCTGGACCGTGCGGGCTGAGCGGGTAGTGAAAAACACCCTGGCCGGCCGCAAAGGGTCCGGGCCAGCCAGGATTGAGTTCTGGGTGACCGGTGCGGTTTCGCCCCTGGCCCGCCGCCAGCTTGAGGCCCAAGGGGTCACGGTGACGGAAAACGTGGACCGGCGCATCGGCATGATGGACTAATGGCCCTAAAGTAATTATAAAGAACTGTGGGGGTGACCATGGCTGCCTTCGTGGTCGCCCCTCAGGTTTAACCTCCTATGATCTGGCATCGAATCAGGATGTCTTCACTTAAGGAGTCCGAGTAATGGCTCAAATTCATTATAAAGACCTCGGGTTGGTAAATACCAGGGAGATGTTCCGGAAGGCCATGGCCGGACACTATGCCGTGCCGGCTTACAATTTCAACAACCTGGAGCAGCTAGAGGCTATCGTCATTGGCTGCATCCAGTCAAAATCTCCCGTAATTCTCCAATGTTCCGGCAGCGCCCGGAAATACATGCACGAGGCCATGGTGCCCCACTTGGTTAAAGGGGCGGTGGAAATGATGAAGGACTTGGGCGCCAGCATCCCCATCGCCCTGCACCTGGATCACGGCGACACCTTTGAACTGGCCCAATCCTGCATCAGTTCTGGTTTCTCTTCCGTGATGATCGACGGCTCGCATCATCCGTTCGAGGAAAACATCCGTCTCACTCGCCAGGTGACGGATTACGCCCATGAACGCGACGTCACCGTGGAAGGAGAGTTGGGGGTGTTGGCCGGGGTGGAGGACGAGGTCTCCGCGGCCGCGTCCCATTACACCCAACCCCACGAGGTGGAGGAATTCGTGAAACAGACCGGGGTGGATTCCCTGGCCATCTCCATCGGCACTTCCCATGGGGCCTTTAAGTTCAAAGTGAAGCCCGGCGAGGAGCCGCCGCCCCTGCGGTTTGACATTCTGGAAGAGATTGAAAAACGCCTGCCGGGATTTCCCATTGTGCTGCATGGCGCTTCCACGGTCATGCCGGAGTACGTGGACCTGATCAACCGCTTTGGCGGCAGGATGGAGGAGGCGGTGGGCATCTCCGAAGAGCAATTGCGCCGGGCCGCCCGCTCCGCGGTTTGTAAAATCAATATCGATAGCGATGGCCGCCTGGCCATGACCGCGGTGCTCCGCAAAATCTTCGCCGAAAAACCGGGGGAGTTCGACCCCCGGAAATATCTGGGACCAGCCAGGGACGAACTGATCAAGATGGTTAAGTATAAAAACGAGCAGGTGCTCATGAGCGCCGGGAAAGCCTGAGACCTCATAGCTGAAAGGCAGCGAACCATGAGTAAACAGAAAAAATCTCCAGCCGCCGAAAACATTCGCACGGGCACCAGCCCTGAGACTTTGGCCCAGGCCATTCTGGACAATCTTTACTATGTTCAGGGGAGGCTCCCTGAACTGGCTACCAAAAACGACTGGTACATGGCCCTGGCCTACACCGTGCGGGACCGGCTGCTGCATAACTGGGTGCAAACCCTCAAGGGCATCCGCCAGAAGGTCAAGGTGGTGAGCTATCTCTCGGCCGAATTTTTGCTGGGGCCGCAGTTGGGCAACAACCTCCTCAACCTGGACATCTGGGAGCAGGCTAGGGAAGCGGTGTCCCGGTATGGATTCACGTTGGCAGAACTCTTGGACCAGGAGGGCGAGCCCGGCCTGGGAAATGGCGGTTTGGGGAGGCTGGCCGCGTGTTACCTGGATTCCCTGGCCACCCTGGAAGTTCCTGCCATCGGTTACGGCATCCGCTACGAATTTGGCATTTTCGACCAGGAAATCCGGGATGGCTGGCAGGTGGAGATTACGGACAAATGGTTAGAATTGGGCAATCCCTGGGAATTGACCCGTGCGGAGATCGCCTATCAAGTGGGCTGGAAAGGATTTGTCGAAACTTACAATGACCCTGAAGGCCAACAGCGGCGGCGCTGGATCCCGGGCCGAGTAGCGAAGGGGAAGGCACACGACTATCCGGTGCCCGGCTACCGCAACCGCCAGACCAACCTTCTGCGCCTATGGGTGGCGGAAGCGGTGGAGTCTTTCGATTTTGCCGACTTCAATCTGGGTGACTACTACGGCGCGGTTCAGGAGAAGGTGTATTCGGAAAATGTCACCAAGGTACTCTACCCCAACGACGAGCCTGAGGTAGGTAAAAGGCTCAGATTGGGGCAGCAACACTTCTTCGTTTCCTGCTCGCTGCAGGATATGATCCGCATTCACTTGTTGAGGGGAAAAGGCCTGGACAGCTTTCATGAAAGCTTTGCAGTCCAGCTTAATGACACCCATCCAGCCATCGCCGTGGCGGAGTTGATGCGGCTTTTGGTGGACAAATTTCTATTTCCCTGGGAGGAGGCCTGGGAGATAACCAGCAAGACCATGGCCTATACCAATCACACCCTGCTGCCGGAAGCCCTGGAGACCTGGCCGATCTCGCTCTTTGCCGAATACCTGCCACGCCATCTGGAGATCATCTATGAAATTAACCAACGATTTTTAAATGAGGTGCGCCTCAAATTTCCCCTGGACGAGGAGAAGGCCAGGCGGCTGTCGCTGATTGACGAGACTGGGAGCAAATCGGTGCGCATGGCCCACCTGGCCTGTGTGGGCAGTCATGCCGTCAACGGGGTGGCGACCCTGCATACCGAACTCCTGAAGGAGACGGTGCTCAAGGACTTCTATGACCTTTGGCCGGAGAAGTTCCTCAATGTTACCAATGGCGTGACCCCCCGGCGCTTTCTGGCTCTGAGCAACCCCGGCCTAAGCCGGCTCATTACCAGCAAAATCGGCGAAACCTGGCTCACGCGCCTGGAAGAACTACGGCGTCTGGAGGAATTCGCCGAGGACTCGGAGTTTCAACGGGACTGGCGCGCAGTCAAGCTCGCCAACAAAAAGGCCCTGGCCGCGGTCATCAAAAGGCGCACCAGGGTGGCGGTCAATCCGGCAAGTCTTTTCGACATTCAGGTGAAGCGCATCCACGAATACAAGCGGCAGCATTTAAACGTATTACACATCATCTCCCTCTACAACCGCTTGAAGCGTCATCCGGAAGAAGATATCACTCCCCGCACCTTTATCTTCGGGGGCAAGGCCGCGCCCGGCTACTTTATGGCCAAGCTGATCATCAAGCTCATCAATGCCGTGGCGGCGGTGGTGAACAACGACCCGGACGTCGATGATCGCCTCAAGGTGGTGTTTTTCCCGGATTTCAACGTGAAGAACGGCCAACTCGTTTACCCTGCGGCCGACCTCTCGGAGCAGATCTCCACCGCGGGCAAGGAGGCCTCGGGCACCGGCAATATGAAGTTTGCCATGAACGGCGCGCTCACCATCGGCACCCTGGACGGCGCCAACGTGGAGATCAGGCAGGAAGTGGGTCCGGAAAACTTCTTCCTGTTCGGGCTCAAGGCTGAGGAGGTGCAAAGTTTGAAGGCTGGAGGCTATGAACCGCACCATTATTACCATGACCAGCCGGAACTTAAGGAAGCCCTGGACCTGATCCTCTCTGGGTTTTTCTCCCCCGGCGACCGGGGTCTGTTTACCCCCCTGGTGCACTCCCTTTTATGCCACGACCAATATCTCTTGCTGGCCGACTACCGCTCTTATGTGGAGCGGCAGGAGGAAGCGGGTTACATCTTCCAGGACGAGAAACGCTGGACCCGCATGTCCATCCTCAACGCGGCCCGCATGGGCAAATTCTCCTCGGACCGGGCCATCCGGGAATACTGCGACAAGATCTGGAGAGTCAAGCCGTTATGAGGACGAATCTGCCCCGGGTTTTGCTGCTTTTGCTTTTCCTGGGGGCCCTGGGCGGCGGCTGGCAAAACGGCGGTGAAACGGCCGCATCTCAGAACCCAAACGCCGGGGGTACAAACCAAGTTGTAGTTAAATAATTGCCCAACTTAGGGTAATCAAGATTATGGCATAAAATTTTGCCGCAAGGAGCTAAGTCAAGGTTTATGACTTGCTGGCAATAGGCAGGACAGATCCAGGGACCTCTTTTTTAAGCCAAAATCCGCACTCAGGTTATCCCTAGAAGCTTTGATAGTCTGAAAATGGAGCCGGCACGGGGATTCGAACCCCGGACCTGCTGATTACGAATCAGCTGCTCTACCACTGAGCTATGCCGGCTGCTCTGGGTGCGGCGCTTTTTGAGTATAAAAAAGATATGCCACTATCCAAAAGGCGTCAAGGGGAATTGGCGGCCACCGCTCCTGGGACCCGGCGCAATTTTTCTAAACGACTTTGTTCTTTCCCGCACTTAAGCCTCTTGACGCTGAAGAATGTCCGGGTTATATGTGTAAGGCACAGGCACGTAGCTCAGGGGGAGAGCACTACCTTGACGCGGTAGGGGTCAGGGGTTCAAATCCCCTCGTGCCTACCAGGAATTTCAGGGGGTTACTGGCTTAGCAGTAACCCCTTTGCTTTTTGGTGGATATCTTGCGACTGATAGTCTCAGAATTGACTGGTTTTTCGCGCTAGATCCCAATAAGGACTGAAAAAGTGAACGTATTAAAAACCTTAACAATTATCGTCTCAGGAATGGCTCTGGCCATTGCTGTAATTGCGTTTGATCCAAGTCGAGGGGCGGGGATAATGGTTTTGGAGAACATAGCGTGGGGGGCGGATTCAATAAAGAATCTTCCCTTACCCAAAAACGCCGCGGAAAAGAAGATTTTAAGCGTCCTTGAGGACATAAAAAACGGGCCCTGGATGGCCAACGTGGTGCCGTTGCATGGCAGATTGCTGCGGATTCTCACGGAGGCCGTCAAGGCCAAGAATGTCGTGGAAATCGGTACCTCCAACGGCTATTCGGCTCTCTGGATCTGCCTGGGCTTGCAAGCCACCGGTGGTAAACTGATTACCCATGAAATCGATCCTGAAGTAGCGGCCCAGGCCCAGGCGAACTTCCGCAAAGCCGGGGTGGAACATACGGTCACCATAGTTTTAGGCGACGCCCATGAAACGGTGACCCGCCTAAAAGAGCCCATCGATCTTTTGTTTATCGACGCGGACAAACCCGGCTACCTGGACTATCTTAATAAACTGCTGCCCTTGGTCCGCCCGGGGGGCCTGATCCTGGCCGATAATATGAGCCGGCCCAAGCCTTCCCCGGATTTCATCAAGGCCATCACCACCAATCCCAGCCTGGAGACCATCTTTTTGAACATGGAGTCCACCGGCATCAGTTTATCGCTCAAAAAACCCTAAAGTCCCGAGATTTAAAAGGGATCAATGCCTGAACCGGGTATATTCCCCTCGCCCCTAATCAATGAAGGATTTCGGGCTTCTTTGTAAGAGAATTTTGGACAAACAAATCAGAAATTATCTGATTTCAAGTCATTAGTTCACCTGTTAATTATTCTCTACTGTTTCTGCAGAGACCGGCGCAATAATTTTCCTTTTCTGGAGCTATCGCCGGAGCAATGAATCCGCTAAAGAGGAGCAGCCTATGAAGACCGTGGCTGAGAAGATAAAGGAGTTGCAGGCGAAGGAGGCGCAGGTGAAGGGCATGGGTGGGGCCAAGGCGGTGGAGAAGCAGCACGCCAGCGGCAAGCTCACGGCCCGGGAGCGGTTGGACCTCTTTTTTGATCCGGGGACTTTTAGAGAGACCGATATTTTTGTCACCCATCGCTGCGTCAACTTCGGCATGGAGAAGGTGGAAATCCCCGCGGACGGCGTGGTCACCGGCTTCGGCCAGGTGAACGGCCGCACCGTGTTCGCGTTCGCCCAAGACTTTACCAGTCGGGCCGGTTCGCTGGGCGAGATGCACTCCAAAAAAATCTGCAAGGTCATGGACCTGGCGCTGAAGGCCGGCGCGCCCTTCGTGGGCTTCAACGACTCCGGCGGCGCCCGCATCCAGGAAGGCGTGGACTCTTTGGCCGCGTACGGCCAGATTTTTTACCGCAACGCCATCGCCTCCGGCGTCATCCCGCAGATTTCGGCGATCATGGGCCCCACCGCGGGGGGCGCGGTCTACTCCCCGGCCATGACGGATTTCATCTTCATGGTGAAAAACACCTCGTACATGTTCATCACCGGCCCGGACGTGATCAAGAGCGTCACCGGCGAAGAAATCACCTTCGAGGACCTGGGCGGGGCCCTGGCCCACAACCAGAAGTCCGGGGTGGCCCAGTTCGCGTGCGAGTCCGACGCAGACGCCATCGACCAGATCAAAAAGCTCCTATCGTTCCTCCCCAGCAACAACATGGAGGACCCGCCCGTGGCGCCCTGCACGGACCCGGCGGGCCGCCAGGACCCGGCCCTGGACGCGATCGTCCCGGACAGCCCCCGGGCCTCTTACGACATGCACGACGTGATCCGGGCCATCGTGGATAAAGGCGATTTCTTCGAGCCCCACCACTACTTCGCCCAAAACATCATCACCGGGTTCGCCCGGCTGAACGGCCGGCCCGTGGGCATCATCGCCAACCAGCCCAAGGTCCTGGCCGGGTGCCTGGACGTGGACGCGGCGGACAAGGCCTGCCGCTTCATCAGGTTTTGCGACGCGTTCAACGTGCCGCTTCTGACCATCGCCGACGTGCCCGGATACTTGCCCGGCAGCGACCAGGAGTGGCGGGGCATCATCCGCCACGGCGCCAAACTCCTGTGGTGCTACTCCGAGGCCACGGTGCCCAAGTTGACGCTCATCACCCGCAAAGACTACGGCGGCTCGTACCTGGCCATGTGCTCCCGGGATTTGGGCGCGGACATGGTCTTCGCCTGGCCCACCGCGGAGATCGCGGTCATGGGCGCGTCCGGCGCGGCCAACGTCATCTTCCGCAAAGAGATCCAGGCCGCGGAAGACCCCGCGGCCAAGCGCCAGGAGATCATCGACAACTACGAGAACCTGCTCTACAACCCCTACATCGCTGCGTCCCGGGGTTTTGTGGACCAGGTGATTGTCCCCCGGGAGACCCGGACCCGGCTCATTGAGGCCCTGGAAGCCCTGTGCACCAAGCGGGAGACTTTGCCTGCGAAGAAGCACGGGAATATTCCTGTGTAAGCAGTGAGCAGTTAGGGCGGTCGTCATGGCCGCTAAAGCTGTCAGCTTACAGCTTGCAGCGGTCAGCTATCAGCTAAAAGATAAAATCCCCCCTATCCCCCCTTTAGAAAAGGGGGGGATGATGGACCGAGGCATTAAGGAGAAATGGTAGACCGGCAAGCGGCGCTTTAAAGTCCCCCTTTTTAAAGGGGGATTTTGAGGGCGGTTGTACCGAAGACCAAAGACCGGAGACCGAAGACGAAACCTGGTGCTTTGGTATGCACCTACATGCTGGAGAAACGGATATGTCCATAAAACCGCAAATAATGGCGGCCATCAGCGGCGGGATTGCCGCGTATTTGGCCGATGAGGAAGCCGCGGCCCAGGCCATGGCTTTAAGCGCCGGGGCCCGGGCGCTGCCGGGTCCGCCCCCGAACCTCTGGGGCCTGGCGGGCCGCACCGAGGCCATGCAGATGCGGCTGCTGATGCAAAGAAGGAGCTTGAGGTAAAGAAGCGATCAGCTGTCAGCTTGCAGCGGTCAGTAAAAGATAGTGGTCAGTGGTCAGTAAGGCTGGCAGACAAGAGATAAAATCCCCCCTGCCCCCCTTTAGAAAAGGGGGGGAGAAGAGGCGCAAGGCCTGATAAGCGAGGTATTTAAAGTCCCCCTTTTTTAAAGGGGGATTTAGGGGGATTTTAAAAGGCTTTTGCGGAAAACGGAAAACGAAATCTTACGTTGCTTCAAAGCTGACAGCTGAAGGCTGACAGCTGAAAGCTGACGACGAAGGAGTAAAAAATGGCTGGAAAAAACCCGATTAAGTTCACCGACACCACTTTCCGGGACGGCCACCAGTCGCTGTTGGCCACCCGGATGCGCAGCGAAGACATCATCCCCTTCATGGAACGCATGGACCAGATGGGCTACTGGGCCATCGAGGTCTGGGGGGGCGCGACCTTCGACACCACCCACCGCTTCCTGGGGGACGACCCCTGGGACCGCATCCGC
>Ga0233423_10000061_pt1 | contig 65948 bp, 71 predicted proteins | sample Watercolumn_Mata_FD_180713 | JGI IMG/M metagenome (GOLD analysis project Ga0233423, IMG submission 180713) | Freshwater microbial communities from Lake Matano, South Sulawesi, Indonesia - Watercolumn_Matano_2014_112_MG | ecosystem: Environmental > Aquatic > Freshwater > Lake | place: Indonesia... | reverse complement strand
AGCTTTCCACTCCAAGGCAACGCTATTCATATAAATCATAAGGAGAGAACAATGCCGCAAGACGTAAAGTCAGACGTAAAGCTGAATCTGGAGGGGCTACTTTGTCCCATTCCTGTAGTAAAGGTTAGTCAGGCAATAAAGAATCTATCTGTCGGCGGCATACTCGAGGCGACAGCCACTGACCCCGGTGTTCTCACCGACATTCCAGCCTGGACGAAAAGCACCGGCAACGAACTGCTGTCCATGGAGCGAGAAGGTAAGGTTATCACATTCTTCATTAAGAAGGTGAAATGAGCACCTTGGACATGGTGGCTGCAGGAGTGGTGCTGGTCGGCTCCGCTATCTTTATAGCGGGTGTAATAACCATTCTGGTAACCACGCAGCGCCGACATTATGATGTTGAACTGGCACCGATTAAAGGCTCACCATCTCAGGGATTGCTCTGGGCTTTCACCCTGGGTCTGGCTCCCTGGGCTAAGGAGAGCGTTCGCATACACTGGCTAGCCTATGTCCGTGGCATCATCTTTCACCTGGTAATTTTCTTGAGCGCAGCCTATCTGATAGCCACCCCGTGGCTGGCACAAATACCAGAAACACTACGCCTCATCCTAGCAACCCTGTTCGGCATAGGCGCCCTACTGGGATTAGCCGGCTTCTTTATTCGAATTGTCGACCCCATTATGCGATTCCTCAGCACACCAGATGACTACTTCGCGCTGGCGCTGACCACGTTGTTTCTGGCATCCGCAGCCATGTCGGCATATATAACAGAATACCTGCCAGCCTTCTGGGTCATATCAGGCATCACCATGGCATATGTTCCCTTCGGCAAGCTCAGGCATTTCATTTACTTCTTCTACGTTCGCGTTTTTCTGGGGCTGACCTTCGGACGCCGCAGCGTACTGGAATAAGAACATGACAGGCACAGCAATTACAGAAAACAAGATGGACTCAGCCAAGGAAATAATGGGCAAGCTGATTGACCGCAGAGTGCTGGCAGCGCTAGAGGTCTGTGTCCGCTGCGGCATATGCACCGAAAGCTGTCACTACTACCGGTCAAATCCCAAGCTAGAGCACACGCCCTATTACCGCGCTGAGCAGGTCCGCCGTGTTTACCGCCAATTTATCGACCCCGTTAGCCGTGTCTTCCCAGGTTGGTTCGGCGCTAAAGCAACGGCAGATGAGGCTCTATCTAAACTCGCAGAGACAGCCTTTGCCGGTTGCACACTGTGTCACCGCTGCACCTTCGAATGCCCTTTCGGTGTGGAGACAGCTGAGATAATGCGGGTGATGAGGTCAGTGGCTACCGCAACCGGATATGGTCCTGAGATGCTCAGCGAGATAGCAGGTGCCGCCATCGCCAAGGAGGAGAACGCCGACCTTTTCCGTGAAATATTTTTAGAGCAGGTGAAGGAGCTGGAGAAAGAAGTGCAGGACCGACTGGGCAGCTCCAAAGCCAGGATACCGGTGGACAAGAAAGGTGCCCGCTTTCTCTACGTACCCCTGGCTGGAGCTCATACCATTATCCCCCAGGCGATAATCTTCAATCTAGCCAAGGAATCGTGGACTCTGAGCATGTTCGACACGGCAAACTACGCCGTTTTCCTGGGAGATATCGCCAAAGCCAAGCGCATCGCTCAGCGCATCATCAAAGAAGCCGAGACGCTGAAAGTAAGGGAGATGATTATCACCGAATGCGGACATGGCTACACCGCAATTCGATGGGAGATCCCCAAGTGGTTCAGCAGTCCTCTGCCCTTCAGGGTACGCAATATCATCGAAGTGCTAGATGAGTATATGCGAGACGGTATACTGCACGTGAATTCATCAACAAATGGCGAGCCAGTTACCTATCACGACTCCTGCAACCTGGGACGCAAGGGCGGTTTGCTTGAGGAGCCTCGCCGCGTCATACAAGCGGTGGTCGGAGACTTCCGGGAGATGACACCTAACAGGCTGCACAGCTTTTGTTGCGGTGCCGGAAGTGGCTTGGTGGCAGTGCCAGAGTGGACTGACATTCGCTTACAAGCAGGCAAGCTCAAGGCAGACCAGATTCGCCACACCGGAGCCAAGATTGTTGTTACCTCCTGCGATAATTGCCGTTATCAAATAGGGGAGCTGAGCGAGCATTACGGCTTGAATATTGAAGTAACCAGCATATCTGAGCTGACAGCCAAAGCTCTGGTTTAACTACAGACAATGAGTCATCACGTCGAATTAAACAATTGAATGTCATTCTGAGCGAAGCGAAGAATCTCTGAGATTCTTCGTCGTCCCAATTTGTTGGGACTCCTCAAAATGACATTGGAGACAAGACCATGCCAATCTATGAATATGAGTGCCAATTCTGCGGCGAAAAGTTTGAAGCACACCGGAAAATAGCCGATAACGACACCGAGCTAAAATGCCCCAGGTGCGGCAAAAGGCAGCCACGAAGGATTTTCTCTACCTTTGGCATAGCTTCCTCAGGTAAAGCCTGTGTCAGCAGCCCGGGCTGAAGTGTAACCCGTTGAGGCAGTTCGCCTCAGGGAACAGATGCCTTGCCTTTACCGATAATCTCCATTGATTGAAGTTGCCAAAAACCATCCCTTGAAGTTAATATATAGAGGCTTGCGGGAAAATATCAAACTCCTGTCTTCTAAGTTCGACGCCGGCACTGAAAAGGAGGTTTGGTGCAAATGTATGAAAAAATGCTTGTTCCACTGGATGGTTCCGAAGTGGCTGAACAGGCTATGCCCTACGTTGAACGACTAGCCCAAAAATTAAAGAGCGAAGTTGTCCTGATGACGGTCTGCTTGCCCGGCGACCCTTTGGAGCGAGCCCTGACAGAATATATTGAGAGAAGAGCCGAGAAAATCCAGTCGCTGGGTGTGAAGACACGGTCATTATGCGTGGAGGGGGAGCCTGCCACCTCAATTATAAATTTTGCCGAGAAAAACAAAATCGGTCTAATTGTCATCTCCACTCACGGTAAAAGTGGCATCAGTAACTGGCCTCTGGGAAGCATCGCCGGCAAAGTCGTGCAAAGGTCAAACATTCCGATATTTCTGGTAAGGTCGAGTCAACCAGGCAAGGCGCCCGCCGACGACAAGTTGGGGAAGATTCTGGTAACACTGGATGGCTCAAAATTTTCCGAGGCTATCATCCCCTATGCAGAGAGGTTAGCCAAAAGCATGAGTATTGAAGTAACTCTTCTCAGGGTCATTGAGCAAGCAAAACTACCTCAACTAGCCGCTTACAGAGACCGGGAGAAATACGAGAAAGACTTCATGGCTAAGATGGAGAGAGAAGCAGAGCGTTATTTAGATAAAAAGAAAACTGCTCTGTCAGGCAAAGGTGTAAAGGTCAATTCAGCACTTCTCATAGGGAAACCGGTTGAGACCATACTCCAATACAGTGAAGAGAAGGCAGTTAACCTGATAGCTCTGACAACACATGGCTTTTCAGGTATAACCAAGTGGGCATATGGCAGCGTTGCCTCCAAAATCATCGAAGGTTCTCCCAAACCGGTGTTGCTGGTACGCCCACCCCTTCCCGCCTTGAAGACCTAAATATTATCTAATAGCTTCCGAACTGAGACATGAACCCGTATAGCTATAAGAGCAGCAAGGTGCGTGCCAACATGCATCTCAACGAAACCACCTCGCGGTGGTTTCGTTACTCAATCAGTTTTCCCACTGCGCACACAACACAATATGAAGAAAACAATATCGTCCTAGGCGAATATTTTCAGCCACGGCATGCAGACCGTGCCCCGTTAGCTATTATAGTCCACGGATGGGGGGACCGTAGCACAATACTGTGTAAACTTATGGCGCGAACTCTGGCAAAAAAGGGGATAGCCTCCTTCATCTTATATCAGGTGTTTCATTCCAGCCGCATGCCAGAAGTCATAAAAAACAGGGTTCCTCTAGTCATGACCTCTGATGAGTGGTTCGAGGGCTACAGGGCTTCGGTAATAGAAGTTCGCCAGATAATAGATTGGGCAAGCAGCAGACCTGAGCTAAACACAGAACAAATAGCTGTGGTCGGAATAAGCCTTGGTGGATTCGTCTCATCTATAGCCATGGGGCTAGATAAACGCATCAAGGCGGGAGTGTTTCTCATCGCCGGGGGGAACTCAGAGAAAATAACCTGGCTTACCAGAAACGAGTCCATAGTTAAAGGGCATGGCTGCACTGAGGAAGAATGCCGCCAAATCCGCAGTCATTATCCACAATACCTCGCCGACACAGCCGAGAAGGGTTTTGGGAATGTCGTGCCGACTAAACATTGCTTCTTAACCGATGCCTTGACCTTCGCTCCATACCTCAGGGGACGTCCGATATTAATGTTAAACGCGCTCTGGGATGATACCATACCAAAAGAAGCTACGCTCGATTTCTGGGAAGCCTGTCATAAGCCTTCAATTACGTGGCTCCCCGGCACGCACATTACTTTCTGGTTATGGTACCCCGTCATCGAGCGGAAAATTATCGGTTTTTTGAGCTCAACTTTTGGGATATACAGCAAACGGGCATGAATTATTCAATCTGGCTACAATCGCGAGCCGAAGGCATGACAATCACAATCTGATTTGGTCTTCAATATTGGGACTGTCGTTAATTTCGAGTTTGCTTCAAGCGTGTTTTGTTGCTACAATATAAAACAGTTTTTTAAAGCAGACTTCAGAGCAGCAAGAAACGTCAACTAACCTTGAACGACAAATCAGCTGACCTTATAGCAAAGTTCAAACTTATGTTTGAGCCTAGCTCTATTGTCTTCCCGGGAGCCACCAATGACCCCAGGAAGTGGGGATTCCGCATATTAGCCAATATCGTGAATGGTGGGTTTAAGGGGAGAATATACCCGGTAAATCCAACCAAAGAAGAGATACTGGGGCTAAAAGTATATAAGAGCGTTAGTGAAGTCCCCGGAACGCCAGACCTGGCTGTCATCGTGATACCCCCTTCGGGGGTACCCGCAACTTTAAGGGAATGTGCCAACAAGGGCATAAAAATTGCATTGGTCATAACCGCTGGCTTTGCCGAGGTCGGCATGGAAGGACAAAAACTCCAGCAAGAGATGGTTGAGATAGCCAACAGCACTGGCATCAGGTTTATGGGACCCAACTCCAACGGGATTGTCAACCCCCATCACAGGTTCTATCCCGAGATGCCGCCCATTTTCCCCCGCCCTGGTCCCTTTTCCATAGTATCTCAGAGTGGAAATATAGTCGGAACGATAATGCGCCTGGCTATAGACAGCGGCTTCGGCTGTGCTAAATGCGTCAGCAGCGGTAACGAAGCAAACATCCACTCACATGATTACATCAGATATTTAGCTGAAGACCCACAGACCAAAGTCATACTTAGCTATATCGAAGGCTTCAAGGATGGCAACCGATTCTTCGAGGTAGCTAAGGAGATAAGCAAGAAAAAACCGATAGTAATGCTCAAGGCCGGTGAAACGCCAGCCGGAGCCATCGCCGCCAAATCACATACCGCATCCCTAGCTGGCTCATACACCCTGTTCGATGCCATGTGCAAGCAATCCGGCATAATAAAGGTAACCAATCTGGACGAACTCGTCGACACTGGCATTGCCTTATTGTGCCATCCGTTGCCAAAAGGTAGAAGAGTCGGCATAGTCACCGCTGGCGGTGGATGGGGAGTTCTAGCAGCCGATGCCTGTGCCAGATTAGGGTTGGATGTCGTCCCTCTGCCTCCCGAGACCATTAGGGAACTTGATAGTTTCATGCCAGCATGGTGGAACCGGGGTAACCCGGTTGACCTGGTAGCTGGCATCTTTGGAGATGCTGTGATGCGATGCGTTGAGGTGATTTTACGCTGTCCCATAGTTGATGGAGTCATCTTCTTAGGATTAATGCCTGCCTTACCTCTAGAGCAGTTTGCGCTTGTTGCCAAAGAAGACGACAGGGAACGTCTGCGGGAGGTCCTGGTCTCAGGAATAGCCGGCATCTTCGATAAGCTCCATGAATTGTCCGATAAATACAAAAAGCCTATCGTTGTCGCCTCAGAGCCGATGGCTTTCGCTGCTAACCTCACCAGAAAAATAGTCCGGACATTAGCGGACATGAATTCCGTGTGCTATGACATGCCGCACAAAGCTGCCACAGCTTTCGCTAACCTGGCAAAGTACGGCGAATACCTGAAACAGAACAGCAGCTAATCACAACACCCGGACAGGACCAAAGATTGCAAGCTAGACAGCGCCCCATATATAATGGTACCAAATCCACAATGGGACTTTGCAATCAGATTTCATCATTCGCCATAGCCGTCAACAAGCTGCACCTATTCGCTGCAGCCACCTATACCGCTGAGCCATTTCTAAAAATTGACTTAAATGGGTGGGCATCGTGAGTAAGCTGAATAAAGCCCTATCTATTTTTCTGATTGTAGCCATCGTGGTATCATTAGGCTTTATTATCTATCTAGCAGTTACGCCGCAGAAAAATGAAAAATTCAGCGAATTCTATATTCTGAATGCGGAGAGCAAGGCTCAAGATTATCCAAAGCAAGTAATTGCAGGTGAACCTGTTGACATAGTGCTTGGTGTAATCAACCACGAATATCAGACAACAAGCTACAGGGTAAACATTAAGATAGACGACACTGAAGCTGGCGAAGTGAACATAGGTACGCTGGCACATCAGCAAAAATGGGAGGAGAAAATCAATTTCACTCCTCAGTTAGCCGGTGAAAAGCAGAGGGTCGATTTCTATCTGTACAAAAACGATGAAGTCGAACCCTATTTGAAGGAACCTCTCAGACTGTACATCGATGTTGTTGCCCCATAGCATCCCTTACATGTTTACAAAGATGCTCTTCGCTGCTCAGGCGACGTCAAAAGGGTCAGATAAATCAGGAGACAAAGTTGTATGACACCATCATAATCGGCGCGGGGCCAGTTGGTAGCTATCTAGCCGGGAAATTAGCCCAGCTTGGCTACAAAGTGCTCGTCCTGGAAAAGAAAGGGACTGTCGGGGGGGACATTTGCTGTACCGGCATTGTCAGCAAAGAATGCCTAGACTTGATACAGCATAGCGATAATAAGCTTATTATGAGGCAAGTTAGCTCAGCCACATTTTTAGCCCCCTCAGGCAAACCGCTTAGATTGTGGAGGAATCACGAGGTGGCTTACATCATCGACAGACCAGCTCTTAACCTAGCGCTGGCAGACCGCGCTCAGGAAGCCGGTGCCTGTTATCTTTTCGATGCACAGGTGACTGATATACAAGTTGGAATCGATAACCTCGAAGTCTCAGCAAATTATAGAGAACACAAGAGACTATTTGAAGCCGAGACGGTGGTCATAGCCACAGGTTTTGGCTCATCTCTGCCGGGGAGACTCGGCTTAGGAGAGATAAACTATTTCGCCATCGGGGCTCAAGCTGAGGTAAACGTGACCAACGCTGACGAGGTGGAAATTTACCTAGACCAGCAACTTGCTCCCGGCGGTTTTGCCTGGCTGGTGCCCACCAGAGATAATAGAGCTCTGGCTGGGCTATTAACACACAACCAGCCAGAACGGCAGCTAGCAAAGTTGCTATCAACCCTTAAAACCAAAGGCAAAATAACCTCAGCCGAAGTCAACCCAAGTTACGGGGCTATTCCCCTCAACCTACTCCCCAAGACATACACCGACAGAATACTGATAGTTGGTGAAGCAGCCGGACAGGTTAAACCAACCACCGGTGGTGGCATATACTACGGACTCATATGTGCTGAGAAAGCCGCTGATGCACTCCATCAAGCACTTCAAGCTCATGACTTCTCTAAATCCAAGTTGGCTTACTATCAGAAGGAATGGCGAGCCAGCATAGGCAAAGAGCTTCAAATTGGCTATTGGACACATCGCCTTTACCAGAAACTTGATAATAGACATATTGAGTACTTGCACAATTTCATAAGCAAAAGCGATACCCCTCACTTTATAGGCGAGGTTGATGATTTCTCTTTCGACCGGCATAGCGAGCTCATTTTAAAAACACTAAAGCACCTGGCTTTCGCTATTCCCACCCGAGCGATCAAGTCTCTTAGAGAAAATAATGCTACCACAAATTAATTAAATTGCTACTAGCTTGGCAATGTCAAAAGGTTTAAAATTAGACTAAAAATAAGCCGAAAGGCACTTATTGGCTTTGTAAGATAGCTGGGAGATAGAAAGATGAAAACTATATTTCTTTGTGGGGGCATCGGTAAAAGGATGTTCCCCATCACTGAGGACAAATTCCTGATAAATTTCCTGGGCAAAACGCTACTGCAGCATCAGATGGAAGCAGCCAAACGGGCTGGCTTAAACCAGTTCTTAATCATTGGTAATCCAGCAAATATGAGACAAATAGAACAAATAACCAAAATGGTCTCCGGCACCAAGATAGAGCTAGCCCTGCAAAAACAACCGCTCGGCATCGCTGATGCACTGGAAAGCGCCGTATCCTTCATGGATGGAGATATCCTGGTAGTGAATCCTAACGATATTTTCGCAGCTTCGGCATACACCAGTCTCGTTAAAGAGTCCAAAAAGAAATCTGCAACCTCATATATGCTCGGTTACCAGACTGAAAAGTATTTTCCCGGTGGCTATTTAGTTATAAACTCACAAAATGAGCTCAAACACATTGTGGAAAAGCCAAAACCTACCCAAGAGCCAAGCAATTTGGTAAATATCTTAGTTCACCTCCATACCAGACCTGAAGGGCTTTTAGAATATATCAAAAGGGTCAAAACAACTAGGGATGATGTCTACGAATGTGCTCTGGATAACATGGTTAAAGATGGACATAAAATCAAGGTTATCCCATACGCTGATTTCTGGGCACCCATAAAATACCCCTGGCACATCTTTGATGCGGTCAAATATCTTCTTGATATAAGCCAGCCAAGAGTTTCAGCTTCGGCTTATATCTCAGAAAAAGCCACCATTGAGGGCAAGGTTATTATAAGTGACAATGTCAGAATTCTGGAAAACGCAGTAATAAGAGGACCAGCCTACATTGGCCCAGGCTCCATAATCGGCAATAACACACTGGTGCGGGACTACAGCCATATCGGAGCCGATTGCGTCATCGGCTACTCTACAGAGGTGAAGTGTTCCTATATTGACGACGGTTGCTGGGTTCACTCCAGCTACATAGGTGACTCCATAATAGGCAAAGGCTGCTCTCTCGGCGCTGGCACTGTCCTAGCCAATTTCCGCTTTGACGAGCAGAATATCTCAGTGACGGTTGGGAATGAAATCATAGATACTGGACGGGACAAACTCGGAGCAATTATCGGCGACAATTGCAAAACTGGAATCAACGCCAGCGTCATGCCCGGCATCAAAATCGGCCCATACTCCATCATCGGTTCCCATGCTTGTCTGACCAAAGACCTGGAGCCGGAAAAAATGATACTACTCGAACCACATTACCGAACTCAGCCTAATCCTGCTAAGCTTGACGAGGCAAAGAGAAAAGAACTGAAAGAGAAACTCGAGAGGCTGGGCGGCATAGAAACCAACAAATGATTAAACCGCCAAATCTAAAACACCTGCCTCAACACGTAGCCATCATCATGGATGGTAATGGTCGTTGGGCAAAACAACGCGGCTTGCCCAGACTAGCTGGACACAGACAGGGGGTAAACATAGCTCAGAAGGTAGTGGAAATCTTCACCGAATACAAGGTTCCCTATCTCACTCTGTATGCTTTCTCCACCGAGAATTGGAACCGACCACAACATGAGATAGACGGAATATTTAAAATTTTGGAAGAAAGACTGGAGGAAGGAATCAAATTCGCCCAGGAGAATAATATAAAAATCCGCCATCTCGGCAAGCCTGATGGATTGCCGCTTAGACTGCAGAAAAGAGTGAAGCGTGCCCTGGAGCTAACTCAAAATAATAAGCGACTCACCGTAAGTCTGGCTTTCAATTACGGGGGCAGAGATGAGATTGTCGAGGCGGTACAGCGTCTTGTCGCTGACGGTATTCCGTCATCGCAGATAAATGAAAACATTTTCCGCCAGTACCTGTACACTGGTGACATTCCTGACCCTGATTTAATAATTCGCACCGGTGGCGAAATGCGGCTGAGTAACTTCTTAATATGGCAATCCGCCTATGCTGAGATATATTTCACGCCAGTTTTATGGCCAGATTTTGACAAAAAAGAGCTTGACAAAGCTCTTATCTCCTACAGCCAACGCCAACGCCGTTTTGGCAGCCTACCACAAGAGTAGAATACATCAGATACTAAACGAGCGGGGCTCAGATACAGGAGATGAACAACTATCAATAGTGCGGGAATTTGCATTTTAATTATAGTTATGTTATACTAACGAGCAGAACTGAAGAGTGTAACAAAAAGTGGGGCTAGCACCCACTTTTTTGTTGAGGAAACAGAAATGGGGAGTTGTATTCGATGAAGACTGAATTCATGGTTGCACTTACCCAACTATCGGCTGAGAAGCATCTGCCTAAAGAAGTGGTGCTGTCCGCAATAGAGTCAGCACTAGTCTCTGCTTATAGGAAAGATGCTTTTGTCGCTGGTCAAGACATTTCGGCAAAAATAAATCCCAACACTGGTGAAGTTAAAATATATGTCAGGAAGACAGTGGTTGAGAAGCCAACTGACCTACTTCATGAGATATCCGTCACCGAAGCTCAAAAGATAGACAGGAATGCCCAGATTAGCGACATTGTAAGCATAGAATCCACACCCCCGAATGCTGGGCGTATTGCTGCTCAGACAGCAAGACAAGTTATCTTGCAGCGATTGCACGAGGCGGAACATCATGCAATTTTCGAGGAGTTCACTGGCAAAGAGGGAGACATCGTTACTGGAATGGTGCAACGCATCAATCCGGAGCAAATCCATATTGATTTAGGCAAAGCTGAGGCAATACTTCCCGTTAGTGAACAGGTGCACAATGAGCGCTATCGTATTGGGCAAAGGCTCAAATTGTACGTCCTGGAAGTAACTAAAGCCGCCAGGGGACCTCAGATATTAGTGTCCCGCTCTCATCGCAACCTGTTACGCAGGCTTTTCGAAATGGAAATCCCCGAAATATATAGCGGTACCATAGACATAAAGTCAATAGCTCGCGAGGCAGGTTATCGAAGCAAAGTAGCAGTAGCAGCAAGACAAGAAGGCATTGACCCTGTGGGTTGTTGCGTTGGGTTACGCGGAATTAGAATACAGAATATCGTGAATGAACTGCATGGCGAAAAGATAGACGTGGTCGAATGGGCTGATGACCCTGCAGTGTTCATCGCTAATGCCCTTAGCCCTGCCCAGGTATCAAGCGTCGAACTCAACCAAACAGAGAATACCGCTATAGTAGCTGTTCCTGACAAGCAGCTATCGCTGGCAATCGGCAAAGAAGGACAAAACGCCAGATTGGCGGCAAAGCTAACAGGCTGGCGAATTGACATCAAGAGCGTATCAACACTTGAAGCAGAAAGGGTCAGTTTGGATAGAGAAGCTACATTGGTAGCCGGAGAAACGACAGCTGAAATGGAAGAGCCTATACCTGAACTTGTCGCAGTGGATGAACTCGTTAGTCCAATGCCCTTCAGCGAAGCAGATATAACCTACGAACCACAACCAGCTGGTGTAGAGGAAAGCGCAGAATCAGCTACAGCTTCAACAGACCTTGAGCTCGTTTTAGCTTCGGATGTTGCCTCACCAACCAAATCCACAGAGTCCCGTCAGATTAGGTTTGCTGAAGACATACTACCAGCAAGGACAGAAAAAGCAAAGAAGAAGAGCAGCAAGAAGGAGACAGATTTACCAAAAGGCAAGAGCAGACCTAAGAAAACACGCCAAAGGCCGGTTAGCTATTCTGAGGAAGACGAACTTGAAGAGTAATTCTAAAAAGCAAAATACCCGGCGAAGACACACACCCGAGCGTAGCTGCATAGCTTGCCGAGGGAAAAAAGCTAAAAGGGACTTAATACGACTCGTTTCTAGCACTGGCATTGTAGAGATAGACCTTGATGGCAAAGGCGTAGGCCGAGGGACTTATTTATGCCCAATACGTGAATGCTGGGAGACAGGTCTGAAAAGCAATCGCCTAGAGTATGCCTTGCGGGCTAAGCTCACCTCGGAAAATCGCCAAGCGCTGGTAGAATATAGTCAGCACCTACCCAGAAAGAGGGAGAACCCGAATTGAGTAAGTTGAGCGAAAAGAAACAAGAATCCATTGCCAGCCAAACGCACGACAGTCAGGAAGCTAAGGTCGAGTCTCATACGCTGCCACATATTAGCATTCCCCCAACTCTCAGCGTTAAACAATTAGCTGACCTGCTACAGGTTAGCGCCGTCGAGGTCATAAAGCAGCTCATGAGAAACGGCATCATGGCTAATATTAATCAGGCAGTAGATTTTGATACTGCGGTAGTGGTAGCTGAGCACTTTGGTTACAAAGCCAAAAGACAACCAATATACGCCCAAATAAAACGTCCGGTGCTAACGGGTGGTGGTAAGCTTTCCCCACGCCCACCAGTTATCACCATCATAGGACACGTTGACCATGGCAAGACAAGCTTGCTCGATGCCATACGCCAAAGCAACGTCATTGCCACCGAAGCTGGTGCTATTACCCAACACATAGGAGCTTACCAAGTCGAGGTAAATTCACGAAAAATTACCTTCCTAGATACACCAGGGCACGAAGCCTTCACCGCCATGAGAGCCAGAGGAACTCAAATTACGGACATTGCTGTCCTTGTTGTAGCTGCCGATGACGGTGTGATGCCTCAAACCATAGAAGCCATAAACCATGCTAGATCCGCTGATGTGCCCATAGTGGTCGCTATCAACAAAATCGACAAGCCAAACGCCAATCCGGATAAAGTAAAACAACAACTGGCAGATTTAGATTTGATTATTGAGGAATGGGGAGGCGACACCGTATGCGTGCCAATATCAGCTAAGAAAAAACAAGGTATAGACGAGCTTCTGGAAAATCTTCTTTTGGTCGCTGATATCCTAGAGCTCAAAGCTGAACATGATTGTCCAGCAGAGGGAGTGGTGATTGAAGCTAGACTTGATAAAACCAGAGGACCAGTGGCTACACTTCTGGTTCAAAGAGGCATGCTTAAGCCCGGTGATACCATTGCAATTAGTAATACATGGGGCAGGGTCAAGGCTATGTTTAACGAGCTGGGAAAGCATCTTAAGAAAGCTGAACCTGCCACCCCTGTAGAAGTTCTTGGTCTAAACGCAGTTCCGCGCGCCGGAGACTCTTTTAACGTCGTCGGCAACGAGCGTGAAGCAAGGATGCTCTTGGAAAAGCACAAGAGTACGCAACAAAAAGTCCCAACTCGCGCTAAGACCTTGAGCCTGAGTGACCTTTCAACCCAAATCAGCGCCGGTCAGATAAAGGAGCTCAACATAATCCTTAAAACAGATGTCCAAGGTAGCATAGAACCCATCAGGGATTCTCTAGAACAACTAGGTGACGAAAAGGTTAAGGTTAGAGTCATTCATTCGGGCAGTGGTAGTATTACAGAAAGCGATGTACTTCTGGCTTTAGCCTCTAAAGGAATAATCATCGGCTTCAATAGCAGACCAGAGCCAGGAGCGCAGCGATTAGCTGAGACGGAAGGCATAAGCATCCGGTATTACAATGTAATTTATGAACTGGTAAAAGATGTGGATAAGGCATTGAAAGGTATGTTGGAGCCAACCTATACTGAGGTCGTCGAAGGGCAGGCTGAAGTACTGGCTGTCTTTGACACAGGTAAAAAGGGCAAGGTAGCTGGAGTTTCAGTTAAAGAAGGAAGGTTAAGGCGAGATTCCTTAGCTCGAGTTATACGCAAAGGCGAATCAATCCACGAATCCCGCATCAACAGCATAAGGCGCTTCAAAGAAGATGTTAAAGAGATAGCTACTGGCTTCGAGTGTGGTATTAAAATAGAAGGCTTCGCAGATTTCCAAGTTGGCGACATTATTCAATCCTACCGACAGGAAATAGTGAGCTAAACAAAACTGATTCAGTTTCTCCATTCAGGTTCCCTGATATATCTCAAACACAGTCTTTAAATTAAAGGAATAAATATGACACGGCGTACTGAGCGAATAAATAGCATAATTCAGAAAGAAATTAGCGATTTACTCCGAGAGCAGATCAATGACCCGAGACTTACTAGCCTTATTTCAATAACTAAAGTTACGACATCTCCTGACCTAAAACATTCCAGGGTGTTTATTAGCACTCTAGGAGACCAAGTAAACAAAAACGAGATATTGCAAGGCTTCACTGCTGCATCAGGGTTCCTTCGCAGACAACTGGCTAATCGTCTAGAACTAAAGCACACGCCTGAACTTAGTTTTCACCTCGACGATTCTATTGAGCGTGGAGCCAAAGTCCTAAAGCTAATCGAGCGGGTCGCTTCCGAGGATACCGAAAACGAAGATGAGCATTGATGGGATTCTCAACGTCAACAAACCAGAAGGTAAAACTTCTTACAATGTAGTATCTCGCCTCAAGCGCCTCTCCGGAGAGAAACATGTCGGACATGCCGGTACACTAGACCCAATAGCTACAGGAGTACTACCAATCTGCTTTGGTCAGGCAACCCGAATTACTCAATTTCTAACGGATAGCAGCAAGACATATCTCGCCCAGATTGAACTGGGTATAATCACGGATACCTTTGACAGACAAGGTGAAATAGTCGAGCGCCGAGATCCCAGTGCCGTCACCGTGACCCAGATAGAAGAAGCCCTTACTTACTTTCATGGCGTAATCAATCAAGTGCCCCCAATATATAGTGCTTTGAAACATCAGGGCAGACGATATTATGAACTCGCTCGTGCTGGTATTCCGATAAAACTGAAACCAAGGCAGGTCGAAATTTCAAATCTAGAGCTCCTTAACTTCCAGCCACCGCTTATAACAATCAATGTGGATTGTAGCAAGGGTACATATATACGTTCCCTGGCTCATGATCTGGGACAATACCTTAGCTGTGGCGCTCATCTAAAAGACCTGTCCAGACTACGGTGCGGACCGTTTTGCATCGAAGACGCCTTATCCCTCCCCCAAATTGAGGATGCCTTTCACAAAGATGCTTGGGAAGAGCTCCTATACTCCGTGGACAGCCCGCTTTCAAGCTGGAAAGCAATCATTGTTGATAAAGGAAAGGAACTCGCCATCAGAAACGGTCGTCCATTGCCTTTAGCAGAAACTTCCTTATCTTCAGAGAAATATTGCCGTGCTTACAATCTCGATGGGAATTTCATAGCCATACTGCATTTTATCCCTGAGAAAAACTTATGGCATCCAGACAAGGTCTTCTCAACCTCATAGTTTTGCCGCCTAAAAACACGGTAAAGTCTTGACAGTCTGTATTATAATAGAAAGGATTCGGCTTTGACGAAAGGAGGTGAAATCCATGGGGCAGGCATATTGCTTCAAATGCCGGAGAAAAGTGGAGATGAAGAACCCGCAGAGCTTAACATTGAAGAATAAGAGACCAGCGACACGCGGAACTTGTCCATCCTGTGGAACGAAGGTATTCCGAATTGGCAAGGGCTAATTAACCAATGTGCTCTAGCCAGAGCCTGAAGACAGTTTTTTGAATTTCTCAATCAAAAGCAGAGGGTTGCGGTCGATGATTTGTCGGTGCTGTCGCTGGTTTATGTTTGCCTTACGAAGAATAGCCTCAACTGAGCTCGGTGTGAGTAGGTCATTTTCGTCGTGGGCGTCAGAATTAACCAGGAGCCGTGCTTCTGCTTTTTGGCTTACGGAAGCAACATGAGCATTAGACATAGAATGTCCTTTTCTAGACGTGAGTTCAATAAAGATATTGTTTTGGGCTGCCAGAGAGGCTTCTTCAATGGTTATAAGCCCTGGATGAGCCAAAATATCAACGTAGGGAGATTGGACAGCGGCAAGATTAGTGCCTTCCTCGACTGGTTCTACAGGTGTTTCGCCGTGCACCACTACGAGCCATGCCCCCATTTCCTTGGCTCGTTTAGCCACCTCAGAGATAGCCCGGGGTGGTATGTGCGTAAGCTCTACACCGGGAATCGCAAAGATATTCCAATAAGTTCTGGCTAGAGCACAATCGTCACTTGTTTCTTTGATTACCCTGCCGAGTGAACCAAGTGCTACATGGTCGGTAATAGCAATTGCTGAATAGCCTTTGACAAAAGCACGACGTATTAACTCGATCGGTGATAAAATACCATCGCTATTGAAAGTATGGGTGTGAAAGTCATAAAGCATTTATTAAAAATACCATAAAAGCTTTGTCTTAGACAAGAGGATTCGCTATAATCTCTAAGCAAAATGGTGAAGACGATGTTGCAACTAAAGGAAATTCTAGTCCCCCTAGACGGTTCTGGGGAAGCCGAAAGTGTACTTCCCTATCTCAGAGATTTAGCTCCAAAATTTGATTCTCATGTGCACATTTTAGGTGTGGGCATCGGGAGAAAGACACGCCGTGTAAATCGCCTACTCGAAGACTACATCAAGAAAATCGCAAGTGGTCTCCGGAGCGATAATATCAAAGCTGAAGCGGTTATCCGCTACGGCATCGCAGCGGATAAAATTCTTGATTTCACTGTAGAAAAAGGGGCTGATTTGATTATTATGGCTACCCACGGTAGAAGCGGTATCACACGTTGGTGGATGGGAAGCGTGGCTGAAAAAGTGATAACTGAAGCTATAGCCCCCGTTCTGCTTGTCCGAAGCAAACGACCTGCCAAAACTGGCACTGCGGGCAAGTTACACTTTCTTCACAAAATCCTAGCTCCTTTAGATGGCTCAGACATTGGTGAAGCGGCTTTAGCTTACGCCGAAACACTAGCCATAAAATCACAAGCTTCGGTCGACTTACTACAGATTATCTCACCACCCGGAACAGTAGAGGCCAGTTTACTCGGTGGTCCAGACTGGAGAAAATTTATTAAGGCTATGCATGACGCTGGCGAAAATTACCTGAAAAGCATCTCTGCGAGATTAAGTGGCAATGGGGTTAAATCAATATATGAAGTAGTCACTGGTGACCCTGCTGATAAAATAGTAGAATATGCCGAAGATAAAAGGGTTAGCGTGATAGCCATGTCAACTCATGGTCGCACGGGTCTCGCCCGCTGGGTATTAGGCAGCGTGGCTGACAAGGTATTACACAGTGCTAGGATTCCAATATTACTAGTCAGGTCACCGAAGATGGTTATCCCCAAACCAAGAGATTAAAACATAAGAGTCTTATCAGCCAAAGTTTACAGTAGAAATAGAAAAGAGGAAACAGTCATGGGAAAAATAAATGTAGCTATAATAGGTGTTGGTAATTGCGCCTCTTCACTTGTTCAGGGAGTACACTATTATAGAAAAGCAAAAGAAGGTGAATTTGTGCCCGGCCTAATGCATATAAATCTTGGCGGCTACCATATAAGCAACATCAACTTCGTAGCTGCCATTGACATAGACAAAAACAAGGTGGGTAAGGACCTAGCCGAAGCTATTTTCACCAAACCTAATAATACCTTTAAATTTTGCGATGTTCCTAGCACAGGGGTCAAAGTAGCCCGAGGCATGACGCATGATGGGCTGGGGAAATATTTATCACAGATAATCACCAAGTCATCAGGTGCCACGGCTAACATTGTAGGTATTCTTAAAGAAACAAAAACGGATGTTGTAGTAAATTTTCTGCCCGTGGGAAGTGAAGAGGCAACCAAATGGTACATAGAACAAGTCTTGGCTGCTGGCTGCGGCTTTATTAACTGCATACCAGTCTTCATTGCTCGTGAACCATACTGGTACAAGCGCTTCGCTGAGGCAGGATTACCAATCATCGGTGACGACATAAAATCCCAGGTCGGAGCTACAATCACTCATCGTGTGTTAACTAGACTTTTTCATGACCGTGGGGTTAAGCTGGAAAGAACTTATCAGCTCAACTTCGGCGGCAACACTGATTTTTATAACATGCTGGAACGGGAACGCCTGGAATCAAAGAAGATTTCGAAAACCAATGCTGTTACATCCCAATTAGACTATGAAATTGAACCTGTCAACATCTACGTAGGTCCCAGCGACTATGTGCCATGGCTGGCTGACCGTAAATTCTGCTATATCAAGATGGAAGGGCGGACTTTTGGTGATGTCCCTCTCAATTTGGAGCTTAAAATGGAGGTATGGGATAGCCCTAACTCTGCTGGGGTAGTTATTGATGCCATAAGGTGCTGCAAATTAGCTATGGACAGGGGTCTAGCTGGAACTATAGTAGCTCCTAGCGCCTACTTTATGAAATCGCCACCTATCCAATATTCCGACGACGAAGCCCACAGGCGGGTCGAGAACTTCATCGCGAGCAAAGACCAACAGACACCGATTTGTCTCCCTGAAATGGCTAGCGAAAAGACAAGGGAAAGCTAGAAGAGTACAACGATTGTCAGGTTCGCCGAGATAGGGCAATAGCAGTAGTGAAAATCGGATTAGTTTCCCCATATGACTATTCATTCCCCGGTGGCGTTGTAAACCACATCGCCCATCTGGCTCATAATTTCATCCAATCTGGGCACAGCGTCAAAATCATAGCTCCATGCCCCACAAGAGGAACTCGCTACTTCGAAGAGGAGGTTACCACCGTAGGAAAGCCTTTACCTATCCCATATGCGGGCTCCATAGCCAGAGTTCCTGTATCCCCCTGGTTACCAGCTCAAATAGGTGAAATATTGGCTAAAGAGGACTTTGATATTTTACACCTACACGAACCATTCGCACCCATGGTCTGCCTGAGTGCCCTACTTAAGTCTAATTCCATAAATGTCGGCACCTTTCACGCTTGCCATAGTAAGCCCAGAGCTTATTGGCTGGGCAAACTCATCTTCAAGAGATGGCTTTCCAAACTACATGGTAAAATCGCCGTCTCCAAACCAGCGCTTGAATATGTGAACCGCCACCTGCCTGGTGACTACCGAATTATTCCAAACGGCATAGATACCGAACACTTCCGCCCTGACGGTCAGGCGCGAAAAGAATTCGCTGATGGCAAGCTAAATATCCTGTTCGTAGGTCGGCTTGAAAGGCGAAAGGGACTGAACTATTTACTCAATGCATGTGCCAAGGCTAAACGTAGTTTTCCTAACTTCCGTCTAATTGTAGTTGGCCCAGGCACCGTATTACGCTCTAGATATGAAAAAATGGTCGAGGATATGAACCTGAACAACAATGTGGTTTTTACTGGCTTTGTTCCCAGCATCGAACTGCCTTCATATTATCGCAGTGCTGATATTTTCTGCGCCCCGGCTACCGGCGGTGAAAGCTTCGGTATAGTATTGTTGGAAGCTATGGCATGCGGAAAACCGGTAATCGCTACGAATATTCAAGGCTATGCCAGCGTCTTAGCTCACGGTGAGGAGGGATTGCTTGTGCCACCAAAAGATGTAGAATCATTAGCCCAAGCCTTGTTATCCCTCCTGCATGACAAATCTTTGCGCCTACAGATGGGACATAAGGGAAAAATCAAAGCCGAGAAATATAGCTGGCAAAACGTTGCACGGCAAGTTACAGATTACTATAACAGCCTGCTTAGCAGCTGCGCGTAGGAAAACCTTATGAAAAGCTTAGCTGAACTCAGAAGAATAGCTGCTCGGGGCATTACTGAACCACTAAAAACGGCCATGGTCAAAAGCCGATTAAAGCCAAACACCTTGACATGGATAGCCCTAGCAATAAGCATAATCGCAGCCGGTGCTATTGCCATCAATCAACTTCTAATCGGTGGACTTCTAGTACTTCTTTCAGGGTTATTTGACATCCTGGACGGGGCATTGGCTCGCCTAACTAACCAAGCCACTCGCTTCGGTGCTGTGTTAGATTCCACTTTCGACCGGATCTCTGATGCCATAGTATTTCTAGGTCTTTTGGTTTTGTACATAAGAATCGAGGGCTCTATCGAAATAGTGCTTATCTTCTTGGCATTGATAGGCGCATTGCTAACCAGCTATATAAGAGCCAGAGCCGAAGGTATCGGGATAAACTGCCCCGTAGGTTTGTTTACCAGAACTGAGAGAGTTATAATATTAGCGCTTGGCTTACTTTTGAGCCCATTGTGCGAATTCAGCATTCTTATAGCTCTGGTGATTTTGATAGTTCTTGGCCTTGTTACTGTGGGGCAGCGGCTAGTATATGTATGGCAACAAACGAAAGGTCAATAAAGCAAACTGAGTGAAAGCATGAGCGACAAGACATTTGAATTGAGCCTGATTGCTCTAAGCCTTATTGCTCTGCTATGGATAGTGCTCGGAGGCATCTTCGGTATACTAAGCATCAGCTGGGTAATAATTACCGGCTTGGTGGCATGGATTATTGGCGGTGGGACATTGCTCTACTTCTGGGGTAAAAACTATATGTCGCGAGTCTAATTTCCCAATCTGATCAACGCATAGAGTTACCCTTAAATTTCATATAAATTAGCGCAAAGATAATGTCAGTTACAGCGATTATCGGTGCCCAATGGGGAGACGAAGGCAAAGGGAAAATAGTCGATCTCCTCGCCACATCAGCAAAGGCAGTCGCTCGCTTCTCTGGAGGCGACAACGCTGGACACACCGTAATTAATCCCTACGGTGAGTTCAAACTTCACATAGTTCCCTCGGGTATCTTTCATACCGGAGTAATCTGTGTAATCGGTAATGGCGTAGCAATCAACCCAGTAATACTGCTGGAAGAAATCGAAAACCTCCAGAAACACGGCGTTGATACCAGCCATCTCTTCATCAGTGACCGGGCACATTTGATAATGCCCTATCACACCCTCCTCGATGGTCTGGAAGAGGAGCGACGAGGTAAGGGTGCTATAGGTACCACACGAAAAGGAATAGGTCCTGTTTTCGCCGACAAGATAGCTCGCCTTGGAATCCGCACCTGCGACCTACTGAATAAGAAGGAATTTCGGTCTCGGCTAACCTCAATCCTTGAACTCAAGAATGCCATCCTGACCAAAATATACAACGCCCCACCATTATCTCTGGAAGAGATATACGAGCAATACTGCTCCTACGGAGAGCAGCTGGTACCGTTCATTCGAGATACTGGTCACATACTCCGTGACATGGTATCCCGGAAGCAGCCAATTATATTAGAAGGTGCGCAGGGCACAATGCTTGACCCCGATTTCGGCACCTATCCTTATGTAACTTCTTCTTCGCCCCTAGCTGCGGGCGGCTCCACAGGTTGCGGGATAAACCCAAGACAAATCGACCAAATCATTGGTGTCTTCAAGGCTTATACTACACGAGTAGGTGGTGGGCCTATGCCCACTGAGTTAAAGGACAAAACCGGCGAATTCATCAGGGAACGAGCTCATGAATATGGTGCCACGACTGGTAGACCCCGGCGCTGTGGCTGGTTAGATGCTGTGGCTGGACGCTTCAGCACCCAAATCAATGGTTTCACCAGTATAGCCCTAACCCGCCTCGATGTACTGGACGCACTCGACTCAATAAAGATATGCACAGGCTACCAAGTCAACGGAGACGCTTTAAAAGACTTCCCGAGCGATTTGGCTATCCTTGACAAATGCCAACCAATCTACGAGGAGCTGCCTGGCTGGTGCACGGAAACAAGCGCCATCCGCAATATAAAACAGCTACCAACCCAAGCCCAACGCTATATATCCCGACTCGAAGAACTTCTCTCCTGCCCTATCTCCATCATTTCCGTTGGCGCCAGCCGAGACCAGACAATAATGGTCAAAAAGTTTGTATAAGACTTCCTAAGCTTTGAGGCAAATCCTTTTAATAAGGAGTTAAAAACTATGCCTAAAACGCACAAAACCTGGCGGCAGAAGCTAGAAGAAGAACATCCTGAGTACGGTAAAGTAGTCGACATTCCACCAAAAATGCAAAACAAATTCGGAATCGGTAAAATGCTTATCCCCAAGCCGCTGGATATCGATGCACTAATCAACAAAATCCCGAAAGAGAAACTTGCCACTGTGACTCAAATTAGGGAAAGATTAGCCAAAGTTGCGCATGCCCATTGTGCCTGCCCTATGACAACCGGAATTTTCCTTCGCATTGTCGCCGAAGCAGCAGAAGACGACTTAAGTAGCGGGAAAAGAGAGGTAACGCCCTACTGGCGCGTGATTAAGGCAGATGGTAGCCTGAATGAAAAATTTCCCGGTGGTGCGCAGGCTCAGGCTGCCCGATTGAAGGAAGAGGGACATATCATCGAGCCAAACAGAGGTAAAAAGCCACCTCGGGTAAAGAACTTCGAAAAATCCCTGCACGAACTGTGACTACAAATCCAAACCTAGGTTTTCACAGCTATCGGCAAATCAATCTTATAGTTCTTCAGAGCCTGCTCGATAGCAGCTTTGGATTTCTCGTCGGGCTCAGTAAGCGGTAAGCGCGGCTTGCCCACAGAAAAGCCTACATGATTCAAAGCATATTTAACTGGTATCGGATTGGCAACAACAAACATGGCATTAACTAAGGGCAGTAAATTACGATGTGTCGCTGCTGCCTTCTCGATTTTGCCCTGGACATAGTCGTCTATCATCTGCTTAAACTGAAGCCCCACCAGATGTGAAATCACAGCGATAACGCCATAGCCACCCAAACACAGTATGGGAAATGTATCGCCATCATTACCGCTATATACCAGGAAACCTTTTTTAGCCCCCTGTATTATCTTGGCTATTTGTTCAAGATTAGCACTGGCTTCCTTAACTCCGATGATATTATCAATCTGGCTAAGCTTGATGCAGGTCTCAGCAGCTAGGCTGGTAACAGTGCGTGACGGCACATTATACAGGATGCATGGCAGGCTGGTTGCCCCAGCGATAGCCTTAAAATGCTCGTATAAACCATCCTGGGTAGGACGATTGTAGTAAGGCACCACCAAAAGACAGCCATCGACTCCGGTCTTTTCCGCCTCTTTGGTCAACTCTATGCTTTCTGCCGTACTGTAATTGCCGGTGCCAGCTATAACTGCGCCCCGGTTACCAACAGCCGACTTGATTTCAGCAAAAAGCCGCAGCTTTTCCTCATGAGTAAGAGTCGGGCATTCTCCGGTAGTGCCGGAAACCACAACTCCGTCACTACCTGAATCAAGCAGACCTTTAGCTAGCTTTTTAGCCTGTGCGTAATCAACATTACCTTTAGCATCAAAGGGGGTAACCATTGCCGTGAGCAAGCGACCAAACTTCTTCATCACCAGCCTCCGTATATATAATTTATTTATCCCGTTTAACCCAGCCCCGCTGCGCTGCTTCCTCGGCAATCTGGACCGCATTGAGGGCAGCACCCTTACGCAAGTTATCCGCTACCACCCACATCACCAACCCCTTGGGCTGAGAGGCATCAGCTCGGATACGCCCCACATAAACATCATCCGAGCCCGCAGCCAGCCAAGGCATGGGATAAAGGCTAACACTAGGGTCGTCAAGCACCTTAACTCCAGGAGCTTTAGCCAATATCTGTCTCGCTTCCTCTGGACTCATGGGGTCAGTAAATTCGACACTTACAGCTTCACTATGTCCGATGAAAACAGGCACTCTGACACAGGTCGCTGAAATAGCTATATCAGGAGCATGCATTATCTTACGAGTCTCTTCTACCATCTTCCACTCTTCCTTGGTATAGCCATTATCCAGGAAAACATCTATCTCCGGCAGCAAATTAAATCCGATTTGGTGAGGATAAACATGAGGAACAACATTTTGCCCTTCCAGGACTAACTTAGCCTGAGTAGTCAATTCTTCCATGGCTGCGGCACCCGTACCTGATACCGCCTGATAAGTAGAGACCACAATCCGCTTAATCGGGTTAACCTTATGCAGTGGGTACAAAGCTACCACCATCTGAATAGTGGAACAATTCGGATTAGCAATGATTCCCTCGTGCCACTTTATGTCTTCAGGGTTAATCTCAGGAACAACCAGAGGCACCTTCGGTTCCATCCTGAAAGCCGCACTGTTATCAACGACCAGCGTTCCAGACTTAGCAGCGATTGGGGAGAAATAGCGACTAATCTCAGCACCAGCCGAGAAAAGGGCTATATCAATGTTCTGAAAAGATTCAGGGCTGGTCTCCTTAACTTCAATCTCCTGATGACCTACATAGAGCCTTTTGCCCGCTGACCGGTCAGAGGCGTAGAGACTGATAGATGCCGTGGGAAAATTTCGCTGCTGCAGCACCTTGATAAATTCCTGCCCGACCATCCCCGTGGCGCCCACGATGGCTAAATTATATGACTTCATCGCTCCCCCTTAAATTCAACAGGGTATCTAATCCGTAAATCAACCCTTGCCTCTTAACTACTTCTTTTACAGCCATAATAACGCCTGGCATATAACACTCCCGCCCTATGGTATCATGACGAATGCTCAGCGTTTGCCCCTGCCCTCCAAACACAACCTCCTGACTGGCAACAAATCCAGGTAATCTTACGCTATGGATGGTTATGCCGTCAACCTCCCCACCACGAGTGCCACTAAGGGTTTCTTTTTTAGTTTTAGAATAAAGGAAAGGTTCCCCCCGCGACTGCAGCATAGCCTTTGCGGTAGCCAAGGCAGTCCCCGATGGTGCATCAGCTTTCTCGTGATGATGCATCTCGATTATATCAACGTAGTCAAAGAACCTGGCTGCAGCCTTAACTGCATTTAATAGCACTGCTGACCCAATAGTAAAGTTAGGGGCTACTACGGCACCCACCTTATTAGCTTCAGATAGTTGGGTAATCTCTTTTAGATTGTCTTCTGAAAGTCCCGATGTGCCTATAACAACGTTGATACCCCGCTTAAGGGCAATGCGAGCCGCCGATATAGAAGCTTCAGCAATGGTGAAATCCAGCAGCACCTTTGGATGGCAGATTTCAAGAAGCGCATCCAAATCGGGGGAAAGAGGTACCTTCTTTGAACCATCGGGTAAAACCAGATGCTCTTGACTTGCCTTAATGTCAACACAACCAACCAGCTCTAGTTCAGGGTCTCGACATATCGCAGCCGTGACTTCCCTTCCCATCTTGCCCAAGGCTCCATGTAGCAATACTGTTATCGGTTCCATTTCCCACCCCTCAACGCTTTATTAACAGCTAAGTTTTTTAACGCCAGTTAGTAACGACGGCGCCGGCTATCTCGGTTATCCCTGCTATCCTGCTGGCGAGCAACAGGACGGTGGCTTTGCTGTTTATGGGGATGACGACCTGTTGTTGCAGTAGAGCCCATACTCTTAGCTGCTGGAGCTTGTGACGAATCTGAAAAAACTGCCCGCCGTGACAGATTCACTCTGCCCATATGGTCAATTTCAACAACTTTAACCATAATCTCATCGCCCACCTTCACAATATCTTCAACCTTGGACACGCGATAATCAGCCAATTCACTTATATGAACCAGCCCTTCCTTGCCGGGCAGAATCTCGACAAAAGCGCCGAAGTTTGTCAAACGAGTTACCTTTCCAGTATATACACCGCCAACCTCCACCTCGCGAGTCAGGCTCTCTATCCTTTCGATCGCTTTCTGAGTTGCCTCCTGACTGGGTGAACCGATAATCACTGTCCCATCATTATCAACATCTATGGTCACTTTCGCTTCGTCAATTATAGACCGAATGGTCTTGCCACCAGGTCCAATCACAGCGCCAATCTTGCTGGGGTCAATAGTCATCTTATACATTCTGGGCGCATAAGGGCTAAGTTCAGACCGGCTGGTGCTGATAATCTGTCTCAGCTTGCCAAGTATTTCCATATATGCCTCACGCGCCTGTTTTACTGCTTCAGCCAAAATCTCATAACTTATGCCTCTGAGCTTGATGTCCAACTGGAGAGCCGTAATCCCCTGGCTGGTGCCCGCCACCTTAAAGTCCATATCACCGTAGGCATCCTCCATACCCTCAATATCAGTAAGAATGACATGGTTATCATCATCGCCGGTAACCAACCCCATAGCTATCCCCGCCACAGGAGCCTTGATAGGCACACCGGCATCCATCAAAGCTAAAGTCGAGCTGCATACACTTGCCATAGAAGTGCTGCCATTAGAGCTAAGGACCTCAGAAACCAGTCGTATAGTATAAGAAAAATCGTTTTCGCCGGGTATCACCGGTGCCAAAGCTCTTTCCGCCAGAGCACCATGTCCTATTTCACGTCGTCCTGGTGAACCAAGGCGTTTTACCTCACCAGTAGAAAAAGGTGGGAAATTATAGTGGTGCATGAAACGCTTTGTCGCCTCCAATCCCAAGCCGTCAATCAATTGCTCCTGACGTAGAGAACCTAAAGTAGTTATAGTCAATACCTGAGTGAGCCCTCTGCTGAACAGCCCCGAGCCATGAGTACGCGGCAGGAAACCCACTTCACCACTAATGGGTCGTATCTCCTTAGGTTGGCGACCATCAAGGTGCTGTTTCTTTTCCAAAATGCTCGCTCTAGCTGCCTTTTTAATCTGGTCTTCGAGAGCAGCATTAATATCAGCTTCAGAAAATGTCTCCTTAAGCTTCTCAATGGCTTCCTGCCTGACCGCCTCGATTGCCTTTTCCCGTTCCGCCCGCTTGGTTTGCTTAACTGCTTCAGTCAACTTATGCCCAAACGCAGAAGAGATGGCAGCGAGCAGTTCAGTTGCAGCTCCAGAAGCTTGCACCTCCATCTTAGGCTTGCCGTAAACCTGCCGCAAACCCTCCTGGAATCTTATAATCTCCTGATTCGCCTCGTGCCCAAACTTAATCGCTTCCAGGACTATTTCCTCAGCAACTTCCTTAGCTCCTGCCTCCACCATGACTATGGCTTCTCTGGTGCTGACAACAACAAGGTCCAGCAGGCTATCGCTCAACTGAGGCAATGTCGGGTTTAGCACAAGATCACCGTCGACATAGCCGACACGCACCGCACCTATCGGACCATGGAATGGGATTGAAGAAAGAGTAACCACGGCTGAAGCTCCATTGACCGCTAGTATGTCGGGGTCATTTTCTTGGTCGGTGGAAAGGACAGTAACCACAACCTGAACATCGTTATGTAAATTTTTGTCAAAAAGCGGACGCAGGCTGCGGTCGGTCAGTCGTGCAGCTAGAGTTGCCTCTTGACTGGGACGTCCCTCTCGTCTTATGAAGCTACCGGGAATCTTACCCACAGCATAATGTCTTTCTTCATAATCCACAGTCAGGTGGACGAAGTCAGCACCTTCACGGGGTTCATCACTAACGCAAACAGTAACCAGAACAACAGTATCTCCATAGCGTACAGTAACAGCACTATCAGCCTGCGTAGCTAACTTGCCTGCCTCAATAGTCAGCAACCTGCCACCGATTTCACACTGGTCGGATTCAGACATAGCACACCCTTAATAGCCGGTAACTTATTTCCTCAAGCCTAATCTGGCGATAAGACTACGGTAACGTTTGACATCGCCCTTGGCAATATAGGCGAGCAACCGTCTTCGCTGTCCTATCATTTTCAGAAGCCCGCGGCGGGTATGATGGTCATGAGGATGAGCCTTTAGATGCTCAGACAGTTGATTTATCCTCTCGGTTAGCAATGCCACCTGAACTTCACTAGAGCCGGTATCACCCTCATGAACTTTAAAATCGGAAATCACGGCTCCCTTCTTCTCTTTGTCCAAATTTGTGCTCCTTCTATATACACCTACAAAGCACAATTATAACATAGGCTTAAAATCAATGCACAAGTGCTTTAGCGATCCCAGAGATTGCCACGTCACTCAGTTGAAGAACTCGCAACGACAGAGAAAAGTTACTCAACACACCTCTTTCAGCAATCAGCAAACATGGAGTATAATAAGGGCGTCATGACCTCCCAGGTTTTCTACCGCAAATGGCGCCCCCAGACCCTGTCTGAAGTAGTAGGACAAGAGCATGTTACTCAAACATTGCGCCACGCTGTAGCCAGTGGGCGAGTAGCCCATGCCTACCTTTTTTGCGGTCCACGGGGCACCGGTAAGACCAGCAGCGGACGCATCCTGGCTAAGGCTATAAACTGTCTAAACCCCGACCAAGGTGAGCCGTGCAATAGCTGCGCCTTATGCAAGGCAATTAACGAAAGTAGCGCTCCCGATATCATAGAGATAGACGCGGCTAGCAACAGGGGTATCGACGAAATTCGTGACCTCAGAGAAAAGGTCAATTATGCCCCGAATCTGGCTCGCTACAAGGTCTACATTATAGATGAAGTCCACATGATAACTAAGGAAGCATCTAATGCCTTTCTTAAGACACTGGAAGAGCCACCTCCCCACGCTATATTCATCCTAGCAACCACAGAACCACACAAAGTTCTATCAACCATACTGTCACGCTGCCAGCGGTTCGATTTTCACCGTCTCTCCCAATCATCGGTTATCTCCAAACTCAATCTTGTCTGCGAGAAAGAGGGGATTCATATCCCGCCTGAAGCCTTAAGGCTTATCGCCAAGGTAACTACAGGCAGCCTCCGCGACGCCGAAAATCTACTGGAACAACTGGTTACCTACTACGGGCACAAAATTGAACTCCATCAGGTGCAAGAGATGCTGGGCATCAGCGGGGACATGCGCATTAGAGAGTTAGCCAGACATATTGTAAACAAGGACATCACCACTGGGCTTAAGACCATTAACAGCATCAGCGGTGACGGACTAGACCTCCGTCAATTTAATCGGGAACTGGTGGACTATCTCCGAGAGTTGCTTCTGGTTAAGTCTGGCTCCGAAGAGGTGATAGACGTTACCAGCGACGACCTGATTGAAATTAAAGAGCTGTCAACCCGTGCCAGCCTCGATTACCTGCTGACAGCAGTGAAGCGGTTCGGCGAGATAGACCTTCGCCTGGACAACTATTCACAGCTACCCCTGGAGCTAGCCCTCGTTGACTGCATATTATCCGTAACCGAAGATAAGCAACCGGTCAAGCCTAAACACTCTGAGCTTGAAGGGACAGCTTCAGCACCCAGCCGACCTGCCAAATCAACCAGGTCAACCCCAAAAGCTAAAGCCAAGGCGCCAGATGAAAGCGCCGAAACTGCAGCCGAATCAAGCAAAATTACAGAAACTCCAGAGGCAGTAGTGTCCTCTCCGGAAATCGACCACCTGCGCAGCCGATGGAAAGACTTCGTTAATGCCATGCGCGGTGAGGGCTCCAAGGGCAATCTGGATGCCTTTTTACGTAGCTCTTGTGAGCCCCTGACTATCGAAGATAACACTTTAGTATTGGGTTTCTACCACAAATTTCATAAAGAATATATTGAAGACCCAAAGTACAAGCATCTGGTAGAAAAGAAGCTAAAAGAGGTCTTTGGGCATTCATATCAGGTGCGTTGCGTTCTGACCAGCCCCAGCGAGCAAGCCAGAGTCAAGGCTGAAACGGAAAGCCCCCTGGTAAAAGCGGCTAAGGAAAGCTATGGAGCTAAAGTTGTTGGCAGAAAACCCAGAACGGAGGAGGAATGAACAAGTTTGTCTTGCGCCAGGCACAGGAATTACAGGCTAAGCTAGCCAAGGCTCAACAAGAGCTAGCTGAGATGACCACGGAGGTAAACTCAGGAGGTGGAGCTATCAAGATAGTGGTTGATGGTCAGCAAAGAATTCGCTCAGTAAGCATATCGACAGAGGTTATAAATGCTGAAGATGCCGAGATGCTCGAAGACCTGGTAATGACAGCGGTGAATGAAGCCATTCAGAAATCACAGGAGCTCGCCGCCAGCCACTTGAACAGTATAACCGGCGGTCTCAAAATTCCGGGGCTGTTTTAGGAGATAAGATATTTGAGCAACAATTTAGTACACACCGCCGAGCCGATAGCCAGACTAATAGAAGAACTCAACAAGCTGCCAGGTATCGGACCAAAAAGCGCCCAGCGACTGACCTATTATCTACTTCGAGCACCGGAAAACGAGGTTAAGGCATTGGCTGACGCTATCAGAAACCTGAAAGAAAAACTGACCTTATGTTCCAGTTGCCTCAATATCACCGATTCTGACCCCTGCGCTATCTGCCGCAATGAGGAGCGCGACCGCAGCAAAATCTGTATCGTCGAAGAGCCTATAGATATTCTCCCCCTGGAACGCACCAGAAAGTACAAGGGGCTTTACCACGTGCTTCACGGTGTAATCGCCCCGACTGAGGGGATGGGTCCCGATGAGCTGAAAATCAAAGAGCTGCTATCACGCCTCAATGACAATCAAGTCACAGAAGTTATACTGGCAACCAATCCTAATCTGGAAGGTGAAGCCACAGCCATGTACCTCCAGCGCCTGATTGCCCCGCTTGGCATTCGAATCACCAGGCTGGCTCGCGGCTTGCCCTACGGCGGTGACCTGGAATATGCTGACGATGTCACCCTCAGCCGCGCCTTAGAGGGAAGACAGGAAATGTAACCAACTAAATTATGACTGCACCTCGCGTTTATCAAACAGAAGCTATTATCATCAAACGAATTAAGCTGGGCGAAGCCGATAGAATCCTTACTCTTTACACACCTGAGCTGGGCAAGCTGAAAGCAGTGGCTAAAGGCACACGCCGTCCCCAGAGCAAGCTGGGTGGTCACGTAGAGCTTCTCACCCACAGCCGCTTGATGCTGGCTCGAGGTCGCAATCTCGACATCATCACTCAAGCCCAGACCATCAACAACTTCCTGCCTATAAAGGATGACCTGGAGCGCATTTCGCGTGGTCTATACATCGCCGAACTGGTTGACTCCTTCGTCGGCGAGCATATCGAAGACCGCCGCCTCTTCGACCTGCTGCTGGAAGCCTTACAACAGTTGTCCCAAGCCAATGATTGCGAGCCCGTCCTGCGCTACTTCGAGCTCCACCTTCTCGACCATCTCGGCTACCGTCCCCAGCTACAACAATGCACGGAATGCAATTCAGCTTTGAAACCGGAGACGAATTTCTTCAGCCCCAGCCAGGGCGGCGTCCTCTGCCACGATTGCGGTTTTCATGAGCCATTAGCACGCCCCATTTCCCTGAACGCCCTAAAGGTGCTGCGCCTGTGGCAGAACTGCGACTACGCCGCCGCCAGGCGGGTAAAAATAAGCCCGGAGCTGGACAATGAGCTGGAACAGGTCATGCGGGAATACATAAAATACCTTCTTGAAAGACAGCTCAAGTCAACAGCCTGGCTGGATAAACTGAAACAGGAAATCAAGCACAAATGAAGCTAAAAAAGTCCCCTCTCCCTTGACATGAGAAAGCAGGGACGAGGGTAAATTTCAGCAAATCACTCCCTGGCTAATACCCGGTTAATCTCTGTCCTCAACTGCTTGGCATCAAACGGCTTGATAATATAGGGCGCTTTAGTCCTGGAAAGAAAAGCCATAGTGCCCGCTCCCATAACATCGCCGGTTATAAAAACCACCCTCTCCGCAAAAGACGGAGATACCTGTTGAAAATGCTTGTATAACTCTATGCCATTCATGCCAGGCATCTTGATATCCAACATGATAACCTGGTACTCCTTACTCTTAACCTCCTCCAAGGCACCTTCAGCGCTATCCACAGCTTTCACTTCATGCCCCTCCTCAAGCAGCAGCTGGCTTACGAACTGTCTTACCACAATCTCATCATCTACTACCAGTATATTAGCCCCGGTCACTTTTTTAGGCTCTTGAACCACAGGCTCAGGCAGCTCCAACTGCTTGTCTTCGGTGACTATGGGCAACTCCACGATAAAGGCAGCTCCTTTGCCCAACTGGCTTTCAGCCCATATCCTGCCTTTATGTTGGGTTACTATACCATGGCAGACGCTCAAGCCAAGCCCCGTCCCCTGACCTACCCTTCTAGTAGTAAAGAAGGGATTAAATATCCTCTCAAGGTTTTCTTTAGCTATCCCCAGACCATTATCTTTAAAGGATATTCGGATGGTGCCATTTACCTGCTCCGTCTTAATTGCCAGCCTGCCTCCGCCGTGAGCCAACTTGACCTCTGTTTCGGCATTCATAATTAAATTAAGAAACACTTGCTGGAGCTGACCGGGGTCGGCTACAGTCAAGGGCAAATCGGGGTCAAACTGGAGGACGACCTTTACATTGCTGCTCTGCAAGGAATAAGCCCTCAGCTCGAGCGTGGTGCTTATGATTTCGTTAATGTCGACATAAGTCCGTTCTGGCTTGGTCTGGCGGGCAAAGACAAGCAATTTTTTGATAATGCCAGCTACCCGCTGAGCGCCTTCATTGATGACTTCCACATCGCGCCTGATATCCTCGGGGACGTCTTTCCGCTCCAATAGCAAGTGGGCATAACCTATCACCGCAGTAAGAGGGTTATTTATCTCGTGGGCGACGCCCGATGCCAGCTCACCGACAGAAGCCAGACGACTGGCAAACTGAGCTTTTTGCTCCAGTTGTCTCTTTTCTTCCTCCGTTCGTCTGCGCTCGGTGACATCACGGCTAATCCCTCGAAATCCCACGATTTCGCCCTTCTCGTTTCGTAGAGGGAAAATTGAGTCCTCGGTAAACACCAGCGTTCCGTCTTTCCTAATCTGTGATGAGGCAAATGACTCAAGCGGCTCACCTGTGCGATATACTCGATTATATGCCTCAAAGACTTTTTTGGCGTTCTCCCGGGGTATGTAAACCTTGTAGCTCATACCCATAATCTCTTCTCTGGAGTAGCCCAACTGGCGACACAGCGCATCGCTGAAGAAAGTGAAATTGCCATTGAGGTCCACCTCGTAGTAAGCCTCTTCCATCTCGTCCAGCATAGTGCGGTATCTCTCTTCCGATTGTCTTAAAGCCTCCATCATCTGCAGGCGCTCGGTGACATCGTGGCTAACCCCACGGAATCCGATAATCTCGCCAGCCTTGTTTCTCAATGGCAAAACCGTGTCCTCGCTGAATATCGATGTCCCATCATTCTTGACAACCTGCAGTGGAATGCCTTTGAGCGGCTTTCCCGTCTTGTAGACCTGATTGAATGCCTCATATACACGTGCCATGTCCTTTGCAGGTATATGATCTTTATATTCTATCCCCATCAATTCCTCTCTGGAAAGACCAACCTTACGGCTTAGAGCGTCATTAAAAAAAGTCAATCTCCCGGCAAGGTCAATCTCATAATAGGTGTCTCCCATTTCATCCAGTACAGTTCGATATCTCTCCTCCGACCGTCTTAAATCTTCAATCATCTGCAGGCGTCCGGCGATATCACGTCCGACTCCCCGAAAGCCGATTATCTCACCTTTTTCGTTTCGCAAGGAGAAAATTGCCAGTTCACCATGCCCGATACTGCCATCTTTTCTAACGGTCTTAAAATTAAAAGCTCTAATTGGCTGACCCTCCCGGTAGACCCGGTTGAATGCCTTATACACACTCTCCACATCATCACTCGCGGTGATGGTCCGGTTGTTCATACCTATCAGCTCTTCTCTGGAATACCCCAATTGGCGGCAGACGGCATCATTCACGAAGGTGAAATTACCAGCAAGGTCAACCTCAAAGTAACCATCCTGCATCTCTTCCAGTATAGTCCGATATCTCTCCTCCGAATGCTTCAAAGCCTCCTCTACCCCCTTGTGCTCGGTTATATCAACTGCGCTAATCAGAAATCCCGCCTCCTTACCACCTTCAAATAGTATGTGGTAACCACCTGGGAAATAGAAGGTTCTGGCACCTCCTTTAGTCGCGACTGCAATCTCCGCAGCTTCGGCATGGGTACCCGCTAAACCACGGGCAAAGGCTTCGGCTACTTCTGCCCGGCTCTCCGGGGCGATGAATTCCAGCAATTCTCTTCCGATTATCTCACTCTTATCATATCCATAAAACTGTGCAGCTGCCTCGTTTGCATCAAGTATCTTCCCGTCTAATCCGACCAAGGCATTAGCCACCCGGCTATGCTCAAAAAGATACCTGTATCTAGCTTCCCTCTCCCGCAACGTTTCTTCGATTCCCTTGCGTTCGGTGATGTCAAAGGCGGTACCGAAAAGGATTAGGTTCCCATCTAGTTCAATGGCTCTGGTGTGCATTTCAAATGACAATGTCGAGCCATCTTTATGATAGTGCTCTACCTCAAAAGTGCCTTCCCCTTCTTCCACAATTTTCTTCATGCGCGCCTGGAACAGTTCCGCAGATTCGGAGACAGCCAGCTTTCGCAGGCTCATTTTCAGGAATTCCTCTTTCGTGTAGCCATGCGACCGAGCCGCTGCTTCATTAAAGTAAAGGAAGTTACCTTCGGTATCGTGAAGAAATATAGAATAAGCTGCACTTTCCCAAACCTTGACAGTTTTCTCTATAATCTGGCCTCGCAGCTTCAATTCCTGCTTTACGCGCTTATACTTGGCTGCCACCGTCTCCAGCTCAGCAACACGCTGACGCAGGGAGTCCAGTTCTCTTACCAGTTGCTCTTTTGTCTTTGCAGTGGACTTCATCTCCCACCTCCTTAAAGAGGAATAAACGTTACCCCCAACCACCCGGACTCAATTATACTTGCTATTTCTACTACCTTCCAGTGCACATGTCAAGTGATTTTTCGAAAATACCAAACCGCTAAATACCTGCTTCTATTTTCCGGCACTGATTTCAGGTGATAGAGCAAGGTGACAAGTCCAGCAGAAAGATTTACAATAGATTTTAATCCGGCATAATTCCCCGGCTGAGGAAGAGATATTGGTTAACCATGCAAGGCGGTTACTTCTCCAGTTTCTGGCTTTCCTGTTACTTTCACTGTTCTTCTCCCTTATACCTGTCCTACTGGCAATTTTCGGGAATACATCCAGTTATGCACAGGCTCTGTTCAATATATGGTATGGCATATTACCACCCATAGCATTGTTGCTCCTGGCTTATCTTCTTTACCGCAATGAGGTCAATTGGCTGGCTTTCTTGGGCAGAGCCTGGATGGGAGTAGGCATCTGGTTTCTACTACAGCTAATCTTAGAGTCCTTGACCACAGTCTCCCCGCTGCTATCGCTACTATCTCTACCAGCGAAATTCGCCGGTGGTCTCCTGATAAGGCACCCTGTCGGCTATGTAGCTCATTTCTCCGGCTGGGGACTGGTAGCAGGTATCATCGTTTTCCTGCTCGGCGGGTTAGCCTTGTACATGCTCGGCTACCGTCTCGGAAGTGAAAATTACGGGCACACAGCAAATAATGGCAACACCAAGCCCGCTTTTGTAGTCTCAACTATCCTTTTGGTGGTCCTGTTGGTAGCAATACCTCTATCGATTTATGCTATATCCAAACCTACCACAGGCAATTTCATCGAAGTTGCCACTGTGCCCTCCGAAGACGAAATATACGGCAATATAAAGGATGTCTATGATTTTGGTCCACGCCGACCAGGTTCGACATCATATCAAGATGCCGCTGCTAAATTAACTGCCTGGCTTAAAAGCTCAGCTCCTCCGGCAACCATAGAGAGCACGACATTCGATTACTGGGAGGAGAAGAAATGGCAACTGGTCGTGGAGCCTAACGGAGACAACTCTACTGAAATAGAATGTTATTTCTGGCCCTATAGTGGACAGACATCAGCTGAAGGTATTACTGCCCAACTTATCTACGTGGGAGAGGGTACAGAAGCGGACTTTCAGGCTGCTGACCTCAAAGGAAAGGTGGCATTGATATCTTTGCCGCCCATAAATATCGGCTGGAACGAATTGAAGCTATTTTCCTACATGGCTTATGACCCTGACAATATCGCCGCCGACAACAGCCATCCATATCCAATCGGCTGGATACTACACTCTTACAATATCTACCCCAGGCTTGAACAAGCCGGTGCCATCGGTGCGGTTTACATCCTGGAAGATTATCCCAACATGGGTCCGCTCACCTATTATGCTCCCTATGATGGTCAAATCCGCTCAGTGCCCAGCTTATATATACGGGAAGAAGATGGTGAGGTACTAAAAAAGAGACTACAGGAAGAACCGTTGGAGATAAATTTAGTCCTTGATGCAAGCATATCCAGAGGTGGCGGAGAAGCGGTCAACATTTATAGCATACTTCCGGGCAAAAGCGAAAGTAACTTCATCATCTCCTCGCATTTCGACTCTCCCTGGTCCAGCGGCGTCGAAGACAGCTCCGGAGTAGGCATGGTTATGGCTCTTGCCCGTTACTATGCCCAGTTTACACCAGAAGGGCGCCAACGGACGATGGTCTTCTTGCTCACCGGCTCCCATTTTGTTGGAGAACCATCCAATGAGGACTTTATCAAACGGCACAAAGAGGGAATTCTTTCAGATAACCTTTTCAATCTCAGCATCGAGCACATAGCCGACAACTGGCCCTATAGTAACTATGTAGAGGCACGGGGTGTGTTTTTTAAGGAGAACCCCCTGGCTATCAGCCTATATGCTGGATTGTTACAGCACTACGGACTTTACGGCACCCTTCTGTTCCCCACAGTAACCCCACTTGGCGTCCCTACTGATGCTGGCCCGCTTAGCCGTGAAGGATTCCCAGTGGTCAGCTACATAAGTGGTCCTGTTTATCTTTTCGACGCTGCTGATACACTGGAACGCGTGCCTCGTGACCAGCTAGTACCACTGGCGAATTTGTACATTGATTTTATTGAGAACATGAATAGATACCCTGATTTCATGCTACGTTTTAATATCAATTCACTAGCCAGATTACTCACTGTCTTCGTGTTCAGTCCCCTTATCGTCATCGGCTTCATCTCTCGCCCCAGAAAACAGGAGACCGACCTCTTCAACTAACGTTTAAAGGGTGCCCGGCTGACTACCCTCTTAACTTTTACTTGCCTGCAAGCTTCTTGGCTATGCCGGCTACATGCTTGCCCTGGAACCGAGCCATAGCCAGTTCGTTCTCACTGGGCATGCGACTGCCGTCAAGTGCAGCAATGGTCGTGGCTCCATAGGGACTGCCACCGGTTATTTCGTCCACTGTGTTCTGGCGTGCCTCGGAGTAGGGCAATCCAACGATTATCATTCCATGATGAAGTAATGTAATGTGAAAACTGATTAAAGTTGTCTCTTGACCACCATGCTGAGTACCACTGGAAGTAAAGACACTGCCCACTTTGCCCACAAGAGCATTCTTAGCCCATAAGCCTCCTGTCTGGTCTAGAAAATTACGCATCTGAGCACACATGTTTCCGAAGCGTGTCGGCGTACCGAAAATTACAGCATCGGCATCAGCTAAATCGCCTGGCTTGGCTACAGGAATGTGGGCGAAAGCTTCCCGCGCCTTCTTAGCTCCCGACTTCTCCAAGACCGCTTCAGGAATCAATTCAGGGACTTGAAGCAATTCTACTTCGGCTCCTTCAACTTGCCGAGCACCTTCGGCTACAGCCTCAGCCATCCTGTAGATATGCCCGTACATACTGTAAAAGACTATTTTTATCTTCATTACATACTCCCCTTTTGATAGTAACCCTTTTCTAAAATGCTCAAAACGGTATACCGAAAAAGACCATCGCCAACAGAGCGTGAACAATCACTGACAGCCAGAGTATCCACCAAATATAACAATGATACCCAAAGAAACGCTGATAAGCGGGATACTTCATCATTTTTCTCAACAAAGCTCCGCTGGAAATGCACCTGCAGGAAAAGAATATCAGCATGACCCCCAGTATATTGACAATACCCAAGATGAATATAAGTCTGGCAACTACTATTGATTGAAGGATTACCATTATCCATACCCCCAAGATTAATTATCTCGACTGAATGTCTATCTCCGCATATCCCCGACTAACGTGCTTCTCCGTTGACTGGTCATCCAAACCATAAGACCAGATAATTTTGTTAACACCATTGGAGAGCTGCATGTCATACTTATCGCCCGTATTCAGCAAGCGCTTAAATTCAATGGTGGTATAGCCACCCATCTCCTGACCGCCGAATTCGATGATATCGTCAGTGCCGCCAAATTCAGTATCTAGAGAATGCGGACCATAAATACCGGTGCTGAAATGGTCAGCAACTTCGGCTTTCCCGTTCTTCACGAAGCCGAGTATTATGTCTGCATCCTTCATCATAGAGCCTGGTTGAATTCCTAATGCCACCCAACCGGTAGTCTCAGCTTTCATAGCGATGTAGATATATTCATTGTCACTCAACCAATGTATTTCATAATCGCCTAATTTCTTTACCTCAGTATACTCCCCAGCATTAATTACACCATCAGCTGACCACCTGGCAGGATGTGGCGTTGGCAACGCCGGTGATTCAGAGGGCCGGGACACGGGTAGCTGTGATTCAGGTGGCTGGGTTACAGGCAATTCTGGCACACATGCCGCACTGAGAATGCCAAGCACCAGAAAAAACACAAATGTTACAGCCAAACATCGCGTAAAACTTATCCTATCTTCTCCGATAAAAATCACTTCAATCACCCCTTATTTTTTTCTGCACACTTAGAGCAAACTTCAAGTGCTCTTTGCGCATGCACCTATCCATGACCACCAGAAGCCCGGCGTCTCTGGCTTTAGCTGCAGCCTCCTCGTTAATGACACCTTCCTGCATCCACACCACCTTAGCCCCAATTCTTATCGCTTCGTCAACAATCGGCATTACGTCTTCTGACTTTCGGAATATATCCACTACCTCAACTTTTTCAGGAATTGAAGTTAGGTTGGGATAGCAAGTAATACCTAGAATCTCTAGTTCATTGGGATTAACCGGCATTACATGATAACCATGTTTCATGAGATAACGAAGTACCCTGTAGCTGGGTCGCTCTGAATCGGGCGATGCTCCGACAATAGCCACATTCCGATATTTGTTCAATATGTCAGCTGCCAGGTCCGATTCCACGCTACCCATATCTAAATATCAATCAATACTTTGTCACCTTCAACCTTAACCATGTAGGTAGCAGTAGACCTCGGAGACTTAAGAGCCTTGCCTACGGCAGAGAGAACACCTGAGCCCTTCAACCAGCGGACAACATGTCCATCACTTAAGTCAAACTGGGAGCCATGCAGCGGACAGGTAACCACGGTGCCTTCAAGACGACCTCTGGATAAATTACCACCGAAATGAGGACAGCGGTTATCAATGGCATAGTATTTATCGGCAACCTTTGCCAGGAGAATATCATGACCCTCAAGATTGACCTCTTTCATTGTCCCATTCGCAAGGTCATCCTTTTTACCCACTTCGACAAATTTCCCCATATCTCACCCCCGTTGACCGGACGAATCCTACTTCAGCCGGCTTTCGGCAATAGCCCAGTTTATGTGCTTGAAAAATGCCTCGATGTAGTCTGCTCGCTTCAGCCCGTAATCGGTCATGAAGGCATGTTCGAAGACATCCATTATTAGAATTGGAATACAACCAGCAGGATGACCGACATCGTGTTCATTTATCCACTGGTTAAAGAGCTTACCGCTCACATTGTCCTGATACAAAATGACCCAGCCGATGCCGCGCATGGTGCCCGTGCCTCTAAAATCTTTCTCCCAATTCTCGTAGCTGCCGAAATTCTCCGCCAGTTTTTTACCCAGTTTTCCCGACTTGTCCATTGCTGCCTTGCCACCGAGATTTTCGAAGTAATACTCATGTAATCTCATTCCGTTGAATTCCCAGCCCATCCGTCGCTTGAGTTCGGCATATTCCGGAGTGCCGACCTTCTCTTCATTCAACATAGAAGCCAATGTGCCCATGAGCTTATTGGTATTGGTCACATAACCCTGATAAAGGGTAAAATGATTCTTCAGCAGCGTTTCGCTAAAGCCCTCCATGCCGATTAACTTGCTGTAATCTTTCGCTTCGTAAGCCATTTTCCCATCCTTTTTGATTTATTTGACTAACGTCATCGGTTTGCCACAGCAAACCAATTCACCACCACCGACCCTTTTCACCTCAACCACATTCCCACAAATCTCACACCTGAAGACTTCTCCAACTGTCTTAACATTCGCCATTCCATCCCCCTTTCTTGTTTAATTTTGGCAATTAAAACACTTCTCTATCTCTATAATATTCTTTACTTTTGGACTTCCCCCAATAAGTCATCGAATACCTCTACATGATATAACTCGTGGTCCCTTATCCGCTTAAGCAGTTTTTTCAGGTCAGGTGCAGTCACTTCTTTTGCCGCCCGGTCATACTCAGCAGCCACTTCCTTTTCTATCTTGATATCAGCGCGCAGCATGTCGCTCATCTTGGTCGATTTATCAATCTTGGTATGCTCCATCCTCGGATTTCCTTTGCCACTTACCATCTCCTCAGCCAGCCAGGCCATGTGCTGCATCTCGTTTATTGCCTGGTCCTGCATCTCTTCCTTCATTTCCTCATTCGTCGCCATATAGGAGTGCAGCAAATACTGAAGGATGACCGTATATTCATGTTCAATGCCCCAGTTAAGAATCTGAGTAACCTTGTCCTTGCAACTACCCCTGAGGTCCTTGAGACCTTCCCGCTTCGCCTTGTCCACAAAATGGACGAAATCACCATGATGAGACTCTTCGTCCGACAGGATGCGTTTCAGCAATCGCTTTATCTTGCGGTCACCGATAGCCTTGATGTGCTCTTTATACATGGTTATAGCATCTTCTTCCAGCAACACATCGTTCTTCATCCAATCGGGCACCGATTTGCCCTCCATGCGCATCTTGCCTCTTTTCATGCTGGGTTTACCACCTAATTCAACTATGGTCTCAGCCAACCAATCGAGATGACGCATCTCCTCTCGAGCAAGGGCTTCAATCTCGCAGGCCAACTCGCCCTCACCCATGGCATAGGCATGGGTCAGATACTGAATGATAGCCCCATGCTCGCCCTCAAGGTCTTGATTCAGCAAAGCAACGATTTCTTCCTTTTTCATTGGTCTCCTCCTTAAAATTTATTTCGTCTCGCCACCGTCATTGCGAGTCCTTCGTCCTCCGTCATCCTGAGCGAAGCGAAGAATCTCATGGTACTACTCACTTCCCGAGATTCTTCAGTCGTCCTTCCTATTCGGGAAGGGCTCCCTCAGAATGACACAAGGAGACATGAGATTGCTTTCTCGCAATGACAGAGAGAAGTTGTTTACTTACTTTTCCCGGCAAGGTATTTCTCCGGCTTTGCATCGAAAGCCTTCTTACAGCCCACAGCGCAGAAGTAATATTTCTTTCCCTTGTACTCAGAAGTGGCTGCAGCCTTTTTCTCATCCACCTGCATCTTACACACTGGGTCTATCGCCATTCCTTCACCTCCTTCCACTTAGTTTCTCAAACTTAACTGTCTTGAATGCCCTCAGCCTCAATGAGTTGGACACAACCGTTATGGAACTGGCTGCCATCGCTAAAGCCGCCAACATCGGGTTCAAGAAACCGTAATTGCCGAAAATGAAATGCAGCCCGGAAGGAACGCCAGTGCGCCCGAAGAATAGATATAACACGCCAGCAGCCACTGGTATCAGAGCTACGTTATAGGCGAAAGCCCAGAAAAGGTTTTGTTTGATGGTTCTCATGGTGCGTTTGCTCAAAGATATGGCGGTCACAATGCCATCTAAATCACCGCTGATGAGCGTTATATCGCCGGTTTCCATAGCTACATCCGTGCCAGTGCCTATAGCAATGCCCACGTCTGCCTGAGCCAGCGCCGGGGCATCATTTATGCCATCGCCAACCATTGCCACCACCCTGCCCTCATCCTGTAACCTTTTGACCTCCTGAGCCTTATTCTCAGGCAAGACCTCGGCCAACACGCGGTCGATGCCTGCTTCCTTGGCGATAGCTTCGGCGGTACGGGTGTTGTCGCCGGTTAGCATCACCACCTCAATACCCAACCTGTGCAATGCCTCAACTGCCTCTCTGGCATCTGGCTTCAGGGTATCAGCCAAGGCAATGATGCCAGCCACTTTGCTGTCCACGCTGAAAAATAATACCGTTTTGCCTTCACTCCATAGACGCTCTGCCTCCTTAGCCAGACCATTCAATGAAATCCCCTTATCCTTAATCAGGGCCAGGTTGCCTAGCAAGAGGCGTTTACCACCCACTTTAGCCTCCACCCCATGCCCAGGCATAGCCTTAAAATCCAAAACCTTAGATAACTTTAGATTCCTATCAGAGGCTGCTTTGACTATAGCCTGAGCCAGTGGATGTTCTGAATCATGCTCGACTGAAGCCGTCAACCGCAGGACTTCGGCTTCAACGAAAGACGGCGAACCGATTATATCAGTAACTACAGGTTCACCACGTGTTAGCGTTCCAGTCTTGTCCAGCAGCACAGCATCTATCTTGTGCGCTCTCTCCAACGCCTCTCCACTCCTGATGAGCACCCCATTTTCAGCCCCCTTGCCGGTGCCGACGATGATGGCTGTCGGCGTAGCCAGACCCAGAGCGCAAGGACAGGCGATAATCAATACAGCTACAAAATTGAGCAGGGCATAGGTCAGCGTCGGCTGTGGTCCCAAGAAAAACCATATTATGAAGGTGACAACGGCAATGCCAATCACAGCCGGCACAAAATAGCTGGAAATGACGTCAGCCAGGCGTTGAATAGGTGCTTTGCTTCCCTGTGCTTCCTCCACCAGCCTTACAATACGGGCTAAAGTGGTATCCTTGCCCACCCTAGTCGCCTCAAATTGAAAGCTGCCCATCCTATTGATAGTGCCGCCGATGACCGTATCGCCAACCTTTTTGTCCACCGGGATGCTCTCGCCGGTTATCATGGACTCATCTATGCTGGAATAGCCCTGGCGGACAATACCATCAACTGGTATCCGCTCACCCGGTCGCATCAGTATAAGGTCGCCTACCTGCACATCATCCACAGAGATTTCAGTTTCTTTGCCATCGCGGATAACGATGGCTGTTTTCGGCTTGAGACCGATTAATCTCTTTATTGCCTCCGAAGTCTGTCCCTTAGCTCTCGATTCCAAAAATCGCCCCAGGAGAATCAGGGCTATAATCATAGAGGAGGTATCAAAATAGAGACCAAGCTCTATATCAGCAGCGGCGAACAGTCCAGGAGCCAGTACCGCCACCACACTGTAAAAATAAGCCGCCGAAGTGCCCACAGCAATGAGCGTGTTCATATCGGCGGTCTTGTGCCTCAGCGCTCCCCACATACCTTTGTAGAACCGCCATCCCGTCCAGAACTGCACCGGAGTAGCCAATGCCCAGAGCAAATAAGGCTTCCAGAGAAAATCAGGTCCTATGCTCAGCAACATTATCACCACAGCGAGGACAAGGGCGAAGATAAATCTGTTTCTCAGACCTCTTATCTCTCGCTGGGAAGCCGTGGTGATATCTTCCAGCGTCGCTGCTTCCGACCCTAACCCGTAACCAGCCTCTTCAACTGCCCGTCGCATCTCAGCTACATCGGTGCCTTCCACATATTCAACGGTGGCTTTCTCAGAAGCCAGGTTAACATTGGCTGAAATAACCCCGGGCACACTGGAGAGAGCTTCTTCCACACGGGCGACACAAGAGGCACAGGTCATACCACTCACCGGGAAGATGGACTTCCTGGTCGCTACCTTGTAACCCAATTCTGAGATGGTTTTGGCAATCCTAGCAAGATTAACCTTAGAGGGGTCATACTCTACAGATGCTTTCTCTGAAGCAAAACTAACATCTGCTTTCTCCACGCCAGGAGTCTGCGTCAATCCCTTCTCAATGGTAGCCGCACAGGTTGTGCAGGTCATACCAGTTACATGGATGCGCGCCTTCTCAGGTTTACCTGATTTCGATTTCCCAACCAAGGCAAATCACCTTCCTACATTAAGCCCTTATCATTGTCAACATCATCTTGAACTTTTTAATTGCCTTCAGTGCATGTGGCTGATTAGCCGGCATTATAACCATCTCGCCTTGTTTCACCTGAAGAGGTCTTCCAGAGATGATGATTTCCGCTTCGCCATCGAAGACATAAACTAAGGCATCGAATGGTGCCGTGTGCTCACTCAGTCCCTGCCCTTGGTCAAAGGCAAATAAAGTCACTGTCCCTGTTTTTTTGCTTATGATTTCCCGGCTGACCACGGAGCCATCCTGATAGTCAACCAGCTCAGCCATTTTTGCCACCTGTGCTTCAACTCGCTTCTCGACACGTTCCATATTTTCAACCCCTGCTTTAATCAATTTTGCCAACTAACACACAGTTTCAGTCTACCTCAACGCTGATGTCTATGCTGTCTATATCTTCTATCCCTCTCAGCGAAGAGACCATGCCAACCAGCGTATTGGATATGATGTCGTTGGGGAACGGAGTCAGGGGAATATCCTTGCCATTGACTGTGACCTCTACATTGCCTTTTTTCTGATGGATTTTCAAGCTCCGTATGTCCCCCACCTCTTTCAATGAAGAAACTGCACCCACCGTGGTTCGAGCCAAAAACTCCTCGACGAAAGGGTTTATCTCGATTGATATTCCGTTTACCTTAAGTTCCGCTCTGAAGCTTTCCTTCGTCTTTACCTCCACATCTTCGATATTCCCGGATTATAAGTGACAATCTCGGTGATAGGCGCCCTGAGTGAGATTCTTCAGTCACTTCGCTCCTTCAGAATGACATTAACGAGGGGCTGGCAATTGCAGGTTAAGCAAAGCCCAGCTCTTTATGCTTATGGGCAATGGTCTCAGCTAGGGTATCCAAAGCCTTGAAGTCAGCCTCCCTGGGGTATCCCTTGATGAGCACCGGCTGAATTATCTCCACTTTCAAGTTAGGTATCATGGCTGCCAGCTGCTCCACAGTCTTGCCACCCCAGCCATAGGAACCGATAATCGAGGCAAATTTCAGATTGGGTCTGAGGGCGTTTGCCAGAAAAGCAGCATAAACAGCATCGGGGTGCGGACCGGCTAAGACAGTGGGTGTCCCGATAACAACCGTCGCCGCATCCACTAACGACATCGCCAGCTTACCGATATCGGTAACTGTGAGGTCGAACTGTTTCACCGTCACACCTCTCCGAGCCAGAGCCTCAACAAAGTACGTTACCATTTTGCGGGTGCTGCCGTGCATCGATACATAGGGCAACACCACCATATTCTTAGGCTCATCGAATACCCAGCTATGATAAGCCTTGATAATAAATTCCGGTTTATCATACATAGGTCCATGGCTGGGAGCGATAATGTCAATCTGATAGTCCTTTACCTTTTCCAGGTTTTTCTGAATAATGTTCTGAAAGGGCATCATGATTTCGGCATAATACCTCTTGGCTGCCTCATACACCTGTCCCTCATCAGTCACATACCGGTCAGTTGTAGCCAGATGAGAGCCAAAGAAATCGCAGGAAAATAGAATCCTTTCCTCTTTCAGGTAGGTCACCATGGTCTCAGGCCAGTGAACCCATGGAGTATGAACGAACTCCAGTGTCCTGTCTCCCAGCGAAATAGTCTCTTTGTCCTCGACAGTTATGAACCTGTCCTCTGGAATCAGAAGCAAGTCTATAAGCATACCCTTGCATTTGAGCGTGCAGATGACCTTTGCCTTAGGATACTTATCAATAATGAGAGGGATACTGCCTGAATGGTCCTGCTCGGCATGATGCGCCACCACGTAATCTATATTTTTGATTTTAAGTTCATCCAGGTGATTTACCAGCACTTGCTCCATAGTCGGGTCTACCGTGTCTATAAGAACGGTTTTCTCGCTGCCCTTTATCAAATATGAATTGTAGCTGGTGCCATCGGGAAGCGGTATAAGCGAATCAAAAAGCCGCCTGTCCCAATCAATCGCCCCTACACAATAAATTCCGCGCCTTATCTCTCTCGGCTCCATTTTACTCCCCCTTCAATAATCCAACAGTCTCTTCTCGCCCTCGATATTCTTTATATCCGTTATATCCTGAGTAACTTCCAAACAACCCAGGTAATCTCCGTCTTTACGAACAGCAAAGTACCGGATATAAATCAATCTATCCTTCAGATTAATCCAAAACTGGGCGGCGTCCCTCTTGCCGCTCCTAAAATCTTCCAATATCTGGTTAACAATATGTACACTTTTCTCAGGATGGCACTGCTGAACCTTCCGTCCGATAATTGCTTTAGCTCTGGGGAAAATCCTGTCCTTAGACTGACTGAAATATCGGACTGTATCATCCTTATCCACAAAAGTGACATCCACCGGCAAGGTGTCAAGTAAAGCCTCTAGCTCCTTTCCCGACAAGGCACCAGTTTCGAAAGACACCTTGCCTTCTACTTCAGGTTTAGTAGCTGGTGTTTCACTTTTCTCTGCTTTAACGCTTTCCAGCCCGGGAGTAAAGCAACAATAGCCAAGCTCATCGAATTGATTTCTTATATCTTGCCATTCGTTTTCACCTATGACCTGTAAGGCAGTTGGAAACAGTATGTTGTTCTCCTTGTAAAAGTGGCTCGATAGCATCTCAGCCAAAGCCAGTGCCACTTCATCCAGTTGTTTAGCAAAGTCGTGAAAAGCCATATTACCGCGCCTGCCCATGAGTCCATAAAGTCTCTTCTTTATCTCCCTTATTTTGTCGTGTTCCATCCACATAATTGCCGGTGGCTGTGTTATGCCGTGTTTTTCAAGAGAAGGAAAAAGGACATTCTCTTCTCGAACATAGTGGCTCTCCGAGTCCCTGAAATTATGTGCCATATCATCCAAGCGCCCAATGTGCCCACTAGCAACAGCAAAATCACTCGCCTTTTTCATCTCCGCGGCAATGACCTTAAACTCGTCGGCAAATTTGAGGAGCATTTTGTGCTCTTCCATGAGAATATTGATTGGGTGCCCGGCAGGAGCCAGACTCTTTTCTCTGTCCAGTGATTCCTTTAGAACGGCAAGGTGAACATCACAGAATTTGTGTATTTCTTCCCTTGGCATACCCTCTTTTATAAGCTCTTCTTCCACTGCTGCTATTTCAGTCGGTGGCACATCGCCCAGTGTTCTCTTGAATTCCTCTTTAATCTGCTCAGGGTCGGCACCTTCATGCAGCTTCCTGAGCAAACCTTTCAGGATTTCCTTCCTGTCTTCCGCCATGACTTTAGCCCCTCCTCATGGTTTTTGCCCTAATCTTAGCTCACTCTATCTTCTCAAACTGGTCCTTGCTGGCACCACAGACAGGGCACACCCAGTCATCGGGTAGTTTTTCAAAAGGTATACCGGGTTTTATGCCACCATCAGGGTCACCCAGCTCAGGGTCATAAATATAACCACAAACCGTGCATTTGTACTTCGCCATTTTCGGTGCTGCCTCCTTTTCTTCCTCAATATAGCTCGGGGCTGTTTTAGGGGTAGTGCCTCGCTTAACCTCATGATAATAAGCATAAGTCATCGGCTCGCCTTCCCTGACCACATCTGCCGCCACAATTTCTCCCACGAAAATGGTATGAGTACCAACTTCCATTTTATTAATCACCTTAGCTTCAATATAAGCCAGAGTATTATCCAGCACTATCGGTGCACCGGTCTCACCCACCTTATAGCCGACGCCTTTTAGTTTATCTACCTCCCTGCCTGACTTGAAGCCGAAACCACCGATGAAACTTAAAGGCGTGTCCTGAGAGAGAATTGAAACAGTAAACACCTTGCTTGCAGAAACAAACTCGTTGGTCAGATTTTGTTTATTCAGAGCCACAGCGATAATAGGCGGCTCGGAGCAAACCTGAAAGACAGTGTTGGCAATCTGACCGTTAAATTTGTCCCCCTTCTTGGAACACACCACGTACAAGCCATAACCCAATTTGTAAAGCGCTTTCAAATTCACAATTCACCCCCGTCAACCTAAGTCACATGACTTCCTTCTCGCTGGCTTCGACAGCCCGCTGTATCTCAAGATTTAGCTCCGGTGGCAATCCCTCTATATCCACTCTCAGAAAACCTCTGACTATGGCAGCCGTGGCTTCGTCATGAGTTAAGCCACGCATCATCAGATATTCCACTTCCTCTTCGGCTATCTTGCCCACAGCCGCCTCGTGAGACAGGTCTACACCGGCAAGAGTCCCCTTAAGCTCCGGTATGGCATGAATCACGCCTTCCCCCCGTAACATAAGACCACGGCACTCCAGATGCCCCTTGACCTCGGGCGCGTTGCCTTCTATATAACCCCGGGCATAAATGTTTCCACCGGTAGTTATAGCCCGCGATATTATCTCCGTCCTGGCACCTTTGGCATTTAGCAAAACACGCGAGCCCACATCCATATTCGAGCCGGGCAACGCTACCAGAATGCTATTAAATCTGACCACTGCGTCATCACCAACACACCTTGCCACAGGATACATTTGCAGCGAGTGAACCGGCTTCATAATCACATAGTTACTCAGGAACACACCACCCTCTTCAACGATTATCCCGGTGCGGGGGCGCACAGCTATCTCCGGCGACCAGCTATGTATCATAGTAAAGGTAACCTTAGCCCCCCGTTTAATGTAGAACTCGGAAATCCCTATGTGCATTCCCGGTTCCTCTCTCGAGGCTGTAGTGCAACCGGTGATAATGTGCAATTCAGAATTCTCCTCAGCGATAATGATATTGTGCACCTTCTGCGCCAGGTTACGTTTGCCCAGATAAAGGCAAGCCTGAACCGGGTGTATCGTCTTACTTCCGGGCAAAGCCCTGATAAAATAGCCATTACTCTGCCCCAACTCCACGTTGGCAGTATATTTATCTGTATCTACAGCTACCGCCTTCCACCAGTAGTCTGTCAGCCAGTCATATTTCTCCAGGGCTTCATTGGTGCTCATAACCTCCACGCCCTCTTGCTTTGTCTTTCGATGTACTGTGGAATGGTCTATCTGAATGATTGTCCCCGAGCGCTGGCTATCATCGTCTAATGTAACACCAACCTGTACCATTTGTTTTTTGGTTTCAGTCGACAAATTCGATGGCTCATCCTGATAGGGCAACTCGTCCCCGGAATGAGCATACTTGTCTAAATCTATGTCCTCACCGAAAGCCGCTGGCTTAGACGCTGCTGCCTCGGCTCTTTTCTTTGAGGCTTCGCCAGCCTTCACGCCACGCATCTCTTACACTCCTCATAGCCTTTGCGCTTTATCGTCTCCAAAATCTCGTGAGGGTCTCCCTCGCAAACTATACCGCCATTAAGTAAGACATAGCCGCTGCGGGCATTTACATAGTCCAAGATGTGTCCTGTATGGGTGATGATAAGCCCAGCGTGCCTCCGGTCGCGTATAGGATGCTCTTTCTGCAGGAGCTCATTTATAAGCTCACCGATAAGGGCAATATTCACCAGGTCAACTCCTGATTCAGGTTCATCCAGCAACGCCAGTACTGGGTCCTGAGCCAGCAATTGCAGAAGCTCGGAGCGTTTTATCTCCCCTCCGGAAAATCCATAGTTTACCTCCCTATCCATAAGCTCCGTCAGGTTGGCTTTCTCTGCCAGACCATCTATCGTCTCAGCACTCACCCGCCCTTTGGCACAGGCAGTTACCATATCACGAGTCTTTACACCACGAACGACCGGCGGTCGCTGTAGGGACATACCAATACCCAAACGGGCTCTTTCATCCATAGGCAACCCCACTATGTTAGTGCCCTTAAAAACAAGACTGCCTTTGGTTACCTTATATTTGGGCGAACCCATTATTGACATAAGAAGAGTGGTCTTTCCGCTACCATTAGGACCGAAAAGCACATGCGTCTCACCAGTTTTAATGCTCAAATTTATGTCATGCAATATCTCCTTGCCACCTACAGACACACTCAGGTGTTTAATCTCTAAGACGTTATCCGACTCCATATTACTATCTCCTTAGCCACCATCCAGAGAGTGGTGTTCCACTTTGCGGAACCATCCTGCCGGGTCAATGAGATACTCCCGATAGTCGACCAAAGCCAGAAAGTGACCTCTCTCCTCAGCAGCCAGTGACGTATAGAGCTTTTTCTCCGCATCGTAGACGGCTTCCGCACCACGTCTGCTGTAGAATTTCTCAGTCTTGTTCTCCATCTCCATAGCCTTAGCTATGGTATCAAGCTCAGTACTAGCCGCCTTCACAATAGGTACGGCTGTCCTCATCACCTCAGAGAACAAGGTTTTCAGTATGTCACCTTTCCGAGGTTGAACGTCAACCTCAGGCCAGGCTTTCTGTTTTCTTATAGCTTTATATATATCTTCAAATCTCTGCCGGTGTTTATCTTCCTCACCAGACAGCCACTCAAAAAGCTCTCTGCCTACCTTGTTGCCAGTTTCCCCACTGGCTTTCTGGTAATATGCCTTGCCGTCTATTTCCATCTGAATGGCAAATTGAATAGCTTCTAATGTCTTGCCACGCTCGTTTTCCATATCACCCTCACTACGCCGATTTCTTTACAAAGACCCTGTATATCCCTTTATCTTCTTCTATACCCAGGAATTCATTGCCTGTGGTTTTGCACCAGTTTGGCATATCCTCTTTTATTCCCCTGTCATCAGCCAGAACCTCCAGCACCTGCCCAGGTTTTAACTCCTTCATCTTTTTGGCGGTTTGGGCAATAGGCATAGGGCAATAAAGTCCGACGCAATCCAAAGTTTCATCTGCTTTCATAATTAGCTTCCAACAACAAGACTTGTCTTACTTTTTGCCTCCCCTCTTTAATGGCTCACCGCATTTAGGGCATTTAGTAGCTTTTTTATCCAGAACAGTTGTCTGGCAGCTAACACAATAGCTGAATATTGAGCCGCAAGCCTCACAGAAGGGGCAACTGACAACAACCAGTTCCACTTCGCAATAAGGGCAGAGGCATCTTTCTTGCTTCTTACTCTCCTTCGTTTTCTTCATCCTCTTCTCCTTTCTCTTCTAGACCTTCTACAGTGATTCCCTTCTTTTGGGCATAATCACGAATTGCTTTTTTTAAAGCTTGTGCCCCCAGGTTAGAACAGTGATACTTGTTCTTAGGCAAGCCTTCCAATTCCTGAGCTACCAGGCTGGGAGTGATTTTCACAGCCTCCTCCAGCGTCTTGCCCTTTGCCATCTCACTGACCATGCTGGAAACGGCAACCGCAGCGCCACAGCCGAAGGTCTGAAATTTGACGTCTTCGAGACGGTTGTCTTTCACCTTGATATAGAACGTCATCATATCCCCGCAGACGGGATTGCCCTCCTCGCCAATGCCATCGGCGTCTTTAATCTCGCCGACATTGCGGGGATTCATAAAATGGTCCATCACCTTTTCACTGTACATCGGCATAACGCTTCACCCCCTCTTTTCTTTTATGAATTTGGCATACAACGGAGACATCTGCCTCAACCTATCCACGATAGGTGGCAATTTCTCCAGCACATAGTCTATATCAGCCTCATTATTGTCCACCCCCAGGCTAAAAACCAAAGAGCCCTGAGCAATTTCATGCGGAATGCCCATGGCAATAAGGACATGGGAAGCTTTCAAAGCCCTGGAGGTACAGGCTGAGCCACTGGAGACAGCAATTCCCTGAGTGTTGAGCAGCAGCAGCATGGCTTCACCCTCAATAAACTCAACGCAAAAGCTGGCGTGATGGGGAAGACGTTGAGTCGGGTGCCCGGTAAGAATGGTATGGTCAACTGCAGCCAGCAGCCCTTTGATTAGTCTGTCTCTTAGCTGAGAGAATTTGCTCATTCTTGACGGCATATCCTTCGCAGCTACCTCGGCAGCTTTGCCCATGCCGACAATAGCGGCTACATTTTCCGTGCCTGGTCTACGTCCACCTTCCTGCACACCTCCATCCATTAGCGGCAAAAGACGCACCCTCTTACGAACCCATAGCGCCGCCGAGCCTTTGGGTCCATAAAACTGGTTCCCCGCCAGGCTCAAGGCATCCACGCCCAGCTTGCTTACATCCAGCGGTATATTACCTGTGCTGGCGACAGCATCAGTGTGGAACAGCACATCAGCCCCCCTGGTTATCTTGCCTATTTCAGCAATGGGCTGAATTGTACCCACCTCTCCGTTGGCATGCATTACAGACACCAATACAGTGTCCTTCCTGATATTCTTAGCTATCTCATCAGGGTCAACAAGCCCATATTTGTCCACCGGCACCACGGTAAGTTCAAAACCAGCCTTCTCTAATGTTCTAGCTGCGTGAAGCACAGAAAAGTGCTCAATCGCAGAAACAATTATATGTTTTCCTTTCGCTGCCTGACCTTGAGCCAGCCCCTTTATTGCCAGATTATTGGCTTCGCTGCCGCTGGAGGTGAAGACTATCTCCTCAGCGCTGCCACCTATAAGGACGGCAACCTGCTCTCGAGCTTTCTCTATCGCTTCTCTAGCCTCATCACCCCAGGCGTGCAGCGATTGAGGATTCCCATAGAACTCTCGAAAATAAGGCAGCATCGCCTCCAGCACCTCAGGCAACACCGACGTGGTAGCGATATAATCTAGATAAACTTTTCTTTCAGGCTTCGCATTTCCCATACCCACATCTCCCTTCACTTACCAGATTTTGCCTTTCTCGCCTGGTATCTAACTAAGCCCTCATTAAACAACTTTTCTTCTTCCTCGGTAATAACTATAAGCGGCGGCACTTCAACAGATTTCCCCTCGAGGTTCACAGCCACCATGACGTAATAGGCGGTCAGGGCTGGGAGGCGCTTGCCGGTGAGAAGATTCTCCGCCTCAACCTCTATCCTGATTTCCATTGATGAGCGACTGGTAAAAGTGATTTTCCCATGCACCAGCACCAGGTCGCCGACGCGCACCGGGTTATGGAAATTAATGTCCTCGACCATTGCGGTGACCGGGTTAGCCCGACTGTGACGGGCGGCTACCACACCAGCAGCGTTATCCATGAGCTTCATTAACTCACCACCATGAACAAAACCGGCAGGATTAGTCTGATGTGGCAACATCAGTTGCGCCATCTCAATCGCCGAATGCCCCACTGTCCTGCCCTTAAATTCATTGCCCTTATCCAATGCCTCTATCAATTCACGAAAATTCTTTTCGTGGCTCGCCTCAACCTTGCCCATGCGGCGGAAAAAATCAGCGATTTCACCAAAACCCTCCTCCTCTGCCACCTTAGCTGCTTCAGGATATAACTTGGTCGCCTCCTCATGCTCAAGCCCATTAGCCAATTTCAGATTTGTCGATGTATCACCCAGGCGACCGAGGAATCTAAACTCATGTTCGGCATGTTCTGCTTCATTCTTGGCTGTGGTCAAAAACATGTCGGCTACCTGCTCCAATCCGGCTTCGTTGGCAGCCTCAGCAAAGTATGTATAATTAGCCCTAGCATGTAGCTCTCTAACAAAAGCTTTGCGTAGGTTTTCCTCTGTTTTACTTCCTTTCAGCTGCATGATATTCCTCCGCTCTGCAAATATACGAAGCTTATGTATTAAATCTTGCCACCCTATGATTACCTTAATTTAGACTAGAGCAAAGTCCCTGTCTGCGACTTTTGTCTCACATCAACATTGCAGCAGGACTTTATACAATCAACCCAGCCTCTGTAGATAACGATGGGCTTGAAGTGCCGCCTTCGCCCCCTCACCGGCAGCAACAACTATCTGTTTTTCCGGGACACTGGTGACATCGCCAGCAGCGAAAAGCCCGGGTACACTGGTCTCATTGTTACAGTTAACTTCAATTTCCCCAATACGATTAAGAGCAACTACACCCTTCACCAGGTCAGAGTTCGGCATAAGCCCAATTTCAATAAGAACACCACCAACCTCAAGCCCCTTTTCCTGTTTAGTTTTAAGATTCCGTATCCTTATCCCGTCGACAAGTTTTTCCCCGTTTATCTCAACTACCTCGTGCTCCAGATACATCGTCAGGTTGCCTGCCTCCTTTATCCTGTCAATTAATATCTGGTCGCCGGTAAGCTGAGTCAGTGATATCAGATAGACGTGCTCGGCGATTCTAACCATGTCGTCAGCGGCTTCCAAGGCTGAATTGCCACCCCCTATGACAGCCACCTTCATATCAGCAAACAAAGGACCATCGCAGGTAGCGCAGTAAGTAACCCCCCTGCCCCTGAGTTTCTCTTCACCCGGAACGTCCAGCGGTCGCGGACGCTTGCCAGTTACAATTATAGCTGCCTTAGCCTGATAGGTCTCACCACCCCCGGTCTTAGCCTCAAAGCCTCCGCTTATTCGAGACACATTGTTTATATCTTCACCAATTTTCATATCTATAGGAAACTGTTTTACCTGTTCTTCAAACTTCCTTATCAGCTCCGGTCCTTCTATTATCTGGTAGCCCATGTAGTTTTCTATCCCCATTGTCCAGTTGACCTGCCCACCCACGTCCTTGCTCAGCAACAGAGCATTCAGCCTTTTTCGCGCTGCATAGACGGCTGCCGTCATACCGGCAGGACCACCGCCAATAATCATCAAGTCATACATTGCCCATGACCTTTATCTAAAGACCCAGCTTCTGCTTCAGCCATTTCTCATCGTAGCCGACAGAAATTTCACCATCTATGTCGATTACCGGTACAGCAAATTGCCGCGTCTTGTTAAGCATCTCCTCGCGGGCAATTTTATCCCTGGCAACATCAAGGTTCTTATAAACGACCTTGTTTTCGTCCAGCAACTGCTTGACTTTAATGCACCAGGGTCAGGTAGTAGTAGAATAGACTTTTACCTCCTTTGCCATTTAATCCTCCTTCTGGCTTTATATCGAGGTACTTGGCTCATTAAAAGCGGAGTGCCCTGCCTCCTGTCACCCATTATAAATAGAAAGCTGCCAGTCACTATCGACAGCTGGTTATATCACAAATATAGGCTGACGTAACTCGATTGTCAAGATGGGGGAAATTCATACCAACAATCCTCAGTGTACGTCTTTCCTCAGCTTCTCTATGCCGCAGCGAGTATCCTGTGTTGCTCTTATTTTGGCTCTTATCTCAGCCAACAGTTCCCAAGCGCCCTTCTCATCACGGTCAATAATGACCTGCTCCAGCCTAGTTACCTGTTGCTCATCCAATGTTATCACCGCTTTCGCCATAAACCACCTCCCTGACAATCAGCTATTGGCATTCCCTGCATATTCCACGAAACTCAAGCTTGTGATATATAACCCTAAAGCCTGTTTTTCGGGCTATTCTACCATCAATTTTCTTATCCACCGGCTCATCGATATCAAACACCCGACCGCACTTCTCGCACCTAAAATGATAATGATTTTCACATCTAGCATCGAACCGGCTTGAGCTACCAGCTAAGACCAGCTCCAACACCTCACCCATCTGGCATAATATCCTGAGATTACGATATATAGTCCCCAAGCTGATGTTGGGTATCTCTTTCCTGACCTCGTCGTACACCCAGTCAGCCGTGGGATGAGAGGTCGTTCCCCTCAACACCTCCAGAATAGCTTCCTTCTGTTTCGTTTTCCTCATTTTTTATCAATAATAGTTATTGTTATCTACATTATATATCAATCTTACTTTTTGTCAAGAGAGTATATAAAGCTAGACATAGGCATATATCAATTAACTAATCTCGCAGCGCCTCACCTGCATTGACAAATCCCATCCACTCTTTTACCTTGTTGCAATTATCTTTATCTGTTAATAATTCCAGCAAAGCAAAGGCAACATCAATTGCCGTTGCCGGACAAGACGATGTTATAATATTTTTATCTATTACCACATGCTCATCTAACACGTTCGCACCAAATTCTGACAACTCTTTCCTTCTTCTACCCTCTAGCAAATGATATGTGGTGGCATTTTTCCCTTTCAATATGCCGCTCTTTCCTAATGCTAACGCAGCTACGCATATCGATGCGATTATCTTACCTTTCTCATGAAATCTCCTTATTATTTCTGCAAAATCTTCGCTATAAGCATCTTCATAAAATCCGGCTTTTTCAAATCCTCCGGGAATTGCTAATGCATCGTATTCATCCGCATTTATTTCATCCAATAATTTTTCAGGAATGACTGTAAAATTCCAAGTGCATTTTAATTTCGAATGTCTTCCGGCAGTAACTACCTCTACTGAAACATTGCCAAAAGCTCTACTCCATCCTAATACATCTGTAAATGCACTGGCTTCATATTCTTCAAATCCGTTTGCTAACAACAATAAGACCTTTTTCATTATCTTCTCCTCAGTTTAACAATCAGCCTAAGTCCTTCGATACCTACAACCACCACCTCATCGCCGATTTCCAGCTCTGCCTCATCACATATCGCCTTCCACAACACACCTTTGACTTTTACATAGCCCTCAGGAGCCAAGCGCCTGGTCACTCTGCCCTCCTCGCCTATTATGTTCTCAGCGGCGACTTTGGGCTTTATGAGAAAGGTCGGTCTACCCACCCGATACATGACAAAGGAATGTACAGCTAAAGCTGCCATCAAAATAGCCAGCCCCCACAGCGGAATATTTATACCGAAAAGCGGCAGCAACCACAGGACGGCAGCCACCAGGATAGCTTCCTCAATCATCCAGCCTAAAATGGCTTGCGCCGTATACCACAGTGGTGGTCTATCTTTCATCGCCGCCCTATCCGCTAAACTGCCTCATAACGCCCTTCACCACAGAGATAGGCGCAGTTGGGACAATACCTTGAGTCAGCGGGAACAGTAGCTCCGCAATTAGGACAGCTGGTGTTCAACCTGACACCGCACCTGCCGCAGAATCGGTAATTGGTAGGGTTCTGCGTGCTGCACGCTGAGCATGTCTTCTCTGGCTGCTCTCCGGCAGCCAGCTGCACTCCGCATGTCACACAGAACCGATAACCCATAACATTCTCCTCCCCACACTTAGGGCAGAGGAATGTTTCTACCATGTTAATAAAACCCCATGCTCGTAAATATGCATGTCTTTTTCAAAAAACAACCTCAATTTTAACTGTTTACAGGCTACATCTCAAGACAGTCCGATAGCAAAACAATTCATTTAGCATTGTCAAGCTGATATAATTATGTCGGCTATCAAACATCTCAAATACGAAGTTCGTAAAAACTACTTTCTTAAAGGGGGGTTATATGAACAGGACTCTGGCGCCCAAAAGCCTTGAGGTTATTCTAAAAGAGACCTTTTCCATCTACAAAAGTAATTTTCTGAGACTTATAGCCATAGTGGCTATTGTGCAAGTGCCCATTGTCATACTAACCATCGTTGCCAACCTGCTGATGCCAGTATACGGTGCGTTAGAAACTGAAGCCTCGCCACCACTCACTTATCTTTTATGGATACCAATCTATCTAGCGCTTTTCGCAGCCTCCATCTGGATGGGAGGCGCCGTTATTCATGCCGTGTCAGAACAGTACTTTAACCAGCCTGTTAGCATCAGCCGAGCCTACAGCTTCGCCTGGCGAAGAATGGGGGACATGTTTTGGGCAGTGATTCTTGCCTATCTAGCAATTTTTGGTATCTTCCTGGCTGCAATCTTAATCTCAGTAATCCTATCCGTTGCCGTCGGCGGAACCTACGGCTGGTTAATAGCGTTTGCAATCGCAGTTACGCTGATTTTCATAGTCGCCCCGGCAGCAATCTATCTGGGCATAAACTGGGCTTTTATTTTGCCGACAGCCCTGCTTGAGGGTTGCGGTCCCACAACTGCACTGTCACACAGCACAGCGCTGGTCAAACAAAACTGGTGGCGGGTTCTGGGAATCATGCTACTACTGCTCACCATAGTGTCTATAATAGCCATGATATTCTACATACCAGCAATGATAGGCGCTACAACCTGGGCTATAAGCGGGGCTATGACCGGGGCTGAAGCAGAGTTGCCAACCGGAATGATGGTCTGGGCTATTCTCGGCGGTGCCATAGGAGGTATCATATCCGCGCCCATCGGTATAATCGGCATAACTCTGCTCTATTTCGACCTGCGGGTGAGAAAGCAGGGATACAGCCTCGATGCCCTGGCGGATGAGCTCGGATTGAAAAGCACCTCCGCCGATACTGTCGCTTAATCCTCCAGAATAGCCACCACACGAGCCCAGCCAGCGCTGCCGCCGGTAAGCTTCACCGGGAAGCAGGCTACTTTGAAGCCGAACGGCTTGGGCAGCTTATCTAAATTTGCCAGCTTCTCTATATGGCAGTATTCCCTGTCTCTACCCACAAAATGGGCACCCCACAGCACGTTCTTTTCGCCCGTCTTGGCGAACTCTTCTTTTATCGCCCAGAACGGTCTATCCCACCCCCAGGCATCGATACCCATAACCCTAACGCCCTGGTCTATTAACCAACTGGTGGACTCCGCAGTCATGCCGCAGCCGGCATCAAAATACTCTGGCTTCCCCCACAATTTGTCAGCACCGGTCTGTATCATCACGATGTCCCAGGGCTTAATCCTGTAGCCAATCTTCTTCAAGGCTGCTTTAATGTCATTCACCGTGACGCCTGAGCCGCGTGGCTTGTGCCTCATGTCCAGCACCACGCCATCGTGATAGAACCATTCCAGCGGCATCTGGTCGATGGTCTTAGCCCTTTTTCCTTCACAGGTGGGAAAATAATGCCACGGAGAGTCAACGTGCGTGCCGGCATGTGCCCCCATCGTCACGCTATCATTAGCCCACCCCAATCCATCAGGCAAATCTTGCTCGCTGCAGCCGAAGAACATCTTCATCACCCCGACAGCCTGCTCATGTGGCTCGTGGGTTACTTTCACCGGCAATGGCTCGCTGGGGCTATCCTCCGTGGGTACGCTCAAGTCTATTATCCTCACCATATCTCACCTCCGACAATGCTTACGCCAAAATTATGACACAGGGGAAGTTAGTTGACAATCTGAAAACTCGATATTAGCACTCTGGTAGGCTATCTACAGCTGGCACAATAAGGCTATCAGTCACTATGGCGAAACCAGGGGAGCATATGGATAAACGGAATCAACATATACACCGTTAGCCCCCACCGGGGAACAAAGAAAGATAGCACCATAGATATAGCAGCAACAGCCGGCGTAACGCAGTTCCTCCTTATACCACTGACAATGGTCTCCCTATCCAGGTCAGGGTCAACAAGCCGGTGATTCCAGCAGGCATACCACCAATTTAACAAGAAAAGAAGCCCCAATATCATTAGATTGGCACTGAACACAAGTTCCGCCAGCGTTTCGCCGCTATAATCGCCAGCAATATCGGTGGAAAAAGGCATCAGAGCCACGAACATGAGAATACCGATATTAATCCAGACATGTCGCCTATCGGTGCGGCGTATCACGTGGAATTGCTGATGATGACAATCCAGAAGATTGCCAGAAGCAAAAAACTGAGCGCGTAGTTAAAGAATTTGGGCCACTGGTCTGTCAGCAATTGGCTCAGGCTGAGCTTAGTATCCATCATGTCAGGAAGAGTCAAGGTGAGGACAAGAAGCGTCATGGCAATGGCAAAAATGCCGTCTGCCAACGCCTCAATGCGTCTGGTAGTCAACACAAAACGGGTTTTGCCCGAACTCTTTTCAGGCACCATTGCCTCCTTTATCTACGTCGTGCTGAAGTTCCATCTAATAGCCAACCTTGTCCTTGCCTTTTAGATTGAGAATTTTCCTGGCTTCATCTGGTGTAGCTATATCCCGCTCAAATTCCCTGGCGATTCTGACTACCCTCTCCACAAGCTCGGCATTGCTTTTAGCCAGCTTTCTCTTTTTCACATAAATGTTGTCTTCCAGTCCCACCCTGACATGTCCACCCATCATTATAGCCAGAGTGGCAACCTTGAACTCATCCGGATAGCCCACTCCTATGACTGACCACTTATAGTTTTGCGAACCGAACAGCCTGTCTGCGGTACTCTTCATATACATTATATCCTCGAGAGAAGAGCCGATACCTCCCAGCACCCCGGTGACAAATTGCATCCAGATAGGCAATGGCAGGAGCTTACTTCTTACCAGATAAGCAATGTTGTAAATATGTCCCACATCATAAGCCTCGCATTCCGGTCTGGTGCCATTCTGTTTCATAGTCTGGCAGAAATATTCTATATCAGCGAAGGTATTCCGGAAGACATTGTCCTTAGTCCCCAGTATAAATCCCTTCTCCCAGGGGTATTTGTAGTCTTTGTCTTCATACCTCTCAGCTATGGGATGAATAGCAAAATTCATCGAGCCCATATTGAATGAGGCGAGCTCAGGTTTGAATGTAGGTACGACAACTATCCTCTGTTCCGGGGTGGCACCCAGCGCACCGCCGGTAGTTATGCACACAATCACATCGCTTCTTTGCTTAATCCTGGTGACGATTTCTCTGTAAATCTCCAGGTTAGAGGTGGGTGTTCCGTCCTCAGGGTTTCGGGCGTGAATATGCACTGAGGCAGCGCCTGCCTCAGCCGCCCTAACTGCCTCGTCTGCAAGTTGCTGTGGGGTGATGGGCAAATACGGCGTCTGCGTGGGCATGGTTACGGCACCGGTCAAGGCAGCAGTTATTATCAGCTTCTCCATTTCCTCATAATCCTCTGTAGCACAATTCAGTTATGCCTGAATTACAAAGAATTATAGCATTATAGAGGTCATGCACCAACCAATGTAGCCACGACCCTTTAGGGTCGTGCCCACGAGGCTAAAGCCTCGTGACTACATGTTTTCAGTACAGCTTTTTTCGCCGAAGAAAAGCCAAGTAGACGACACATCACCGCGCAGTAGTTTCTCTACCCTTTCTAGAGTTGCTAGCGGGTGAAGCCAATGAACTAGAAAAGGAAACTAATAGTCTCAAGCCGTTTGCGTTTTCACTACTTGCTTACCATATTTACCATCTGGCTTTCGCGATCAGAGTAATACGTTTGACCAGTACTGTATAAGACACGCGTCGCAACCGTCTGAAAACCAATAAGAGACAGGGGGTCCTTGATTTTTTTGGGCTCCCAGAAAATCTCTACAGTATACAAGGCGATTTGTTGATTAAGTCCACCGACGCGAGGGATTAAGTGGACCACGCAAACCCAACTCTCATGCGGATTCATCACAGTCTTTGGAACCATGTCCCAGTTTGCCGCTACGGCGAGAAACTTGTCCTCGTATACCACCTCTGAAGTACCTGGCGGTGCTTGTGTAACTGCTGACCGTATAATGGACATTTTTGTGATAATAATCTCGCCTGCGCAGTTAGGGTTCGTCACTCTAAGAGTAGGTATATGCATTACCCCTGGTAGATCATCTGGTTTATCAAGCGGTGGGTGCAGACCTAAAGGAACAAGCCCAACGAGTTTGTAACCTGGCACGGCTGTGTGGTTTTTTAATTGTGGCATTTAACACCTCCTTTACAAGCTTCACCCGCTATGCCAACTTAATATTTGGTTATGACTATCATACATTACAGTAAAATGGAAGGCAATAGCCTCCATTATTTGGGCAACCATAGCTGGTCATTCTGAGGGGGCGAAGCGACCGAAAAATCTCGGTGGCAGGGAATAAAAGGGGGTCTTCACCACGCTCAGAATGACCAGCACAGATGTGAGGCAGTCCGACCCCAAGTTCGGCACCCACAGACGGGTACCTTTCAGTGGCATTTTGACCGTGCTATACTATGAATGAGGCTTTTATGGCTGGCACGGCTGAGGCAAAACAGAGAATAAGCAAGCTAAGGGAGCTGATTAACCACCATAACTATCGCTACTATGTACTGGACAGTCCCGAAATCAGCGATGCCGAGTACGACGAGCTTATGCGTGAGCTTACCCGGCTCGAAGAGGCACATCCCGAACTCATCACGCCTGATTCCCCCACCCAGCGCGTGGGTGCTGCACCGGTTGAAGCCTTTGGCGTCGTCGAGCATCCCCAGCCCTTGCTCAGCCTGGCTAATGCCTTCTCCGACGAGGAGCTTGACGCCTGGCACCGACGGGCTTCCAACATTCTGGGCAGTCGCAAGACCGACTTCGTCTGTGAGCTTAAAATAGATGGCTTGGCGGTAGCCCTGACCTATGTTAATGGCTTGCTTGAGGTCGGGGCGACGCGGGGCGATGGCTACCGCGGTGAGAACATCACTCAAAACTTGAGGACTGTGAAAAGCATACCGCTATCCGTGCCCAAAGAGGCGCCGCCACGTTTCGAGGTCAGGGGCGAGGTCTATCTGCCCAAGACCGGCTTCAAGAAGCTGAACGAGGAGCGGGCTAAGGAAGAATTGCCGCTTTTCGCCAACCCCAGAAACGCCGCCGCCGGCTCGGTCAGGCAGCTAGACTCAAAGATTACCGCCCAGCGACCACTGGATATTTTTGTCTACGGCTTGGGCTGGGCTGAAGGCAAGGCTGTGCCGGATACACACTGGGGAATAATGCAATACCTGAAATCACTGGGCTTCAAAATAAATCCAAACATCGCCCTTTGCCACACCATCGACGAGGTGAAAAATTATTACAAAAAGTGGGTTAAGGATGAAGAGGCATTGCCTTACGAGGCAGATGGCGTGGTGGTCAAAATCAACTCCATTCCTTTCCAGCTCGAGCTTGGTTTCGTAGGGCGAGAGCCCAGATGGGCAATCGCCTACAAATTCCCGGCAGTTCAGGGCACCACCCGACTGCTGGAAATCGGCATCAACGTGGGACGTACCGGCAGCCTAAACCCGTATGCCATACTGGAGCCGGTTCAGGTGGGCGGCGTCACCATCAAGCACGCCGCGCTCCACAATGAAGAGGACATACACCGCAAGGACATACGCATCGGCGATTGGGTAGTCATACAGCGAGCCGGCGAGGTGATACCTGAAATAGTCGAGCCAATCGTCAGCCGCCGCAGCGGCAAGGAGAAAATCTTCCACATGCCCGGGAAATGTCCGGTATGCGGCGCTGAGGTGATAAAGCCGGAAGGCGAGGCGATGCACCGCTGCACCAATGCCGCCTGCCCGGCTCAGGCGCTGGAGAGAATCAAGCACTTCGTCAGCCGTGGCGCCATGGACATCGAAGGTGTCGGCGAGAAGATGTCCCAGGCGCTGTTTCAAGCCGAACTGATTAAAGACGTCGGCGACCTTTATAGTCTCAAAGAGAAAAGAGAGCAGCTACTCAGCATGGAAAAGTTGGCAGATAAAAGCGTCGCCAACATACTCAATTCCATCGAGAAGAGCAAAGACCGACCTCTGTCCCGGGTGATTTTCGCCCTGGGCATACCCAACATCGGAGATGAGACAGCCGAGCTGCTGGCAGAGCATTATTCCAGCCTTGACGAATTAAGCCAGGCGATGCCGGAAAAACTTCAGCAAATACCTTCCATCGGTCCCAAAATTGCCGATAGTATAGTTGCCTTTTTCCGCCAGAGACAGAATAAAGCAATCATCGAGAAGCTAAGAAAAGCCGGCGTCAGGCTGGAGGCGGAGAAGGCTGGACGAAAGGACCTGCCGCTGACAGGAGTTGAGTTCGTCATCACCGGCACATTGAAATCGTCAGCCCGCCCGGAAGCCGAAGCTAAAATCAGGGCACTGGGCGGCAAAGCCGGCTCCGATGTCACCAGAAAGACCAATTATCTGGTGGTCGGCGAGGACCCCGGCTCCAAGCTGGCACGAGCCCAGGCGCTGGGCACTAAAACTCTCAATGAGGCGGAATTCCTGGAGCTTTTGAAACAGTCGGAAAACAAACTAAAATGACAGGGGATTGAAAGGGGCGCAGCCCCTTTCGCAAATAACTCTTTCCCTCTCCCCTTGGCAAGGGGAGAGGGCAGGGTGAGGGGTGCACAAAATTGAAACTGATAGTAGGTCTAGGCAACCCGGGCAAGACTTATGCCCACAACCGCCACAATGTAGGCTTCCGCTGCCTAAACTATCTGGCAAAGCTGCATTCCATCCCGGTAAAAAAGCACCAGTGCCGGTCTCAGGTCGGCATTGGCAAAATAGCCGGCATTGAAGTACTACTGGCTAAGCCAAAGACCTTCGTCAACCTCAGCGGCGAAGCAGTCGGACGTCTGGCACAAAAATATAAAATAGCGGTAAACGACCTGATTGTTATCTATGATGACCTTGATTTACCTCTGGGCAAGCTGCGCCTCCGCGCCGGCGGCAGCGCTGGAGGACACAAAGGTATAAACTCGATAATCTCAGCGCTGGGCAGCAAGGACTTCCCCCGCATCAAGGTGGGCATCGGTCGCCCCACCAAAGAGGATGGAACGGCAATCACCGATGAGGATGTTATAGTCGGCTACGTGCTCAGCAATTTCACCCCCCAGGAAGAGGCAGCCATCAAGCCCACCATCGTCACAGCCGCCGAAGCCATTCACTGCATCTTGACTGAAGGCATAGTTGCCGCCATGAACAAGTTCAATTGAGAGCACCAAACTGTCAACGTGAAACACCCAACTGTCACCCTGAGCGACAGCGAAGGGTCTCTGAGTCCTTCGGTCACCTCGCTCCCTCAGGATGACAAAAAGGCGAAGGACTCCCTCGGAATGACGGCAGACGAATGATTGACTGTGTTATAATTAAGTCAATCGGGAGGGAACTTGGAATATACGGTTATCATAAGAAAAGCACCTGACGGATTCCATATAGCCAGTTGTCCACTGGTTCCGGAAGCGCATGCCCAGGGTAAGACCCACCAGGAATGTCTAGCTAACATTAAGGAAGTTCTTGAACTTTGCCTCGAATGCCACGAGAGCGAAACGAAGCAATCACCATCACTACCCCTGTCATTGCGAGTCCGAGTATAGCGAGGACGTGGCAATCTCAATGTCGAGATTCTTCGCTACGCTCATAATGACAACGGTCTAAGGGAGGAATTCTTAAGCCCTGGGTAAACCGTGAACACAAAAAGACTCTCCTGCCTGGTTCTCCTGATTTTGGTGCTGGTCTTTGCCTTGCAGAGCCTTAGCTGCACAACCGGCACCAATGACAATTCCACGAAAGAGACAACTGATGCAAATAAATCCACAGATAATGTCTCTATTTTTCCTAAGCCCGCAAAGCGTGATTACTCGGCATCAATCACCAGCGGAGGCCTGGAACGCACCTACAGCGTCCACATCTGCAGTTCCTATGACCCGAGCACACCGACCCCCTTAGTCATCGTACTGCATGGCGGCGGAGGCACCGGTAAGGGCATGGTCAAACTCACCGACTTCAATACCCTTGCCGACAAAGAGAACTTCATTGTCGTGTACCCTGATGGCTTCGAAAAACACTGGAACGATGGCAGGGGTATACAATGGCAGTCACACGTTGAAAACACCGATGACGTCGGCTTCATATCTGCCCTGATAGACCATCTTTCAGATGAGCTAAACATCGATGCTAAAAGGATTTACGTAACCGGCATATCCAACGGCGGCATGATGTCGCACCGCCTTGGCTGCGAACTATCCCACAGGATAGCAGCTATTTCTCCTGTTGCCAGCAACATACCGGTAAACATGGCTTCGGTATGGTCGCCATCACATCCGGTACCGGTTTTGATAATCAACGGGACCGACGACCCACTGGAGCGCTGGGAAGGTGGCGAAATCAGTCTGGGTAGAAACACGTATGGGGTAGTCCTGTCCGTAGCTGATACGGTCAAGTTCTGGGTTGACAGAGACGGCTGCTCGTCATCGCCTGCCGTCACGCAGCTGCCGGACACAGCCCCTGACGACGGCACCACAGTGCGGCAGGAAGTCTACGGCGGCTGCCAGGATGGCGTTGAGGTAATTCTTTACGCCATAGAAGGCGGCGGGCATACCTGGCCCGGCGGGTTACAGTACATGTCTGAATCAATTATCGGTAAGACGTCACGGGAATTCAACGCCAGTGAGGTAATCTGGCAATTCTTCAAAGAACACCCCATGGAGTAGAGCTTCTTGGGAATCTCCACCCTTTACCAGCGGAACTGAAACAGCTTATAATTTCCAGCAGTGATGTGGCTGTATAATAGCTATACCATCACCTGTAAAAACAAAGATGAAGGAGCGCCATGCCTGATAAAGTGAAAATCGCCGCAGTCCAGATGAATCCCGTCATAATGCAAAATAAAAATAACCTGGACAAAATATTAGCCGAAGCCAGGACCGCCGCCGGCAATGGCGCCGACCTGATAGTATTTCCGGAATGCGCCCTGAGCGGCTATGTATTTTCCAGCCGGGAAGAGGCGATGCCCTTTATGGAGACCATTCCCGGTCCCGCTACAGACAAGCTAGCAGCCTGCTGTAAAGAGCTCGGAGTTCATGTCATCTTTGGCTTGCTGGAAAAGGACGGCGATAAATGTTTCAATGCGGCGGTTTTAATAGGTCCGGCAGGGTTAATCGGGAAATATGACCTGCCCCCCGAAAACCAGTCCAGCGATAATGTTAGACTGGACAATAAAGAAAGGGGGTATTTCATTGGCCAGAAGACAATTCAAATCAGAGCAAATCATCAACAAGCTCCGCGAGGCTGAAG